>Ga0265320_10000740_pt1 | contig 25028 bp, 27 predicted proteins | sample 4827metaG_FD_202087 | JGI IMG/M metagenome (GOLD analysis project Ga0265320, IMG submission 202087) | Rhizosphere microbial communities from Carex aquatilis grown in University of Washington, Seatle, WA, United States - 4-8-27 metaG | ecosystem: Host-associated > Plants > Roots > Rhizosphere >...
GAATCGTCGGTGACGCGGAGGACGCCGTCGGAAACGTCCACCGACGCGTGGCGCCGGGACACGCGCTCCGAGCGGAGAACGACGTCGCACTGAGCGCCTCGCCCGAACCACAGGGCTCGATCGGCGCGGAACGACGCATCGTGCCGGCGGTTCCCTTGCCCTCGCACCGAAATCACGACGGTCGGAGCCGCGGACGTCATGGCGCCCTCCTCCGAGGGGCGGCGTCGGACGGCTTCGGGAACAGCATCATGCCGCCCAGCTCTCCGTCGAATTGTTCGTACGCGCCGAGCGCCTCTCGAATGCGATCGCGCGACGTCAGGGTGACCGCGTCGAGCACCGTCGGCACGATGAGCACCAGGTTCCGCGAGTCGTCTTTCTGGTCCGACGTGGAGCCGAACAGCGCGCCGAGGATCGGAATGCGACTGAGCACGGGAAGGCCCGACCGCGTCCAACTCTCGGAGCGCGCATCGAGCCCCGCGAGCACCAGGGACTGCCCCATCGCGAGATTGACGACGGTGTGAAGCGCCGTCTTCGAGCGCCCCGGGGCTCCGGTTCCGTTATCGGGCGTCAGATCGGCGACCTCGGCATTCAACGTCAACTCGACGCGCCCGCTGTCCCGGTCGTATCGCGGGAGCACCTTCACCTTGCTGCCGAACTCGATGGTGCGGATCTCCGCCGCGAGCGCGCCGCGCACCGGGATGTTCACCTCGCCTCCCCCCGAAAAACTTGCCTCTTCGCCGTTCGCGGTGATCACGGCCGCCTGCCGTTCGACCTTGGCCCAACCCGACGATTCGGCGAAGTCGAGACGCGGGAGCGCCTGATCCGTCACCACCGCGGTCGCGCTCTGAAAGGAACCGTGGAGAAGGTCGAACGATGCCGTCGCGGTGCCTCCGCCGAACGACGCGGGCCACGACACGCCGACCCCTCGCGACGACGTCGTGTCGAGCTGCACGAAGTAAAAGTCGAGCCGCACGTTGTCGCGCTGTTGGACCTTGCCGCTGTCCTTATCGCTCGGCGCGAGCGACTCGGCGCCTTTGGGCTCTCCGACCGTGACCCGGTACTGTCGCTGAGCGCCGTTCGTCAGCAGGAACAATAACGTGGTCGAGCCCGCTTGCTTGCCGACCACGATGAAGTCGCGCGCGTCTTTCGTGAGCCGCACGTCGATGATTCCGGGCGCGCCCTCCGAGTAACTCTGAACTCCCTCGGTCGGGATGACGCGCTGCTCGCCGATGCCCAGCGCAAGGTCCACGAAATCCGTCTCGGGTTGGGTGAACGCCGTCGAAGCGAGCAGCGTCATCACCGCGACGACGAGCATCGGCAGTGCGCGCCCAATCCCCCAGTTCGTCCACGGAGCGCGCGCCTCGAGCTCGAGCGAGGCATCACCGGACATGGTCGATCTCCGCAGTCGCGGCTCCGCGACGGGCGAGGGGCGGCGCCACGTTCGCCGTTCGGCTCGCAACGAGCACCCCGTCGTCGGGATTGCGGAGCGCGAGCGTGACGTCGGAGCCGCGTAAGGCCGCGAGCGCCGTAGCCTGTTCGACGCTGCCGGACAAGGTAACGCCGCTTCCCGACGTCGGTCGCGCGGCGGCATCGTCGCTCGAACCCGTGTCGCTCCCGACCGCGAGGACGAGTAGATTCTGGAGCGAGGTGCCGAACGCCGCCGGATCGGTCTTGTCGTCGCGGGGCATCACGTCGACTCGATCGCCGGGTCGCAAGAGCCCGTCGAAGGTGACCGCGCGCACCGAGACGGCGCGCATGCCGGGCTGGACGAGCGACGACAGATCGCGCGATTCCGAGCGAGCGGCGATGAGATCCGTCCAGAGGAGGCCTTCGCTCGCCTTGAGCCCGAGGCTCACGCGCGCGCCGACGATCTTGTCGAGCTCCTTCGCGGGGACTTGCCGTTTCTCGACGTAGGCCTCGGGCACATTTCGGACCCCGAGCGCGTCTTTGACGAGGGCTCCGCCGATCGGGATGTCGCGCGTCACGATCAAGACCGACACGGGGTCGCCGCCCGACGTTTCCACGACCAATCGGTGCTTGTAGATCTCGAGGAGCCCGACCCCGAGCGAGGCGCAAACCACCGACGCGAAGAGCGCTCGGCGATTCACGACGGCCCTCGCGCGGTGGAACGTCTTTTCTGCATCGTGTGGCGACATCGGCCACGGTGCGCCGTCGGTTGCGCGGTAGCCGTCAGAACGCGAGCACGGTGAGCACGGCGCGTCCGTCGCGAACGGACGGCGCGGCGATCACGGTTCGACCGTCTCGGCGCGCCGTCACGTTCTCGCGATCGCGCGCGCCCGTCGTGACCTTCCAGCCTTCGCGGGACAACGTCTCTCGATACTCGCTCGCGACGACGGACGGCGGGCGGGCGTCGAACGCATAGACGCCGATTGCCCCGGACGTGCCTGGCGACCAGGCCGAGAAGCGTCGCTCGGCGTTTTCCGGTCGTGGCACGAGCGGCGGATCCCTTCCGGGAGCATCGCCATGCAGCGGGAAAGCGCGGAGCAACGGCAGCGCGCCGTCGCTCGACACCGCGACGTACGTCACGGTCGCCCCGCTTCGCTCGAGGAGTACGAGGCGCAGATCGCCGAGCCGTGCGAGATCGCCGGTGTCGAGGAACGCCTTCACGCGCGCGGCGAGCGTCGTGGGACCCACGTGATTGGCGGCCGTGTCCAGACACGCGACGAGGCCGCGCTCGCCGTTCCGGAGGCGCAGAACACCGTCGAATGCTCCTGAAAAAACCGCGGCGCGCGTGAAAACCGAATGCGGCGTTCGCGCCGGGTCGAGCGCACTGGCGAACGCGTCGTTCTCGGACCGACACACGGACGCGAAAAAGTCGGAAACCTGCTCGAGCGAATCCGCGGTCGAACCGGCGGAGACGCGGAATCGGAGACCATTGACGAACACGGTGTCGGCGCTCTCCGCGTGCAGCGCGTTCGCGTAATGAAGGACGTTCGCGGTTTTCAGGAGGGTGTCCTCTGACGCCGCGCGCGCCGCTCGAGTAGCCAGGGCCGAAGCCAGGACGGCAACGCCGACGGCCGCGAGCGTCCACGACGTTCGACGGCCCTTCGGGCGGTCGAGATTGTTCGTCGCGAAAACGCCAATCATTTGATGGCTCCCTTCAACGCGTCGTACATCGCGCTGATCACGTCGTCCGACTGCTTCGTCTCGTTGCACGGCAGGTACACGCGTCCCGTGCCCGCAAACGACGCCGTGCCGACGTAGAGTGGATCGGTTACGGCCACGTCGACGGTCGACGTCGTTCCCGACCCGAGGAGCGCGTCCACGACGTTGCTCAAGATCGGGATACTTCCGATGCCGAGGTCGTCACTTGCCGTCTGCACGTTGGAAGCGATGTTCGCGGCGTTCGGATCGTTGGACGCGGCGCCGTTCGACTCGGTCTTCGACGACGCCGGCGCGCAGTCGCTCGGCAAGGCCGTGCAACCGGTCGCGGCATATCGATACGCACACGACCGGGCCTCTGCCGAGGCCCCTTCCATCGCGTCGTATCGATGAAACACGAACCGCACGCCAAGAAACATGACGAGGAGCGCAGGCAACGCGATGACCGCTTCCACCGTTGCTACGCCGCGCTGTGCTCGTTCGTTCATGGTGTTTTCCTCAATGCGACGACAGATCGAAGATCTGCTCGAGCCCTTGTTGCGCGTCGCTGCACGAGCTCGCGCCCTTGCTTCCATTCGCGGCTTTGGCACACGCCTCGCCGAAGTTCGCGCTCACGTCGGACGACGCGTTTCCGTCCGGAGCGCGCAAGCGCTTGAGCCGCGCGCGCCAGCTGCGGTGCCACATCCACTCTTTCGACGGACTATCGCCGTCGTAGAAAAACTCGGCCTGCGCCGCGGAGAGCCGGCCGAGCGTGCTCTCGATCACCGACGCCCCCGTTGCGTTCCAGGCAGCGACGCGGACGAGCTTGTCCGCGAAGCTCGGCGGCTCCCGACCGATCACCACGCTCCTGATCTGGAAATTTTCGTCACCGAGCTTCATTCCCGTCTTCACTCGTTCGGGCGCCTGGCTCGAGCCGCCCTGAGTGCCCTCGCCGGCTCCCCCGAAATTGCTCGGCACGGCGATCGTCTTCTGGTGCGAGCAGCCGAACACCTCGGTCACTTCGGTGATCGTGACGGTCTGCACGCTCCCTCGTCCCCATCCGACGGGGATCTTCGGTGCTTCGGCACAGAGCGGCAGCACGGTGTCGTCACTCGACGACGGGTGCACGTCGACCTGATAGTCGAGTGAGTAGCGCGCGCTCGCGTCCCCACAGGGATGCGCCGCACCGCTCCCGGTGACCACCCTAAACGGACCCTCACGCCGGTTTCCCGTCGGTCGCCAGCCGAAGCTCGTGTACCGATATTCGATGTCGACCGAGTGCTCTTGCCACGAAAAATCCGTGAGCCCGCCCGTCGCTCGCGGATCGCATTGCACGCGCGCGTCTTGCAGGCGCTCTTCGTAGGGTCCGCTCCGACCGCAATCCGTCGCGCACTCGCCCGTGTCCGGATCGGGGTTCGACGCCGTCTCGATCTTGTCGACCTCGAGACAACTCGCGGTCGAGTCGTCAGTGGCATCGGAGTCGCCCGCGTCCGATTCGCATTGGCGGCGCGCAGCGAGCTTCGGCAACTTATCCGTGACCTTCTTCGTGAGCGTCGGCGCGGTCGCGCCGCTCTCCCCGCAGAAATACGCGCTCGCTGTCTGGGCGAGGTCGGTCACGGCGCCTTTCACGGCGTCTTGCACGAACCCGGGCAACGGCTTGAACGGGAGGGACACCACGTCGCCCGCGTCGTTTCCGGCATACTTGCAGAGCACGCCGAAGTCGTCGTCTTCGACGGGGAGCGTGAGGCGCGGCGGGATCGCGACGCCGAACGCCGCCGGCGGCGAATAGTGCGCGACCACGGCATCGACGGCGCTCACTTCCGCGAGCGCGGGAATGCCGTCCGCGACGAGGGTCTCCGCGGTATGCAACAGACCGAGCGCCTCGTGCACCGGCGGGTCGAGCGCCGTGTACGCATCGTGTGCCCCCGAACGGACGACCTCGAGCGGCGGAATCGCGGCGGTCGAACCGCCACCGGTGAAGAACGCGAGGGCGAGACACACGCCGATCGCCAGCGTGGCGAGCATTTCGATCAGCCGAAAGACGACGAGGATGCCGAGGAGCGCGGCCATGATCTGGTTGATCAGCACGATCAGGTTCATGCCGCGCGCGTGCGTCGTCGCGGCCGCGAGCACGGCGGAGTCCGCCGCGTCCTGCATCCCTTCGCGATAGAGCACCGTCTCGCCGATGCCCACGGCGTAAAACAGGATCCCCGCCATGAACACGCCCATGAACACGGCGAGGAGCAGGATCGCGCCCCGATCGTCGCGGGCGACGTCGCGCAGGGCGTCGCGCGCGATCGCAGTGTGCGGTTCACGTCGCATTCTTCTCCGCCTCGTATCCCGCGCGTTGGCGCGGCAGCGTCGCTTCTCCCGTTAGCACCAGAAAGCGCTCGTGCGTGACCTTGAGCAAATCGCGTTCGCGGACGTCCGCGACGTGGGCGAGCTCGCGCGACGCGTTCGGATCCGACAGCACGTCGGCGAGCGATTTACATGCGAGCGCGGACACGACGGGCACGGCGCAATGAAAGAGATACGTGACCCGGACGGTCACCGAATCGCTGGTTACCGTGTTCGTCGCCAGCGTCGCGCTCGACGGCGCGTCGGGAAACGTGACGGCGACCGTGGCCGCGTCGTAAGCGAGGAGCCCGAACAGCGGACGATCGAGGCCGTTCGATCCGACGGCGCGCGCGACGCTCTCGGGCGTGTTCGGGAGAAACCACTGAATGACTTCCGTCGCCGAGGGCGAAAACGGCGCGAGCGGCGCCGACGCCGCGCGCCGGATCACGTCGAGCCGGCTCGTCGCCGTCAGTTGTTCGAGCACCGTCAGAAACGACGCCCCCTGAGCGACGTCGTTCACGGCGCCGATGAGCGCATCCGTCGGGCTCGTCGCTTGCCCGAGCTCGCCGCGCGCCGCGCCCTCGTAGTGCGCCGGGTCGTCGTCCAAGACGACGATCGCGGAGCGCACGGCGTTCACGGCCGCGTGCCGCACGACGAGCTGGGCCGCCGCCGAAAGCGCGAGTTGCACGGTTCCGAGAAACACGAGAAGCACCGGAAAAATCGCGAGCAAGAACTCGACGTAGACGAGCCCCGAGTCGCACCCGAGTCGCACCCGCATCACGACCCCGCGAGACTCGACCAGAGACACACCGACGCCGCGACGAAGATCGGCACGCCCATGCGCACGCCGTCTGGGTCATCTTGCGCTGCCAGCATGGCGCCGCCGCGAAATAGGCCTGCCCTTCGCAGCGACGCAGTGAGCACGTGCGTCAAGCGCCCTTGTCGAATCAACGACGCGACCGCATACGCGCCCGTCACGACGAACGCGACGATCTGGATCTCGAGCCCCGGCGTCGCTCCGACGAGCGCGCCGAGCGCCGCGAAGAGTTTCACGTCGCCGCCGCCCATTCCGCCGCGCGAAAATATGACCAGCGGCGTGGCCGCGCACACCGCCGCGCCGACGATCGACGCCAGAAGCTCCCCTGCCCCACCACAAGAAAAATGGAGCAGGAGAGCCCCGGCGAGGAGCGGCACCGTGAGTCGATTCGGGATGCGCCCGGTGCGAGCGTCCGTGCCCGCGGCGAGGGCAGTCGCGGCCACGGCGAGAGCGGATGGAATGAACGAAGAAAACATGGGAAATTAGGGGTTTTGTTGGTGCGAATTTGAGGTCGACGTTCTCGCCCTCGGCGACGCAGTTACGGAATAGGGAGAAGCAACCAGTCGCGCTGCAGACGAAAGAGCGCGAGAAGCGGCCCGCCCACCGCGGCGATCAGCAGCGCGGCACCGACCGCGACCATGCTGAGGAGCACGACGTACTCGACGGTGACGGTGCCGCGCTCGGAGTCAAAAATGCCCGTCTTGGGCCGCGGCATCAGATCGACTCTAGGCGCCGCCAGCGGTGGCCGAGGTCGCGCCGGCGGGGACGACCACGCTGTTCATCGACGTGTTGCTGTTGCCGACCGCAGTGACGAGCGTCGTTCCGAACTTTTGCCAGATCGCGACGCCCGCAATCGCGACCAGCGCGAGCACGATGGCGTACTCGACCGTCGTGATGCCGCGCGTGTCGTGAAAGAACGACGCGAAGCGGCGTTTGATGTTCCGAGACATGTTTGGATTCCCTTCTCGGGCCAGCGCAAAAGGTCGCCGCCCTGAGATGGTCTCGGCTCGCCGCCGCCGCGAGTTGCCCGATTTCGTTCGCGCTCGGCGCTCCCGCCAACGACGGCGCTTCCGGCGCGGGTTGCTCAGGTCAAACGACGAGGCGCGTCCGGTTCCGCGTCGCCTGACGGAACCGACGGCTCTGCCAGCCGTTGCTCGATCCAGTGGAGCTCGGGCGCGGACAACTCGGCGCCCACCGTCGCGACGACCTGGCCGTCGGAGCGGAGCTCGAGCGCCGTCTCACGCGGCACGACGCCAGATCCGAAGGGATCCGGCAGATCACGCGAAACGACGTGGGCTTCGAGCCGATCCGGTGCGCCCAACGACGCGACGGAACGCGGTCCGCGCCAGACGCGGAGCGTCCATCCTTCGGGTCCGCGGGTAAGCACGGTGCGACGGCGAGCGCTCGCGAACCCCGCGAGGTATGCGAACGAGCCGACCGCGACGGCCACGACGAGGAGCGGAAGTAGCTCGAGGTCCACGCGAACGAGAAAAACGGCAAGCGCCGCCACGAACAGGACGGCGAGCACCGTCGCGCCGGTGCTCGATCGTTGACCGCTGCGCCACTCGAGCTCCTCGGTCCCGCCGGTCGTGCGAACGTCGATGCCGCCTTGCAGCGGCGTTTCGGCGGTCGCGACGTCGAAGCCGGCTTCCTCCATGAAGGACTTGAAGCGGCGCTTCAGATCCTGGGCGCGCTCACTTCCCAGCATCCGGAGCAAGACCGCGCCGCGTTGACCGACGAATCGCACGTCGACGCGGGCGACGCCGTTCACCGAGACCCCGGTCGGTGCGACCGCGACGAACACGCCGCTCGTCGCGTCGATGGGCGCCGCAGAAGTCGCGCCCCAGGGTCGTCGCGTCCGGAGCTGGAGCCCGCCGTGGTCGAGCCGCAGTGTGCGCCGGTTCACCAGAGCGGCGAGCCCGCGAAACACGCGGCCGCCGCCGAGCCCGAACGGAAGGAAGACCGGCAGAAAGAAGAAGAAAAAGTGCGACGACGAGCGCAGGGAGAGCACCGTGAGCGCCGCGAACGACATACCGACCGCTCCGCCCCAATTGACCCACCGCCGCCGCGCACCTTTCGGCTCGTCCAACTCCAGGTCCACCCGGAGCTCGCGCGGGGGCGCGGCGGGGAGCGCCTCCCGATACGGCGTCGTCACGGGGGGAAATGTGGCGGAAGTTGGGTGAGCCGTCGACGGGTCGGTTGCCGAATGACGACCGGTCGTCTAGAAATCGCGGCAGCTTCCGACCATGGCCATCACACGCGCTGCCGTCCTTCACGTGGCGACCCTCGCCCGGCTCGAGCTCACCGAGCCCGAGGTGGGGCGCATGGTAGAAGACCTGGGGCGGATCTTGAGCTACGTCGAAGAGCTCGGCGCAGTCGACACCACGGGCATCGTGCCGACGGCATATCTCGCCGTCGAAGCCGCGCCGCTCCGCGACGACGTGGTCGTCCCCGGCGTCGATCGCGAGCTCGCGCTCGCCGAAGCGGCCCGGAGCGCCGACGGCGCCTTCGCGGTTCCCGCCTACGTCACCGACGGCTAGGCGCCCCTAAAAACAAAAGCCCCCGCGCGAGCACGATGACGACCTCTCTGGATCCGACGACGGCTTCTGCCGTCGAGCTCGCCGAGCACGTGCGTCGCGGAGACGTTTCCGCCGAGACGCTGACACAAAAAAGCCTCGCGCGGCTCGAGCAGACCCGCGATTTGAACGCGTTCCTGCACGTCTCGAAGGACGAAGCGCTCGCCGCGGCGCGCGCGATCGACCTGCGGCGGCAGAAGGGCGAACCGCTCGGCGCGCTCGCCGGAGTGCCGATCGCCTTGAAGGACGCGCTCTGCACCGCGGACGCGCCGACGACGTGCGCGTCGAAGATCCTCGTGCGAGCGCGACCCGACGGCACGCCGTCGACACCGACGCGCGACGGATATCGGCCGCCGTACGACGCGACCGTGGTGGCGCGCCTGCGCGCCGCGGACGCCGTGATCATCGGCAAGGCGAACATGGACGAGTTCGCGATGGGCTCGTCGAACGAGAACAGCGCGTTCGGTCCGGTGAAAAACCCGTGGGATCGCACGCGCACGCCGGGCGGCTCGAGCGGCGGGAGCGCGGCGTCGGTCGCGGCGCGCATCGTCGCGGGCGCGCTCGGCAGTGACACCGGCGGCTCGATCCGTCAACCGGCGGCGCTCACCGGCGTGGTCGGCGTGAAGCCGTCGTACGGGCGCGTGTCGCGGTACGGGCTCATCGCGTTCGCGTCGAGCCTCGATCAGGTCGGACCGTTCGCGACCGACGTCGCGAGCGCGGCGCGCCTCCTCGAGGTGATCGCCGGACGCGACGGCCGCGATTCGACGAGCGCCGAGCTCGCGGTCGGCAAATACGAAGCCGCGTGCGCGCGTCCGCTCAGCGGGCTGCGCATCGGCGTGCCGACGCAATATTTCGCCGAAGGGCTCGACCCCGACGTCGCGGCGAGCGTGCGCGCGGCATTGCAGGCGCTCGTCGAGCAGGGTTCCACGCTTCACGACGTGGACATGCCGCACACGCACTACGGCCTCGCGACGTACTACATCGTCGCGACGGCGGAAGCGTCGAGTAACCTCGCGCGCTTCGACGGCGTTCGCTACGGGCTCCGCGTCGAACCGCGCGGCGCCGACCTGCGAACGCTGTACGAAAAGACGCGCGGCGCGGGGTTCGGTCCGGAAGTGAAGCGCCGGATCATGCTCGGCACGTACGCGCTGAGCTCCGGGTACTACGACGCCTATTACAAGAAGGCGCAGCAAGTGCGCACCTTGATCAAGCGCGACTTCGACCGCGCGTTCGCGGAGGTCGACGTGCTGCTCACGCCGATCAGTCCGACGCCGGCGTTCGAGCTCGGCGCGAAGATCGACGACCCCGTCACGATGTATCTCTCCGACGTGTACACGCTCCCGGCGAGCCTCGCCGGGGTCGCGGCGCTGTCGGTGCCCTGCGCGCCCACGCCGGCGCGCGCCGATCGACCGTCGCTCCCGGTCGGGCTTCAGGTCATCGCGCCGGCTTTCGGCGAAGAGCTGATGTTCCAGGTCGCGGCCGCGTGGGAACGCGTTTCGCCCGCGCGCGGCCTCGTGCCGGATCTCGCGGCGTCCGGGTGACCGAGCCGGCGCGTTTCGACGTCGCGAAGGTCGACGCGGCGCACGCAAAAGGGCTCGTCGCGTTCTTCGATCGCCTCGAAATCCCCTGTTATTGCCGCTACTGGCACTTTGCCGGCACGTCCAATGCCTGGCTCGATCGCTCGCGTCACGCGCCGGGAACGAATCGCAGCGAGCTCGTTCACGCGCTCGAGACCGATTCGCCCGAAGCCGCCGGCGTCGTCGCGATCGACGTTTCGACCAACGAGGTGGTCGGATGGTTGAAGCTCGCGCCGGCCGCGTCGGTGCCGAAACTGTACGACCAACGCCTCTATCGCGGACTCCCGTGCTTTTCCGGCGACCGCGACGGCGTGCTCGCGGTCGGGTGCATGCTGATCGACCCCGCCGTCCGGCGAACGGGGTTGTCGGACGCGCTCGTCCAGGGTGCGGTTCGCGTCGCAAAGGAAGCCGGCGCGCGCGCCATCGAGGCGTTTCCCCGGCGGGCCGAAGCCCTTCGCGACGAAGAAAAATGGACCGGGCCGTTTGCCGCGTTCGAGCGCGCCGGGTTCGCCATCGCGCACGACTTCGGACCCTATCCGGTGCTACGGCTCGATCTGTGAGCCCGCGAACGCGACGCGACAAGACCGTGAGTGCCGCGGGCGCGCGCGCGCCGAGCGTTGCGCGAACCGCGCGCGTGATCATCGCAGTGACGGCGCTCGCGACGTGCGCGCTCACGACGTCGTGCCACCGAAAAGAGACGGCCGGCACGGGAACCGCGCCGAACGCGAGCGCCCGCGTGAACCCGTCGAACGTCGTGACCCGCGCGCCGACCACGCCGCTTCTCGACGCGCTCGAGTGGACGCCCTTGAAAGACACGACGGCGATTGGTCTACCGGTGGGTTGCACGATGTCCGGCGCCAAGCACGCGCGGTTGCCGGCCGGCGCGATCCGGTTCTTTGCGCCGGGAGAGAGCGCATCCGGCGTGGTTTTAGGGGTGGGCTCCCTCGACGACGAGGGCGTCGGCGGGGCGGCGATCCTCGGCGCGGACGGGCGTCCGCGCGCGCGATTTCCGTGGACGGAGCTCGGCGCGCCGCCCGTCGCCGCGCGCGCGAGCACGGGTTGGGTCGCGGCCGACACGACGGATCTGCGCAATGGCCAGCGCCGCGCCGAGCTCTGGGTAGAACCCGATCGCGTCGTCGAGCTCGCCGAAGGCGAGGCGCTCGAAGTCGCCGACGCGGCGTGCCAGGGCGGCCAGTGCGCGGTGCTGACCACGCCGGCGCTCGCGACCACCGGGCCCGGCGCGACGCTGTTCGTCGGGGAGCCGGCGACGGGCGCATTCTCACGCGTCGACTTGCCCGGCGGCCCCGAGTCGTTTTCGGCGCTCTCGATCGCGCGCGTCGACGAGCACGACGTGGTCGTCGCGCTCTCGGGGAACGGCGTGATCGCGCTCTTCCGCGTCGAAGGAAAGAACGTGACGCCGCTCGATCGGCTCGACGCCCCGTTCGGCGTCTACGACGTCGTGCTCGGCGACGTGCCCATCGCCGTCGAGCCCGGCGAGAGCACCGACAAGGATTGCACCAAGGATACCTTCTCGCTCCGGCTCGCCCACGCCCATGGACCTGCGTCGATCATCGACGGGCAAGTCCCCCCAGAAGCCGTCGTGACGCGAGCGCTTCCCCACGGCTTCATCGTCGCGTGGCTCGCCCCGGTGAGCTGCAAGCAGCACAGCCGCCAAGTGGTGCACGCGTTTTTGATGGGACCGGATGGAACGCCGCGAACGTCGACGATGGCGGTCACCGATGCTCAGGGGTTCGCGCTTTCGACCCACGACAACGCGATCGATCTCTGGCTGTCGACCGACGGCTCGCTCGTCTGGGTGACCGCTCGCTGCCAGATCGGCTACCGTCGCGCCGGTGAGCCCGATGCGAACTGACGACCGAGCGCGCGTGGTCGCCGTGACCGGCTCGACGTCGTTTCTCGGCCGGAACTTGATCGGCCTCCTCGAGGAAGACACGGGCGTGAGGCGGATCGTCAGCGTCGATCTCGAAAATCCGAACACCGCCGGCTTGAAGACGAAAACGTACAAGGTCGACCTCGCCCAGCCGACGGCGGAAGAACGGATCGCGGAGATCTTCGTCGCCGAACACGTCGACACGATCCTCCATTTGTCGTTCCTGTCGTCGCCTTCGTACGCCATCTCGTGGGCGCACGAGCTGGAGAGCGTCGGCACGATGCACCTCTTGAACGCGGCTCGACGCGCCGATGTGCAGAAAATCGTGATGCGCAGCCAGACGATGCTCTACGGCGCGTACCCGAACAACCCGAACTACCTCAAAGAAACGCGCCCGCTTCGCGCCCGCCGGAGCGAGCCGTTCTTCGTCGACAAGATCCAGGCAGAAAACGACCTTCTCGAGTATCGAGATCAGGACGCGGAGCGCGTCGTCACGATCTTGCGCACGGCGCCGATCCTCGGGCCCACGGTGCGCAATTTCTTGACGCGATTTCTGAGCCGGCGCGTCGTTCCGACGATCCTCGGCTTCGATCCGCTGCTCCAGTTTCTTCACGAAAGCGACGCGATCGCCGCGTTCAAGCTCGCCGTCGATCGCGACGTGCCCGGCATTTTCAACGTCGCCGGCGACGGCGTGCTCCCGCTGTCGACCGTGGTGAAACTCTCGGGGCGCGTCACGTTTCCGTTGCCTCGCTCGGTGGCAAACACCGTCGTTGGAGCGCTGTGGTTGGCGCAGATCGGCGAAGCGCCGCCGACCCTTCTCGACTATCTCCAGTACCTCTGCGTCGCCGACGGCGACAAAGCGCGACGCGACTTGGGCTTCGTTCCGGTCTACACGACGCGCGAGGCCTTGCTCGATTTCGCGAGCGCGCAGCACTTGCGCGACGCGCGTCTGCTATCGGAGAGCACCGCGTGACGAAAAACAGCGACTCTTCGATATCCCCCGGCGACGACGACGAGCGGCCGACCATCCGCGTCCCCGGCGAAGATCCGAACACGCGCCTCCACGCGCTCGAGGCCCGCCTGGCGCGGCTCACGCGGCCGTCTTCGCCTCCGATCGACGGCGCGCCGCCGCCGTCGATCCGCGAACAGGTGAGCTCCGCCGCTCGCGACGTCGTCGATCGCTTGTCGACGCCGGTGAGCCGTGAGACCGACGGCAACGTCGCGCACGCCATGCGCGAATTGTTCTCGAGCGACTATTACCTCCGTCAGTGGGCGCGCCTCGGCATGCGAAACCGCTCCGAGGAGGTCGACGAGTTCGGCCTCGACGCCGTCTACGAGGAGCGAATGCGTCCGTTCGCGACGTTCCTCTACGAGAAATATTTTCGCGTCGACACGGTCGGCGTCGAAAATATCCCGCGGAACGGCCGGTGTCTGGTCGTCGCGAACCACTCGGGGACGTTGCCCCTCGACGGCTGGATGCTCCGGACGGCGGTGCGCCTCCGGCACGCCGACGCGCGGGACCTCCGCTGGCTCGTCGAAGACTACGTGTATCACCTGCCGTTCGCGGGCGCGTTCATCGGCCGCGTCGGCGGCGTGCGCGCGTGCCAGGAAAACGCGGAGCGTCTCCTCGCGAGCGGAAGCCTCGTCGCGGTGTTCCCGGAAGGCGTGAAGGGGATCGGCAAGCTCTACCGCGAACGCTACAAGCTGCAGCGGTTCGGCCGCGGCGGGTTCATCCGGCTCTGTTTGCGGACGGGGACGCCGCTCGTCCCCTGCGCCATCATCGGCGCCGAGGAAGCGAGCCCGATGCTCCACCGGGACGAGCGGGTGTCGAAAGCGCTCGGCTTGCCCTACTTGCCGGTCACGCCGACGTTTCCGCTCCTCGGTCCGCTCGGGCTCGTTCCGGCGCCCACCAAGTGGAAGATCGTGTTCGGCGAGCTCGTGAGCTTCGACGGCTATTCGCCCGAGGCGGCCGACGACCCCGTCCTGGTCGGGCGCCTCGCCGATCGCGTTCGCGCCGGCATCCAGTCGATGCTCGAAGCGGCGCTCGGCGAGCGAAAAAGCGTCTGGTTCGGGTGACCTGTTGGGCATCCATGGCGTTCTCATCGTCGACAAGCGCTCCGGCCCGACGAGCCACGACGTCGTCTCCCAGGCTCGCCGCCTGTTCGGGACGCGCGCCGTCGGTCATGCCGGGACGCTCGATCCGATGGCGTCCGGGGTGCTCGTCCTCCTGGTCGGCGAAGCGACGAAACTGTCGTCGTACCTCACACTCGACGACAAGGAGTACCGCGCGACGATCGCGTTCGGGCGCAGCACGGACACCCTGGACGCGCTCGGTCGCACCGTCGACGAAGCGACGCTGGACGATGGCTGGCTCACCCCGGACCGCCTCGCCGCCGCGCTCGCCGCGGAGGGGACCCGCCAAGAACAAGTACCCCCCGACTTTTCCGCGATCTCCATCGACGGAAAGCGGGCGCATCGCCTCGCCCGCAGCGGCAAACCGGTTCTCCTCGCTCCCCGCCCGGTCGCCGTGCGCCGGCTCGACCTCGTCGAGCGATCGGAGCGCGAGCTGATCTGCGACCTCCAGGTATCGAAGGGCTACTACGTCCGGGCGCTGGCCCGCGATCTGGGTGCCGCGCTCGGGGTGCCGGCGCACCTCCGCGCGCTCGAGCGCCGTGCGAGCGGTCCTTTTCGGCTCGACGAGGCGCTCGCGTGGCCCCCCGACAAGCCCCCACCTTTGCTCTCGTTGCGCGACATCGCTCATCGGAGCCTGCGACCGGCGACCCTCACCGACGAAGGGGCGGCGCGCGCGCGCCTCGGCCAACCGCTGTCTGCGGACCATTTTTCTGCCTTGCCCCACGAAGCCGCGGTCGTCGCGTGGCTCGACCCAGCCGGGCGCCTGGTGGCCCTCGGCGAGCCGGACGATGCCGGGGGCTACCGCGTGGTGCGGGGATTCACCGCCGAGGCTATCGACTCAAGCATTTGAAAGATTTGGTTAAATCGGCCTTTGTGAACGACCGCGAGATCCAAGGGGCGCTCGGTTGCGCTAAGGGGACCGTCCCTTTACGCTCTCCTGAACTGATGACAGGGCCCGGAACCGGTGGATCCAAGTAGTCCCCCACATGTCGGCATCGAGTTGTTGTTTGCGGCGCTGCCCGCCTTGTTTGCCGCTCTCTTCGCGACTGCCAGCGCCATAGTCTCGGCGGTGCCGGAGGCGCGGAAGGTCGCGCTCCGCAATACGATGACAGGGCCGGACCAGGTCGCCCTCGACCGCTATTTGGCGAGCCCGACGACGGTCGAGTCTCGCTGGCTCGTGCTCAGGGTGCTCGGGCTCGCGGCGTGCGCGATTCTGCTCGATCGCGGCATTCCGCTGGGCGCCGGGACGTGGCGTCACGCGGCCGCGCTGGTCGGCGTGCTCGCCGCATACGGCACTCCGACCTACCTCGGCATGGTGGTGGCGCGCCGCATCGCGGAGTTCGCACTTCCCTATACGCTGCGCGTGCTACGTCCGTTCGAGATCGTGATCGCGCCGCTCGCCGCGCCGCTGATCTGGCTCGGTCATATCGTCTCGGGGTTCATCCGCGGCTCGGCCCCGCCGAGCCCCAGCTTGGCCGAATCCGAGGTGGAAGTCCTGGTAACGCAAGGCGAGGTGGACGGCTCCCTCGGCCACGAGCGTGCGGAGATGATCCGCAACGTGCTCGACTTCAAGGATCTCAAAGCCGAGGACGTCATGGTGCCCCGCACCCAGGTGACCGCCCTCGACGTGACCACCCCCGGCGAAGAGGCGCTGAAGCTGATCGCGGCGCGCCCGCACTCCCGGTACCCGGTTTACCGCGAGCGCATCGACAACATCGTGGGCGTTCTTCACGTGAAGGATCTCATCGGAGCCGCCGCGACCGCCGACCTTCGCACCTTCAAGATTGCCGACCTGATGCGGACGCCCGTCGTGTTCGTGCCGGAGACCCAGAGCGCGTCGAGCCTGCTCATGGACATGCGTGCCGGTCGTCCGAACCACATGGCCATGATCATCGACGAGTTCGGCGGCATGAGCGGCATCGTCACGCTCGAGGACATAATCGAACAGATCGTCGGCGACATCCGAGACGAGCACGACGCGGACGAGCCGCCCATCGTCGACCTCGGCAACGGCCGCCTCATGGTCGACGCCGGCGTGCCCATCGGCGACCTATCTCGCTACCTCGGCGTCGAGCTTCCCGAGGACGGCGACTACGCCTCGCTCGGCGGCTTCATCGTCGAACGCCTCGGGCAAGTGCCCGAAGTCGGCGAAGCCATCTCCGAGGGCGGCTTCGACTTCGTCATTCGCGACGCCGACGATCGTAAAGTCTCGAAGGTCGAAATCACGCGCCGCAGCGACACCCCAGGTCCGGGCCCCGACACGTTACCGCCGCAGAGCCCGAGACGCTCGGCGGCTTAGGTCCCCGGATCCAAGATTCGTCGGAGAATTTTCGAGGCCCCGACGGGGCAAGGGCCTCGAAAATTCAGCACTCAGCCACGGTTCTGATCCGGGTACTGACTTTCTCGCTTTGTCCCCTGAATCAATGATTCAGGGGACTAGGTCCCGATCTTTTTCAACTGAGCGACAACGACGTCGCCGAGCTGGAGGAGGCCGGTCTTCTCTTGGCCGGGCGTGTTGTCGCCCTTGAGCACGGTCTGCATGTCGACCAGCTCGGTGCGCAGGCGAACGATCGTGGTCGAGGGACAGACCATCGACTCGGTCTGCGGATTCACCGGGATGAACTGCGGATCGCCAGAGGAAGGGTCACCGCTCTTGAAGCGCTTGACCGTCTCCTTGTCCTTGCCGTCCATCAGCGTGATGTCGGCGGGCCAGTCCTTGTCGCTCTTCATCGGGAATGCAGCGGGGAGCACTTGCATGCTCGCCCAGGGGCCGCCCGGGCTGCTCGAGACGATCACCGACCAGCGGATCTTCGGATCCGTCTGCTGCGTGAGCAGCTCGGTGATGCCGTCCTTGCTACCCGCGAGCAGGTTCTGAATGCGTTCCTTCTGCTCGTTCGCCTTCTGCGACGTGTTCGCATAGTTGATGAGCATCGTCACGACTTCGCGCTTGAAGCGACCGATGCCCTTGTCGGTCAGGTGACCGCCGTCGAAGGGGATGTTGATCTCGCCGAGCTTCGAAACCTCTTCGGCCGGGTACTCGTTCTTGACGAGCTTGTCGGCGGCCTTCGAGAGCACGTCGTTCAGCTGATCGGCGACCTTGTCCGACGCTTCGATGTCCTTGACGAGCTCGTGGGCCCCGTCGAGCGCGGCCGTGGCGCCTTTGCCGGCTTCGACCCGACCGCCCCAGGCGAACCCGATGAAGGCGGCGATGCCCGAGAGGACGATGCCGAACATGTACGACTTGCGTTGGCCTCGGCGCTGCTGCGCGAGAACCTCCTCGCTCATCTCCACCGTGATCGCGCTCGGCGCCATGCGCTGCGGAGGCGCGTCGCTGTACGGGTTTGACTGCGCGGCGTACGGATTCGACTGCGCGGCGTACGGATTGCCTACCGCAGCATACGGATTCGACGGGCTCAGGCGCGGCGGCGCTTGAGACGGCGAAAGTCCGCCGAGCGCTCCGCCGCCACCCCCCATCGCGGGGGGACGAGGGATGCCGACGGGCGGGGGGATCGGCGGACCACCCGACGGGCCGGCAACGGTCTTCTTCCCGAGACGGGCCTTGAGATCGATCTTGGGCTTCTTCTGCTCGGACATCGAATCTCCTCGCCAGCGATGACGTCAGAAGACTTCATCGTTGGGAAATGGAGCGGTGAGAGGGCGGAGGACGGTACCTGCACGCAGCCCTACTCCGCAAGTTCCAATGTGCGCGTTGGGGCCGGCCTGTCGGAATTGTGCGAGCTCCCCACCGCGTTGGCCGTCGGCGCGTCGCGGCGTCTCGCGAATGACGCGTGGCGCGTCGATTCACGCGTCGCTCACGCGGCGAGCGTCTGCAAATAGCGATCGAGCAGCGTCCGATCATCGTCGTGGAGGGCGATGAAACGGATTGCTTCGCGTCGGCCTGTGGCTCGAACTTTCCGACCCCACAACCACAAGCTCCGCGCGTCGCCAGGCAAACGGATCTCGATGGGGAACGCTTGCTGCGGTGTGGCAGGTTCGGTGAAAACGCTGCAAAGAATGCCGTTTCGCGAGATGTCGAGCGCGCGACAGAGATACGGCTGTCCGTCGAGGAACTTGTTGAAGAAGACATCGAGCGGCTGGCGACGAGCGCGACGACGATCCGACATGACGCGACTTTACCCGGCAACTTCGACGCACCCGAAATTTTCCGCGCACGGCGTTGACGCGAGTGAGGTCGCGTCGAAGAGTCGGCTCGTGACGAAGCGGGTCGTCGTGATCGACAACTACGATTCCTTTACATACAACCTCGTGCAAGCCCTCGAGGAACTGGATGCGAATTGCGACGTTCGCTTGAACGATCGCACGACGCCGGAAGACGTTCTTCGCTCCGTGCCGCACGGCGTCGTGATCTCGCCGGGTCCCGGTTCGCCCGAAACCAGCGGGATCACCCAGGCGATGATCGCGCGTGCCGCGGGTCGCGTTCCCCTGCTCGGCGTCTGCCTCGGGTATCAGGCCATCGGCCGGCATTTCGGCGCCGTGCTCCGGCGCGCGTCGTCGCCCGTCCACGGAAAAGCGTCGCTCGTCGAGCACGACGGTCGCGGCTTGTTTCGGAACGTGCCGTCGCCTTTTGCCGCCGGCCGCTATCACTCGCTCGTGCTCGACGAACACACTCTCCCCGATTGCCTCGCGGTGACCGCGAGAACGACCGCGGGCGAGCTCATGGCGATTCGTCACGTCGAGCTCGCGATCGACGGGGTTCAGTTTCATCCCGAGTCCATTCTCACCGAGCACGGGAAAACCCTGCTCGGAAATTGGCTGGACTCGCTCGACCCGGGCGAGCACGCTTCGCGGACCCGGATCGCCCCATGAGCGACGCTCCCCGTTTCGCCGACGCCTATGCCGAGCTGCTCGATTCGAGCCTCGCGCCGGCCATGGTTCGACGCGTGTTCGACGCGATCTTCGCCGGCGCATGGACGCCGACGCAGATCGCCGGCTTCATCGCGGCGCTCCGCGTCAAAGGCGAAACCGCGCCGATCGTCGCCGCTGCGGCGCGCGCGCTCCGTAGCGCGATGGTTCCGGTCGAGCATGGCCTGGCGCGGGTACTCGACACCTGTGGCACCGGCGGCGACGGACTCGGAACGCTGAACCTCTCGACCGGCGCGGCGATCATGGTGGCCGCGACGGGCGTGCCGGTCGCCAAGCACGGCAATCGCGCCTCTTCGAGCCTGACCGGCAGCGCCGACGTGCTCGAGGCGATGGGGATCCCGATTGATTTGCCGCCGAGCGTCGCGGCGTCGGTTCTCGCCGAGGCGGGGATCGCGTTCTTGCTCGCGCCGCTCCATCACCCCGCGATGCGGCATGCCGGCGTGGTCCGGCGCGAGCTCGGGGTCCGCACGATTTTCAATCTGCTCGGCCCGCTCGCCAATCCGGCGGGCGCGACGCATCAGCTCGTCGGCGCGCCCGACGAAACCCTGCGCCCCATCCTCGCCGCGACCTTGCACGAGCTCGGCACCGAGCGCGCCTGGGTCGTGCGGGGGGTCGACGGCCTCGACGAAATGAGCCCGACCGGAACGACGCGGATTTCCGTGGTGACGCCGGCCGGCGTCACCGAGACGGAGATCGTGCCCGAAGACTTCGGTATCGAGCGGATGCCATTGACCGCGATTCGCGGCGGCAACCCGGCCTTCAATGCCCGCGCGCTCGAGCGCGTGCTGCGCGGGGAAGACGAGCCGTCACTCGACGCCTTCGTGCTCAACGCGGCGGCGGCGCTGGCGATCGCCGAAGGCATCGCGCCGAAAGACGCCGCGCGTCGTATCCGCGACGTCGTCCAGTCGGGCAAGGCGCAACAAACCCTCGAGCGATGGCGCGAGACCGCTACGGCGCGCCGTAACTCGGCCACGGTCGCGGCGCCGGGCTAAGCTCCGGCTCGATGCGCGCGGAGTCGTTCGTCGACCTTTACCTCGCGCACCTTCGCGTCGAGCGGGGCTTGTCGGCGAACACGCTCGCCGCGTACGGCTCGGACCTGGCGGCGTTCGTCGAATTCTGTCGCGCCGCGGGCACCGATGACCTTCGCCGCGCCGATCTCGCCGTCGTGACGAGCTATTCGTCGAGCCTGGCGAAGGCCGGCTTGAGCGCGCGATCCACGGCGCGAAAGCTCTCGTCGGTGCGGGGGTTCATGCGATTTCTCGTGAGCGAAGGCGAGCTCGCCGAGGACCCGACGGCGCTCGCGCCGCGGCCGAAGATCGGACGCCGGTTGCCGCGCCCTCTGACGACGGAGGAGATCATTTGCCTCATCCACGCGCCGAGCGAGACCACGCTGCGCGGACTCCGGGATCGCGCGCTCCTCAGCTTGGCGTACGCCGCGGGGCTCCGCGTGAGCGAGCTCGTCCGACTCGAGCTCGGCGACCTCGATTTTCGGCGCGGAGTCGTGAGCGCGTTCGGCAAAGGGCAAAAACGGAGGCTCGTCCCGGTCGGCGAGGTCGCGCTCGGTCACCTCGAAGCGTATCGAGCTGCGCTGTCCACGGCTCCCCGACGGACACGCCGAACGGCACCCAACGCCGAACGACTTCTTTTTCCGTCGCCGAGCGGGCGCCCTCTGACCCGGCAAACGTTCTGGCACATCGTGAAACGGGCGGCGCTCGCGGCAGGCCTCGCCGATCGCGTCCACCCACATCGGCTCCGGCACTCGTTCGCGACGCATCTCCTGGTAGGCGGCGCGGATCTCCGGAGCGTGCAAGCAATGCTCGGACACGCCGACGTCTCGACGACGGAGATCTACACGCAGGTCACGCGGGATCACGTGAGAAAGACGCACGCGCGCACACATCCGCGGGCCTAGTCCCCTGAATCATTGATTCAGGGGACTAAGCGAGAAAGTCAGTACTCGGATCAGAACCGTGGCTGAGTGCTGAATTTTCGAGGCCCTTGCCCCGTCGGGGCCTCGAAAATTCTCCGACGAATCTTGGATCCGGGGGACTAGTTGCGGCATCGGGGGGGCGTAGGCTAGACCCTCTTTCGTGTACTTTTCGGTGCGCGAGCCCACGGCCCGCGAGACTCCCTTGGTCGTGGAAATTCCCCACGCCGGACTCCTCGTCGACGCGCAATCGCTCGCGACGATCGCTGCCCCGGGACGCTCGATCGGACAGGACGCGGACTTGTACGTCGACGAACTGTACGCGGGCGCGCCGGCGCTCGGAGCGACGGTACTCGTCGCTCACGCCAGCCGATACGTCTGCGATCTGAATCGCGCCGAGACCGACATCGACGGCCTGGCGGTGCAAGGCGCGCCGCCGCGATCGGCCCCGCACGGGCTCGTGTGGCGCGCGACCACCGAGAACCAACCGGCGCTCCTCGCGCCGCTCACTCAACGCGAGCTCGAGCGACGACTCGAGCTCGTCTATCGACCGTATCACCGCACGCTCGCGGAGCTGCTCGAGCGCAAGCGCGACCGCTTCGGCCACGCCATTTTGCTCTGCGCCCACTCGATGCCGAGCCTCGGGCGACTCGGGCACACCGACGCCGGCCGTGAACGCGCGGACGTGGTTCCGGGGAGCCGCGGTAAGACCAGTGCGGCGCTCGCAGTGATCGAGACGCCCGAGTTGCTCGCGCGACAAATGGGGTGGACGGTGTCCCACGACGATCCCTATCGCGGCGGTTTCTCCACGGCGCATTACGGGCGGCCGGCCGCGCGGGTTCACGCCGTGCAGGTCGAGGTTGCGCGGAGGCTGTACATGGACGAGCGAACTCTGTCCAAGAAACCTAGCGAATTCGACATCTTGAGAACATTCTGCGACGCACTTGTGGCGCACCTCGGGTCGCTCGCGGTAGCATAAGCCCATTAGAGCGATGGCTCGTCGCGGTGTCGCGGCAGACAGAGGAGTCGGGCCGCCTTCGGGAACGGATCACCCTCCACCAAAGCTGGTACTGGCTTCGGAGGCGTTGAGGGAAGATCTCGCTCCGACGGAGCCGGGACGTATCACCGGCCGCCGCTGTGTCCTCGGAGTCGCCCTGTCGCTGGCGCTGCTCGGCCTCGCGCTGCAGCACGGGGTCGGAGCGAATCCCAGCGCGCGCGAATCCGGAAGCGTCGCGTTCGCCATCGCGGGCGCCATCGTCGCGGTAGCGCTCTTGCCGTTCGGGTACGCGCTCCGCGCCGGCGTCACGGCGGTCCTCGGCGCGATTCTCGTCTTGCTCGGCTCCGACGCGGTCGGGCCGCTCTCCGGGCTCGGCTGGCATACGGGGTCCGTGGACTTCGAGCGACTCCTCGTCCTCGCGACGCTCCCCGCAGCGCTCCTCTTCCGCGCCCGCTACCGCGCCTACATCCGTGCGCGCCTCGTGCTCGGGCTCGCGCTCGCCGCGGCGATCCCCTTCATCGTGAGCCGCGCCGGGTTAGCACTCGGCTCTGCGACCGGGCTCCTCGATCGAGTCGGGGCCGCCATGGACGTGGCCGTCATTCTGCTCGCGCTGTTCGGATTCATGGGCTCCTACACGACCGGCGGCGGCGCGGTCTGGGCGGCCCTGGTGCTGGGGGTGCTCCCTGCCGACGTCGCCCTTCGGGAATTCTCGCCGGAGCTCAATCCCGGCGCGGGCGTTCTCGCTTCGGCCGGGGCCGCAGTCGCCATGATTTGCGCGGGAATCCTGCTGACCACCGGGATCTACCACCTGCTCGCCGCGTCCTTGGGCCACGACGCTCGCCGGGACGCCCGGAAGAAGGCTGGAGCTCCGTCTCTGGCTTGAACGGGTGCGCGCTCTCGGCTAGGGTTCGCGCCCGTCATGGCCAGAAGCGAAATCACCGGCAAACGCCGCATGCACGCCCACAACGTATCGCACTCGAACATCAAGACGACGCGTTGGCAGCAGGTGAACGTTCAGCGCCGTCGCCTCTGGGTTGCAGAGCTCGGCCGCTACGTGACCCTGAAGGTGTCGACCCGTGATCTCCGCAGCATCACGAAGCTCGGCTTGATCGCGTACGCGAAGAAAAACGGCTTGGCAGTAGTTTAGTTGGGTGTTTTTGTGATTCGCGAGATGCCTCGCGCGACAGTACCGCGCGGTTAACAACCCGCGCCGGGTCCGCCGGTAGTCTCACTGGCCTCTCATTGGTGGATCTGGCCTGCCGAGACTGATCAGGGTCTGGCATCGAACGGGGCCCTGCCCGTTCGATGGTTCGCTTGCACGCGTTTTGAACCGGAATCGATCGGACCGGATCGGATCGCCCCTGCGTCTCCGCGGTTCGTTCTCCGCGGTTGATCGATCGGCGCCGGTCTCTGCGGGTTGATCGATCGCCGCTGGTCACGCGGTTCGCTCGATCGGCACTTAGCCGCCCAGTTTGATCACTTCGGCTCGTCGCGTTTGGGCGTCCCAGCGGACGCGGAGCTTCGCGGACGCGAGGACGCTAGCGGTGGGACGCGCGGCGCCGGGTGCGGCGACCACTTCGACGGGTAGGCCTGCTTCGTCGAGGCGAATGGCGATCGGCGCGGGAGCGGGGAGCGGGCTGCCGGGAGCGACGCGTGTTTTGCCGCGGAGCACCGGTTCGGCGGTGAGCGGCGCTTCGAGCTCGATTTCCTCGACGGGAACGCCGTTCATGACGCGGCGATACGAGAGCGTCACGAAGAGCCCGCGCACATCGACCGCGCAGATCGCGTGGCCGATGCCTTGCTCCTCACCCACCGAATCGGGGGCTTCATCGAGTGCCCAGGGTGCGACGGCCCATCGCGCGTCGCCCTCGACGTAGGTCGCGGCCTGGGTGTCGATGGCCGTGATGGACCGCAGATCGGTTGGCGTGAGCACGCCGCCGCTGCTCTCGCCCGCGACTTGAATCAGCGGGCGAACGAAGCTCGCTTGGCCGAGGGCGCCCGCGCCGAGCGAACGCACCCGCTCGAGCAGCTCCGCTCGCGCATCAGCGCCCGAATCGCGCGCGCGACGGATCCCGGACCGAAGCACGCGCGAGACCTTCGCTTGCTCGTCGTAGGCGAGGGCGACGAGAGCGGCGTTCACGGCCGTGGGCGTCGCGATGCGCGCCGCCTCGGGGATCGGCTCGCCATCTTGAAAGCCGCGCGGCCGCTTCGTTCCGAGGCCGGGCTGACGACAGCGACCGTCGAACGCGCGCGCGCCGAGCCCCGCGCCCACGGCGAGCACCGTGATCGGCGACAGAAGCACGCCGGAATGTGCGCCTGCGGCGGCAAAGAACCCGGCCACGACGGCTCCGAGCGCGGAACCGCCCGTCAACAGGACGTCTTCCGCCGCTTCCGCGGCGACTGCATCGTCGGCTATCGCGGTGCTCCTCAACGTCATTCGGCATCCTCTGCATCGTCCTCGATGGACTCTTCTTCGTTTTCGTCGAGCTCATCGTCGTCCGACTCGTCGTCGCCGAGAGTGCTTCCCGCCATTTCACGGAGCACGCGCCGCACGGTCGCCGCACCACTGCCTTCGACCACGACGTACGCGGCGCTTGCGCTCTCGAGTCGCTCTGCGACGCGCTCCGCGGCGCCCGCGCCGATCCGGGTGCCCTCCCCCAGAGCTCGTAATCGGCAGTACACGACGTCGTCATCGTCGACGCGCTCCTGGCGCGAAAGATCGCGAACGAGATGCACGCCGAGGGACTTCGCCGCGCGACTCGATTCTTCGTCACCCCAGACGCCGCG
>Ga0265320_10000741_pt1 | contig 25025 bp, 19 predicted proteins | sample 4827metaG_FD_202087 | JGI IMG/M metagenome (GOLD analysis project Ga0265320, IMG submission 202087) | Rhizosphere microbial communities from Carex aquatilis grown in University of Washington, Seatle, WA, United States - 4-8-27 metaG | ecosystem: Host-associated > Plants > Roots > Rhizosphere >...
AGGACTCCTTCACGTCCACAGAAACGACATGGCCCGCGTCATCGCCGTTTAACACAAGAACCACCGTGCCTTGCTCGCCCGTTTGCAGGGCGATGGGCGGATAAGGCGGTTCCGGCCGTTCGCCGCCTGCGCCGGTGTTGGATAGCGAACCCATGCGCAGGGGGGCCGGCTGCGGCGGGGAGGCGAGTGCGGCCGGCACGACGAGGGTGCCAACGGTCGGAATGCCAAAGTTGACGTTCGGCGCATCCGGCAACGCGACGAGGACGCGCGGTTGATTGTTTTGCTGCGCTGGCTCCGGCTTTTGGGCAATTGCCTGCGGTGGCAACACCGCCGGCTGGACGATGACGGGAACTTCCACCCGGATGGGTGAAACCGGTTTGATGGCGATGACGCCGCGCCGCGCCCCGAGAATTCCGATGAAGAGAAAGAGGATGCAAATCGAATTGACCCAGGCGAGTTTGAGATTGGCGTCCTGGTTTGCCGCCGGCAGGCAATACCGGGCCAGCTCGTCTTTCAACTCGTAAACGGGCGTTGTTCGATTTGCATCCATGATATTCTTCAATGCGCTGCTGTTCAGAACTTGTAGCTGACGGAGCCGAAGAACCCGATTCGTGCACCAAATTGGGCGGCGTTGACACCCACGCCAGAGCCATCGCGCAGCTCATAGCTATTGTCCGTCACATTCACAACATCGAGCCGGGCCGTCAGAACTTGTTTGTTGTGAATTGTGAAGCTTTGGGCTGCTCCAATGTTCACCGAGTGGTAGGCTGGAACGCTACCGCCGTTGGGTATCGTGTTCCCGCTGCTGTCCGTCGAGTCCGTTCTTAGTCCGCTTCCGTAAAGCGCGTCCATATAAACTCGCGTACTGGTTCTTTGCGACTCCCTAATGAGATACGACATGCCGAAGGAGCCAGTGATCCGCTGATCATGGTCCAGATAGATCCAGTGATTTTTGACGTAAGCCAGATCGGCCGGGTCGAACAGGAACTGGGCCGAGCTCCAGTTTTCACCCTGCGCCACCGAGTAAGCGACGTTGGCATAGGTGGAGAAACCGCCGGTCGTATAAGTTCCAGTGAATTCCACGCCATAAACTTTGCCCCGGCTATAGTTGAAGGATGCGGGGATGAGCGTCTGGCCGAACAATCCGTCATCGAGTTGCTGTTTGGCGTATTTATAATAACCGTCCACGCCCACCTGCAGCCCTTTTGCCAGCTTCTGGCTGACGCCGGCATCGAAATAATCCGCACGCTCGGACCTGCCTGGACTGTCTGGCGCAATTGGACCGGCGGGAGATTCGTTTGCTGTGCCGTCGAATGCCGCTACGTTTCCCACGGGCACATTTTCCAGGGGTGGTGGCGTGAAATAGCGGGCATAACCCGCATGTAACGTCGTGGCATCGGTGGGCTGATAAATAAGGTTGGCGCGCGGGCTCACCTGGTTTTCATGGTCAAATGAAGACGCATACAGGTCAAAGCGTGTACCGAAGTTGAATGTGAGTTGCGGCGTGAGTTTCCATTCGTCCTGCAGGTAGATGCCGGCAAACAGCGCGTGTGACACGGTGTTCTGAGCGATGGTTGTCGTCGGGGAACCCGGTTGCGGATTGAAACTGGACGGATCGGTACTGTCCATCAAGACGGCCGTCGTGGTTGCGTCAGAAGACAGATATTCATCAAGCAACATCGCGCCGCCACGGATGGTATGTTTGTCGCCAAGTTGATAACTGGCATCGGCTTGCAGCCCGCCGGAATAGAGGTTTCGGTCCTCGTCGCTGGCCACGCCGTTGAAAAACAAATCTCCGGTTAGATCAGGCATGAAATGCACACTGCTGTTCCGGCCATACGCCGCGACCTGCACATTCAGATCGCCGGCCGATTTTTGATAGGCAATGACGCCGTAATAATTCTGTTCGTTTTGATTTTCATTCAGCGTGGCCGAATCGAAAGAGCCGGGCACCCACTGTGGATTGCCCGGACCCGGAGCTGTGCCAGGTGGCAACCCCGGCGTGTTGGGAACTTCAAAATCACTGAAGGACGCACTGCCCATCACGCTGACCCGGCTGCTGTCGCTCAGAATGTAAGACGAATACAGGAACGACTTGTATTGCTCCGTGTTGTCATGGATGGCTGTTGGGCTGGACGTTGGATTTTCAATCCCGAGGTTGTTGTTGTCGTAACTGCCGTCCCAGAAGTAATTCCATTTCCCTTGTGAACCGCCCAATTCGAAGCTCGGCCGGATCGTGTCATAACTGCCGCCGTACATGGACACTTCGCCGCCCGAATCAAATGCCCCGCTCTTCGTGTGAATGTCCACGACACCCGCGGTGCGGAAACCGTATTGTGCGGGCAGCGAGCCGGTGATGAGCTGCATGGAATCCACGAACCTCGGGTCGAGTTCCAGCCCAAAGCCGGTGATACCCTCGGGCAGCAGCACATCGTTGATGCGGTATTGCAGGTTCGCGTGTTCGCCCCGGACGTGCAGGTCTCCGTTCGCCGACGAATCCTGCGCCACACCCGGTGCGCGCAGGATTACTTCATTCATCGGCGCGTTGCCGCCCTGCGATCCGGCCGTGATTTGCTCCTTGCTGATCGAGTAAGCCGTCGCCCCCAGGTCCGGCAGGATCAGGTTTCGTGCCTGGTCCAACTTGCCGACGACTGTTACATTGCCCAGTTGGGTGACATTCGTTGAGCTCCCCGAAGCCAAAACATTGGTCGAGCCTGCCAAAGCCGCGGCATTCGTCGGACTTTCCGAGGACACAATTTTTGTGAGGCTTCCCGTAATCACGATATTGGTCGGGCTTGCCGCAGTCACAACATTCGTCGGACTTTCTGAAGCCACGACGTTCGTGGGGCTTGCCGCAGTCACACTGTTCGTGGGATTTTCTGAAACCACCACATTGGTCGGGTTTCCCGAAGCCGCGGCGTTTGTCATTGCCGCGTCGTTTATTTGAGCCAGCGCCATCCCACCACAGGACAGCGCTGCCGACGAAATCACCGCCAAATAAACTCTGCGATTTTCATATTTCTTTTCTGCAAATTTTTTCATAATCCTCCTCCAGTTAAATTTTCGAAAAACTTCCGCGAATCTTGAAGGTTCGCGCTCTGTGAAATGCCACGCAGCACCCACAAAGATTTGGTTTAGGATAAACGTCTTCGGACAAGGCGACTCACACTGGTCCAAAGCCGACAGGAATCAGGAAACTGCGCAGAGAGCAGGCGGAGCCCGACCCGGAGGAAGATTTTCAAGGGTCGGGTTGAAAGTGGAAAATGCCAAAGACGGAGTAACTTCAACAAAAGTCACCGGCAGGATCGCCGGGATATCGCACGTGGCGGATTCAACATGTCCGTGGGCAAACAGGGTAACGGCACAGGAATGAGTGGCGTTTTCCGCGTCCTTGTGAATCAGTTCGTGCAGGACGGGCGCCGCCGCCATCGCGTCCAGCAGCAACACCAAACCGATCAACAAAACAGCGAGCGCCGGTTTGCCAAAGCGACCCAATCTGGATTTACCTTGATGCAAAACGTTTGCAATATAGCAAAGGCCATGCCGCCGGCAAGTGTTTTTTTGGGGGGTGAGGAAATAACGGCGCATCTTGAGACTGTCCTTGGTAGGGATGGCGCGCTGCGCCGTCCGTGCCGCGTTCAGCGGCGAAATTCCCCGTTCGTTAATTGGCGTTCGTTCCGCCCGCTGCTTCGCAGGCGGGGACATCGCAGCGCGATATCCCTACCGCAGACATGGACAGTGTCCAGATGCGCCCGGGAACAACGTCGAACGGGTGGTTCAACGCCAAGATTACCGGCCGCAGCACTGCTTGTATTTCTTGCCGCTGCCGCAGGGGCAGGGGTCATTGCGGCCGACTTTGGGGCCGGTGCGGACCGGTTTGGCTTTTTCAGCCGCCGCCGCGGCTTCGCTGACGACATCGCTGGCTTTTTTGCCGGAGGCATCCGCGGCGGGCGCGCCGCCAAAAGCGCTCGCGCTCTGATGCAGCGTTTGTTGGGGAACGTTTTTCAGGAAATTTTCAAAAGCCATCATGCTCGAGGCGCTGCGGAAAATATTGTGACAGATTTCCGTCTTCACGTTGACCATCAGTTCGTCGAAAATCTTGAACGCCTCGGCCTTGTATTCGATCAGCGGGTCGCGCTGGCCGTAACCCCGCAGGCCGATGCTGTAGCGCAGGCTGTCCATTTCGTAGAGATGCTCCTGCCACAGCCGGTCAATCGCGCTGAGGATCGTGAAACGCTCGACTTCTTTCAAGGCGTCCGGATTTTCGAAGCTGATTTTGATATCGTAAGCCTTGCGGACGCTGTCGGAAATAAAATTACAGACGGCGAATTGCGCGGGGCTGAGTCCGTCAAAAAGCGAACCGGGCACGGGTGATTCCTTCCCGGAATCGGCGGCTTTGGCAATTTCCGCTTCCGGCAGGCCGATGGGGAAATTCAGGTTTACCCAGTCGGCCAGCGCCCGGGTCTTCCATTCGCTGAACTCGGAGTCCGCCGTCGTGAATTGCGCCACCTTGTCCACGACGACCTCTTCCATGATGTCCATCAGGCGGTCGCGCACGTCTTCGCCGTTGATGATTTCATTGCGGAAGCCATAAATGACTTCGCGCTGCTTGTTCATCACGTCGTCGAATTCGAGGGTGCGTTTGCGGATCTGGAAATTGTGCTGTTCGACGCGCTTTTGGGCCTGCTGGATGGAGCGGTTCAACCACGGATGGGTCAATTCTTGGCCTTCCTCCAAACCCATGCGTTCCATCATTTTTACAATCCGGTCGGATCCGAACAGCCGCATGAGATCGTCTTCGAGGGAGATGAAAAAGTGCGACGAGCCAGGGTCGCCCTGGCGGGCGCAACGTCCGCGCAACTGGCGGTCAATGCGCCGGGCCTCGTGCCGTTCCGTGCCCATGACATGCAGGCCGCCGGCAACTTTTATCTGCGGCGTGAGGTTGAAGGCGGTGGCCGCGGGACTGCCTGAATCAATCTCCCGGACTTCGCCCGTGGTCGCCTCGGTCAGTTTGTATCTCTGTCCCTTGCCTTCGGGGTGCGGATTGCACTCGACGTTCCAACGCACGCCCGCTCCCAGTTTGATGTCCGTGCCCCGGCCGGCCATGTTGGTGGCGATGGTCACTCCGCTGCGCTGCCCGGCGCGGGAAACAATTTCGGCCTCCTGTTGATGATATTTCGCATTGAGCACCGAATGGATGATGCCTTCGCGTTTGAGCATCCGGGACAGTTGTTCGCTGACTTCAACGGAAATCGTGCCAACCAGGATCGGCCGGCCCTGGGCGTGAATGAGTTTGATTTCGTCGAGGACGGCGGCGAATTTTTCGCGCCGGGTTTTATAGACCGCGTCGTTGCCGTCCTTGCGGGCGATGGGACGGTTGGTCGGGATGACGAGAACCCCGAGTTTATAAATGTCGAAAAATTCAGAGGCCTCGGTTTCCGCCGTGCCCGTCATGCCGGCCAGTTTTTGGTAGAGACGGAAATAATTTTGGATCGTGATGGTGGCGAGCGTCTGGGTTTCGCGTTCGATCTCGACGCCTTCCTTCGCTTCGACGGCCTGGTGCAGGCCGTCGCTCCAGCGCCGGCCGGGCATGAGGCGGCCCGTGTGCTGGTCCACGATGATGACCTTGTTTTCCTGGATGACGTATTCCACGTCGAGCTGGTAAAGGCTGTAGGCCTTGAGCAATTGCGAGATGGCGTGGATTTTTTGCGCCTTGGTCTCGAAATCCTGCTGCACCTTCGTTTTCGCCTCCATGCGTTTGCGCGCGTCGGGTTCCGGCCCGGTGTCGATTTCGTGCAACGCGGTCGTGAGATCGGGCAGCACAAACGCCTCCGGATCCTTCGGGCTGACGAAATTGCGGCCCTTTTCAGTCAGGTCGGCCTCGTGGCCTTTCTCGTCAATGGCGAAAAGCAATTCTTCCTTCTCCCGGTACAGGTCAACCTTCTTCTGGTCCTTGTGCAATTCCAGCTCGGCCTGGTTCATGCGCCGAAGATTTTCCGGGTCTTCCAGGATTTTCATCAAACCCTCGGATTTGGGCTGGCCGGTCTTCACGCGGAACAACAGCATGCCGGTTTCATGTTCGAGCGCCTCGGCATTCTGGACATTCGAGCCGTCGGCGGGATTTAATTTTTTGATGAGCGCCTCGGCCTCGGACAAAAACCGGGCGCACAGCTTTTCCTGCGCGCGGACGAGCGATTCGACCAACGGTTTCCACTGGCCATATTGTTCATCGTAGGTGTGAACGGACGGGCCGCTGATGATGAGCGGCGTGCGCGCCTCATCAATCAGAATCGAGTCCACCTCGTCCACGATGGCAAAGTAATGTCCACGCTGGACCTGGTCTTCCTTGCGCGTGGCCATGCCGTTGTCGCGAAGATAATCAAAGCCAAACTCGGCGTTCGTGCCGTAGGTGATGTCGCAATTATATTGTTCGCGGCGGACCTTGGGCGGCTGGTCGTGCAGGATGCAGCCGACGGTCAGGCCCAGAAACTTGTATATCGCGCCCATCCACTCGGAGTCGCGGGCGGCGAGGTAATCGTTCACGGTGACGACGTGCACGCCGCGTCCGGTCAGCGCATTGAGATAAACGGGCAGGGTGGCGACGAGCGTCTTGCCTTCGCCGGTGGCCATTTCGGCGATGCGCCCGCTGTGCAATCCGTAGCCGCCGATCAATTGGACATCGAACGGAATCATTTCCCAAAGCAACGGATGTTCACGGACGATGACCTCGGTCTTGCGTTCGGTGAGCCGGCGGCAGGCATTTTTGACCACGGCAAACGCCTCGGGCAGGATGAGATTGAGCGTGCGGGCCAGCTCCGCCTTGTCCTGAATGGGTGCAAGTTGTGCCTTCCAGCCGGCGGTTTTCTGGCGCAGTTCGTCGTCGGAAAGTTTCTGGAGTCCGGCCTCAATCTCGTTGACCTGAGCAACGATGGGGCGGAGCCTTTTGACTTCGCGCTCGTTCCTCGAAGGGATGATCCATTTCAAAAAATTCACAGTAATTCCAATCAGTTAGTCGAAAATAGAAGCAAAACGCTACGCGATGGAACGCAAAGCGTCAAAGCGAATCGCCGTTCAAATTGGCAACGGCTGAAGGAACCACCGCTGGGGTTTGCGGGAAACCGGGTCTTCCCGGGCGGCGAGTCGGAATTACTCAGGCTACGGGTTGTTGCGGTGACGAGCCGTTGCGGGGCGCCGGTTTTGGATTGGGCGGCATGGCCTCGTGAACAATGATCCCGGCACGTTTGGCTGCCTCGGAGATGAGTTTGAGGTGCGGTTCGAGTGCCGGATCCTGACCGTGCTTGAACAGCAGGCGGTCAGCGTAGCCCCGGATGATGGCGATGATATTGTTCAGTTCATGGGCGACCGCGGGCGGGATGTGCTCCCCCGATTCAGTTTTTGGGGTGGATTCGCACAAGGAGCCTGCAGCGGCAGCCGATTCCGCCATTTTTTTGTAGATGTTTTCCATCGATGACATCGCATTCAAATGGAGCATCTTGCACGCCAGATTCTAACTCAGGGGAGAGAGGGTTGCTTTTCAAATCCTGCGGCGGAGAAACGGATCAGGAAGTTTCGAGTTTAGGATTCAATGAGACATTTTGTTCCGAAGCAGGACAAACCCATTTGCCCAAATCACAGGCTGGCATCTTTTCACCGGTTCGTTATCCTTGAACGCAAACGAACGGATGAATACCGCGACCGCATCTTTGGGCCTGATTGCCGGCAACCGCTCATTGCCGCTGGAATTTGCCCGCCAGGCGCGTGCCGCCGGGGTCAAACGGCTCGTGGCCGTAGCGGTGGAAAAAGAAACCGATCCGGCGCTCAGTTCGCTCGTGGACGACATTGTCTGGCTCAAGGTCGGCCAGCTTTCAAAAATGATTGCGGCGTTCGTGGACCGCGGCGTGAAACAGTGCGTCATGGTTGGCCAGATCGCGCCGAAGCATCTTTTTGATTTGCGCCCCGATTTGCGCGCGATGTCGCTTTTGTTCCGGCTCAAGGAGAAAAATGCCCACACAATTTTTGGCGCCATTGCGGAGGAATTGAAGAAGGATGGCGTGGAATTGATTGAAGCCACGCCGTGGTTGAAGCCGCTCATGCCCGGCGCGGGTTTTCATCTAGGTCCGGAGTTGTCCGCCGGGCAGCCGGCGGACGTGGCATTTGGTTTTCGGATCGCCAAGGAGGTTTCGCGGCTGGAAATCGGCCAGATGGTGGTGGTCAAAAACGGCACCGTGCTGGCTGTTGAGGGCTTTGAAGGCACGGACCAATGTCTCGCGCGTGGCGGAGAGCTCGCCGGCAGGGATGGCGGAGCGGTCGCCGTCAAGGTGGCGAAGGCCCGGCACGACATGCGTTTCGACATTCCCTGCATCGGTTTGCAGACGCTGGAGACCTGTCTCCGCGCGGGTATTTCCGTGCTGGCGCTGGAAGCGGGGAAAACCCTGCTGCTGGAACGCGAGACTTGTGAACCCCTGGCAAAGAAAAGTAGAATTTCGGTCACGACAATATCCTGACGCCGCTCCATCAACCCAAACTCCCAACCATGTTAACCTCTCACGAACTCTTCGGTTTCATGTCGCCCAGTCTGGCCAACGAAATCATCACGTTTACCTTTGAATCGGACAAGGCGACCTACCGGGCCACGCTCAATGCCGTTGCCCAGGCGCGTCATTTGCGGCCGGTTTTTCTCGAACGGCAGCCCCGGTCGCAACGGCATGCGACGATGATTTCATGCCTGTCGCGTCCCGGCCTGGAAGCCGCGGCGGGCGGGATCATTCGTGTCTGGCTCCTGAAAAAGTACCAGTCCATGCTTGTGGATTTCTTGAATGCATTGGGGATCAAGAATGAGGAGGGGGTGGTGGATGATTTGCCGGAGGGCATGGATGACGCAAAATTGAAGTCCGCGATCGAAACGTTGCTGGGGAAATATCCGCCTGAAGCCGTGGCGGTATATCTGAACGCCTTCAACGACATGAACGAGGCCAATTGGGCAAACCTTAAAAATATTTTGGAATCCGATTCCCGGCTGCAGTTGGGAGCGGGGGGTTGACGATGAACCAGGGCATTCCGGCGACGGAAACCTGCCAAATAAAGAATCGGGCGGGCGGGCGGGTGCAAATGCTTGAAGGGAACCGCCCAAAATGGACCGGCCTGGTGGTGATCGGGTGTGTGTTTGCGCTGGCCGCGGCGCTTTCCTGGCGCCGATGGCCGGACATACTCGTTGACTTCGGGACGCAGCTTTATATGCCGTGGCGGATTGCTGAAGGCGCGGTGCTTTACCGGGACGTGACATATGTGGTCGGCGGGCCGTTGTCCCAATATTTGAACGCGTCGCTTTTCAAGATTTTCGGTGTTTCCTTTCAGACCCTGATTTTTGCCAATCTGGCGATTACAGCGGGGATGTTGGTTCTGGTTTACCGCCGTTTTCTGGCTGCGGCGGATCAATTGACGGCAACCATGATTGGTCTGGCGATTGTGCTGGTATTTGCATTTTCGCATTGCCTGGTGATCGGCAACTACAATTATATCACCCCCTATTGTTATGAGGCGTTTCACGGATTGATGCTGGCTATCGTGACGGTGGCGTGGCTATCGAGCTGGGTTGAACGGCGCCAAGTCCGGTTTGCGGCACTGGCGGGTTTGGGGGCGGGTTTGGTGTTTCTGACCAAGCCGGATATTTTTCTGGCCCTGACAGTCTGCACCGGCGCTGCTTTTATGCTCGTCGGTTTTGTTCACAAACAAATCGCGTTCGCGGCAAAGTCGTTGATGGTTTTCTCGTCGGCCGGGTTTGTACCATTGCTGGGTTTTTTTGCCTTTTTTCTGAGCGAGGAAGATTGGCGGGCGAGTGCGCGTTCGGTGGCATTTGCCTGGGTGCCGTTATGGCATACGTCCATTACCCGGGATCCATATTATCAATGGTGTTTGGGGTCGGATATGCCGTTCTTGCATCTTGAAAAAATGGCGGCGCAATTTGTTTTTATTGCAGTGACCACCGTGATTTATGCCCTGGCCTTCCGGCGCGGAATGGAATTGCGCTTCAAATGGGTAAGACCGTTCTGGATGGTTTGGCCATTGTTGATTGCGCCACTTTTGGGTTTGGCGGTGGCTTGGAATTGGGTTGATTGTGGCCGCACTTTGCCCCTCCTGGCTTTGGCTGGCGGAGGGTTGCTGGTTTTGAACCACAAGCAAACGGTGACCGGACCGGCGACCATCTTTCCGTTGCTTTGGATTGTGTTTGGCCTGGCCTTGCTGTCCAAGCTGGGATTTTATCCACGGATTTGGCATTACGGATTTGCGCTGGCCATGCCGGCGTTTGCCGGAGCGGTATATTTATTTGTCTGGTTGTTGCCGCGGCTGCTGGAACGAGAATACGGGGTTTGCGCCCGATTATTTCGCGCGACCATCTGTCTGGTGCTGATGATCGGGTTTGCCCGTCTGTTTCTGCGCTCGGAATCGTTTCTCCTTCGGAAGGATACGCCTGTGGGAAGCGGCAGCGATAAAATTCTCGCCTACAATCCCGCCGTTGACCCCTTTCATGGCAACGTTGAAACGGCGCTGTCCTGGATTGAAAAGAATGTTCCGGCTGAAGCGACGCTGGCGGTGCTGCCTGAAGGAGCCATGATTAATTATCTTAGCCGGCGGGTAAACCCGACTCCCTACCTCAACTGGGTCCCGCCGGTGATAGCGGTGTTTGGTCAAACCAATATGACCGCCGCCTTTGAGAAAAACAGTCCTGATTATGTCTTCATCATCGCCCGGAACGCAGACGAATTCGGGGTGGGCTTGTTCGGCTATGACCCGCGAAATGGAGCCGGCCTCAAGCGGTGGATTGACGACCATTACGACCGGGTCTATCCGGTGCCGGACCCAGCTGAGCAAACCGCCTCTGGAAATCCATTCTTTGCCGAACTGCAGATCCTGAAACGCCGGCCGGCCGCTCTCTTGCCCGCGGGAAAAAATTGAATCCTCCGTTGGTTCACCTATACTGATGCCGCGTATGAAAAAATATCTTGTTGAATTCATCGGGACGTTCTTTCTGGTGCTTACGGTTGGCATGACGGTTATCGAACCTGGCGCCGCCGGTGAGCTGGCCCCGCTGGCCATTGGGTCGGCGTTGATGATCATGGTCTTTGCCGGGGGCCACGTGTCCGGCGGTCATTACAACCCGGCGGTTACCGTGGCGGTGTGGTTGCGTGGACGTTGTCCCCAGGCGGAAGTCCCGGGCTACATCGGTTCGCAAATCGCCGCCGGCATAGTGGCGGCGTTCGTGGTGCTGGGTCTCAAAGGCGACCCCAGCGTGTCGCCCAAGGATTTGCACGTTTTTCCCGCGCTCATTGCCGAATTGATCGGAACCTTTGCCCTCGCCTATGTGGTATTGAATGTCGCCACCGCCAAAGGCACCACCGGCAATTCCTATTATGGTCTGGCCATCGGTTTTACCGTGATGACCATGGCTTTTGCCCTCGGGCCCGTTTCCGGCGGTGCTTTCAACCCCGCGGTTGCCGTCGGTATCACCGTCATGAAACTCGCCAAGGTGTCGAACCTGTGGATTTATCTCCTCGCCAATTTTGGTGCGGGCGCGCTGGCGGCAATTGTCTTCCGGTTCATCAACGCTGATGACAAGTAATTTGCCGCTGGCAAAACCGCATCGGTCATGACCATTCCCGGTTTTCTCCACGCGCACGCGGATGGAACGATGCTGGCCGTGAAGTTGCAGCCGCGGGCCTCCGCCAATGAAATCGGCGGGCCGTTGGGGGCGGAATTGCGGATCAAAGTCACCGCCCCGCCGGTGGACGCGGCCGCCAACGAGGCTTTGGTGGGATTGCTGGCCGGCTGGCTGGATTGTGCCCGAGGCCGGGTGGAATTGATTCGTGGCCACAAATCGCGACATAAAGTGGTCAAGCTCCATGGTTTCGCTCCGGAAGAAGCGCTCCGGAAACTTTTGGGGTAAGGTTCCCGGCCGGTTGATCGGAAAGCGTTATAGTTGGCCAATTGAGGCCATTGATAAAGGAGCTCAATGCCACCACATCCAGGTTAAGACCACAAGGGTCCTTGTTTCCTGGTTTTGGTTCAATTGAACGGGCTTGGTTCAGGCTGTAAATAATTCGCGATTTTTCCTTATCCAGGTCCAAGTATCGGCAAGCGTTGGATGAAAATGAGTGATGCCTTGATTGGCATCATGCCAACATACTTGGGGAAAATGTACCGTTTCCATGCCCGCCATGCCCCGTTTTGGGACAAAAATCAGGCGTTTTGGACCGGGCAAAAATCAGGTGTTATGGCCAGTGTTATTTAAAGGTAATAATGCTTAAAGGCACCTAAACTGCTTTTAGCGGTTTAACGATTTACCCATGAATATAATCAATCACGAAATGGCAACGCCTGAAACCGAAGCCGATCCGGTGTCGCAGAATGGGCACTCGACGGATGGCGCTGGAAACTCAAACGGCGCTCAACTCAACGCCCAGCTGGTGCAGGAAAATGCCAGGCTGGTGCAGGAAAACGCAAAGCATGCGCAGGAAAATGCGCAACTGGCGCAAGAGCGGGATTTGCTCCGCATGACGATTGATAATTTGCCGGATTACATCTACGCGAAAGACAAACAGGGGCGGTTTATTTTGAACAATATCGCGCATGCGCAAGATCTGGGTGCCTGTTCGCCGCTGGAAATGAAGGGCAAAAGCGACTTTGATTTCTTTCCTCCCGAATTGGCCGCCCAATTTTATACCGATGAGCAGAAAATCATTGAAACGGGCAAGCCGGTCATTAATCAGGAACAATACAAGACCAAGCCAGGCGATAAAACCGGGATAAAGCGCTGGTCGGTCAGCAGCAAGGTGCTTTGGCGCGATGAGCGGGGGGTGATCCTGGGCACCGTGGGAGTCACCCGCGATGTCCATGAAATGAAGCTGGCGCAAGAGGCGCTGCATAAAAGCCAGGAGAAGTTGCGCCAATTTACCACCCAGCTGGAACGGAGCAACCGCGAGTTGCAGGATTTTGCCTATGTGGCTTCGCATGATCTGCAGGAACCTTTGCGGAAAATCGTGGTCTTTGGCGAGCGCCTCAAGGAAAAGAACAGTGGAAACATGGGGCCGGATGCGCTGGATTATCTGGACCGGATGCAGAAAGCGGCGGCGCGCATGCAGATTCTGATCAACGATCTGCTGACTTTCTCCCGGGTCACGACCAAGGCCCAGCCTTTCGCGCCGGTGAATCTGGCCGACGTGGCCAATGGAGTGGTGGAAGATTTGGAAGGCCGGATTGAACTGGTCAAAGGGCGCGTCGAAGTGGGTGCGCTGCCGGTCATTGACGCGGAGCCATTGCAAATGCGGCAGTTGCTGCAAAACCTGATCGGCAATGCGCTCAAGTTCCGCCGCCCCGAGGAACCGCCCGTGGTGAAGGTGGAGGCGCAGATCATCCCGGACCCCGTCATCCCCGAGAAGAAGCTTTGCCGGTTGACGATCAGTGACAATTGCATTGGCTTTGACGAGAAATATCTGGATCGTATATTCAATGTTTTCCAGCGGTTGCACACGCGCAATGAATATGAAGGCACGGGCATGGGGCTGGCCATCGTGCGAAAGATCGCATTATACCATGGCGGCGATATCACCGCCAAAAGCAAGCCGGGGGTTGGCTCCACTTTTATTCTGACCGTACCCGTGGTTCATCCGCGGGAAGCACAAGCCGAAAACACAAACCAAGAAACCAAACAACCATGAAAACTGAAGGAAAAATGATTACCATTCTGCTGGCAGATGATGATCCGGACGATCGGCAGTTGACCCGTGACGCTTTTGCGGAAAATCGTCTGGTCAACATGCTGCATACCGTTGAAGACGGCGAAGAGTTGATGGAGTATTTGCGCCGCCAGGGCCGTTACACCGATCAGAAGAATGCGCCGTTGCCCGGGCTGATTTTGCTGGATCTAAACATGCCGCGCAAGGACGGACGCGAGGCCCTCAAGGAAATCAAAGCTGATCCGGAACTGCGCCGGATTCCCATTGTCGTTCTCACCACCTCCAAGGCGGAGGAGGATATTCTGCGCACCTACGACCTGGGCGTGAACTCTTATGTAACCAAACCGGTGACGTTCAAATCGCTCGTGGAATTAATCAAAGTCCTCGGCCGCTACTGGTTCGAGGTGGTTGAACTTCCACCGGACGAAGGTTGAACGCATATGTCCGACGCCCCGGTCAAAGTCCTATTGGTGGATGATGATGAGGATGATTATATCATCACCCGCGATTTGATTTTGCGGGTCGCCGGCCGGTATCGCCTGGACTGGGTCAACAGTTTTCAGGCGGCGCTGGACGCCATCCAGCGCCGCGAGCACGATATCTATCTGTTCGATTACCGTCTCGGGGAGCGGACCGGTTTGGATTTGTTACGCGAGTCGCAACAGGTCAATGCCCGGGCGCCCATGATCCTGTTGACCGGCCAGGGCGATCATGAGGTTGACATGGAGGCTATGAAAGCCGGTGCTGCCGACTATCTGATCAAGGGCCAACTCAATGCCGACATTCTCGACCGCGCCATCCGCTATGCCATCAAGGGCAAGCACGCCGAGGAAAACCTTCGCCGCGACCGGGATCTCATCAGTCGCATCATGGAGACCAGCCCGGTGGGCATTGTGGTTGCCGACCAGACGGGTAAGATCACCTTTGCCAATCACCGGGCGGAGGAAGTCCTCAGCCTGGCCAAGGATGCCGTTACCCGTGGGACTTGCAGTGTGCTGGACTGGCGGACGACGGATCCGGAAGGGCATCCCCTGCCGGCACAGACCCAGCCGTTGAAAAAGGTTCTCGAATCCGGCCAGCCGGTGCAGGACGTTCATCATGCAATTGATGGTGCTGACGCCCACCGCACGTTGCTTTCGACCAATGCCACGCCACTTTTTGATGCCACCGGCAAGATAGACGGGATGGTCATCACGGTGGAAGACATCACCGAACGACTGATGCTGGAAGCGCAATTGCGGCAATCCCAGAAAATGGAGTCGGTGGGCCAGCTGGCTGCGGGCGTGGCACATGACATCAACAATATTCTGACCGTCATTCAGGGACACGCGGGGCTGTTGCTTAATGCGGTTCCGCCCGGAACCGACTCGACCCGGTCCGTGAAACAAATTTCGGCGGCCGCCGATCGGGCCGCCAGCTTCATCCGGCAATTGCTCACTTTCAGCCGCAAGCAGATTTTCCGGTCGAAGATCCTCGATTTGAATGCGGTGCTGCAGAATTTGAAAAGCATGCTTTCACGGTTGATCGGCGAGGACATCACGCTGGAAATCCATTGCCAATCGGACCTGCCCTGCATTCAAGCGGACGCCGGGATGGTCGAGCAGATCGTCATGAACCTGGCGGTCAACTCGCGCGATGCCATGCCGAAGGGCGGCAAATTTGTCATTACGACCTCCGTGGTTGAAACCGATGCTGCCTACCTGAAACAGCACCCCGAAGCCATTGCCGGTTGGTTCGTCTGCCTGATCGTTACGGACACTGGTTGCGGCATGGAACCCAAGGTGTTGCAGCGGATTTTTGAGCCATTTTTCACGACCAAGGAAGTTGGCAAAGGAACCGGGCTGGGACTGGCCACGGTTTATGGCGTGGTCAAACAACATCACGGCTGGATCGAGGTTCAAAGTGAAGTTGGCGTCGGCACCGCTTTCAAGGTGTTTCTGCCGGTGGCCGGAAAAGCTGGCGCCGCCCCCGCCGCCCCATCGGCCAAATCCGAGACCGTCCGGGGGGGCAAGGAAACCCTGCTGCTGGTCGAGGATGAAATCGGCCTGCTCGAGTTGGTGCGGGAAATACTGCAGCAATATGAATATCGCGTTTTGATTGCTTCATCCGGGGTCGAGGCGTTGCGGGTTTGGGACGAATGCAACGGTCAGGTTGATTTGCTCCTGACGGATATGATCATGCCCGGCGGCATGACCGGCAGTGATCTGGCCGCAGAATTGAAAAAGCGAAAGCCCGGACTCAAGGTCATCTACGCCAGCGGTTACAGTTCCGCGCTGACGGGCAAGGAATTTAGCACGGGAGAGAATATTTTTCTGGCTAAACCTTATCAGCCGAACCAAGTGGCCCAGTTGATTCGGAATACCATTGATGGTGTTGCCAACGGCAAGGTTCAACCGGCTTCCGCTCAAACCAGTGCTCCGCCCAAGCCGGCGCCGGTTCTGGCCGAGCAATCGATCTGAATAAGAACGTTTTGCCGTCTGTGGGTGCCGCACAGGAAACGGGTGACGGCCGTCTCATACCCATTTGCGCTCAATCTGACTGAAAGGCTCAAAGTCAACGGCGTTGAGCCTCACCTCACCCCGGCCCTCTCCCCTCCATCCGATGGAGCGGAGAGGGAGAATCGTCGTCCGGTGGTCTTGAAAAACTACGACGATCACGGGTGTACGTCATAGGATGAGGCTGAACGTCCGTTTGCTATTCCCTCTCCCCTCAACGGGGAGAGGATTAGGGTGCGGGGTGAGCCTGCGGTTTGACGTCCATGTTTTGTATCTCTTTGATAGCCAATCAGTATCAGGCAATCTGCATCGCCAATTCTTCCGCCGGATAGGTCCAGATTTCTGCGAGGGTCGGATGGTAATGGGGCGTTGCGGCCAGTTCATGAACGGTCATCCGCCCGGCCATGCCCGTGACGATTTCGTGAATGAGTTCGCCTCCCATCGGGCCGACGCAGGCCCCGCCGAGAATTTCACCTGACTTCGGATTCGCCAGCAATTTTACGAAACCGTCCTTGGCTTCCATGATGAGCGATTTGCCGTGGTCGTTGAAGGGATAGCTTGCCGCCAGGTACGGGAGGCCCTGCAGCTTCGCCGCCTTTTCCGTCAGGCCCACGAAGGCCACCTGCGGTTCGGTGAACACCACTGAAATCAACAAACGGTAATCTATTTTTCGCGGCCGCCCGGACCGGACAATGTTGTGGGCCGCAATTTCACCCTGCTGCACGGCCAGATGCACGATTTCGTGCGGCCCGGTGCAATCGCCGGCCGCGTAAATATGCGGCGCGCTTGTTTGCATGAACGCATTGGCCACTATGCGGCCATGCTCGGTGACGACCCCGGCCCGGTCGAGGTGGAGCGATGCGGTGTCTGGCTGGCGACCCAGCGCGAACAGGATTTCCCCGGCGGAGATTGAAACCAATTTGTTTCCCTGTTTGAAGGAAACTGTTTTCAATCTGCCGTCACGCTTTGCATCCATCAGTTTGGTATGGGTGAAAACCTTGACGCCTTCACGCCGGAAGACTTTTTCAATTTCCATGCCCGCGTCGGCGTCAAATTCGCGGAGCACGTGTCCGCTGCGTTGGATGAGCGTGACTTGGACGCCAAACCGCGCGAAAAATTGCGCAAATTCGCAGGCGATGGCCCCGCCACCGAGGATGATGAGCGATTGGGGCAACCGCTTCAACGCGAGCGCGTCGTCGCTGGTCAGGTAACCCACATCCCGGAGTTGAGGCAGAGGTGATGGAGCCACAGCGGAGCCGGTGGCGATGATGAAATGTGCGGCGGTGAGGGTTTTGCCGTTGCTCAACCGGACGGTGTGTGGATCAAGAAACCGGGCCGAGGCGCGGATGAATTTGAATTTGCCGCCGGCCAGTTGTTGACCGCGATAATCTGCAAACTCCTGGATGAGCCTGTTTTTCCGGGCCATGACCTTCGTGAAATCAAAGCCGACCTTTCCGGCGCGGATGCCCCATGGCTGGGCATGTCCGGCCAGATGCATGACTTCGGCGGCGTACAGCAGCGCCTTGGTGGGCATGCAACCGCGCAGAATGCAGAGTCCGCCCACCTCCTTTCCGCCTTCGATCACAACGGTTTTCCTGGCGGCGCCCGCCGCGGTCCGCGCGGCCGCATAGCCGGCACTGCCGCCGCCCAGAATGGCCACGTCGTAGTCAAATCGTTTCACGCCGGACAGGATGGGAGTGATTTCAAATTTGACAATCCGATTTAACCGTTGGACGATTCGAACATTACGAACCATGAGCAACATCATTTACCCCCGCAGCCCGCGCGAAACCATGGATGGCTGGAGCTACCTGCCGCGTTACCTCGACAAAATCCGCCTGCACCTGGCGGGCAAACTGCATGCCGACTACCAGGAAAATCTCGGCAAGGGATTCGACGGCTTTTGGCTCAGGGCCGCCGGGGTCACGCAAGAACAAATGATTGACGTGGTGAAGAATTCCATCACGGACGGTGAAGTCTGCGATTGGGTGCGCAATAACATAAAAAAATCGCCCGCCGAAAAGGCCGCGCACTGGGCGGATGTTTTGAGCCGCCCGAAGGCAGGGGATGAAGCGGCCAATGCCCGCTTCAAAATGCGCAAGGAACAATCCGGGATCGCGCATCGTGACGACATCAAAACTTTTGTGGACTACATTGACGCGGACGAAAAACGCCTTTAGGTTTGCAGGGGCTGCCTGTCACTGCCCGGAATAGAAGGCTTCCACCTTGGCCGTAACATCCTTGTAGCTCGCGTCCATTTCGTAAATTTGTTTGAACTGTTCAATGGCTTCATCTTTCTTGCCCATGCTTTCGAGCACGCTGCCAAGGTTGTAAACCAGGTCCTTTTTCTCCTCGTCGAAAACAGGCTTTTCCTTGATCGCGTCCTGTAATTTTCGCGCTGCCAAGTCGAACATTTTCCTTTTGGCAAAGCACTGGGCGAGGAAGCTCATCGAAGCCAGGCGTTTGTGTGGATTTTGCTGCGCCTTTTGAAATTCCTGGATCGCCTCGCTGTATTTGCCGGTTTGAAAATAAAGCTGCCCCATCTCAAACCGGATGGCCAGATCGGTCGGGTATCTTTCCACGCGCTTTTGGCAATCCGTGACCTGGAACTCCAGTTTTTCCGCCTGGATTTTTGCCGATTGTTCGGCGTAGTCCGGTGCCGCGGGGTCAAGTTGTTCCAATTGGCTGTCAAACCGGCGGACGATGGTGTCGTTGATCGCGCGTTCCAGTGACGGGTCGTTGCCCATCTCGGAATTTTTGATGCGCTCGTAAAGCTCCAGCGCGCGTTCGAACTGTTTTTTCTGCGTGTAAAGTTCCGCGAGCCGGCGCACCACCTTGAGATTGTTGGGTTCGGTCTTCAGCCGCGCTTCGTCCTCCCCGATGAGACGTTCGGTTACGTCTTCGTTCTTCACGACGCGGTTTTCCTGCTCCAGCGAGGAGGCTTGTTGCTTGTCCTTCAAAATGTCGCGGTAGGAGCCCTGGCCGCCTTCGAGCGCATTGTAACCGCCCTGGTCCAGCGTTTTGCGCGCGGACAAATCTTTGAGCGCCTGGTTCAGCTCGCCGTCGTTGGGCGAGTTCCGCGCAAGTTCGGCGAGAACCCTTTCCGCCTGGCTGGTGTCGCCACCGGCGGTGCCCACCGCATGGGCAAATTCAATCGCCAGGTTTTTGTCCTTGGGCGAATTCTTTACCAGGATCTCCAGCGACATCACGGCGGTTTGCGGCAGCTCCAGAGCCATGGCCGCCTCGACCACGAGCCGATGACCGCCGGAATTGTTCGGATCGGTGTTCAGGATTTCCTCGGCAATGGCGAGCGCGTCGGCGGGGTTTTTGCCCATGGCCATCTTGGCCTTGGCGACCTGCGGTTGTGAACTCGCGCTGCCCCACATTTTTTTCAGGAAACCGCCACCGCCGCCGGCCTTTTGGAGTTGCGCGTTGCGCAAGGCCTTGCGGCATTCAAAAAACGCCGGTTCCTTTGCGAGCACCTGGTTGAACAACGCAATGGCGTAATCCAGATTTTCCCGTTGCACGGCCTCGTTGGCTTTGACGAACAGCAAACGTGCGTCGCGTGATATTTCATTGATGCTTTTCTCTGCCATGATATTACCCGTTTCGGTTAAAAAATTGCATTTACGGCCTGAAAAATCAATCCTGAAGGCCTTCGGATTCAACCGCACTGTGCCTTGTGCTGCAAGGCGTGGTCCACCAGCACCAGGGCGGTCATGGCCTCCACCATCGGTACCGCGCGCGGCAACACACAGGGGTCGTGCCGGCCGCGGCCTTTGAGCGTGGTGTTGTGAAAGGCTTCATTCACCGTGTCCTGTTCGTGCATGACCGTGGCCACCGGCTTGAAAGCCACCCGGAAAAAAATCGTCTGGCCGTTCGAAATGCCGCCCTGGATGCCGCCGGAAAAGTTCGTCGTCGTGAACACCTTTCCGCCCCGGGCGCGGAACGGATCGTTGTGCTCGCGTCCCGTGAGCAGGATGCCGCCGAAGCCGGAGCCGATTTCAAATGCCTTGGACGCGGGCAGACTCAGCATGGCTTTCGCCAGGTCCGCTTCCAGTTTGTCGAAGACCGGTTCACCCCATCCGGCGGGCACGCCGCGCGCCAGGCCTTCGACGATCCCGCCGACGGTGTCGCCCGCCCGCCGCATTTTTTCAATCAGCCGGATCATTTTGTCCGCCGCTTTTTGATCGGGGCAACGGACAATATTTGACTCAACGTCCATGGCTTTCACCCGGTCCGGATTTACGTCGGCAATGAGGCGCTGGACCTGCTTGACGTAGGCCAGGACTTCGACCCCGTAACGTTCGCGTAAAATCTTCCTGGCAATCGCGCCGGCGGCGACGCGGCCGACGGTTTCGCGCGCGCTGGCGCGGCCACCGCCCTGCCAGTTGCGGATGCCGTACTTGGCAAAATAGGTGAAGTCGGCGTGGGACGGGCGGAACTTCGTTTTCATTTCGGCATACGCCTCGGATCGGGCGTCCTCATTCTTGACCCACAGACAGATCGGCGTGCCGAGAGTCCTGCCGTTGAATGTGCCGGACAGGATTTGCACCGTGTCAGATTCCTTGCGCGGCGTCACGATTCTGGATTGTCCCGGCCGCCGGCGGTCGAGATCGGGCTGGATGTCGGCTTCCGAGAGCCGTAGTCGCGGTGGACAGCCGTCCACGACCACGCCCACACCGCCGCCGTGGGATTCACCCCACGTCATGATGCGGAATAGTTGCCCGAAGGTGCTGGCCATGGTTGGATAATGCGAAAAAACCACCGCGTGGTCAAATCCCGCGTATTTCAGGTAATGACTCAATTTGCCATTCTGGTGGGGCGAGCGTCCTCGCAAGCCGCGGCTCGTCAGTAGCCTCGCCCCATCAGGACTGAGCCACTACGGTGTTTGGCCTCCGCTTTCAACGGAACTCCAAACTTGAAACTTGAAACTTGAAACCTGAGACTGCACTGAATGAATCGCATCGTGGAAAGGTTTGTGCGCCTGCAGCGCGAGGGCAAGAAAGGTTTCATTGTCTATATCGGCGCCGGGGATCCGAATCTGGCCGCCACCCGCCGGCTCGCTCTGGCTTTTGACCGGGTGGGCGTGGATGTGCTGGAGCTCGGGGTGCCGTTCAGCGATCCGCTCGCGGACGGATTGGTCAACCAACTGGCGGCGCAACGCGGTCTAAAATCCGGAACCACGCCCCAAAAGGTTTTAAAGACCGTGGCGGCGATCCGGCGTGATTCGCAAATCCCCATTATTCTCTACATTTACTTCAACCTCATTCACAAAGTCGGTTTGGAACGGTTTATCAAAGATGCGGCCAAGGCGGGGGTGGACGGGCTGCTGGTGCTCGATTTGCCGCCGGAGGAAGGCGACCGTTACGAAGCGCTCATGCGCCGGGCCGGCTTGTGCCACATCTACCTGGTCGCCCCGACAACGCCGCCGGGTCGCATGGCCTTTATCGTAAAGCGCGGTTCGGGTTTTATTTATTACATCTCGCGTGAAGGCGTCACCGGCATGCAGAGGCAGGTGGCGGCCAATCTGGCGCAACAAGTGGACAGAATCCGCGCTCATACTTCCCTGCCGGTGGCCGTCGGTTTTGGCATCTCCAATCCGGAACAGGCGAAATTGGTGGCGGAATCGGCGGACGCCGTCGTCGTCGGCAGCGCGGTGGTGAATCAAATTGCCAAACATGGCAAGAGTGAAAATTGGGTTCACAACGTTGCTAAATTCGTTGGAAGAATCGCGCAAGCAACAAAACGGTAACGGCTTTCAGGGGTATTCCCAAGTGTCATATATTTCCATGACAAGCAAACCATTGACGCTAAAGCCTTTTTGCTTGACCCGCGAGCCTTTCTTGATTAGATTCAAACGTATCAGAAGCAACAAAAAACTAAATCGTATGAAAAAACCCCTGTTCTTATCACTATTCTTATCAGTCGGAGTTGCGGCATTTTTTGCGCAAAGTGCTTCCGCACAAATAACTCTTTTTTCGGATAACTTTGAATCGTATCCAACCAGCTCGACCACTACGGGTGCTGGCGGTTACGAGGTAATTAATGGTGTAAGCGGGAGTCCATGGCAGATTCAAGGTGGTTGCGGTGGTGGCACCATAACCATCACGGGAGGTGTTGACGTCAACGGTTTTGGTGGCAGTCACGGCCTCTTCGCAGACTGGAATAATGGGTTAGCGTCTCAATACACCTATGCTCAATACACTACGTACGGTTCGGTCAATGCTCCGGGAGCGGGAACGACTCTGTCACAAATTCAAGTCTCTTTGGACATCTACATCAGCGGTTCCGAAGGTTCCAGTTCTCCAGTAACCGTCTCCTTTCAGAATAACAGTTCTAGTTGGAATTTCACTCCAACATTGGCCAATGGGGGGTATACGCCTGTAACATTTACGCTCGATCAAGCGACGGAAAACGGCAGCACCGCTTTTGATCCTACACTGTCATCCAGTTTCCAAGTTTTCACCGGTGCTGGCAATGGATTCGGATTTGATAATAATAATGTGCTGGAATTTGATAATGTTTTGATTCAAACGGTTCCCGAGCCGGCTTCATTTGCCCTGATGGGCTTGGGCTTGGGTGGTTTAGCTCTGTTCCGCCGTCGTAACGCATAAGCAAATTCCTTAATTCCCGCGCCGGTTTGGCAAAAGCCAGGCCGGCGTTTTGCTTTATTAACATGCAAAACAGATTTTGCATTTATCGTTTTGTCCGTGTTGAATGGGCAAAATGAAAACGCAAACTGGCTCCCAAAACCGCTTCGTCATCATCATGGCGGGCGGGCGCGGCGAACGCTTCTGGCCGTTGAGCCGCGAGAAAATGCCCAAGCAACTGCTCACGTTGTTCGGCAAGCGCTCGTTTTTGCAGCAGGCGGTTGACCGTGTGCTGCCGCTCGTGCCGGCCAAAAATATTTTCGTCATCACCAACGAAACTCAATTGTCGGAAGTCCGCCGGCAACTGCCCAAAATCCCCCAGGCCAATCTGGTTGCCGAGCCCGTGGGCCGCGACACCTGCGCCGCCGTCACGCTGGGGGCAGCCCTCGTCGGTGCCCGCTCAACCACCGGGGTCATGGCCGTGCTGCCGGCCGACCACGTCATTCCCGACGAGAAAGGATTTCAACAGGCGCTGAGTGATTCCTTTGACCTGGCCGGTCGGGGACAGGCGATTGTGACGATCGGCATCAAACCGACCGAGCCGGCGACCGGATACGGTTATATCCGCGTTGGCGAAGCCCTGCCGCCGCCGTCGGGCGTGAAGAAATACAAAACCACCTTTTTCCGGGCGGAACAGTTCGTGGAAAAGCCGCACTTTGACCGCGCGCTGGAATATGTCAACAGCGGCCAGTATCGCTGGAACGCCGGCATGTTCGTCTGGTCGTTCGTGACCGTCACCGAAGGGTTGCAGAAGCATCAACCGGAGATGTATGCCGCCTGCCAGCGCTGGTTCAAGGTGGCGAACCAACCCGCCAAACTGGCAAAAGTGCTGGCGAAGGAATATCCCGGCATCAAAAAAATCTCGATTGATTACGCGCTGATGGAAAAAGCGCAGAACGTCGTTGTGGCAGATGGCGTGTTCGAGTGGGATGACCTCGGTTCGTGGACGGCATTGGCGCGACATCTCAAAGCTGATCCCGAAGGCAATTGCGCGGTGGCGGATTTCATCCACGTGGATGGCGCGCGCAACATCATCTACGACGCCCGGACAAAGAACCGCACGCCCATTGCCGTGGTTGGCCTTCGCGATTCGATCCTTGTCCAGACCGACGACGCGGTGTTGCTGGCCCACAAAAGCCAGGCCCAGAAGGTGAAGGAGTTAGTGAAAAAGCTGGCCGAAAACGCAAAACTCAAAAAGTTGGTCTAGCCCAAACGAAAGCCCTCCGGCTGGGCCGGAGGGCACCGACCCCTGATTTTACATATTCAACCAGGATGGTGGCCGATTCAGGGCACCACGGCTCGATAATATCTCAGGATAAAATTCGTTGCCGCCGGATCGCGGAAGTTGAGGGTGGAATTGGTGCCCACAAAATTGGTCAGCATCGTCCAGGTAGCCAGGTTGGTCGAAGTCTGGATGTGCCCGTTCAAGCCGGGCGACAATTGCAGGCTGAAAACCAGGCCGTTCGTGGTGAGCGGGAGCGCGTTGGTAAATGCCAGTTGCAACTGGAACGTGTTGCTCGACATCACACTTACACTGCTCGTCGTGGAGAGGTTTCCGCCCCGATCCATTGCGTACGCCTTCATCGTGTTGGTCCCGGCGGCCAACGTGACGGTGGTGGTCCAGTTGGTATAGCTGTTGGTGCTGAGGGCCAGGCTCCACGTCCCGTTGGTCAGGATGCTGTTGCTCAACAGGTACCAAACTGCATTGACCTTCCAGTTGTCGCCAGCCGTGCCAACGACGGTTGCCATGGCATTTGTCATGTGCTGGCCGGCAGTTGGGACGCTGATGGTCAGCGTCGGCTTGGTTACGTCCACGAAATTGGCCTGCAACATCAAATTCGTCACCATCACAAACTGGACGGTTGGACCGTTGGTGAGCAGAGTGAGCGGCAGACTGGTCCCGCCCGTCCAGTTGGTGAAGGCGAAACCGGTTCCTGCCGTTGCCGTGATGGCATAGCCTTTGCCGATTTGGAGCAGAGCCCCGTTGTAATTCGGGTTCAAGGCGCCCAGGCCATTGGTACTCACGTTCAGGGTGGCGCTGACCACATAAATGAAATTCAGCGTGTTGGTGGTGGATTTGTTGCCCGTGGCATCCATCGCATAGGCGGCAATCTTGTTTGTACCGGGCACCAGCGTCACGGCCGCGG
>Ga0265320_10000743_pt1 | contig 24985 bp, 18 predicted proteins | sample 4827metaG_FD_202087 | JGI IMG/M metagenome (GOLD analysis project Ga0265320, IMG submission 202087) | Rhizosphere microbial communities from Carex aquatilis grown in University of Washington, Seatle, WA, United States - 4-8-27 metaG | ecosystem: Host-associated > Plants > Roots > Rhizosphere >...
AGAGCTCGCCGCTCGACTGGGACGAGATCGAGCGCGAGATCACGTCCGATCCGGCCGGTGCGCGCGCGCCGTTTCGGGAAGTTCGCGATATCCGCACCTCGGCCCCGCTGGTCCGCGGGGTGGCGGAAGACGAGCCGAGCCAGCCTGAAGAACCACGCCCGGCGGTTGCCGGCGCCCGTCGCAAGCGACGCGTTGGCGTCGGTATCGCCGTCGCGGCCGCCGCCGCCCTGGTGCTCTTGCTCGTCGGTTTCGGCGCGTTTTCTCCTTCTCGCGCCGCGCCCCGCGTGACCGGCGTGTCACCGGGCCCGCCCATGCCGGTTCAGTCTCCCGCAATGGAGGTGCCGGTGCCGCCGGCTTCCGTCGCGGCCGTCGTGCCGACCGCCGCCGCACCCTCCTCGTCCGCTTCTCTGCGTTCGATCGTGGCGCCCGTCGTGTCGGGCGCCGCTGCACTGCCGCCGCATCCCGCCGCAGTCACGGCCACACGTCGGACGAGCGCCGCGCACGCCGAGGGGGCGACCAAACGGACGGCGCCCGACTCGAAGAAGCCGTTTCGGCCGAGTGGCATCTGAGCGGCGCCGCCGCACCTACACTTACCTTCCGGTTCTTCGCGCGCGCGCCAACGAACATCGGGCGCAAACGAATCGAGGATATGATGACTCCCAATGTGGCGCGCACGCCGGCTTGCGAACTGGGTCGTGGCCCTGGCGCTCTGTCCGTCGTTCGCTCACGCCGCCGGAAGCTAGCTGAAGCCATCCGATGAGCAGAAGTCCGCGGCGCAACAGACGTTCGACGCGGGCAGCAAGCTGTACGACTCGCACCACTTCGACCAAGCCCTCGTCGCGTTCCAGGCTTCCTACCGCATCGTCGCGAGCCCGAACTCGCACCTCATGGTGGCGCGCTGCCTCCGCGAGATGGGCCACCACGCCGAGGCGTATCGCGAATTTCAGGCCGTCGCTCTCGAAGCGAACGAGCGCGGCAGTAAATATGCGAGCGCCGCCTCGTCGGCACGCGACGAGCTCGCCGAGCTGAAGCGCGACGTGGCTCTCCTCAGCGTTCAGGTGAAAGACGCACCCGCCGGATTCTCCGTCAAGGTCGGCGACGCGCCGGTCGACGTCGCGGCCCTGGCCGAGCCGGTCGCCCTCGAACCCGGCGACGTCACGATCACCGGCGACGCGCCGAACGGCGATAGCGCGCGAGCCACCGCGACGCTCGCGCCGGGCGCCGAGCAAACCCTATCGCTCGAGTTCCACCCGAAGCCGCCCCCGGTTCCCGACGCCGTGCCGCTTCCGGCTCCCTCGCCGCCCCCCGTGCACGACTCGGGGATCCGGCTACGAACGTGGTCGTACGTGGCCGGCGGCATCGGCGTGGCCGGCGCCATCACCTTCGTCGCGTTCGGCGCCATGAGTAGCTCCAAATACGACGAGCTCGACTCGGCGTGTCCGAACCGCGTGTGCCCGCCCGGAAAACAAGGTGACATCGACTCCGGCAAGCGGTTCCAGACCATCGCCGACGTGGGGCTGGCGATTGGAATCGTCGGACTTTCGACCGGCGCGGCGCTGTTCGTCATCGACGCGAACCGGAGCCACAGGGACCGCGCGAGCCAGGGCGATCTCGACGTGCGGGTCGGAGCCGGTTCGGTGGCGCTCCGAGGGGCGTTCTGATGCGACGAACGGCGCCGTCCGTCACGCGGCGCTCGCTTGCACGGCGCTTCGTCAGTGGACCCGTCGCCGTGGCACTTTCGACGGCGCTCGTCGTTTCGTGCACCAAGGACTTCGGCGCCTTCCACGTCGGCGCTTCATCGGCCGCCGGCGGAAGCCGAGCAGGCGGTCGTGACGCGGGAAAGGCCGGCGACGCGGCGTCGTCCGGCGGAGCCGTCCTCGACGGTTCGAGCAGCGGCGGTGGAACCGGTGGAGTCGGCTCCGGCGGAGCGCCGGGCGGCGGCCAATCCGACGCGGCGACGGCGAGCGGCGGCGCCGCCGGCGGCGTGTTCGCGGAGGCAGGCATGGACAGTGGGCGCGCGCCCGACGCGGCCGGGTGCGGCGGTGGCGCCCTCACGTGCGGCGACGCGTGCGTGGCGTCGAACGACGTCGAGCACTGCGGGGGTTGCAGCAACGCTTGCGGAACGACCGGCGTCGCGAGCAGCGCGTGCAATAGCGGTCGATGCGCGCCGTTCTGCCGCCCCGGCCACGCGAATTGCGACCCCGGCGCGTCGGGCGCCGATGACGGCTGCGAGACCGACGTGACCGTGACGCATTCGTGCGGGAGCTGTCAGAACGACTGCGGCGTCCAAGGGCTCCGGTGCTTGAACGACGCCGTGTGCGGTTGCGAAAGCGACCGACAATGCGGTCAGAGCCCGGGCCCGACTTGCAACACCGCGAGTGGTCTCTGCGTGTGCAGCTCGACGACGTGTCAGCGCGGTGAGTTCTGTCGGAACGGTGGCTGCGCCTGCAACAGCGCGCCGGGCTGCGCGACGGGACAGACGTGTTGCGAAACGCCCGCCGGCTGCTTCGAGCTGACGACCGACGCCTCGAACTGTGGCGCATGCGGCCGCGCGTGCCCGACGGGATTCGCGTGCGCCGGTTCGGCGTGCGTGTGCGACGGGGACGGTGACTGCGACGCCGGAAGCGCCGGCACCTGCGCGGGCGGCACATGCCGCTGCGGCGCGACGACGTGCGCCAGCGGACAGCGCTGCCAAGCCGACGGCAGCTGCGGGTAGATGACGAGTCCATCGAAGCGATGGGAATTTCGACGCCCCCGCATGGGAGGGCATCGAAATTCCCCTGCAAGGTACCCGTTTGACTCGTCCACTGTTTCTTCCGTGGTGCCTCGATTCTAGTGAATCGAGGCACTTGGTGCGCTGCTGCGCCGTTCGCTGTGGATCGAGGCGCGCGGACTTAGGCCGAGAAGCGCTGTTTCAGTTCTCGTTTGAGTACTTTGCCGATCGCGCTCTTCGGCAAGTCATCGAGGATTTCGACGCGGCTCACGCGCTCGGCCTTGCCGACCAGGCCGTTCACGTAAGTGAAGAGCTCCTCGGGCGTCGCGACGGCGCCGTCCTTGAGCGCGACGAGGGCGAGCGGTGTCTCGCCCCAGCGTTCGCTCGCGACGCCGATCACCGCGACTTCACGCACGGCCGGATGCCGCGCGAGCACCGCCTCGATGTCCGTCGCGTACACGTTGAAGCCGCCGCTGATGATGACGTCTTTTTTCCGATCGAGGAGATACAGAAAGCCGTCCTCGTCGAAGCGCCCGAGGTCGCCGGATTTGTAATAGAGGGTTCCCTGGTCGTCGCGCCAGAGGATCTCCCGGGTCGCGTCGGGACGATTCAAGTATTCGTTCATCATCGTGGTCGCGCGTCCGACCACTTCGCCGGCTTGCCCGACGGGCACGTCGCGGCCGGCTTCGTCGATGATCCGGATGTCCGCGCCGAGCGCCGGTTTTCCGACGCTCGAGAGCTTGTCCGGGTGATGCTTCGTTTCGAGCGCCGTGGTCGGTCCGCCTTCGGTGAGGCCGTAGATCTCGACGAGCAGGGCAGGGAGCTCGTCGACGACGCGACGCTTCAGTTCGGCGCGCAGCGGCGCGCTGGTCGAAAAGAGGTGGCGCATCGTCGCGAGCCGCGCGGCCGCGAAGTTCGGCGACGCGAAGAGGCGATCGTATTGCACCGGGACGAGCATCGCGTGCGTCGCGCGATGACCCTCGGCCGCGTCGAGGAACGCGTCGGCGGAGAATTTGCGCAAGATGACGTTCGCGCCGCCGGCGGCCGTCGTGAGAAACCAGGTGATGCACGTGGTGTTCGAATAGAAGGGCGTCGCGACGACGTTCACCGAATCCGCGGAGAAGTACTGCGCGCGCGAACCGAGGTAGCTCGCTTTTCGCGCGCCGTGCGAATGCACGATGCCCTTCGGGATCCCGGTCGTTCCCGAGCTGTAGATCACGTCGAATTCGTCCGTGCCCGCCACCGCGACGGGTTCGGACGAGTCGGGTGCCCCCAAAATAAGATCGTCCCAGCGAGTGAACCCGTCGCCGTCGAAGTCGAGCCCGATCCGGACGGCGTGCCTCGCGTCGAGGAGCGCGGTGGCGGTCGCGCGGTGCAGGTTCGACGTCGCGAAGGTGGTCGCGGCGCAATCGTCGAGCATCAGCTTCAGCGACTCGCGCGACGCCATCGTCGGCAAGGGAACGATCGACGCGCCGGCCCGGAGCGTCGCGAAGAAGAGGACGGCGTACTCGATCGAGTTTTCGGCGAGCACCGCGACGCGGCTGCCGCGGGTCACCCCACGGCGGACGAGCGACGCCGCGACGGCTGCGATGGCGCGATCGAATTCGCGGAACGAGAGCTGGCGGTCTCCCTCGATGACCGCGACCCGGTCCGGCGACGCCGCGGCGTGTCGCGAGAGGATGGACGGGAGATCGTCGCCTGGGGAAAAGGCGGTGCGGGGAATGTCGAGGGCGGTCGGGGAGTTCAATCGAACACGATGACGCCGCGGGCGTTCTTCTTCATATCCGAGAAGGCGCGCTCCGCGTCTTCGATGCGATATCGCTCGGTCACGAGCTCGTCGAGCTTGAGGCGCTTCGCCTTGTAGAGCTCGATGAACTTCGGAAAATCGACGCGAGGCCTCGTGGACCCGTACATGGACCCCGTCAGCACCTTCTCGGTCACCGACAAGTGAAGCGCGGGAAGTTCCACTTTTTGCCCGACCGGTGCGATGCCCACAACGACGGCCATGCCGCCTTTGCGGAGCATCATGTACGACTGCTGGATCGTCTCGGCGAGGCCGATGCATTCGAACACGTAGTCCGGCGCGCCCACGAGTTTCCGCACCTTGTCGACCGGATCGCCGTCCTTCTTTGGATTGAAGACGTGCGTCGCGCCGAAGACGCGCGCGAACTCGAGCTTCTCGTCGGCGGTGTCGATCGCGACGATGGTGCGCGCGCCGGCGAGCGCCGCCCCCTGGATCACGTTCAGCCCGACGCCGCCGGTGCCGATCACCGCGACGATCGAACCCGGTTCGACCTTCGCGGTGTTGAGGGCCGCGCCGACTCCGGTCGTCACCGCGCAGCCGAGGAGCGCCGCGGCTTCCATCGGGACGCCGGGGTCGATCTTGATGACGCTCAGACGATGCAAGGTGGCGTACTCCGCCATCACGGCCGTGCTCATGAAGTGGTTCAGTTCCTTGCCGCTCGAGTCGCGGAGACGGGACGAGCCGTCGGGCAATCGAGGACCGTGCTTCAGCGGGCGATCGCAGAGCACCGGGCGACCCATCAAACAGAATCGGCATACGCCGCACATCGGGATCCACGAGATCGCGACGGGGTCGCCGACCTTGAGCTCCGTGACGCGCTCGCCGACTTCCACGACGGTGCCCGCGCCTTCGTGGCCGAGCACGGTGTTGCCCGGAATCGGAATCGTGCCGTTCGTCGCCGACAAGTCGCTGTGACAGACGCCGCACGCGGCGACCTTGATGGTCACTTCGTCCGGGCCCGGCGGCAGCACTTCGACCTCCTCGATCGCGAGCGGCTTACCGACCTCGCGGTGGATGACGGCTTTGGCTTTTCTCGACATGGGAGCGATTCCTCTTCAGCCGCGCCTTCCGGCGAGCGCGGCGAACCATACCAACGCCGCGCCCCGCCGGGCCACCCCCCAACGAGAGTGGGAAGCGGAAGCGGGTCATGACGTGGTCAAACCGGGTCTCGTGCGCTAGGACCAACGTGCCCTCATGAGCGCCAGTCTGGACAATGCGGCCTCGGCGGCGAGAAGAACCGCGCCTGCCGACGCGGCTCGAGCGCTCGAACGCGAGCTCGCCGGCCGTGGTCGAAAGCGCTGGTTGACGCGCGGGGTCGCGCTTCTGGTCGTGCTCGCGGCCGCGCTTGGGGGGCGCGCCTATTACGAGCACCGAAAGCCGCCGCCGCTCCCGCGCTTCATCACGCAAAAAGTCGCCGCGCGCGACATCGTGGAAGAGGTGCAGTCGACCGGCAAGGTGAAGCCGTTGAAAGAGGTGCAGGTCGGCGCTCAAGTGTCGGGACGCGTCGTGCAGGTCGCCGCGGACTTCAACAGCACGGTGAAAAAGGGCGATCTGCTCGCCGAGATCGATCCGCGCGTGTTCGGCGCTCAGGTGAGTCAAACGCGCGCGCAAATCGACGCCGCCAAGGCGCAAGTGAAGCGCGCGGAAGCGACCCTCGCCGTCGATGAGCTCTTGCTCACCCGACTCAATCGGCTCGCCAAGGACAACCTCACGACACAGGCGGAAGTCGATCAATCGGCTGGAAATCGCGACGTGGCGAAGGCCGACGTCGCGGCCGCCGAGGCTCAACTCGCCGAACTCGCCGCGCAGCTTTCGAGCGCGGCGACGACGCTCCAATACACGCGCATTCTCGCCCCCATCGACGGGATCGTCATCACGCGATCGATCGATCCGGGGCAGACCGTTGCCGCGAGCTTTGCAGCGCCGGTGCTCTTCGTCATCGCGCCCGATCTCCGGCAGATGCAGGTGCTCGCCGATATCGACGAGGCGGACGTCGGCAAAGTAAAGGACGGCATGATCGCGCGCGTCGTGGTCGACGCGTTTCCGGGCGAGACCTTCAGCGGCAAAGTGACGCAGATCCGTTACAGCCCGAACGAGGTGCAAGGCGTGGTCACCTATTCGGCCGTCATCGACGTGTCGAACCCCGAGCTGAAGCTTCGACCCGGCATGACCGCCACCGTGACGATCGAGACGAAGCGCGTGACCGGCGCCGCGTCGGTTCCGAATTCGGCGCTGCGATTCCGTCCCGTGAAGCCCGATCAAGGGCCGCCCGGCAGCGCGTCCGCGACCCCTGCCGTGTTCGGCACCGAGCTCAAGGCCGGCGAGGCGCGCCTCTACGTGCCCACGCCGGGGGCGCCCGACGAACCGCTCGAAAAAGCGATCGGCGCGGGCATCACCGACGGACGCTTCACCGCCGTCACGAGAGGCGTCGCGATCGGCGACGACGTGATCACCGAGCAGCGCGACGCGAAGCGCCCCGACAAATTTCTGGGGCTCTTCTAGGAAAGCGCCGTGGCGAGCGCGATGGCCGAGGCCGAAACCGAGTCGCCGATCGTCGCGCTCGAAGGAGTCGGCAAGGATTACGCGAGCGGCCCCGAGATCGTCCACGCGCTGCGCGGCGTCGATTTGCGCATCGGGCCCGGTGAACTCGTTGCCGTCGTGGGCGCGAGCGGCTCGGGCAAAAGTACGTTGATGAACATCCTCGGCTGCCTCGATCGGCCGACGTCCGGAATCTATCGGCTCGCGGGCGTCGAGGTGTCGAGTCGTTCGTCCGACGAGCGCGCGCTCGTCAGAAATCGGCTCATCGGTTTCGTCTTCCAGGGGTTCAATCTCTTGCCCCGCGCGACCGCGCTCGAGAACGTCGAGCTTCCCTTGGTTTATCGCCGTGTCGCACTACGCGAGCGACGGCGCCGCGCGGAACAGGCGCTCGCGTCGGTGGGGCTCGCCGACCGTTCGGGGCACACGCCGAGCCAGCTCTCGGGCGGGCAGCAACAACGCGTCGCGATCGCGCGCGCGCTCGTGACCGAGCCGCCGCTGCTCCTCGCCGACGAACCCACCGGCAACCTCGACACGAAGACGAGCTACGAAATTCTCGCGATCCTCCAGCGCCTGGTGTTCGAGAACGGCATCACCCTCGTGCTCGTGACGCACGAGCGCGACGTCGCGGAGTGTGCGCGCCGCATCGTCACCGTGCGGGACGGCAACATCGCCTCCGATGAAGAAAATGCCGGATTTCGGGACGTCCGCGGCGGAGTGACGCTGCCGTGACGCTCCTCTTCACGTCGATACGGCTCGCGCTGGGGGCGCTGTTTCGTGCGCCGCTGCGCTCGGCGCTCACGGTGCTGGGTATTTTGGTCGGTATTGCCGCGGTCGTCGTGGTCATCGCGCTCGGCCAAGGGGCGAGCGGCAAGATCGGTGGCCAGATCGAGAGCCTCGGCTCGAACGTCATCTACGTGTTCGATCAACCGGTCGCGCGGAGCGGCGCTCGATCCGCGCTCGGCGCTTCCGCCGGTCTCACCGACGACGACGCCGAGGCGATCCGCCGCGAAGCGGGCAGCGTCTCGTCCGTCGCCATCTATTCGGGGACTCAGGTTCAAGCCGTCACGTCGTTCGCGAACGGGCGCACGTCCGCGATGGGGGTCGATCTCTCTTATTTCCCGGTGCGCGATTTCGAGCTCGCTGCGGGCCGGCTCTGGACGCCGGCCGAAGAGCAGTCGAAGGCGCGCGTCGTCCTCGTCGGGCCGTCGGCAGCGGTGAAGCTCTTCGGCACCGCCGATCCGATCGGGCGCTCGGTCCGTATCGGCAAGCATCCGTTCGTCGTCATCGGAACCCTGATGCCGAAGGGTTCGTCGCCGTTCGGCGAGGACCAAGACGATCGGCTCCTCATGCCGATCGGCGCGTGGCGCGCTCGGGTGTCGCCGCAGCTCGGCCACCGCGTGCACCTCATCATGGCCTCGGCGAAGAGCTTCGACCGGTCCGATCAGGCAATCTTCGAGGTCGACGCCATCCTTCGTCAGCGGCACCACATCGCTGACGGTGCCGATGCGGACTTCGTCGTTCGAAGTCAGGAGCAGTTTCGCGCCGTTCAGGAGCGCGTTCTGCGCGTGCTGTCGATTCTGTTGCTCTCGGTCGCGGCGGTATCGCTCTTCGTCGGCGGCATCGGCGTGATGAACATCATGCTCGTCACGGTCGCCGAGCGACGTCGCGAAATTGGCATCCGCATGGCCGTCGGCGCCGAGCCGCGCGACATCGAGCTGCAATTCCTCATCGAGGCCCTGGCGCTGACCGCCGTGGGCGGCATTGCCGGGCTCCTCGTCGCCGCGACGCTCGTGCTCGGCGCGCGCTACGGGTTCGGCTGGAAGATGGAGCTCGGTCCGGGCGCGATCTTCGTCGCCATTGCGACCAGCGTGTTGGTCGGATTGGTCTTCGGGTTCTTGCCCGCTCGACGAGCCGCGCAGGTCGAGCCCATGGAGGCGCTCCGCCATGAGTGAGCTGCCCGGCCTGGTCTTCACCGCGATCATCCTCGCGTTTTCGAGCATCCGCCGGAGGCCCGTGCGCGCGCTCCTCACGTCCCTCGGCATCCTCGTCGGGATCGCCGCGGTCACCGTGGTCGTCGCGCTCGGCCAGGGGGCGAGCGAGGTCGTAGGCGGCGCGATCGATGCCCTCGGGACGAACGCCTTGCTCATCGAGCCGCGCGCGTCGGCGCGGAGCGGCGTGCGGGACGCCGACAAGCCCGCCGATCTCACCGAGGACGACGCGACGGCGCTCCGCACCGAGGCCCCGTCGATTCGAGAGGTCGCGCCGCTCCTCATGAGCGCGCAACAAGTCGTGTCCGAGCGCGCCAACGCCGCGACCGGGATCGTCGGCACGACGCGCGATTTTTTCGCCGTGCGCGCGTGGTTGCCGGTGCTCGGCGGGATCTGGAACGCGAGCGCCGAGCAAACCCGGGAGCGCGTCTGCCTGCTCGGCCAGACGGTACGCGACGAGCTGTTCGGCCCGGAAGATCCGATCGGCCGCAACGTGCGCATCGGGCGGTTTCCGTTCAAGGTCGTCGGGCTCCTCGCGAAAAAAGGCGAGAGCCCCTTCGGTGGCGACCAGGACGACGTCATCGTGATGCCGCTGTCGACCTTACAAGCCAAGCTCGTGCGCACGCGTCCCGGGCAGGTCCAGAGCATTCTCGTCTCCGCGCGGGCTTCCGATTCGGTCGACGCCGCGGAGCGCGAAGCCACCGAAATTCTGCGGCAGCGTCACCGCCTGCTCGAGGACGTTCCGAACGATTTCGAGGTGCATAGCCAGGCGGAGTTCAAGCGGGCGCAGACCGCCATCGTGGGCGTCCTCGAGCTGCTCTTGTTCTGCATCGCCGCCGTGAGCCTCGCGGTCGGCGGCATCGGCGTGATGAACATCATGCTCGTCTCGGTCGCCGAACGGACGCGCGAGATCGGCATCCGGCTCGCCATCGGCGCGCGCGCGGCGGACGTGCTCGCGCAGTTTCTCGTCGAAGCCGTCGCGCTCACTGCGCTCGGCGGGGTCGCCGGCGCGCTGACCGCGGTCGTCGCCATCGCCGTGCTCGGCAAGGTGCTCGAGCTGCCGATGCACGTGTCTCCGATCGCGCTCGGCGCGGGGCTCGTCACGAGCGCCATCACCGGAATCGTCTTCGGATTTTTTCCGGCGCGTCGCGCCGCGGAGCTCGACCCGATCGACGCGCTCCGCACCGAGTAGCGCGAGCCATCGGTCGCGGCGCGCGCGTCACCGCGCGATCAGGGTTTGCAGACCAGCCCGACGCACTGGGTGAATTTGCAGCCGAGCAAATCAGGGTGATAGAGGATGCAGTCGAAGATATCGAAGCAGCCGGCGTTCTCGCACTTCAAGCCAGCGTCGGCCGAGGTGGTGCCGCCGGTCGACGTCGTGCCGCCGGTGCCGCAGAATCCCGGAATCGGGCACGCGCCGCCCGAGCCGCCGCTCGCCGTTTCTCCGCCCGAGCCCGTGCCTCCGGTTTCCGTTCCGGAGTCGAGGTCGCTTCCGCCCGTCCCCGTGGTGCCGCCCGACGCGCCGGTATCTCCACCCGATCCGACGGAGCCGCCGCTCGACTCGACGCCGCCGGTAGCAAAGCCACCGGTGTTCGCGAAGCCACCACTCGAGACGTCGCCTCCCGAAGCGGAACCGGGCGACGTGTCTCCGCCGCTTCCGTTGCCGAAGGCGCCAAACGAATTGCTGACACTATTCGTGCTGCCGCCGGTCCCCGTCGGGATGATCGGCCCGTTGTTCGCACAGCCCGCGACCAATCCAAGCAATCCGAGGCCGAGAATTCTTGCGGCCGTGCTCGTCTTCATTCCCTTGGGTCGCGTCGCGAGAGGGTTCGGTTGAAGACCCCTTGCGAAAACATACCGCCCCGATTTTTTACGTCTCGGTGCGGCGACGCAATTCTGCGCAACCGGACAGACGGCGTTGCCGGGCCGTGACGTTTCCAGCGAGTTTTGCGCGCTTTCCGTTTCGAGAGGGCGTCGGTGCGCTGGCCGGAGAACGTAGTGACGCTGTGGTCGCTGACCGGCTTGCCTCGGTCGCTCGGGTCCACCTATAGAGACCGCATGCCGATCGATCCGAAGAAGGCCCTGGGAGCGAAATTAGATGCCGTTCAGTCGAGCTGGGACGAAGACAAGCTGATCCTGTACGCGCTGGGCGTCGGAGTCGGCATTGGTCAAAGCCAGACCGACGCGAAGAAGGTGCTTCAGTACACGTACGAAAATGGGCTGTCGGCGCTGCCGACCTACGGAGTGATTCCGATGTTCGCGGCAGTCGGCGGGCTCTTCAACGTGCCCGGGTTGAGCTTCAACCCGATGATGCTGCTTCACGGTGAGCAATACACCGAGATCATCGAGCCCCCGCTGCCGCTCACGGCGAGCATCGTGACCGAGGGCACGATCAGCGGCGTGTACGACAAGGGCAAGGGCGCGCTCCTCACCGTCGACTTCGTCACTCGCGACGAAAAAACGGGAAGAGCGCTGGTGAAGAACGTGATGGGCGCGTTCATTCGCGGCGAAGGCGGCTTCGGTGGCGACGCGAAGTCGCCCGAGCCCGGCAACAACCCCCCGGACCGCGCGCCCGACGCGGTCATTTCGTATCCGACGCTCACGCAACAGGCGCTCCTCTATCGACTTTCGGGCGACAAGAACCCGCTGCACGTCGACCCGATGATGGCGAAGATGGGCGGCTTCGACGTCCCGATTCTGCACGGCCTCTGCACGTTCGGGAACCTCGGCCGCGCCGTCATCGAAGCCTTCTGCGACGACGATCCGTCGCGGTTCAAGTCCATCCAGGTCCGCTTCTCGAAGCCGGTGTTCCCTGGCGAGACCATCGTCTGTCAGATGTGGAAGATCAGCCCGACGGAGATCGTCTGCAAAGCGCGCGTGAAAGAGCGCGACCTCGACGTCATCACGAACGCGAAGGTGACGCTGCGTTGACGGGTGCGTCGTGAGATTGTTCTTGGAGGGTGTGCCCGCGCCGGATTGCTGGCGGACTCTGACGTCGTGAGATTGGTTTCTGGGGGGTGTCCCGCCTCGCGCTGCTTGGTGGACTTTGACGTCGTGAGATTGGTTTCTGGGGGGCGTACCCGCACGTACCCGCCCCCCGCAGCTCGCTTCGCGACTGCTCCCCCTGGTATTCGCTTCGCTCAAGGTAACCGTTGCGCGACGTTTGCTGCTCGCGACGTCGAGTCGTCAGTGTCCGCCTCTGGGGGTGTGGGGGATGGGAGGCAGCCCCCACTCGAACCGCACGTGAAGGGCGCGAGCGAGCATCGCAGCCGGAGGCGAGAAGCGCACGCGAGTGTTCCCCGTTGAACCGCGTCGCAGGCACTAAAAAAACCCACGGCGCACTGTGCCGTCGGGTACGCCTCTGACAATTCACTTCTGCAAAACGGGATTCACCGGCGGCACTTCCTTGATGTCGAGGAGCTCGATGTCGAAGACGAGCATGCCGGCGGGGGCGCCGGGGCGAGTGGGCTTGTCGCCGTATGCGAGGTCCGGGGGGATCCAGAAGCGGGCTTTTTCGCCGACCTTCATGAGCGGAACGGCCTCGGTCCAACCCTTGATGACCTGGTCGAGCTTGGCCGTGAGTGGACGTCCTCGCATGACCGAGCTGTCGAACATGTGGCCGTCGGTCGTCCAACCCGAGTAGTTCACCGAGACGATGTCGGTCGGTTTCGGTTGCTTGCCGGTCCCTGGCTTGAGCACGCGATACGCGAGACCGCTCTTCGTCTTCTTCGCGGTCTTCGGGGGTGCGCTCACGTCTTCCGGGACGGGCGGCGGATCGGGCGCCTTGGTGATCCCGAGGAGCTCCACGTCGAACACGAGATCGCCCGCGGGAGCGTTGCCCATCGGGTGATCGCCGTACGCGAGCGCGGCGGGGATCCAGAGTCGCCGCTTCTCCCCTTCGACCATGAGCTGCAGCCCCTCGGTCCAACCGGGGATGACGCGCGCGACTTCGAAGCCCGCAGGGCTTCCGCGTGCGACCGAGCTGTCGAACATCTCGCCGGCCTTGGTCCAGCCCGTGTAATTGACGCGGACGCGATCCTGCGGACGCGGATGATCCGTTCCGGTTCCCGCTTGCAGAACCTTGGTCACGAGTCCGCTTGCCGTCTTCTGCGCGTCGGCGGGCGGCGCGGCGACGTCGGGCGGTGCGGGCAACGCCTTGACCAGCGCGCCGGGCATGCCATTCGGCGTCTTCACGGCGCTTGCTACGGCGGAAGGCGCCGCGGACGCCGATGCTCCTTCCGAGGGCGAGCTACCCATCTTCGACTTGCACCCGACCACGCCGAGCGCGGCGCACACGACCCACGCGATGTATCGCATGGCGCGCATCCTTTCAGAGCTCGGCCGCGCTCCGCAATGGCATTGAGCGGCGGTCAGATGGTCAGGATGGCTTTTCCGACGACTTGGCGATTCACGATGGCTGCGAGCGCATCCGCCGCCCGGGCGAGGGGGAACCGGTGCGAGATGTGGGGCTTCAGTTTTCCCTCATCGTGCCAACGAAAGAGTTGGGCGAAGTTCTGACGATTGACGGCCGGTTCGCGCGCCGTGAACGCGCCCCAGAACACGCCGACGATGGCGCACCCCTTCAAGAGGACGAGGTTCGCCTTCGCTTGCGGGATCGTTCCCGATGCGAAACCGACGACCAGGAGCCGTCCGTCCCAGTTGATCGAACGGAGCGACTGTTCGAAGAGGTCCCCGCCGACGGCGTCGTAAATGACGTCTGCACCCTGCCCGTTGGTGAGCGTCTTCACTTGATCTTTCAGCGAGCCAGTCCGGTAGTTCACGACGTGCTCGACGCCGTACTCGCGCTTGACCACGTCGAGCTTCGTGTCGTCTCCGCCGGCGGCGATGATCTTCGCGCCCAGGAGCCGGCCAATTTCGATCGCCGCCGTGCCGACGCCGCCGGTCGCCCCCAGCACCAAGAGCGTCTCGCCTTTCGCGAGCCGGCCGCGCTGGACGAGCGCGTGGTAGCTCGTGCCGTACGTCATCGAGAACGCGGCGCCCGTCTCGTAGCTCATCGACGTGGGCATCTTGAGACATCGCGTCGCATCGACGATCACCTCTTCGGCGAACCCGTTCCATCCGGTCATCCCGATGACGCGATCTCCCGGCTGAAAATCCGTCACGCCTTCGCCGACGGCGAGCACGTTCCCCGACACTTCCGCACCCGGCGCAAAAGGGGGAGTCGGCTTGAATTGGTATTCGCCCTTGATGATGAGCACGTCGGGGAAATTCACGCCGGCGGCTTTGACGCCGATCTTGATCTGTCCCTTGCCGGGGTCTTCGGACGGAACGTCCGTGAGCGCGAGCTTCTCGGGCGGCCCGTACTCGGTGCAAAGCATCGCTTTCATGGTGTGCTCCTTCGCGTCGAGAGTGGCGAGCTGACGCCGTCGCGTCAACCGATTCCGAACTCCCTCTGGCTCAACGGAACTGGGTTCGTTACGCTTCGAAGCCTTCATGACTGGCAACGACTCGAGCGTCTCACCCGACGAGCCTCGAGGGTCCGACGAGGGCGCGGAACCGGATCCGCTCATCGGCACGGTCATCGCGGGGCGTTATCGCGTCGACGATCGGCTCGGAGTGGGCGGGATGGGCGTGGTGTATCGCGCCGAACATGTGCTGATGAAGAAGCCGGTGGCGGTGAAAGTTCTTCACCGCGAGCTCACCGTGCTCGGCGAGATCGTCAAGCGTTTCGAGCGCGAAGCCATCGCCGCCGGACGCATCGACCATCCGAACGTCACGCTAGCGACGGACTTCGGAAAGCTCGAAGACGGGTCGTTCTACCTCGTTCTCGAGTACGTCCCGGGACGAAGCCTCACTCAAGCGTTGAAGGAAGACGGTCCGTTTCCAGTCGAACGCGGCTTGTTCGTGACGCGCCAGATGGCCGCGGCGCTCGCGGCGGCCCACGCCGCCGACGTCGTGCATCGCGACTTGAAACCCGACAACGTCATGTTGATCGAACGCGGCGGCAGCAAAGACTTCGTCAAGGTGCTCGATTTCGGCATCGCCAAGGTGAGCGGCGAAGGGGCTACCGGCCAGTTGACGCGTCTCGGCGCGGTGTTCGGCACGCCGCAATACATGGCGCCCGAGCAAGCGGCGGGGAAGACCGTCGACGGGCGCGCCGATCTCTACTCGCTCGGGCTCGTCCTCTACGAGCTCTTGGCGGGGAAGCCCGCGTTCGCCGCGCAGGACGTCATCGGGCTCCTGACGAAGCAGCTGACCGAGACGCCCCCGCCGCTTCCGGAGGGCGTCGACGCGGACGTCGCCGCGCTCGTCATGAAGCTGGTCGAGAAAGATCCGGCCGATCGCGTGCAGAGCGCCACGGAGCTCGTCGCGATCATCGATGCGCGGCTCGGCCCCGTCGTGTTCGCGCCCGACAGCACGGTGCTCGGCATCCCGAGCGTCAAAGGGCCGTCCCCCGTCGCATTCGCGCAGACGACGCCGCTCGACGTCGCGCCGGGCCCGGCCTCGAGCTCGGGCGGCGACGCCTCACCGAAGCAGCCGACGCTCTGGGGCGCATTGCTCGAAGCACCGAACCTCGTCGAGCGCGCCCGGCGTGGTGACTCGCTCACCCTCGGCGGCAGATCGGTGTCGCTCCGGCTCGTCCTCGCGCTCGGTGCCACCGCGCTCATCGGTGTACCGCTGGCGATCGCGGAGCTGCACGGACACGAGGGACCGGCGCCGCTCGAGTCGTCGGCCGGACGGCCCGCGCCGCCGCCGGCCCCCGAGCTTGCCGAGCTTCTCCTGCGAGCGAAGACCGGCGATCGCGCGGCGATCGCCGCGCTCGAGTCGCGGCCATCGACGAACCGAACGGCGCTCGAGTGGGCCGCCATCGGTCTCGGGCACGATCGGCTCGGCGAGACGCGGCTCGCGTTGCCGTCGCTCCAGTCCGCCGTCCGTGCCGATCCTGGGCTCGCCAAGGACCATGATTTGCTTCTCGCCGTGCGCGCCGCAGTCGACGACGACGCGACGCGAACCCAAGCCATGAACCTCGCCGCCGACTCGCTCGGACCGGACGGCGCTGATCTCCTGTACGACGTCTGGACGGCGACAGCCGAGAAGACCGAGGCGACCAGTCAGGCGAAGTCGCTCTTGAGTCGAGACGACGTGCGGGCACACGCTTCGAAACCCTTGCAGCTCGCGCTCGATCTTCGTCGAATGACCCGCTGCGACGACATCAAGCGGCTCTTGCCCGCTGCGATCACGAGCGGCGACGATCGGTCGTCACGCCCGCTCATGGCTTTGTCTTCGCGAAAGGGCTGCGGATTCTTACACCTGGGAGACTGCTTTTCGTGTCTCCGTGGCGACGACGACCTCGGCGATGCGCAAAAAGCCGTTCAACAGCGGAAAAGTCCGCGCTTTTAGGCCGGGAAATACTTGGTCGCTCGCCGCTCGCCCTTGGTGCGGATCTTCTTCTGGGCAATCAGTTTCTTGGCCGGAAGGGCGAGGTCCTTCGTCGTGGTCTTCAGCTCTTTCGCAATCTGTTCCATACGCTGACCCGGGCCGGCCTTGATCGCGGACATGAGGTGTTCGGTCACCTGTTCGAGATCTTGAGGCGCACGCTTTTGACCCTTGGACCGGCGTGACGGAACGCTGCCTTTCGCCTTTGCGATCGCGGCACTGCGGGTGCCTCGCGGTGCGGCGCCACCGGAGCCGAACGCCTCGGTAACCGATTGAACTGCCGCGTGTCTCACGAGCTCGGAGAGCTCCTCGACGAAGGCTTCAATCGTCTTTCTGATTTGGAGATCGAAATTGGCGGTGGGCATGCGGGCGATGTTTCCCATAAATCGAGACTGCGTGTCAACGCGGGTGTGCGAGTCCGCACCCTTCAATAGTCACACACCCCAAAACCCCTCGGCGGCGTACAGTGTGGCAAATCGGCGTGACGCCGATCCGGCCGAAAAACTCAGTCCTCGATGAAACCCTTGAGGTTTCTCGACCGACTCGCGCGCCTCAGCTTGTGGAGCGCGCGCCCCTCGATTTGACGGACTCGCTCGCGAGTCACTTCGAAGTCGCGCCCGACCTCTTCGAGCGTGTGCTCGGTCTTCTCGTCGAGGCCGAACCGCATGCGGATGACTTTTTCCTCACGGGGAGTGAGCGTCTTCAGCAGGTCGCGCGCGCGATGCTGTAGATCGCGGGAAAGCACGGTGTCCGACGGACTCGGGAACCGCTCGTCTTCGACGAAGTCACCGAGCCTCGACTCATCGTCGTCGCCGACCGGCGTTTCCAGGCTCACCGGCTCCTTCGCGAGCCGGAGCAACATCTCGACGCGTTCCACCGGGAGCTCCGAGCGCTGTGCAATTTCTTCCGGCGAAGGATCGCGGCCCGTCTCTTGAACGAGACGCGCCGACGTCCGAAGCACGACGTTGAGCGACTCGATCATGTGCACCGGAATGCGAATGGTCCTCGCTTGGTCGGCGAGGGCGCGCGTGATCGATTGCCGGATCCACCACGTCGCGTAGGTGCTGAACTTGTACCCGCGCTGATACTCGAACTTCTCGGCGGCGCGCATGACGCCGATGTTGCCCTCCTGAATCAAGTCGAGGAAGTGGAGGCCACGGTTCGTGTATCTCTTGGCGAGCGACACCACGAGTCGCAGGTTCGCTTGCACGAGCTCGGCCTTCGCGCGGTTCGCTTGCGCCTCGCCTTCGCGAATGACCGCGAGCGTCTCGATCAACTCTCGGCGCGGAATGGGCGGGCGCTCCACCTCTAGCCCCGCGCGCACCTCGGCGGTGAGCTGGCGCAGCGTCGACTCGCTCAGGCGCATTTGCTCGAAGGTTTCCAGCATCTGCTCGGTGAACTTCGCGGACTCTTCGCTGGCGCCCGCGCGCCGTTCGCCGTTCGCGCGCGTTCGTTCGCTCGAGACGGCTTCGCGCTGCGAGTCGAGCTTTTGCACCTTCGCGACGAGCCGTGCGAGTCGCTCTTCGGCTTCCACCTCGTCGAACGTCTCGGGATCCTCGTCGGCGTCGCGAATGACGTCGGTGATGCGCACCTTCTGGGCGCGCAGCCGTTCCATCAGGTCCACCATCGCGCGCACGGCGATCGGACAACCGAAGAGCGCGCCGTGCGCTTTCTTCGTTCCCAGTTCGATGGCCTTGCCGACGCGCACTTCGCCTTCGCGGCTCAGGAGCGGCAAGCGCGCCATGCGACTCAGATACGCGTTGAGCGAATCCTCGTGGGTCGGTCCGAGCGGATCGACGGTGCGTGTTCGCTTGCGCTCTTCGCCTCTCGGCTGAGCGGCGCGGCGCGGTTTGCGCGGGCCATCCTTGGGCGGTTCGAGCTCGACGTGCGGGTCGTCCATTCGAGGTCCGGAAGAAGAAGTGGGTTTGGCGCTCACGTGCTTTGCGCTCAAGCTCGACTTTCCAAACCCTAGCTCAAGGGCGGCCCGGGTGCCCGTCGCGCGTAGAACCGGGCCGCGAAGCGAGGGGTCGGGGGCCCTTCCGGGTCATGACGCACGACAGCCCTCGCCCGAGGATTCGTCTCGCCCGAGCGCTTCGCGCTTGGCAGCGCCGAGTACAGCCGGTTGAATACGGCCTTACGGTCCCGGTGTGAGCCACGGGTGCGGAGGACATGGATCTCGATTTCTACACGTTGGAGCGACCCGTGCAGGATCGATTCGCGGATTCGACGCGATCCGTCGGTGTTCCGACGCCTATTTTGCGCGAGCCTTCACGTGACCTCCGGGACTTTGCCTGGTTCGGGATGGCGGCCACGTTTCTGGCATGCCTCGTCTGGCTCGTTTCCCGCGGTTTCGGGCGCCTCGAGAGCTCGATGGCGCTCGCGTCACCGGCGATGGTCGCCGCGTACGCTGCCGCGGCCGTCGGCGCCGCATTTTCGTTCCTGCGCGGCGTTTCGATCCGCGACGCGCGCGAACGGCTGCCTTACGAGCCGGGGCTCTATCTATTTCCAGTGGGCGTGATCGACGCCCGAGCAGAGCCACTGCGCGTCTTTCGGCACGGAGACCTCGGCAAGGCGATGGCGGTCGGGGGGCGCTTGCGCATCGAAGTGAAAGGCGCGGGCGAATTCATTTTCCCGCTCGACGACCCGGGCGCCGGCGAGCAGGCGCTCGCTGCACTCGAAGAAGGCCGCGCCCAGTACGAACACGCCTTGAAAATCGAGCACGCACGCGAGCTCGCCCTGGTGGACCCTCTCGTCGACAGCGGATTTTCGAGCCCATTTTCTTCCCGCGCCGTCATCGGAAAGCGCCGCCCGTTTTGGGCGACCTACGCCGCGGTCGTGGCGCTCGCCGTGGGGATCCCGGCGGGGCTCCTCGTCTGGAAGGCGCGGAATCTGGCGAGCGAGCGCCGGCTGTTCACTGCCGCGGTTCGTGAAAATGACGTCGAGGGGTACCGTGCCTACCTCGCGCGAGGGGGGACTCGGCGCGATGTGGCGGGGGTGTTGCTCCCCAGGGCCGAGCTCAAGGCAGCCGTCGGCGCCGGCACCGTGGAGGCCATCGAGCAGTTCGAGGCCGAACATCCCCAGTCCGCGATCCAGGCCGAGGTCGATTCCGCACTACGCGCTGCGCTGGACACCGAGCTCGTCGCGGCAAAAAATTCCGGGAGCGTCACCGCCATCCGCGACTTCGAACAGCGGCGCGCCGCGTATCCGTTCATGCGCCCGGCGGCGGAGCTCGCCAAGGAACAGCTCTACCGTAAGGCGCTCGCGACGTTCTCCGCCGGCAAGGGCGACGCGGTCGCGTCGTTTTTCACGCGCCTCCTCGGCTACTCGAAGGTGCACGGCCCCGACGTGGGCATCGAATTCGTCCGACGTATCCCGGACTCGGTCGCGCTCGCCGACCTCACGGTCAAGGGAAGCGCGTACTACATGGGCAAGCAGTCGAACCCGTCGCAGTACTTCGACGGCGACTACGCCGCGCGCCGAGAGGCGGCGTCGCGCGACGAGATCAGCGCCGCGCTCGGGCCTTCGTTCCCGAAGGACATTCTGAACATCGGACCAGAGCCGACGTTCACCGATCCCGGGCCTCCGAAGGCGGCCACGATCCCGACGCTCTTCGTCGAGTATCAACCCGACATGGCCGGCGGTTACATGAACCCGAAACCGCGCGGCGTATTCGTCGGAGTCGGACTGACGTTCAAGGCGTCCTTCGTCATTCCAGGGGACGACCAGCCGCTCGAATTCAAGTCGTCGCTCTGGCGCGTTCCGAATCCGCGAATTCTCGAACAACAGGGCACGACCGTCGCCGACGTGTACGAGAAAATGGCGGGCGAGGGGTTCGACCATTTCACGAAAGGCTTCGTCGCCTTCGTACTCGCGAAGTGATCGCTACCCGATCGGCGCCGTGGGCCCGCCGGAAACCGTGACGGGCTGGAGCGTGATGACCCGCCGGCGAACGTCGCGGCGCCGAGGTTCGGGCTCCGCCGCCGCCGCTCTCCGTCGCGCCGCACCGGTGAGCAGCGCCGCGACGGCCGTCGGAAGCGCGATGCTCGACAACCCGAACAACGTCGTCAGGCCGCCGCCGGCGATGGCGCCGACCAAGAACCCCGCGACGGGCAGTCCGAACTTGAAGAGCCGCGCACCGGCGGATACGCGCCGCACGGGGTCCGAGCCGGGAAGCGAGACGAGTACGTCGACGAGATCGATGGTGAACTGAGTCAGATTCCCGGTCATCACGGTGGTCGAGCAGCAACTGCCCAGCGCTTCGCGCATGAGCGCGTTCTGAACGCCCATCGCCGTGACGGCGGTGCCGCCGATGCAGAGCACCGCCCAGGTGTCCGCGCCGGTCGCGAAGCGATGGAGGAACATGCCGGTCACGCAGAACACCGCGAGCGAGATCGTCATGAGTCCGAGCAGCGGGACGACGGGCGACCTGCCCTCTGCTCGGGCACGCCGCGCGACGACCGCGGATACGGCGACCGCCGCCATGAAGAGCGGAATCATCGCGAGGCGCGTTCCTACGCCGACCTTGAGGTGCGTCGACATCGCGGCGCCTGCCGAGACCAGGTTGCCGGTCAGGTGCGCGGGGAACATGCCGAACAGCGCGAGGAAGCCCGCGGTGTCGACGTAGCCCGCGACGGCGCTGAGCGTCGCCGCGAACAGCGGTTCGTCGGGGACGCCGCGCCAGTGCGAGGCTGTTCCCGTTGCGGCGTCGGGTGGTGATGCCGTCGTTCGCACGCCTCTTCAGATGCACCTTCGCGAAGAGAAAAATCAACTAAACAATGAACGACGCTGCTCGATCGTCACCAACAATTCATCGTTGGCTGATGACGCTCACGACTTCGATTCATTCGACACGGAAGAGAAATATATTTTCTCGAAACGCCCCGCATATGACAAGCGATCCGGACAGACGGTCTACGCCGCGCAGCGTGATTCTAAGTCGATTCAAGATCGAAGCGCATGCCTCGGCGCTCGGGTGCGCGAACGGCAAGGTTGGTTTTTTGGTACCCGTGGAGGCTCGAACGCGACGCGGAGACGACCGATGTGTGGCCCGCGCATTTCGACGACCGACATCGTCCGGCCGCGCGCCGGCTTTGTTTCTTCCGATCGCGCTCGCAAGGGACGTCGCGTCGTTCGCGACGAAACGCGGAGCCTCGGACGCTCTCGCGACGAGCCGCCAAGCCGTCCCTCGTTTCGCAGCGGACTTCTAGAAGCCCACGTCCGGCTCCTGGTCCTTGTGAACCGGGTGCGGGGCGGGGGGCTTCTTCGGATGCTTCACGACGGGCGCGGCCGAACCGGTCGTCGCGAGCGCGGCGGAGACGCTCGCCGCCAGACTCGGCTCGAGCCGAGCCGTTGGCGGCAGCGCGTTCGTCGCGTGTTCCGGCAGAACCGGCGGCGGATTCGCGGCGGGCTCGTCGCTCTTCGGCGGCGGCAAGGTCGCGCGCGGAGCCTCCAGCGACGCGGGATGCGCAGCGGCGTGACCTTCACTCGTCAGATCGCTGCGGGGCCACAACTGGCGCGCCGCGAGCGCGAGAATGACGCCGCCGAGAAGAGCCACTGCGACACGAGAGCCGCGAAAATCTCCGGTCGGCGTTCGCGCCACAGACACGCCGGCGACGGAGACCGGCGCGCCCATTTCGGGCCTCGTCGTCGTCAGGGTGATGTCGGGGACCCGTCGCGCCGAATCGGGGCCGCGGGAGCGCTCGCCTCGAAGAGCGTGCGCGCAGCGTTCGACCAGCACCTGGGCTCGCGGAGGCGCGAAAGGGGCGAGCGCGGCCGCCAGCTCGGCAATGTCCTGATAGCGCCGAGTGCGGTCCTTCTGCAGGCAGCGCACGACGACTCGTTCGAGCTCCGGCGCGATCTCCGGCACGAGCGTGCGGAGCGGCGCGGGCTCGGTCTCGAGCACCGCCGCGCACACTTGCATGAGCGACGGAGCGTCGAACGCGGGCTTCCCCGAGAGGAGCTCGTAGAGCACGCACCCGACCGACCAGATGTCGGTGCGGGCGTCGATGTCCGCCGCGGCGCGGATTTGCTCGGGCGACATGTACGGGGGCGAACCGAGCGCGGTCACGGTCTTCGAGCGATCGAAGCGGCGGTCCGCCGGCCCGCAGATCGCCATCTTCGAGATCCCGAAGTCGAGAACCTTGACCTGCTCGCCCTGAGTCGCCTTCGTGAGGAACAGATTCTCGGGCTTCACGTCGCGATGAATGATCTGGCAGGCGTGCGCCGTCGCCAGCGCTTCACAGGTCTGGAGCAAGTATTCGACCGCCGTCTCCTGAGGGAACCGGTTCTGCGCGGCGAGGACGTCGCGAATGTCGCGCCCCTCGAGCAGCTCCATGACCATGAACGGCGCGCCGCTCGGAAGCGCACCGACGTCGAGGACGCGCACGACGTGCGGGCTCTTGATCTTGAAGTTGGCGCGCGCCTCGGTCGTGAAACGACTGACGGCCTCGGCGTGGTCGGTAAATTCCGAACGAAGAAACTTCAGCGCGACCGACTCGCCGAGCCCGAGATGAATCGCGGACACGACGAAGCCGACGCCGCCGGTTCCGATGAGCGCGGTGACCTCGTACTTCCCGGCGACGACTTCGCCTACGGAGAACGGCATCACGAAGGGATCTTCGATCACCAAATCATTCGTCGAGAGGCGATGCTCCATAGTCTCTTTTTACCGATTGCCCGCGTCCCGTCGGGCTTCGATGAAAACGATGCTAGCAGGCTTCATCGGCGACGTGAGCGTCATGTCGCAAGTTCACTCGAACTTCACGTTCGAGTGACGCTATCGAGACCGGGCGTTCGGTTACGCGAGCCCGCGAGCGTGCTCATCTCGGCGCAAAACTGCGTCGATCGTTCGTCGCGATCGTTTCGTCGAGTTTTCTGGAAACCCATCGAACTAGGCCGTGCGCGTTCGAATCGCGAGCGTCGAGGTGCGGCAAGTGCACTTGTCGCAGCAGATCTCGCACCTTCGCGCACGAGCACAGAGCGTCGACGACTCCCGTCGCCATCCGCGCGAATTCGCATGTCGCGAAACACGATGCAAGTGAAGAAACTCTCGAAAATCATGCCGAAAGCGATGTCGCACCCGCGACAATATGTACCAAGCTTGCACGCTACGTGATGTTCTCGAAACAAGTCGATACCGCGCTCACTGGAACGCGAACGGTTGACTCCACGGATTGCGCACAATCGAGACGGCGCGCGTGCACGGGAGCACGTGGACTGGCCGGACCCGCCCCGACGATCGCGCGTGGCGCTGCCGGTGCGGCGCGGTTTCGTTTCCGCTCGCGACGGCGCCCGGCGAGCTACGCGCGTGGGGACGAGCGCTGACGGCGCCACGCCGAGAACTGCTCGGCGAGCATCGGGCGTCCGTGCAGGTAACCCTGTGCGATGCGACAGCTCAGGCTTCGGAGAAATTCCGCTTCCGCTTCGGTTTCGACGCCCTCGGCGACCACGGTGAGCCCGAGGCTGTGGGCGAGCGCGACGATGGCGTTGGTGATCGCGGCGTTCTCCGCGTTCAGCGGGAGTCCGCGAACGAACTCCTTGTCGATTTTAATGACGTCCATCGGGAAGTGCTTCACGTACCGAAGTGACGCGTAGCCGGTGCCGAAGTCGTCGACCGCGACGCGCACGCCGCTCTGCCGGAGGATCCGGAGCGCGTCGCGAACCGCCGGCGTCGTGTCCAGCATGACGCCCTCGGTGAGTTCCAACGTGAGATACTTCGCGGGAAGCTTGGACTCGGCGAGCGCGCTCTGAACGACGCGCACGACGTCGCCGAGGATGAACTGTTTCGCCGAAACATTGACGCTGATTTTGAGCGGCTCACCGGCGTTCGCCCACGCCGCGGCTTGCTGGCACGCTTGCCGGAGCACCCATTCGCCCACTTCCTCGATGAGATCGGCGCTCTCGAGCATGGGCACGAACTCGGACGGATCGATCATGCCGAGACGATCGTCGCGCCATCGGAGGAGCGCCTCCGCGCCGACCAGCTCGTTCGTCTCGATATCGACCTGCGGCTGATACTCGATGAGAAAGTCTTCCTGCTCGAGCGCGCGCTCGAGGGCGTGTTCGATCGCCATCCGTCGCGAGACGAGCTCGGTCATCGGCGCGCTCGGAAATCGGAGCACGTTGCCGCCCGAGCTCGCCGCGAGGCCGAGCGCCTCTCGCGCCTTTCGCGTCAGAGAGTCGGCGTCGTCACCGTCGTCGGGGAAGACCGCGATGCCGACACTCGGCGACAAGGTGAGCGGCTTGCCGCGCACCAACACCGGTGCGCCGAGCTCGACCAAGACGCGTTCGGCGATTCGCCCGGCGCGAAACTTCGGATCGCGTTCTTCGACCAGCACGAAGAACGTCGTTTCCGCGCGGCTCAAGGTCTCGACGTCGTGCACCGACGAACGGATCCGCTCGAGTGCGACGCCTTGAAGTAACGCCAGGAGTCCGGGTTCGGGTTTCTCTTCGAGTCGCGCCGACAGATCCCACCGCACCGCGAGGATGGCGGCTCCGCCGAACCCGCGACGTGCACGGGCGACGGCGTTATCGAGACGAAAATGC
>Ga0265320_10000744_pt1 | contig 24984 bp, 22 predicted proteins | sample 4827metaG_FD_202087 | JGI IMG/M metagenome (GOLD analysis project Ga0265320, IMG submission 202087) | Rhizosphere microbial communities from Carex aquatilis grown in University of Washington, Seatle, WA, United States - 4-8-27 metaG | ecosystem: Host-associated > Plants > Roots > Rhizosphere >...
CGACATCACGATGCCGGTCGCGACGTCGGTGTCGTCGAGGAGGCCGGTGCGCCCGTTGATGCCCATGTAGTCCATCACCTTCATCTCGTCGGCGCGCACCGTGTTGGTGGTGTCGAACTGAGTGAACATGGGGAACTTGGTGGGTCGTTTTCCGAAGGTGATCGGGGGGAAGTGCGCGACCAGATCCGCACGCGCGTGGGCGAGCTCCGCGTCGCCTTCGGGCGGATGCACGGACGACGCGTCGCTCGGGATCAGAATGCGCACGTCGGTGCCCGGGCCGTTGTGATTGACGGCCTTGAACACGGCCTTGTCCGAGGGCGCGTTCGCAAAGTCGACGGCGTAGTCGGCGTGATCCACCTTCTGAGCCGTGGTGAGAAAGAGCGTGTTCTCGATGCCCCCGGTGAAGTCGCGACTGACATTGAGCCACGTCGACGCCTCACCGCTCTTCAACGCCGCGGTGAGCGGGCCACGCCGGAGTCGACCGGTGGTCATCCCGTTCGCGAATGCGATGGCCTTCGGCGCTTCGTTCACGCGAAATCGCGCATAGACCTGCGGCGCAAAATCACGATGGTCGGGCGCGTACGCGGTATCGGCGGTGAGCACGAGACAATCGACGCGACGCTGGTTTTCGTCCTTCACGCCCGGGATCGAGCGCAAAGAAACGGTGACCTGACCCGCCTTGAGGTCGAGCTGCTTCGTCACCCATTGGTAGAGCGACCAGTGGAGTTCCATTTCCGGTGGGTCGATCGGGCTCACTGCCCAGTCGACCGCGGCACTCCCCGACCCTTGCACGCTGACGTTCAGCGGCTGCTCCGGCGGGAACCCTTTTCCACTGCGCGGGCTCCCGATTCGGAGCGCGAGCAGGTATTGACCGTCGGCAGGGACGTCGATCGTCGTCGACGCTTCCCCGGACGCCGTCGGACCCGATACGAGCGCCTTGCCACCCGACGCGACGTTTCGATCGCGCGCTCCGCCAACCGAGTCGGCCACGCTCCACCCCTTCGCCCCAAGCGTGAACGACTCGGCTTCGACGAAATCGTACCAACCCTTCGGTCCCGGCCACGGATCGGGTGGCCGCTGCTTGGTCGGGTCGATCACCGGCGCCGGAGTTCCAGGCGGACCTTGGGTCGTCGATGCCGTCGCCTCGGTCAGCGGGTGATGCGTGCGAGCACACGAACACGCCGTCACGGCGATCCCGACGCACGCGAGCCGCGACACACGGACTAAGAATCTCGACCGAGCCATCATCGTCGCAAATCGCCTCAGCGTTGAGTTGTAGCAGTGCCAGCCCGCATTCATGCGGGCGCGATCCCTACGCCGCTTCAATAGCACAGGCGTCGAGGCCCTCACTACGTCTGACCCGTGCAGTTGCCGAGGCTCAATGCCCCGTACTCGATGGTTCAACTTGACGGTTCGACGGAGCTACGGCACACGCCGAGCGTGCGAGACTCAGGCGATACCCCGAAAACCAACGGCAGAGGCCGTTTGCGTGTGGTGCGTCTCGTGCCGGTCCTCGACTTCGGCGGCGTCGAGACGGAGATCGCCGTTCAGGCGGCGCTTCACGATCGTGCGCATTTCGACCTTCGTGTGTGCACCTTCTGGAAAGCGGGGAGAGTCGCGGAAACGATCCGCGGCGAAGGCATTCCCGTCGACGTGCTCGACGCCGATCCGTCGGTGAGAAATGCGAAGGCTCCGTGGGCGCTCGCCCGCTATCTCCGGCGCACGCGTCCGGACATTTTGCATGCGAGCGTCCCCGAAGCGGACTTTCACGCGTCGTTGGTCGGTAAGCTCGCCGGCGCGGCGCGCGTGATCGTCGACGAAGCGGGTATGCCGGCGCGGCCGGCCTCGCGACGGCTCGTGTTCGCGGCGTTGCATCGTCGCGTCGACGCTCACCTTGCCGTATCGGACGCGCTTCGTGACTACTTGGCGGAGTCCGAGTTCGTTCCGCGACGAAGAATCCGGGTCATCCACAGTTGCGGCGGTCGCGAATTTTTCGCGCATCCCAAGGACGACTACGCGGTGACGCGTCCGCGCTTCCGCGTCGTGAGCGTCGGCCGGCTCGTCGAGGTAAAAAACAAAGGCGTGCTCGTCGAGGCGATGGGCCACCTCGTGAAGCAGGGCGCGAACGTCGAGCTCGTCCTGCTCGGCGACGGGCCGCTCCGCTCATCGCTCGAAGCGCGCGTGGCCGAGCTCGGCATCGGCGACCGAGTGCAGATCGCCGGGTTCGTGCCCGATCTGGTCTCGGCCCTCCGCGCCGCGGACGCTTATGCCCTGCCCTCGCACTCCGAGGGGTGCAGCCTGTCCCTCATCGAGGCCATGGCCATGGCCCTTCCCGTGATCGCTTCGCGGGTCCCGGGCAACGAAGAGGTGTTGGCCGGGCTCGACCCGACCTGGCTCGTCCCGCCCAAAGACGCGGCCGGCTGGGCGGCGGCGATCGCTCGCCTTGCCGGGTTTTCAGACGGGTCGCGGGCCGTGCTCGGCAGGAGCGCGCGCGACGCGGCGAGCGCCCGCTTTTCGCCCGAGGCCTACGTCGCCGCGCTGGAGAGCATGTACGCGCGCGTCTACGCTAACGTGGACCCCGGATGACCATGAAAGCGCTCGTCCTCTGCGGCGGAAAAGGAACGCGGCTTCGGCCTTACACGACGGTGTTGCCCAAACCGCTGATGCCCGTCGGCGACTACCCGATCCTCGAGATCTTGCTTCGGCAACTGCGGAAGGCGGGCGTCGAAGACGTCGTGCTCGCCGTCGGTTACATGAGCCAGCTCTTTCGCGCCTTCTTCGAGGACGGCGCGCGGCTCGGCCTCAACATCGAATATTCGTTCGAGGATCGTCCGCTCGGTACCGCCGGCGCACTCGCGTCGGTGATCGATCGCCTCGGCGACAATTTCCTGGTCACCAATGGAGACCTCCTCACGACGCTCGACTACGGCGCGATGCTCGACGCGCACCGCGCTTCTGGAGCCGCGGCGACGATCGGCCTCTACCGTCGCGAGGTGAAAATCGATTTCGGCGTCGTCGAGACGACCGACACCGGCGAGCTCGTCGAGTACCGAGAAAAACCGGTGTATCGGTTCGACGTGAGCATGGGCGTGAACTGCTTGCGAACCGAAGTCGTCAAGCAATACATCGTCGAGAACGAGTACCTCGACATGCCGGATCTCATGACGCGCCTGTCGCGAAACGGGCACTTGGTTCGGGGGTATCGCAGCGAGTGCTTCTGGCTCGATATCGGGCGCGTCGATGACTACCAGCAAGCCCTTGAAATTTTCGAGGACCGGCGCGCCGAGTTCTTACCGTCGTTGCCGCCGAAGAAATGATCGCGCTGGTCACCGGTTCGTCGGGGTTCTGCGGGCGGCACCTGGTTCGCGCACTCGAAACGCGCGGGGCGACCGTCGTGCGGCTGAGCCAGCGCACCGAGTCGGCCGGCGTCTTGCGCGTCGATCTAACGGACGTCGGTGCCGTCGCCGCGGTGCTCGAGAAGGCGCGCCCCGACGTCGTGTTTCATCTTCACGGCGCGTCGTCCGCGCGAGACGGGGCCACCTTGTTGCAGATCAACGCGGTCAGCGCCGCGGCCCTGCTCGACGCCGTCGAGAGGGTCGCGATCGAACCGGCGATGCTCTTCGTCGGAAGCGCCGCCGAGTACGGCGCCATCGAACCCGCGGATTTGCCGGTGATCGAGGACCATCCGCTATCGCCGCTGACTCCGTACGGAAGCACGAAGCGCGCGCAGACCGAGCTCGCGCTCCTTGCCGCACAGCGCGGCCGGCGCGTCGTCGTCGCGCGGCCCTCGAACGTCATCGGACCGGGCATGCCCGAACATTTCGCGCTCGCGAGCTTCGCGCGGCAGCTCGCGGAGATCGAGGCGCGGCGAAGGCCACCGTTCATCGAGGTCGGCAATCTCGAGACGTTCCGCGACTTCGTCGACGTCGACGACGCGGTTCAGGACTACATCGCGCTCGTGGCCGAGCCCAGCGCCGTCGGGCGAGTGTTCAACGTCGCCTCCGGCCACGCCGTACGGCTCAAGGACGCGCTCGACGGACTGATCTCGGCGTTCGGAATCTCCGTGGGGCTGCGAGCGGATCCGTCGCGCTTGCGAACTCTGGACGTCCCCGTCTTCTACGCGAGCCGCGACCGACTCGATCGTACCATCGGGAGGCGCGCGCTGATCCCGTTGTCGGCGACCCTCGAACGCATCGTGGCGGACGCTCGCGCTCGCCTCGGTTCGTCTTCTCAATCCGCGTGACCCGCGCCCCATCGCACAGTAGCAATCGGTTTTCCTCATGACGCTCCCTCGAGTCTCGGTTCACATCGTCACCTACAACCAGAAAGACTTCATCGGACCCGCGATCGAAAGCTCGCTGTCGCAGGGTTACCCCGATCTCCAGATCGTGGTCTCCGACGACGCCTCGACGGACGGCACGGACGCGATCGTGCGGAGCTACGCGGAGCGCTTTCCGGACCAGGTCGTCGCGATCACCGGCGGACCGAACTTGGGGATTTGCGGAAATGAAAACCGCGCCCTCGAACGATGCGACGGCGTGTACGTCGCGTTCCTCGCCGGCGACGACTTGATGTTGCCCGGCAAGATCCGCGCGCAGGTCGACTGGCTCGAGGGCGACCCCGCGCGCGTTCTGTGCTCGCACGACGTCGAGCACTTCGATTCCGCGACCGGCAAGACCTTGCGGCTCCACAGCTCGATGGCCGAGCAGCGTTTCGGCACCGGCACCGGCGAGTTCATCCGCGGTGGCTATTTCCCGGCAACGTCGTCCCTGATGGCGCGGCGTTCGGCGATCCCGAACCCCGGCTTCGACGAGCGCATTCGGGTATTTTCCGACTACAAGTTCGCGGCCGACGTGCTCGCGCACGGCGGAAAATTCGGCTACGTGCCCGGCGTGCTCGGGCGCTATCGACGCCACGGGAAGAACGCGACGATCCAGCACGCAATCCTCCAATGGGAAGAGATCCACGTGAGCCTTGCGCTCATCGAGGTCGAGCACCCGGAGTTCGCCGCGGACTGTCAGACCGCGAAGGCATACTCGTACTATCAGCGGGCGGTGACGCTCATCTCGCAGGGCAAGGTCACCGAGGGCCGCGGTGCGATCAAAACCGCGTTTCGTCACGACCCGCTGGTGTCGTGGAAGCTCCCGCTCTGGTGGCTCGTGAGCCGGCTTCCGAGGGGTGTCTCTAGAGCTCTCTACGAACGCCGCCTGCAGAAGATGCAGTCTTCCTAGCCGACACGAGAAAATAGAGCGCGAGCAGGCTCGGCCATCGTCCGACGACGCGATCGAGCTGCTTCGGGTGCGACATGTGCCGTTCTTCTTCGAGCGCGAACCCCGACTCGTCGAGAACCTGCTTCAGGTATTTGTACGTGAACCAGCGGATGTGTCCGAAATCGAAGAGCCCGTATTTCTGGTATCGAAAACGCCCGAACAAGATCTGAAGCCGGGCGATCCAAACCATGAAATTCGGCGTCGTGATGACGACTCTTCCGCCGGGGACGAGCACCTTGCGCGCCTCCGAGAGGACCTGAACCGGATCGAACACGTGCTCCAGAACCTCACCCAGAAACACGACGTCGAACGTCTCGGCGCCGAGCACGGGCACCCAGGGCTCTTCGAGATCCAGCACGTGCACTTCTTCGAGCACCTTGCGTGCCTCGGCGGCCGCGCTCGCCGAAAGCTCGGCGCCGACCACGCGATTGCCGGCTCCGCGCATCACCGCGCCGACGTGACCGGGACCGCACGCCGCGTCGAGAACACGTAACCCAGGGCCGCCGACCAGCTCGAGGATGCGCCGGTCGCGATCGCTGCTCGAGTGGTAGCCGGAGGATTTTGCCTCGTAGTGCTGCGTCTTTGCGCTCGGCTCGACGTGGTTCGCCATCGGAATCGTCATGCTAAGCGGGCGCGAAGACGTAATAGAAGCAACCGGAGAATAGTTCGTTCTCTCGAAGCCCGAAGGCCTTCAATATCTGCACCGCGATCCGACGCTTGAAGGTTTTTCCGTCGCCTTGCGTGTGGTGATACGTCACGAGCCGGAGGCCCGCTCGGTGAGCGAGCTCGAGCGCCATGGTCGGACTGATCCACGCGACGTGCTCGGCGTTGGGGATGAACATCTCGTTCTTGAGCGCTTCCACCAGCTGCGGAAAGAACATCGGATTCGGAGTCGCGACGAGAATGAGGCCGTCCGCGGTCACGTGACGGCGGCAAAACCTCAGCAACGCCACGGGTGCGTCCACGTGCTCGATGACGTCACCGACGTGAATTCGCTCGAATCGCTCGCCCAGATCGACGTCGCTGGTGGCGTCGCACGTGCGCACGTTGAACCCGCGCGCCGACAGCTCGCCGACCGCGTCGGCCAGGATGTCCACGCCGAGAACATGGCTCGCGTTTTCGACGACGATGCGGTGCTTCCAGTGGGAGCACGTGCTCGCGCTCACCACGTGCTCCACGACGCCGACGTCGAGCGTCGAGTGACCCCGGACGAAGTCGCGCAAAAACTGCTCGGTATCCGGGATCCGCGGGCCTCGACGGCTCCGCAACGTCTCCACGAGCTCCGCGCGAACGGCCGCCGCGTTCGGGTCCGAGCTCAGCGCTCGCCAATGCGTCCGTGTCCCGGTCTCGTGCATGGGCGGAGCCTCTCACGGCGGCGCCGAGTCGAGCAAGAGACGATCGGGGCGACGAGGGCACCCCCTAAAATTGAAAATAGATGAACGGGTTCGAGTCCGTGACGGCGAACAAGAACGCGAAGAGCACCCAGGCGAGGACGACGTAGGCGCCGAGAATGCTCCCCGTTCCGAGCCGGAAGTAAGGCCCGGAAATCGGATTCGAAACGAGCTTGGCGTCGAGGCGCGAGAGCAACGACTGAAGACGCAGGCTGGCGCCCGACCCCTCCGGCTCGCGCGCCAGCGCCCCCACGACGTGTCCGATGGCCACGAGAGCGACGAGCCACCAGAACTCCGGAGCGATCCAGCTGAGGCCGGCTTGCGCCGAGAAGAGGCCGGCGAAGAAGGCGCGGGTCTCCGCGAACGTCGAGGCACGAAACGGGATCCAGCACAGGGTCACGAAAACGAACGTCGTAGCGATTCCGAGCGCGCGCGGAAGCCGTGGGCGCGCGCGATCGCGCCCCAATCGATGCAGGGCGAGCGCTACGCCGTGAAGACCGCCCCACACCACGAAGTTCCAGCTGGCGCCGTGCCAGAGTCCGCCGAGGAGCATCGTCAGCATCAGGTTCACGTACGTGCGCCCGGTGCCGAGTCGGTTTCCGCCGAGCGGAATGTAGAGGTAGTCCCTGAGCCATTGCGACAGCGTCATGTGCCAACGCCGCCAGAACTCGGTGATGTCGGCACTCAAGTACGGCATCGCGAAGTTTTCGGGCAGGTCGTACCCGATCATCTTCGCGCTACCGATCGCCATGTCGGAGTATCCGGAAAAGTCGCAATAGATCTGGAGCGCGTACCCGAGCGCGACGGCCCACAACGTCGCCGTAGAAAACGTGGTCGGGCGCTCGAACACCGGCGTGACCATCGTGCCGATTCGATCGGCGATCATTTTTTTGGTGAACCCGAGGAGAAAGATGCTCGCTCCGAGGCCGAGCCGTTCCCGCCGCGGTCCGATCGAGCGATCCATCTGCGGCAAGAGCACCGAGGCGCGCACGATGGGTCCGGCGATGAGCTCGGGAAAAAACGTGACGAACGTCACGTAGTCCCAGAGGGAACGCACCGGCGCGAGTTCGCGTCGATAAACGTCGATCACGTAGCTCATCGTCTTGAACGTGAAGAAGCTGATCCCCGCCGGTAAGAGGATGTCCTGGTGCGGAAGGTGAAAGCCGAAGCTCGCGCCGACGCCGTTCAAGTTGTCGAGGAAGAAGTTCGTGTACTTGAAGTACCCGAGGAGCCCGAGATTCGAGACGAGGCTCGCCGTGAGCCATCGACGGCGCGCCGTCGGCGCGGCCGCGTCCATCTTCGCCGCGCACACGTAGTCCACGACGCTGATGAAGAGCAACAGACCGAGATAGCGGTAGTCCCAGCAGGCGTAGAAAAAACACGACGCGACGGCGAGGATCTTCTTCTTCGCCGGGATCGACAGCGGCGGCGCGAGCGCCACCAGCACGACCGCGAGAAAGACGAAGTACCAGGGATTAGAGAAGACCACGTTCGCCGAGCCTCCTCACTTCGTCATCGAGGAGCGCCGCCACCGCGGCGTGCCCCGCCGTGTTCAGGTGTCCCCAGTTGAAGCCGCTGTTCGGAAATCCGGCGGGCGCCGTTCCCGACGCTGCAAATTGGCGAGAAAATTCCCGCGTGCTCCGGCAGCTCCAGCCCTCGGCGGCACAGATGTCCAAGATCGCGCGGCCCATCGGCGACTCTTCGTCGGGGTCTTCTGGCCTGAAACCAGAGAAAAACAGGATCGTGACCCGCCCCTGGAACCGCTCTTCGAGCATCGACAGCTCTTCTCGCACCGGAAAGCGCTCCGGGTGCGAGAGCGGCGGGTCGTCTTTCTTTTTGGTCGCGACGAAGGGACGAAACGCGCGCACGCTCCGCGCGTAGCCTTCGTATTGCAGCACGTAGTTCTGCAACAGCGCCGAGTGCGCGCGCGCGTAGCGGACGAACTGACGAACGGGGCCACCGCGGCCCACCGGCGGGTTCGCTTTCAACCCGAGCGTGCCGTCCGGATTTTTCACGAAATGGGTCGCGATGGCGGAGAAGGCCGAACCCGCGACGTCATCGGCGGAGATCGCGACGATGGTCCACCGCGGCGAAAAGGCCCGCTCGTACGCCGGCGCCGCCTCGACGTAGTACGGCAGCGCAAGCCCTTCGATGCCCGCGTTGAGCACGGCGTAGGGGCGCCCCTCCGCGACGAGTCGCGCCTCGAGGAGATGCGTGAACGTCTGATCGTCGTCGACTTGTTCGGCTTCGGTGAGGCTATCGCCGAGCACCAAGATGTTCGACGCGCCGGCGGGACGACCCGGTGAACGACGAATGCCGCGCTTTCCCCAGTGCCCGACGCCGTCGCCCTCTTTCTTACAGATGGTCGGGTTCCCTGCGGGGACGAACCCGAAATCCGGGTCGAGGACGCGCGGCGAGTAACAATAGCGGCGCATCACGAGCTCGCCGCTCGCGAGCACGAGTGCCGCGGCGATGCACAGCCGCAGAAGCCCCGCGAGGACGCTTCGAAGAGTCATTCGCGGATCCGGTCGCGCCCCTTCGCCCTCGACTCAGACGGAGTACGTGTCGGGGCTGAAGCGGGTCTGGTTTTCTTGGATCCACTCGAACGTTTGCCGGAGCCCGTCTTCGAAATCGACCTTCGATTCCCAGCCGAGGACGGATTTCGCCAAGCTCGGATCGCACAGCAGTCGATCGACTTCGCTTCCCGCCGGACGGATGCGCTCGGCGTCGGTGGTCACCTTGAGCTCGCGACCGACGAGCGCGGACACGGCCTGAACGAGGTCGCCCATGCTGATTTCGCGACCGGTGCCGATCTGGATCGTCTTGCCGATCGCGGCGTCGACCGATGCGGCCAGCACGAACGCCTCCGCGGTGTCGGTGACGAAATTGAAGTCGCGCGTCGGCGTCAGATTGCCGAGTCGGAGGTCGGCCCCACGGAGCGCCTGGCTGATCACCGTCGGGATCACCGCGCGCGCCGACTGGCGAGGCCCGTACGTGTTGAAAGGTCGCAACGTGACGACTGGAACGCCGAACGACAGGTAGTAACTCTCGGCGAGCTTGTCGGCGCCGATCTTCGACGCAGAGTAAGGGGATTGCCCCTTGACCGGATGCGCTTCGGTGATGGGAACGAACTGCGCGGTCCCGTAGACCTCGCTGGTCGACGTTTGAACGACGCGCGCGACGCCGTGGTGGCGCGCCGCCTCGAGCACGTTCAGCGTGCCCTCGACGTTCGTGCGTACGTACGCGAGCGGGGTCCGGTACGAATACGGGATCCCGATGAGCGCAGCGAGATGGAAGATCGCGTCGACCCCTTTCGCGGCGGCCTCGACGCTATCGCCGTCACGGATGTCGCCCTGGACGATCTCGACGTCGTTCCGGCACGGCGACGAGTCGAGCCATCCACTCGAGCCCGCGGAGTTGTAGTGAACGAACGCGCGCGTTCGACAACCGAGTCGTGTGAGCCGTTCGACGAGATGGCTCCCGATGAACCCTGCGGCTCCGGTCACCAAGACGACGCGCTTTTCCCAATTCATTTCGGTTACCTGCGCGCGGAACGTACCAGGCTCATGATCCGAGGCGCAAGGGGCGTCCGCGCGTTCGCCTCACCTTCCGTGGTGCCTCCCCCCGAGGCATGCTGGGCGAATGATTTCGTCGACCGCGTTTCGAACATGAACGCCGTTCGCCCCTATGCATCGAAGTGGTGGCGAACCTATTCTCCGGCTCGATGTCGTCCCTGCTCGCTAGAATCTCGAACAAATCCGCCCACGTCGTGGTGATGGGCATCGGCTACGTCGGGCTGCCGCTCGTTGCGGAGTTCGCGCGCGTCGGGTTTCGGGTCACGGGGTTCGACAAAGATGCGCGCAAGGTTCGCGCATTGAATGCGGGCGAGTCGTACATCGACGATGTGTCGTCGGACGAGCTCGCGCCGCATGCGCTCGAAGGCCGCCTCGACGCGTCGACGGATCCGGAGGTGCTCGGGAAAGCGGATGCGGTCATCGTGTGCGTACCGACGCCGCTGAACAAGACGAAAGACCCGGACATGCGGTTCATCGTCGATGCGACCGACGAAATCGCGCGCCATCAACATCCGGGCATGGCGATCGTGCTCGAGTCGACGACGTACCCGGGGACGACCACCGAGGTGCTCGTTCCGAAGCTCACCGAGAAAGGCTTTCGCCTCGGCGAGGACGTGTTCGTCGCGTTCTCGCCGGAGCGCGTCGACCCGGGAAACGCCGTGTTCAAGACGCGGAACACGCCCAAAGTGATCGGCGGCGCGACCCCGGCGTGTCTCGAGCACGCGAACGCGCTCTATTCACACATCATCGATCAGGTCGTGCCGGTGTCGTCGACCGAGACCGCGGAGATGGTGAAACTCCTCGAAAACACCTTCCGCGCCGTGAACATCGGCCTCGTGAACGAGGTGGCGATCATGAGTCGGCGCCTGGGCATCGACGCTTTCGAGGTGATCCGCGCGGCGGCGACGAAACCGTTCGGGTTCATGCCGTTTTTTCCGGGCCCCGGGCTCGGCGGGCACTGCATCCCCATCGATCCGCTCTACTTGTCATGGAAGCTCCGCACCCTCAAGTACCAGGCACGGTTCATCGATCTCGCCGATTCGATCAACAGCGCGATGCCCGACTACGTCGTCGAACGCATCGCCGACGGCCTGAACGAGCACGCCAAGGCCGTGCGCGGTTCGCGCATCCTCGTCTACGGTGTCGCGTACAAACGCGACGTCACCGACGTGCGCGAATCGCCGGCGTTCGACGTATTGGTCGGCTTGCAAAAGCGCGGCGCCGCCGTCTCGTACATGGATCCCCACGTGCCGAGCATCGACGAACACGGGCTCGCGATGACGAGCATGGATCCCGCGGACGGATTTTCGAGCTACGACGCGGTCGTCATCGTGACGGACCACGCCTCGCTCGATCGGCCGCGCCTCTTGGCCGAAGCGCGACTCGTCATCGACACGCGCGACGCGCTCCGCGGCGTGCCGGGGGACCATTCCAAAGTATTGAAGCTCTGAGCGAGCGAAACAGCCAGGAGCACGACGGCGCGTGGCACGTGGATTCGTATTGTGGTTTACCGGGCTCAGCGGCTCTGGCAAGAGCACCCTGACGTCGATGGTCGCGGCCGAGCTTCGACGGCGCGGCGTTCACGTCGAAACGCTCGACGGCGACGAAGTTCGAAAGCAGCTTTCTCGCGGGCTCGGTTTCTCGAGGCAAGACCGCGACGAGAACATCCGGAGGATCGGCTTCGTCGCGAAGCTCGTCGGACGAAGCGGCGCGTGCGCCATCGCCGCCGCGATCAGCCCGTACCGTGAGGTGCGGAACGAGGTACGGCGCTCGATCGAAAACTTCGTCGAGGTCTATACGGAGTGTCCGATCGCCGTGCTCGCCGAGCGCGACCCGAAGGGCCTCTACAAGAAGGCCCTCGCCGGCGAGATCAAAAACTTCACCGGCGTCGACGACCCTTACGAGGCGCCGGAAGAGCCCGAGGTTCGTGTCCACACCGATCGTGAAACGCCCGCCGAGAGTCTCGAGAAGATTCTCGACCGACTCGAACACCTCGGACTGATCCCGGCGTGGGGGAAATGGCGACAAGGCGCGTCGTCGGCCGTCGGCGCGAACGCGCTCGTCACTCCGCATGGTCAGGAGCTCGTCGATCGGACGCTGAACGGAGACGCCGCGCGCGCGGCGCTCGACGAAGCTCGGTCGTTCCCGGCGCTCGACCTCGACCTCGAGGCTCACGCGGACGTCGTCTCGCTCGCGAACGGCGCGTACTCGCCGCTGCGCGGCTTCATGACGAGCAAGGACTACCTGCGCGTCGTGGACGAAATGCGGCTCGAGAGCGGCCTCCCGTGGGCGCTTCCCATCACCTTGTCGATCTCCGACGCGCGCGCGAGCGAGCTCCGCGGACACGGTCGCGTGGCGTTGCGCGCCGAGGGCCGGATCGTCGCGCTGCTTCAGGTCGAAGACGTATTTCGTGCCGACCCTGCGCGTGCGTCGGAGCTCGAACTGCGTGCGTCGACCGAGCCCGACGCCGAACCGCGCGGGGACGCCGGAAATCTGTTCGTCGGCGGCGAAATCGAGGTGATCGACGGAAGACCGCCCTCCCTGCTCGCGTCCAGCACGACGCCCCGCGACGTGCGCGATCGCATGGCGCAAGCGGGCTGGGCGCGCGCCGCCGCGTTCGAAACCGACGCGCCGCCGCTCGGCGCCGAAGAATACGTCGCGCGCGCCTGTCTCGACTTTTTCGACGGCGTCCTCGTGACGCCCACGATGCTCGCGAGCGACCTAGTTCCCCTCGACGTTCGCGTACGCTGCTTCGAGACGCTGCTTGCGAAGTATTTTCCGCCCCGCCGTTCGTTGCTCGCGCCGCGCGCGGGGCAGCGGCGCGGCGGTGCTCGGCGCCGGGCGATCCACGGCGCGATCGTCGCGAAGAACTACGGCGCGTCGCACTACATCGTTCACCAACAGGCGGACGCATCGTCGCTCGGCGACCCGGCGCGCTGGCTCGACGGGTACAGCCCGCGCGAGCTCGGGGTCGAGCTGTGGCCGATAGGGCCCGTGGTGCTGTCCAACGTGGTCGGCGGCGCGACGACCCACCGCGCCGCGCCCGACGTGGCTAGCGCCGTCGTGCTTCGAGCCGACGACGCGGTCGAATCTCTCCGCACCGGCAAAGCGCCGCCAGTGCTCCACGAGCGCCCCGAAGTGCTCGCAATCCTGAACGAGCACTTCGCACGCGCCCGCTGAACGTCGGACAGCGTCGACGCCGAACGGCGTGGCCGAGGGTCAGACGCGGCGGACACTGCCCGGCACGGGCAAGCATCCGCCGAACGGGGTCAGTTGCCGGCCATCTTCGCGACTTCCGTCGCGAAATCCGCGCCCTTCGCCACTTCGACGCCTTCGCCGACCTGGTAGCGAATGAACTCGACGAGCTCGACCTTCGCGCCGATCGCCTTCGCCGTGCGCGCGCGCACCTCGTCCACCGAGTGCTCGGTCTCGATCACGCTGGGTTGTTCGAGGAGGGCCGCTTCCTTGACCCACTTCACGACCTTGCCCTCGATGATCTTCGGCCATTGCTTCTCGGGCGGGGCCTTCTCCTGCTCGCGAAGCTGAGCCTCGAAAATCTCCGCCTGCTTGGCCTTCGTGGACTCGGGGACTTCGCTGCCGCGAAGATAAAGCGGCGCCATCGCCGCGATCTGCATCGCGGAATCGTCGAGGAACTTGGCGAGCTCGGGAGTCTTCAGCGCCGCGGCGCCGTCGGTCGTCGCGCCGAGGAGCACGCCGATCTTGCCGCCCATGTGCACGTACGCCTGCACCTTGGCGGGCGCCGTGACCGAGACGCGACCCCAGCGGCGAATCGAGATGTTTTCGCCGAGCTTACCGACGAGCGCCTGACGGTGCTCCTCGATGGTTCCGTCGCTGCCCGGGTAGGGCAGCGCGCCGAGGTCCGCGCCGGTCTTGGCGTGGCTCGCCGCGGTCGCCACCGCACGGACGAACGCCTTGAAGTCGTCGTTGCGCGCCGCGAAGTCGGTTTGAATGTTGACCTCGACGATCACGCCGCTGGTCGCGTCGGCGGAGACTTGAACGAAGACCTCGCCTTCGGTCGCCACCGCGCCGGCGCGCTTGGCGCTCTTCGCGAGACCCTTCTTCAAAATGATCTCGACTGCCTTCTCCATGTCGCCGCTCGCTTCGACGAGCGCACTCTTGCAGTCGTTGAGCCCCGCCTGGGTGCGGTCGCGGAGCTCCTTCACCTGTTGCATCGATACCGTGCTCATCACCGTCTCCTCATGCGCCGGCACGCGGCCGCGCCTGGTAAACCATGGTCTCGCTCGAGCGCTGTCCTTCGCGCTCGCGTCCCATGGCGAGATCCTTGCGTCGGCCGGCGCCGTGCAGGCAGGCGTCGGCGATGGCGCTCGTGATCAATCGGATCGATCGGATCGCGTCGTCGTTGCCGGGGATCGGATACTCGATCGCGTCCGGATCGCAGTTGGTGTCCGTGATCGCCACGATCGGGATCGCGAGGCGCCGCGCTTCGGAGACGGCGATCGTCTCGTTCGCCGGATCCACGATGAACACGATCGCCGGGAGTGACCCCATTCCCTTCACCCCGCCGATGTACTTCTCGAGCCGCGTCCGCTCTTTCTCGAGCTGCGCGATCTCCTTCTTCGGGATCTGGGTGTACGTGCCGTCTTCACGCATGCGCTCGAGGCCGCGAAGGCGCTCGAGACCACCCTTGATCGTGCGGAAGTTGGTCAGCGTGCCGCCGAGCCAGCGGTTGATGACGTAGTACATCTGCGCGCGCTGGGCTTCTTCGCGGATGATTTCCTGCGCCTGGCGCTTGGTGCCGACGAAGAGCACGTGACCGCCGCGGCCGACCGTGTCGACGATGACGTTGAACGCGCGCTTGAGCATGTTCGCGGTCTGGTCGAGATCGACGATGTGAATGCCGTTGCGCGAGCCGTAGATGTACGGGCGCATCTTCGGGTTCCACCGCTTCGTTTGGTGGCCGAAGTGAACACCGGCGTCGAAGAGATCGCGCACGGTGAGCGGTTGGTCGGGGCTGCAGAGCGGGCGGTTGGAAACCGGCTGACTCGCTACGGAGCCACTCAACATGATGTCGTTCGTCTTCGACGACGCGGAACTATCCGCAGATTGAATTTCGGGCACGTTCGCTCTCCTTTCGGTTCTTCCTCCGCCCCGCCGCCGGACCAACTCTTACGAGCACCGGGCCACGGCGTTCGCGTGCAGGGCGTGTGTCGTTGTAGTTTGGGGCGCGCAAGCTACGGCAAGATCGGGGCTTCGTCCAGGCCGAAGGTCGCCGGGTTCGGCCCGCAGAGCGCGCCTCAGAGACCCGAGCTCGGCAACGCCTCGCCGGGCAAAATGCCGTGCTTTCCTGGTGACTTAGAATGGTGGACCGCGGCGATTTCGTGCGCGGTCGAGCTCCCTGGCGTGGTCGAGACCGCGCCATTTGCCGCGTTTGCTCGAGGTTTGGAAGCGCCGGTTCCCGTCGCATGCGGCGAGTTTTGGACGAGAAAACCCGCATGCTCGACGCCATTCGGGGGCACAGCGGCAGTGGCGCCGCCCGGAGCCGGGGCTGCCTCCGGGACGGGCTCGGGCGTCGCCGAAGCGGCCGCTTCGGGAGTCGGCGCGGCGGGGACGGGCGCCGGTGCGCGAGGCTCGACCGCCGTCGTAGCTGCGGCCTGGAGCGTTGGACCGTGCGCGGCCGCGGTCGACGCAGCACCGTTTCCGCTCCGGAGTGCCACCATCGCCGGAAGCGCGAGTGCCGCGGCGGCGGCGACGATCACCGGCCATCGGAGAAGGCGGCGCACGGGGCGGAACTGATTCCCCTCTTCGCGGGCAACCGGCGGAGGCGTCTCCGGCTGCAACGAGGGCACGGCGGTGTGCGTATCCGGAGCGTCGTCGTAGCCGTCCAGCCGGAGCGTCTGCGATCGCTCGCCGCTCGACGGCGCAGACGCCGAGAGCGCGCGATCCGACTCGGTGACCAATGAGTCGGGTGATGCGAGCGACGGAGGATTGCCCTGGACCGTGTCGCTCGGGCCCAGGCCGACGTTCGTGTGCGTCGGCGCCTCGCTTCGACCGAGGGGTCGCTGGGCATTCGGTGTGGGTTGGGTCACCGCGCGCTCGATGGTGTCGAAAGGGCCGCCGGGCGACGTCGCATCCGGCGCTCGAGCGCGCACCGACGGCCTCGCCGCGATCTGAGCTCGGAGTGCCCTGAGCTCGGCGGCCACGACCGAAGCGTCACTCGGGCGCTCTTCCACGCGCTTGGCGAGCAAGCGCTTCACGAGCTGCTCGAGCGCCAGAGGCACCTCGGGAAACGACGCGATCAACGACGGGGGCTCGCGCGCCACGTGCGCGAGGAACAACTCGTTCGCGTCGCGGGCGGTGTCGAATGGACCCGCGCCGGAAATCATCTCGTACAAGATCAGACCGGCGGCGTAGAGGTCGGTGCGCGCGTCGATCGGGTCGCCAGTCGCCTGCTCCGGCGCCATGTAGCGCGGCGTTCCGAGCGTGATGCCGCGACCGGTGATCTGCGACGCCTTCGGGTCGAGCACTTTGGCGATCCCGAAGTCGAGGAGCTTCGTTTGTCGCCCGGTGACGAGGAAAATGTTCGGCGGTTTGACGTCGCGATGCACCACGCCGATTCGATGCGCGGCGCTGAGCCCCTCGAGCACCTCCGACGCGATGCGGAGCGCATCGACGAGAGGTAACCTCACCTCACGCCGCAAACGCGTCGCGAGCGTTTCGCCGAGGAGGCGCTCCATCACGTAGTACGGCACGCCGGTCGACGTCACACCGGCGTCGGTGACGCTCACGATGTTCTGGTGCTCGAGTCGACCGAGCGCGCGCCACTCGTTGCGGAGGCGAACCCCGAGATCGTCACGGTCGGCCAAGCTCCTCAAGAGCGCCTTCAGCACGAAGCGCTTGCCGAGCTCGCAGTGCTCGACTTCGTATACGGAGCCCATCCCACCCATGCCCACCAGAGTGGTCACGCGATATCGCGTTCCGGGGACGACTTCGCCGTCTGAGAATTCTCGCTGGGCGCTCATCGTTCGTGGTTTCCGTACCCTCCGAGCGGAATCGAGCATATCGGCGGGTGGCGGTCCCGTCGAGGTGGGTCGACGACACGATGAGCCCCCCGCCAGGCCCATCGCTAAGCCTCGAACCTGAGGACGGTTGCGCCCGCAGTCACCTCGTCGCCCGGAGAGAGCGGGTGATCGTCCGCGGGCGCGCCGTTGATCAGGAGCCCGTTCTTGCTTCCCAGATCGTAGAGCCGATAGGCGCCGCCTTCATGAACGACCTCGAAGTGTTCGCGCGACACGTCCGGATCATCGACGACGAAATCCGCCGCATGGGACCGCCCGACGACCCATCTCGTCGACGGCGGGGCGAGACTCAATAAGGGGGCTTTCGCGTCGCCTCGAATCAAGCAAAACCGCGGTCCCTGAGGCGCGATGGGCTTAACGGCCGGGCGCGGAGGGCCGCGACGAACGGCGCTTGGGCCCGCGTGCTTCAAACGCCGCACGGGTGCGGGGAGCGGACGCAACGGAGACACCTCGGGCTCGAGGTCGGACGTCGCGAGCCCGTCGACGCGAACGCCGCCGTCGGCGAGCACCGGGCGCGCGTTTCGAGCCAGCGGGACGGCCTCGAATATGTCAGAGGCGAAGGCCGCGAGCGTCGGTGGGCGATCGTCGGGGCGCGCCGCGAGTGACCGCATCGCGATCCGAACCAAGCGCTCCCCGGTGATCGCGACGACCTCGTTCGTCGTCGCGAGCTCGTCCGGGGCGCGCGAACGACCCAACGCGAGGAGGTCCCACAGAAGGACCGCGAGCGCATAGACGTCGGCGCGTTGGTCGGATTCGCCTCCGGATTCGAGCTCGGGGGCCAGATAGCGTCCCGGATGCGAGCGCCGGACGGCGCTCGGTTCACGACACGAGATCGAGCCAAACCCGGGGACGAGCGTCGGGTGACCGTCCGAACCCACCCAAACCGTCTCCGGCGAGATCCCGCAGAACGACGCGGCGCGAGGACCGCCCGCGAACGCCGCCGCAGCGGCTTCGGCAACGTGACCGACGAACGCGCACGCGGCGTCGACGGGAACCGGTTGTCCCGCGGCGACGAGCGTCTCGAGCGTCCGAGCGAGCGGCTTGCCGCGAAACGGCGGCGTCGCGACGAAAATGCGTCCGCCGAGTCCGAACACGTCTTCGACGCCGAGCACCGCGGAATGCGGCGTGCCCGCGAAATGTACGGCGGCATCGGCGAAGCGGCGCTGCGCGTCGGCTTCGTTCGGGACGACCTCGTGAAGCGACCAGATCGACACGACGCGACGAAACCCTCTCGTGCCGACCCGCGCGCCGAGACACACGCGAACGATCGCGGACTCTTCCGAAGACGAACCGAACTCGTAACGCGGGATGGGATCGACCTGATTCATGGGTCACCTGATGCGGTAAGGAGCGGCGGCGGGACGGATGGGGTCGCTCGGACGGCGCGCGATGCGCGCCATGAAATGCTCGGAGACCAGGACCACTTGGTCTCGATCGTCGAGCTGAAATTGTCGGAGCGGATTTCTCGGCAAGAGCTCCGGTCGCGTCGACGTGTCGAGCCCGACGCGCAGAAGCGAACCCGGCTCGCCGTCGACGACGAGGTGCGAGACGCCCGCTTCGTCGGTGTCGGCGCGATGGACGCCGTCGACCAGGACCGGCAACGACGCTCTCCCGTCAGCGTCCACCACGATGGCCACATGTCGACGACGCGGCCGGCACGTCGCCGACACGACGAGGCGTGCCGGCTCGTTCGCGACCGACCGAAAACCGGTGAGCTTCAACACGTCGCGCGGCGGATCACGAAATCCTTCGGGGCACGCGACGTCGAGCGCGACGTTCTGCCCCTCGGTTCCGGAAATCTCCGTCACGAGCCGCCCGTCCGCGCCGGTGACGCCGAGCGCTTTTCCCTCGACCAGGACGCGCACGCCGGCGAGCGGCGCGACGTCGTCCGAGCGCGCTTGGAGCGCGATCGCATACGAATGAACCCGAGGAGCCCCGCACGCGCTCGTGAAAGCCGGGAGCACGAAGAGCAGCGACACCCATCGCCGACGCATCGCTCGGCTCATCGTTCCGTCCCTTCCGCTCGCGTCGCGACCGTCGAGTCGTCGGAGAGCGCCGACGCGATGACGCGATAGACGGGCTGGTCCGGATATCTTTTCGCCAGTTCGGCGTACGCGCGCTCCGCGTCGTCGTGCTCACCCGCGGCGAGGAGCTTCGCGGCGATGTCCGGCGACACCGGAGACGTCTCCGGCGCTCCTCCCGCGACCGTCGTCGGAGCTGTAGTTGGGTGGGCGCTCTGCTCGGCGGGCCGTGGCAGAGTGGGGACCCTCGGCGGCGCCGGCGCGACGGTCGCGGCGGCCGCCCTCGCGACGACCGGCGCGGCCGCGTGGTGGGAGACCGATGCACGGTGCGCGTGCACGGCCCACGCGGAAGCGACGAACGTCGACGCGGCCATTGCGGCCGCACCGACGACCCATCGCGGCCGCGCTGCAAACGCCAGAGCGAGCGCACGAAGCGGCGCGACGCGGCCGTCGCTCTCCGGCTCGACGTCGGTGATCTCCTCCGTGACGCACGAGTCCGGCACCGGAGTCACGCCTTCACGACACGTCTCCACGCCCGCGCTCGGAACCGGCGCGGCGTCCTCGCGCACCCCCGACGGCATCCGCGTCGCCCGCGGGTCCCGGTCGGGCATCTCCGGAAACAGGGGCGGCGTGGCCCGCACGTGCGCATCGTGCGGCTCCGGAAGCGATGGGGGGGTCGCTCTCGCTCCCTCTCTGCGCGTCACCGGAAGCGGCGGCGTCACCACGGGCCGGTGAATCACCGGCATGATCCGCGTCACGTCGTCCGACCCGTCATCGTCCGATGCGTCGTCGCTCGACGAAGCCGCGCCGAGCGCCGCATGGAGCGTCGGCGTATCGTCGCGAACGGGGGTCGGGAGCACGCGGACGACGGCCTCGCCGAAGCGGACTCGGGCCAATCCGGTGATGGCAAACGGAGTGGTCACGACGCGATCGTCGACCTCGACCGATCCGGGCTCGCAGGCGCTCCGCACCACCAGCGCGACGCCGTCCCACGACAAGACGAAGTGGTTCGGACGGACTCCGCGCGCGACGACTCGCCAATCGCTGCGAACCGACGACCCGACGACGAACGTCCCCGGCGCGTCGAGAACGCGCGTCCCGTCGTTCGAGCGACCCCGAATGAGCTCGAGTTGCAACGTCATGGCGACGGCGACCTCGCCGCGGTTGGGACCCGCGTCGCGTCGGAAAGGCGGACGCCGGCGCGTTCCGCAGCCTCGCGCCGCGCGACGCCCGTGCGAACGAGATTTCCGGTTCCGTTGGCGCCGCGCGTGAACAACTCGGCAAGCTCGTAGGCGCCGCCGTCGTCGGTGCCGAACACTTCGACGATGTCCGTCACGCCTCGCTTGCCGTCCCGAAAGCGCGCCGTCTGCACGATGACGTCGATCGCCGACGCGACCTGGGCGCGCAGCGCCGCGAGCGGCAACTCGAGCCCGCTCATCAGCGCCATCGTCTCGAGCCGGCGCAGGGAATCGATGGGGTGTGTGGCGTGGAGCGTCGAGAGGCATCCGCCGTGGCCGGACGTCATGGCTTGCACCAGGTCGACCGCTTCTTCGCCGCGGATCTCGCCGACCACGATGCGATCGGGACGGAGCCGAAGGCTCGCGCGAAAGAGCTCGCGGATCGTCAAACGCCCCCGTCCGCGGCGATCTCCGCCGCTCGCCACCAGCCGAACGACGTGGTCGCCGGCGAGATCGAGCTCGCGCACGTCCTCGAGCACGACGATGCGTTCGTCCGGCGGGACGAACGACGAGAGCGCGTTCAAGAGCGACGTCTTGCCCGAACCGGTGCCGCCCGCGACGATGATGTTCCGCTTCGCCGAGACGAGCTCGGATAGAAAGTCGGCCGCGTCCGCGGTCAACGCACCCCCCTCGATCAGCCGCGCGACGGTGAGTCGGTCGCGTGAAAATCGCCGGATCGCGACGGTCGGCCCATCGGGGGACGCGGGCGGAATCATGGCCTGGACCCGGGAACCGTCCGGCAAGTGCCCTTCGAGGATCGGGTGCTCGGAGTCGAGCGGGCGACCGGCGTACTGGGCGATGTTTCGAAGCGCCGCGTCGAGCGACGCGCGCGACGAAAATCGCGCCTTGGTGCGGGTGAGGCGCCCTCCACGTTCCACGAAAATCTGGAACGGGCCGTTGATCAGCACCTCGCTGACGGTCGCGTCATCGAGCAACGGCTGGAGCGGCTCGAGAAACGAGACCAGGGCCCGTCGATGCACTTCTGGGGAAATCATGTTGGCCTCCGTGGTGCGACATCGTCCCCTCGGGCCACCGAGTTGCGTGCTCGTTCTGCGCCCGCGCGCGGAGCCACACCCGCGCCTCGCCGGAGTGCTCGCCCGCCGGAGCGGCTCGCAAATAAGCTGAAAATTCGGAGGATGCGCCGGCGAGATCGTCGAATTGGTCGCGCAGCACGACGGCGAGCAGGTAGTGCGACGCGGAGCGCCCGGGGTCGGCGCGCGTCGCCTCTTCGAGGTCGGCGCGAGCGTCGCTCGCCCGGCCGAGGGCGAGCTCGAGGGTCGCGACGAGGTCACGCAGCGCGAGATCGTCGGGGTGTTGGTCGAGAAACGGCGCGGCGTAGTCGAGCGCGGCCCCATAGCGACCCGAGCCGATGCACACCTGGACGAGAAACGGCGTCGCGCGATCGGACGAAAAACCGCGGGCGACAGCCGCAGACGCATATTGCTCGGCGCGCACGAAGTCGTCGTCACGCGCGCTCTGCTTCGCCATCTCGAAGAGCGCTCCGGACGTCTCCGAGCGCGCCGCGGCGGGCGGGCGCGAAGGGGCACCCGCGCCGCAATCCGTGACGGCAAGGACGAGCAAGGTGCCCCCCCAAATATCCCTGAGACCCCTCATGGCTCGCTGCCCTCCGCGGCGTGGCGAACGACGCCATCGAGCCACTCCGCGTACGTCGACGGTGTCGAAACGAGCCGTCGCATCGCGGACGCTTCACGCACGACGGCGGTGGCGTCCCCGCGCGCGAGCGCCACACGAAGCCGGAGTTCGAGTGAGCGATAATCCGCTTCGAGCCGCGCTTGCCACGCCGAACGAACCGCACCGAGGTGCGCGGCGTCGTTCGTCGCGCCCGCCGACGTCGCGCATGATTCGGCTTCGCCGAGCAACGTGGCCGCGGCGAACCCCTCGCGCGCGTCGAAGGGATATCGAGCCCATTTCGAGAGAGCCAGCGCCTCCGCCTCGACCCTGCGCTCGCGTCGCGCATCGGGGAGGGCCGTGCAAATCGCGGGCTCGAACGACAGTGCCGGCGCCGGGGGAGGCTCGGGCTCCGCGCTCGCGGAGCCGAGCGCCGCGATGAAATAGATTCCCGACGCGGCGATCACCGTGAGCCCGATGACGGACAGCACGCGACGCGGCAACGCGACCGGCTTTCTTCTCGGAGGCAGTGGATTTTTCATAGACCACCCCGCACGACGAACGGCGAAAACAAGAGAATGAGTACGCACGCGAGCAGGAGCACGACGGGGATGACCATCAGGACACCGGCGCGCGCGGCGGCTTCTTCGGCGGTGAAGCTGCGACGGCTCCGGAGCACGTTCGCCTGGATGCGGAGCACGTCGACGAGCGGGTTCCCCTTCTCTTCCGCCTGCACCGTCGCAGCGACGAATTCACGCACGGCCGTGCAATGGACGCGCTCGCCGAAAGCGCGGAGTGCCTCGGCCCTCGTGTGACCGACGTCGAGCTCGTGAAGCACTGCGGCGAGCTCCTCGGCGACCACGCCGCCGTACGATCGATCCGCCACGACGACCCGGAGCGCGCCGGCAAAGTCGAGACCCGCGCTCATGCACAAAGCGACCACGTCGATGGTCGCAGGGAGAGCGCGCGCGACGTCTTTCTTGCGCTTCTGTTCGGCGCTCGAGAGTCGAAAATACGGGATCGACGCGGCGACGAACGCGACCGGGACGGCCCAGGTGACCGAGTCGCCGACGAAGGCGGCGAGCACCGCCGCGACCGCGCCTCCGACGAAGAAGAGCAGCGCGGAAAATGCGACGAATTCGTCCGGACCGAGCCCGAGGAAATAACCGCCGCGAACGAGGCGCTCGTCGAGCGCGGCGCGCGACCATCGCCACGGCACCGCCGCGACCCAGGCCGCGATCTGTCGAATCAGGGGATCGGAAAGCGCGAAGAGTCCGCTGGTCGCGAGCAGACGCCGGTAGCGTTCGCCGCGACGGCCGTACCGAGGTGCCGATCGCGGCAGAAACTGCGCAAGCTCTCGAGTCAACAAGCCGATCGCGAACGCGACGGCGATCGACGCGAGAGTCGAGATCGCCGTGGTCGCATCACCGATTGAGCGGGTCGGCGTCATACGTCCACCGCGGTGATGCGCGCCGCGAGCCAGACCGCGGCGGCCCAGAGCGAAAGCGCGGCGAGCACGCAGATTTTTCCAAGAACGGAGCTCGCGAGCGGCGCGAAAAAATCCGGCGAGATCCACTGAATGGCGCCGACCAGCGGCGCGGGAATGACGCTCACGACGATCGCCTGGGCCTTTCCTTCGGCGGTTTTGGTGCGGACGACGCCCTCGAGCCGGGCCATTTCGCGGAGCGACGACGCGGCGACGGCCAAGGTCGCGGGCAAGTCACCACCCAAGTTGCGCGCCACCCGGAGCGTCAAGAACGCACCAGCAACGACGCGACTCCCGATCCGCGCCGCGGCGGTCTCGAGCGCCCGATCCAGGGGGACGCCCAATTTGTTTTCCTTGAGGACCAGGTCGATTTCTTCCGCCAGCGGCGGCGAGACGAGTTGCATCGTTCCCTCGAGCGCGTCGCCGACGGCCGCCGTTGCGGCGAGGGCGTTGGAGAGAGACAACAAGAACGTGTCGAGCTGTTCCTCGACGCCTCGAATGCGAAGCAAGCGTGCTCGCTTCGTCCAGAGACCGGGGCCGACCACGGCCGGCACGACGCAGATGAGCGGGACGACGCTCCACGACGCGAAGGCCACCGCGAGCAATCCGGAGACTGCGATGCCTTGCGCCGCCACGATCGCCCGCGGCGCGACGCGTACCCGCACGAAAGCCAGGTCTCGACCGAGACGTGCCTCGTATCGGCGGACGAACGAGCGAGCCGCGCTCGCTGGATCGAGGACCAGCGAATAGAGTGATCCCGCGGCGCCGATCGAACCGAGCAATGCGCCGGCGTGCCCCGCCACGTCGGTGACCAGACTCACAGCGGCTCCTCATCGTGAACGAGCCCCAGCGCGGCAAACGCGTCGATGAACGACGGGATGTAGCCCGTAGCCCGAAATTCGCCCTCGGCGCGCCCCGTCGCAGACGTTCCGGTGCGCTCGAATTGGAAGATCTCGTCGAGGCGCACCGCGCCTTCCTCGTCGAGCCCCGACACTTCCGCGATGCTGATGACGCGCCGCGAACCGTCCGCCAGGCGCGACTGTTGAACGACCACGTGGACGCTCGACGCAATCTGCGCGCGGATCGCAGCCACCGGAAGATCGAGACCGGACATGAGCCCGAGGGTCTCGAGCCGGGTCACGGCTTCCCGCGGACTGTTGGCGTGCGTCGTCGTCATCGAACCGTCGTGACCGGTGTTCATGGCCTGGAGCATGTCGAGGGCTTCCCCTCCCCGGCACTCGCCGACGAGGATCCGATCGGGTCGCATCCGGAGTGCGTTTCTCAGCAGATCGCGGATCGTGTACGCGCCTTTCCCT
>Ga0265320_10000746_pt1 | contig 24974 bp, 26 predicted proteins | sample 4827metaG_FD_202087 | JGI IMG/M metagenome (GOLD analysis project Ga0265320, IMG submission 202087) | Rhizosphere microbial communities from Carex aquatilis grown in University of Washington, Seatle, WA, United States - 4-8-27 metaG | ecosystem: Host-associated > Plants > Roots > Rhizosphere >...
AGCGGCAGCTTCACCGTGGGCGAGACCGTGGTGCTGGGCTATGTGGATCAGAGCCGCGATTCGCTGGACCCCGACAAGACCGCCTTCGAGGAAATCTCCGACGGCCAGGAAGAGATCGACCTGGGCAAGCGCAAGATCAATTCCCGGGCCTATGCCGGCCTGTTCAACTTCAAGGGCGCCGACCAGCAGAAGAAGGTGGGCGTGCTGTCGGGCGGCGAGCGCAACCGCGTGCACCTCGCCAAGATGCTGAGCCGCCCCGCCAACGTCATCTTGCTGGACGAACCCACCAACGACCTGGATGTGGAAACGCTCTCGGCCCTGGAAGACGCCCTGGCCGAGTTCCCCGGCTGCGCCGTGGTGATCAGCCACGATCGCTTCTTCCTGGACCGCATCGCCACCCACATCCTGGCCTTCGAGGGCGATTCCCAGGTGGTGTGGTTCGAGGGCAACTACCAGGATTACGAGGCCGACCGTCACCGCCGCCTGGGCACCGACGCCGACCAGCCCCACCGCATCAAGTACAAGCCGCTGAAGCGCTAGGCGAAACGGCATGTCGAAGCACACGGTCATCGCCGCCGCCTGCGCCCTGCTGCTGGCGGCGGGAACCGGCGCCTGGTTCCTGTCGGGCCGCCCGCCGGCCTCGGGCGGTGACGAACTGGCGGCGGTGCCGGGCGACGGTCTGGTCACCTTCGCCCGCATCCAGACCGAGATGAACCGCGCCGGCGCCGGCCGGCCGGCGCTTCCCGCCGACGCCAACGCCGACAAACTGGAAGCCATCGGCGGCGCGCTGCGCGAATTCCTGGCCGGCAACACGGTCAAGGCGTCCAACATGCTGGACGACATCGACACCGAAATCGACCTGCGCGTGCCCACCGACGAGCAGGTGGAGGCCGACCCGCTGCTGGCCGACAAGGAGGAATGGCTGATCAGCTATTTCGAATTGCTGCCCGACGCCCCCCAGGGCAAGGGAGTCAAGGCCGACACCTATGTCTTCATCCGCTACGCCCTGACGCTTCGGCGGGTCGAGGCGGTGCTGCTGGCCGAGACCATGCCGTCCACCAAGGGCTACGATCTGGTGGCCCGCAAGTCCGAGCCCGAGCCGTCGGTGTTCGACGGCATGAACCTGCGCTTTCCCTGCCGCATGGCCGCCAGCCATCGCGCCCTGCTGGAAGAGACCGCCAAGCGCCTGGGGCCGCTGCAGGGCGGGCCGCTGACCGACTGCCCGACCCCCAAGGGCCGCGACGCCGACTTCAACCTGCTGGAACACATCGCCCGCGACCCAGCCGGGGCGCTGACCGCCGGGGCGGCCGGCAACGGCCACCTGCCGCGTGATCTCAAGACCCCGCTGATGACCGCCGCCGCCAAGGGCAGCCTGGCCGACATCACCAAGGCCATGGACGCCGGCGCCGATCCCCACCGGGCCGACGCGCGCGGCCGCACCGCGCTCCACTACCTGCTGGGCAATCAATCCCTGTCGCCCGCCGACCGGGCCCTGGCGGTCAAGCTGCTATACTGATGCCCCCCTCCCTTGAAGGGACTTCGTGCCGCCCCAAACTGTTAAGGGGAGAACCCGGAGTTCCGATCCCAAGGGAGGGTGCCCATGATCGTCAAGACAATCCTGAAGTCCAAGGCCCGCGGCGCGGGCATCATCTCGGTCACCCCCGACGCCAGCGTCGGCGACGCCGCCCGGCTGCTGGCCCAGCATAAGATCGGCGCGGTACTGGTCATGAACGGCGACCGGGTGGCCGGCATCTTGTCGGAACGCGACATCGTGCGCGGTCTGGCAGAGGCGGTCGACGTGTGCATCACCGCCAAGGTCCGCGACCTGATGACCGCCGATGTCTTCGTCTGCCACCAGGACGACACCGTCGAGCGCCTGATGGAAATCATGACCGCCAAACGCATCCGTCACCTGCCGGTGGTGGACGGCAACGGCGATGTGGCGGGCATCGTCACCATCGGCGACGTGGTGAAGTCCCGGCTGGACGAAACCAAGATGGAAGCGGAAAGCCTGCGCGACTACGTGATGGCCGGACGCTGAGGATTTTCGGACCGATCCGACCTCCCCGTCGCGACGGGGAGGCGTTCGCGCGCCTGCGCCTCAGCGCACCTGCCACTCGGGCGCCGGGCCGGAGGACAGGCCGAAGCGGAAATGCGGGCACTCGCCATCCCGATCCTCGTGCCCTTCCAACCGAGCCGAGGCATTGCAGCAACGCTCCAGCGTGAAGTAGCGGCAGGCGTTGCAGCGGATGGCGATGAAGGGCCGGTCCGGAAGAGCCGTGGTGGCGAGCATGTACGTAATTCCCCCAGTGACACCCGATCATTTACCCCAACCGGCGAACCGGCTCAATCAGGTCCACACCCGAAACGGGCTTGATTTTCCCGCCTTATACCTTTGTGCCGCCGGGCCTTCTGTGAAGATACTCACATTGGAGTAATTTTAGAGACACCTTCGTCAGGCGGCGGCGGTGATACCCTTGAGGACGTTCCGCAGTTCCTGGCGCTGGGCCTGCCATTCCGCCTCCTCCTCCCGCTCGCGGCGGCGGATTTCCGGGCGGTCGCGGACCTGATGCAGGTAGCGCATGAGATAGGGCATGTGGGCGGCCCGCTCCTGTTCGGTACGGCCCAGATTGGTGATGAAGCGCTCGAGAAAGAAGGTGGTGACCCGACCGAACACCCGGTGGGCGGTCAGGGTCAGGAACTCGCCCCAATGGCCGGCATATTGCTGGTGGGCGAGCAGCAGGTAATCGCGCAGCGCCCCTTCCCGCGCCGTCTGCTGGAAGACCCGGGGCTCCATCTCCTGCTCGTACAGGTCGTGGCAACGCTGCCAGGCGGCGTGCAGCCCCCCGGCCAGATCGCGGGTGGGGTCGAACAGGGATTTCAGCGTCTCGATCTCGGTATTACCGATGCGCGGCAGGTCGTAGGCCTCGGGCGAGGGCGGCTGCAGCATGTCGCGCAGCGCCCTGGTGGTCTCCTTGACCTGGAAGACGCGGCTGCCGTCGTCCTTGACGCGCTCCACCAGTTTCAACTCGTCCCAGGCCATCCGCCAGCGTTCCAGCATATCGTCGGCCAGGGCGTTATCCACGTAATCCCAGAAGCTGTCGCCGTCCACCGTCCGCCAGTCGCAGCGGGTGGTCATCTGGCGCAGCAGGCGGCTTTTCAGCAGTTCCGGCATGATCAGGCGCTCGACCGCCCGCCGCAAGGGGGGCACGAAGTCGGGCGACAGAACGAAAGGCAGCGGCAGACTGTGGTGGAAGGCGGGATTGTGCTTGTGAAACACCACCAGCACCTCCTCCATGCGCCGGGCCACCGCCTCGGCGCACAGGGCCTCGAACGAGTCGAAACCACCGCGCGGCCGGGGCAGTTCGGCCTGGATGTAGTTCAGGCGGGTCAGCAGATGGGCCAGATGGGGCGGCAGGCTGTATTCCACGTCCTGCTGTGGCGGGGCCTTGGCCGTAGACGGCGGCGGCCCGGACGGCGCCGGCGGCAGGGGCCGCTGATCGGCGGCGGGAGCCATCCGTCGGCCCATGGCGTTGTCCTCGGTCAAAATGTGATCCATCAGGGACGTCCTTATGAAACCCAGCAAAGTGGTGGCGATGTCGCGCCTGGTGTCGGAATCGGTGGCGACCAGATAGCGTCGCCGCAACAGATGGATACGGTCGGCCACCGCGTCATGGCTGTCGCGATGGGCGTAGAAGCTGGGGCAGCCGATGCCGGACAGCAGGTTTTCCTCGCGACTGAAATGGTCGGCGATCAGCCCGACCAGATCGCGCATCACGGCGCCGGTCCCCGACTCGTCTCCGGCCTCCAGGCAGGCTTCGAAGCCGTTGATCAGGTCAATCAGCGCCCGATGATCGGCATCCAGGTCGGGAACGCCAATGGACATGGCGTCCTGCCATTGAATGGCCATCTCCTTGCCCCTATCGAGTAAGTAGCATGCAAGTTACCGCATGCCCAACCGACCCCATAACAGAGATCAGAACCTGGACATACCATGGTATGTAGAGGCTTTACCCCTCATACCAATGTGTGAATATCGATAATGTTCTTTATCGCGTCTTCATGTAGCAAGTTGTGATACTCGCGACAATCGGGTCCATACCTGAATACTGGGTCATATGGCGCAAGAATATATGCTCTTTCTGCTAGAGATACTTGGCGAACCGAGCCTCTTGCACCGCCGGAGCGGGCGTGTACCCTGGTCTCGGTCGTCAATGCGCGGGAGGGAAACGTGGGTACCATCTATGTCGCCAGGAGCAAGGGGCTGCAGACCTGGGGGGCCGATGTGGGCCTGGGCAAGAATCTCTACGCCATCGGCTATGTGGAGGACGGTACGCCGGAAGAAGTCCTGGCCGCCGGTCTGGCGGGCGAGAAGGACTGGGTGCTGGTCAAGGCCCAGGACGCCGCCGAGGGCGTCGACGAGGCCGCCCTGCTGGAACGCCTGGGCCGCAAGGAGAAGCTGGTCGACCCTACCTATTACCCCCGCATCCGGGGCGCCCGGGGCCTGGTCAAGGTGGACCCGGTCAAGGTCGAGAATTCCATGCGCATCCGCAAGGCCCTGGAAACCGGCCAGGAGCCCAAGGAGATCAAGGTCAAGCCGGCCGATATCGCCCAGTACCTGATCAATAACGCCCTGGGATAAGGCGAGAGGCTAAAGCAGCCTCTGGCGGATATGGGCCAGCAGGCCCGCCGACCCCGCCTCGATCATGTCCAGAACCCGCTCGAAGCCATCGCCCTGGCCGTAATAGGGATCGGGAACGTCCCGCAGTTCCAACTGCGGGGCGAAGGACAGGAACAGCGCCAGCCGCTCGCGGTATTCGGGCGGGCAGGCCCGCTCCATCAGGTCCATGTGCCCCCGGTCCATGGCCAGCAGCAGATCGAATTCGTCGAAATCGGTTTTCGTCAACTGACGGGCCCGCAGATGCTTCAGCTCGAAGCCCCGCCGCCGCGCCGCCTCGGTGGAGCGACGGTCGGGCGGCTCTCCCACGTGATAGGCGTGGGTACCGGCCGAATCGACGCCGATGCGACCGGCCAATCCCTCGGCCTCCACCAGGGCGCGGAACACTCCTTCGGCGGTGGGCGAACGGCAGATGTTGCCGGTGCAGACGAACAGAACCTTGACCACGGACACCACTCCCAGCCTGCGGATGCGCACCCCCGGCACGGGGGCGGGCGAATGGTACGTCAGGCGGTTCCCGGGGTCAAAACATCCGCCCGCTGGCCGGCCCACCGCCACGCCAGCAAGGCGTTGCAGGCCTCCGTCGCCAGGGCTGCGCGGCGCTTGGTCTCCGCCCCCAGGCCGGGCGGCAGCAGCCGGGCCAGAGCGGGCGAGGATTGCATGTCGAGAGCCAGCACGATCCGCTGCGTATCGCCCGGATTCTCCACGCGATGGGGAAAGGCGAAGTCGCCGGCCCAGGGCTGGCCCTCGGCATAGGCCACCGCCTGATGCCCCAGCAGGGTCACGGCGCCGGCCGGCGCATGGACCGGCACCAGGACCCGGCATTCCTCGTGGTGGATGGCCTGGGCCTCGAAGTGCCAGTCGAGCAGCCCCCTCGGCCCCTGCCGCAGGATGTGGACGCCGCGGACGACGGCGGGCAGCCGCGAGATCAGGTCGGAGACCATCGGCATCTCCGCCAGCAGCGGCGTGGGCTTCCCCGCCCCCATGCCGTCGCGCTCCATCAGCGCCATGGCCGTCCAGCTTCCGTCGATGGAACCGAAGCAGGTGCGCGCCTCTTCCCCGGCACTGGCGTCCAGGCGGTCGAACTGGGCGGTCAGGGTCTCGGCATCGCAGGCGATGTCCACGGGGCCATGCAGGACCAGACCGCTATGGAGGGTGACGGACTGCCAGGGGTGCAACGGCTCCGGGGCGGAGCGGACGCTCACACGGGACAAGCATGCCGACATCACATCTTCTCCGTTGATCAAAACAGCATAAGAAATACCATAAGATAATAAATTGCAAAATGCAGCAGCTTAAGATTGCAGCTCTTCCCCTTGACCCAAAGGGGACGGCTCGGGTTCGATAGGGCATCGCCAGCCGGCCGGAGATTTCCCATGCCCGCCCTTCCCAAGGAAGGTTCCATCGTCGTGTTGACCGGAGCCGGAATTTCCAAGGAATCCGGCCTGGATACCTTCCGCGACAAGGACGGCATCTGGTCCAGGGTGCGCCTGGAGGACGTGGCGACTCCCGACGGCTTCCGCCGCGACCCGGCCAGGGTGCACGCCTTCTACAACGCCCGGCGGCGCAGTCTGGCGGAAGGCGACATCCATCCCAACCCGGCCCACCAGGCCCTGGCGCGGCTGGAGATGGAATGGCCGGGCGACGTCCTGGTGGTCACCCAGAACATCGACGATCTGCACGAGCGGGCGGGATCGGGGAACCTGATCCACATGCACGGCGAGTTGCTGAAGATCCGCTGCCGGAGTTGCGCCCGGCCCTTCGCCTGGGTGGGGGATCTGGGGCTCGAGGACAAGTGCCCCGATTGCCACCGGGTGGGCAGCCTGCGCCCCCATGTGGTGTGGTTCGGCGAGATGCCGCTGGATATGGAACGCATCTTCGAGGCGCTGGAGGACTGCGCCCTGTTCGTCTCCATCGGCACGTCGGGCCATGTCTACCCGGCGGCCGGCTTCGTCCAGACGGTCCGCGCCCGGGGCCGCGCCCACACCGTCGAGCTCAATCTCGAGCCCTCGGAGGGTGCTTCGCTGTTCCGTGAAACCCGCATGGGGCCTGCGTCGCGGCTGGTTCCCGCCTTCGTCGAAGAGCTGTTGTCACGCTAACCGCTCTTGACTCCTGGCCCGATATCAGTAGCCATGTGGCCCTGATGTCCAGAGTGCGATGACGTCGGGTCACCACCCGATGTCTGAATCGCCCTCTGATCTGTTGATCGGAAACGGATTCAGCCATGGGCGGGGCGCTCTCGCGTCCCGCCCATGGCATCCGGCTCCAGGGGGGACACCTGATATGACGGCCCATGGCGGAGACGGAAAGTCCCGCAACGTCGCCGGCCTGATGCTCGCCGCCATCGGCGTGGTGTTCGGCGACATCGGCACCAGCCCGCTCTACGCCATGAAGGAAACCTTCAGCGGCCCGCATGCCGTCGCCATGGACCGCGGCAACATCCTGGGCGTGCTGTCCCTGGTGTTCTGGGCCATCACCATCATCGTGTCGTTCAAGTACGTCATCATCATCATGCGCGCCGACAACCGGGGCGAAGGCGGCTCGCTGGCCCTGCTGGCCCTGGTCAGCCACGCGGCCGAGAACAACAGGCGCCTGTCGCTGCTGGTCAGCGCGCTCGGCATCTTCGCCGCCGCCCTGTTCTATGGCGATTCCATCATCACCCCGGCCATTTCGGTATTGTCGGCGGTGGAAGGCCTGCAGGTCGCCGCCCCCCATCTCGAGCAATGGGTGGTGCCGCTGACCCTGGGCATCCTGTTCGTGCTGTTCGCCATCCAGAGCCACGGCACCGATCTGGTGGGCAAGATGTTCGGCCCCGTCATGCTGGTGTGGTTCCTGACGCTGGCCATCTTGGGGATTCGCAATCTGGCCCACGCGCCGAGCGTGCTGGCGGCGCTCAGCCCCCATTACGCCATCTCGTTCCTGTTCCGCGAGGGCTGGCATGCCTTCCTGGCGCTGGGTTCGGTGGTGCTGGCGGTGACCGGCGCCGAGGCGCTTTACACCGATATGGGCCATTTCGGCCGCCTGCCCATCCGGCTGGCCTGGTACATCCTGGTGCTGCCGGCGCTGGTCCTGAACTATTTCGGCCAGGGCGCCCTGCTGATTCACGACCCCGAGGCCATCGCCAACCCGTTCTTCAATCTGGCGCCCAGCCATCTGGCGCTGCCGCTGGTGATCCTGGCCACCATGGCGACGGTGATCGCCTCGCAGGCGGTGATTTCCGGCGCCTTCTCGGTGACCCGCCAGGCCATCCAGCTCGGCTTCCTGCCGCGCATGGAGATCATCCACACCTCGGAAGAGGAGATGGGGCAGATCTACCTGCCCTTCGTGAACTGGCTGCTGATGACCATGGTGATGATCCTGGTGATCGGCTTCAAGACGTCCTCCAATCTGGCCGCCGCCTACGGCGTGGCGGTGACCGGCACCATGGTCATCGACGCCCTGCTGGTCGGCACGGTGATGCTGCTGATCTGGAAGTGGAATCCCCGCAAGGTGAAGATCCTGATCGGCGGCTTCCTGGTGGTCGATCTGGCGTTCTTCCTGGCCAATTCCGTCAAGATTCCCGACGGCGGCTGGTTCCCGCTGGTGGTCGGCGGCCTGATCTTCACCCTGTTGACCACCTGGAAGGACGGCCGCAGGCGCCTGCTGGCCCGCCTCAAGGCCGATGCCCTGCCGGTCGAGGATTTCCTGGCCTCGCTGTCCGACCGGGTACCGCGCGTGCCGGGTACCGCCGTGTTCCTGACCGGCACCTCCGAGGGCGTGCCCATCGCCCTGCTGCACAACATGAAGCACAACAAGATCGTCCACGAGCGCGTCGTGCTGTTGACCGTGATCGTCGAGGAAGTGCCCTTCGTCCCCGAGGAGCGGCGCCTGGAGAATCATCTGCTGGCGCCCAACTTCCACCGGCTGTTCCTGCGCTACGGTTTCATGGAAAGCCCCAACATCCCCAAGGCGCTGGCCCATGCCCGCACCGACCAGTTGGGCTTTTTCTACGAGCCCATGTCGGTGTCCTACTTCGTCTCGCGCGAGACGCTGCTGCCCTCGGAGCGGCCGGGCCTCAAGGGGCTGCGCGACAACCTGTTCGCCACCCTGGCCCGCATGGCGACCAGCGCCATGGACTTCTTTCACCTCCCCAGCAATCGCGTCGTCGAGCTGGGCAGCCAGATCGAGATCTAGGCGATGGAAGCCGCGCCCGCCGAAAAAGCCGGGGTCAAGCGCCTCGGCACCCTGTCGCTGGCCGCCATCGGCGCGGTGTTCGGCGATATCGGCACCAGTCCGCTCTATACGCTCAAGGAATGCTTCGATCCCAATCACGGCATCGCCTCCTCGGCGGAAAACGTCATTGGCATCGCGTCCCTGGTGTTCTGGGCCATCATCCTGGTGGTCACCTTCAAATACCTGCTGTTCGTCATGCGCGCCGACAACCGGGGCGAGGGCGGCATCCTCGCCCTGCTGGCCCTGGCGGTGCGCGCCACCGGCGGCGACCGCGGAATGGTGGGGCCGCTGGTGGCTCTGGGCCTGTTCGGCGCCGCCCTGTTCATCGGCGACGGCATGATCACCCCGGCCATCTCGGTGCTGGCGGCGGTGGAAGGCTTCGAGGTGGGAAGTCCGGGCTTCGCCCCCTTCGTCGTGCCGCTGACCCTGGCGGTACTGATCGCTCTGTTCGCCGTCCAGAACCGCAACACCGAACTGGCCGATCGCCTGTTCGGTCCGGTGATGGTGGTGTGGTTCCTGATCATCGGCCTGCTGGGACTGGCCCAGATCATCGAGTATCCCGCCATCCTGGCGGCGTTCAACCCGCTGCGGGGCGCCACCTTCCTGATCACCCACGGCTGGCTGAGCGTCATGGTCCTGGGCGTGGTGGTGCTGGCGGTGACCGGCGGCGAGGCGCTTTACGCCGATATGGGCCGCTTCGGCAAGCTGCCCATCCAGATGGCGTGGTTCGTCCTGGTGCTGCCCGCCCTGGTGCTGAACTATTTCGGTCAGGCGGCGCTGATCCTGGAAGACCCGGCGGCGGCCCGCAATCCCTTCTATCTGCTGGCACCGGACTGGGCGCTGTATCCCATGGTGATCCTGGCCATCCTGGCCACGGTGATCGCCAGCCAGGCGGTGATCGCCGGCATCTTCTCCCTGTCGCGCCAGGCGGTGCAACTGGGCTATTCGCCCCGCCTGGACATCCGCCATCTGTCCGACGAGGAAGAGGGACAGATCTACGTGCCGCGCGCCAATTGGGGCCTGCTGCTCGGCATCGTCGTGCTGGTGGTCGGCTTCAAGAATTCCAGCCATCTGGCCGCCGCCTACGGCATCGCGGTGACCGGCACCATGGCCGCCACCACCGTCCTGGCCCTGGTGGTGGCGCGGCGTTCGTGGAAGTGGCCGCTGGGCCTGTGCATCGCGCTCGGCACCGTGTTCCTGGCGGTGGATCTGGGCTTCCTGGGCGCCAACCTGCTGAAGGTCACCCATGGCGGCTGGTTCCCGCTGGCGGTGGGGTTCGGCATGCTGCTGCTGATGGCCACCTGGCGCAAGGGCCGCGAAATCCTGTCGCGGCGCCTGGCCGACGGCGCCATGCCGCTGGACATGTTCATGCGGCAGCAGAAGGATTCCACCAGCATCCTGCGGGTGCGCGGCACCTCGGTGTTCATGACCGGCGGCACCGACACCGTGCCCATCGCCCTGCTGCACAATCTCAAGCACAACAAGGTGCTGCACCAGCGGGTGGTGTTCCTGACGGTGCTGACCGAGGACATTCCCCGCGTTCCGGCCCGCGACCGGCTGGTGGTGGAGGGCCTCGCCGAGGGCTTCTACCGCATCACGGTGCGCTACGGCTTCTTCCAGGAGCCGGACATTCCCAAGGTGCTGCGCCTGTGCAAGGCGTTCGGCCTGGAATTCGAGATGATGGACACCTCGTTCTTCCTGGGCCGCGAGACCCTGGTGGCGTCCACCCACCCCGAGATGCCGGAATGGCGCGAACGCCTGTTCGTCATCATGAGCCGCAACGCCGTGGCGGCCACCGACTTCTTCCGCATTCCCGCCGGCCGGGTGGTGGAACTGGGCATCCAGGTCCAGTTGTAGGCTTCAGATGATCTTGGCTTCCTCGTCGCCGGAAAACACGCCGGAGACCCCCGACAGATAGGAGCGCATGGACCGGCGGTCCAGCAGCTTGTCCTGGGCGGCGGGAGGAAGATCGGTGAAGGCGATCACCCGCTTTTCCACCAGCACCGCCACCAGATCCTCGACCACGCGGATGAAGGCCAGGTCCGAGGCGAGGAAGCGGGCGGAACCGCGCTCGCCCCCGGTATCGCGGAACAGGAAGTCCAGCACGTCGGGATGACTGGCCGGCAGGCTTTCGGCCGCATTGTCCGCGGCGTGTTCGAACAGCCCGACCACGCGGCCATGGGCATCCCGGCTGACATAGGGCATCGCGTCTTTCCCTGAACCCGATCCGATCGCCCCCAGGCTACCCCATCGCCGGCATCCGGTCGCCGGAGAAATGCCTGCATGAAAGATAGGGTTACAGATCGATTCATAGCGTGGGCGGACAGGGACGCGGCGGAATGCTTCACTTAAAGCCATGGGAATACCCCGCACGTAGGGAGCGTCGCGGAACCTCGAGGAGGGTCACATGCGCACCCTGGCCTGGTCCGAACACTTCGCGTTGGGGCACGAACGGATCGACCGCGAGCACCGGCGCCTGCTGGAACTCGCGGCCCGCATCGAGACCGAGGCCGAGAAGGCCGCGTCCATCGACGATATCCTGCCGCTGTGCCGCGACTTCTTCCGACTGCTGGTCGCCCATTGCTTCTACGAGGAGCAATTGCTGCGCAAGCTGCCGCGCGACCGCTTCGGCGACCATGTGGACGAGCATTGCCGCGGCCATGCCCGTTTGATCAGACAGGCCCAGGCGGTGATGGCCGGGCAGTTGCCCACCGGCTACGACAGCCTGCCCGCCTTCCTCGGCGCCTATTTCGAGCTGATGCACGACCTGCTGGTGGACGATACCGAGTTGGTCGGCTCGCTGATCCGCGAGGGCTATCACCGCCTCGGCACGCCGGAAACACCGCCGGCGTGGCTTCCCCCCGGCCGGGGCGTTTCGCCGGTTTGACATCCTGGCGCCTTGGGTGTAGCCATCCCCCATGGCTCCACCTCCCCTCCTCGCCCTGCGCGACGTACGTCTGACCTTCGGCGGCAAGCCGCTGTTCGAGGGCGTCACCACCTGGATCGCCAAGGGCGACAAGACCTGTCTGGTCGGCCGCAACGGTTCGGGCAAGTCCACCCTGCTCAAGGTGCTGGCCGGCGAGATCGCCCCCGATTCCGGCGAGCGTTTCGTCCAGCCCGGCACCTCCATCGCCGTGTTGCCCCAGGACCCCATCATCCTGGCCCCCACCATCGCCGATTACGTCACCCAGGGCCTGCCCCCCGCCGAGCGCGACCAGCTCTACCGGGTCGAGGCGGTGCTGGACGCCATGGGCATCGACGGCGCCCGCGATCCGGTGGTGCTGTCGGGCGGCGAGGGCCGCCGCGCCGCGCTGGCCCGCGCCCTGGTCGGCCAGCCCGACGCCCTGTTGCTGGACGAGCCCACCAACCACCTGGACCTGCCCACCATCCTGTGGCTGGAGGAATGGCTGTCCGCCTATGGCGGCGCCCTGGTGATGATCAGCCACGACCGCCGCTTCCTGGAAACGGTGTCCAGGCAGACCCTTTGGCTGGAGCGCGGCGTGGTGCGCCGGGCCGAATTCGGCTTCGAGAAGTTCCCCGCCTGGCAGGACGAGGTCTTCGCCGCCGAGGAGGCGGAACTGGCCCGCATGGATACCCGCATGCGCCAGGAACTGCACTGGCTGGCCCGCGGCGTCACGGCGCGCAGGAAGCGCAACATGGGCCGCCTGCGCTCGCTGCAGGGGCTGCGCTCCGAGCGGGCCGAACGCAAATCCCAGGTACTGGCCGCCGGCCGCCAGGTCAATCTGGCGACGGATTCCGGCGACATCTCCGGCCGTCTGGTGATCGAGGCGGACAACGTCTCCAAGGCGTTCGGCGACAAGCGCATCTGCCAGGACTTCTCCACCCGCATCCTGCGCGGCGACCGGGTCGGGCTGATCGGCCCCAACGGTGCCGGCAAGACCACCCTGCTGCGCATGCTGACCGGCGAACTGGCTCCCGATGGCGGGGTGGTGCGCCTGGGGACCAATCTGGAGACCGCCTATTTCGACCAGCGCCGTGCCGCGCTGGACCCCGACAAGAGCGTCTGGGACACGCTCACCGACGGGCGCGGCGACAATATCTGGGTGCGCGGCCGCCCCCAGCACGTGGTCGGCTACATGAAGGATTTCCTGTTCTCCGAGGCCCAGGCCCGCACGCCGGTACGCGCCCTGTCGGGCGGCGAGCGCAACCGCCTGCTGCTGGCCAAGCTGCTGGCCAAGCCCTCCAACCTGCTGATCCTGGACGAACCCACCAACGATCTGGACATGGACACCCTCGACCTCCTGGAAGAGGTGCTGGCCGATTACGACGGGACCCTGCTGGTGGTCAGCCACGACCGCGACTTCCTCGACCGGCTGGTGACCAGCGTCATCGCCGTGGAGGGTGACGCCGAGGTGTCCGAATATGTGGGCGGCTATTCCGACTATCTGCGGCAGCGGCCCGCCAAGCCGGCCAACGCCGCCCCCAAACCGCCATCCAAGCCCCAGGCCCAGGCCAGGCCGCAGAGCCCCCGCACCCGCCTGTCCTACAACGAGGCGCGCGAGTTGGACCAGTTGCCCGGCCGCATCGACAAGCTGACGGCCGAGATCGCCACGCTGGAAGCCGATCTGGCCGATCCCGCCCTCTACGCCAAGGATGCCGCCCGCTTCCAGAAACTGGCGGCGCGAGCCGAGGCGGCCAGGGCCGAACTGGACGAGGCCGAGGTGCGCTGGCTGGAACTGGAAGCCAAACGGGAAGAGGCCGGGGGGAAATGACCCGGCCCGACCGCCTGTCGCCGGTGGAGTGGGCCTCGGCCACCCTGGTGGTGACCATCTGGGGACTCAACTTCGTGGCGGCGAAGACGGCGCTGGCCACATTGCCGCCGTTCCTGCTGATGACCATCCGCTTCGCCTGCACCGCGCTGGTCCTGGCACCGTTCTTCCGTCCGACCCGCGCCCAGTTGCCCGGCACCCTGCTCATCGCCCTGCTGCTGGGGGTGGGGCATTTCGGCCTGATGTTCTTCGGCGTGGCCGGCATGGACGCCGCCACCGCCGCCATCGTCATCGAGCTGTCCATTCCCTTTTCCGCCATCCTGGCCTGGGCCTTCTTCGGCGAGACGCTGGGGACGTGGCGCAGCCTGGGGCTGGCCGTATCCTTCATCGGCGTCGCCCTGCTGGCCGGAGAGCCCCACCTGCCCCGCTTTTCACCATTCATCGCGGTGGTGGCCTCGGGCTTCGCCTGGGCCCTGGCCAACGTGGTGATCAAGCGGCTGGGGCCGATCAATCCCCTGGCGCTCAACGGCTGGATGGCCATGCTGGCCACTCCCATGCTGCTGGGCCTGTCGCTGGCGACCGAGAGCGGTCAGGTCGAAGCCCTGGCCGCCACCGGCCTCAGGGGCTGGAGCGGCGTCGCCTACACCATCGTCTGCTCGACCCTGATCGCCTATACTCTGTGGTACCGGCTGATCGCGCGGCACCCCATGAACCGGGTGGTGCCCTTCACCCTGCTGGGGCCGGTGGTCGGCCTGACCGGCGGCGTGCTGCTGCTGGGCGAGCCGCTGACCTGGCACAAGCTGGTGGGCGGCACACTGACCGTGTTGGGCGTCGCCGTGGTGGAACTGCTGCCCGGCCGCGCCATTCATCGGCCCGACGAACCGGAACCCGGAACATGAACATCATCGACCGCCCCTCGCCCAATTTCGAGCCCCGCCCCGCCGGGGCCGTCATCGACACCCTGCTGCTGCACTATACCGGCATGGAAAGCGGCGAGGCGGCCCTGGCCCGGCTGTGCGACCCGCAAGCCAAGGTCAGCGCCCATTACGTGATCGAGGAGGACGGGCGCGTCTTCGCCCTGGTACCCGAGGAGATGCGGGCATGGCACGCCGGAGCCTCGTCCTGGCGCGGCGAGACCGATCTCAATTCCCGCTCCATCGGCATCGAACTGGTCAATCCCGGCCATGAATTCGGCTACCGCGCCTTTCCCGGCGCGCAGATCGAGGCCCTGATCCGCCTCGCCCGCGAGATCCTGGCCCGCCACCCCATCCCGCCCCGCAACGTCATCGGCCATTCCGACGTGGCGCCGACCCGCAAGCAGGACCCGGGCGAGCTGTTTCCCTGGGCCGAACTGGCCGAGCGCCACGGCATCGGCCTGTGGCCGTGCGGTGAGCCGACGCCGCTGCCGGCCGAGCACGTGCTGCTGGCCGGCCTCGCCCATGTGGGCTACGACATCCATGACCCCAAGGCGGCCCTGACCGCCTTCCAACGCCATTTCCGCCCCTGGAAGGTGGACGGGCAGATCGACGAGGAAAGCGTCGGACGCCTGCGATCGCTGCTGCGGATCGTGCGGTAGACCGCCCTCGGGCGCGCCTCGGGCGCCCTTCTCGATCTTACCCTGGGGCGCCCCTCAGGCGCCTTTCTCGATCTTGAACGTATAGACGCCGCCGTCCTGCTCCTGGCTGAGCAGCTTGTTGCCGGTCTGGCGGCAGAAGGCGTCGAAATCGGCGACCGAACCGGGATCGGTGGCGATCACCTCCAGCACCGCCCCGGCCGTCAGGTCCTTGATGGCCTTCTTGGCGCGCAGGATGGGCAGCGGGCAGTTGAGGCCCTTCACGTCCAGAACGGTGTTCGACATCCTTGTCCTCCCTTATATCCGTCACGGCGGGTCGGCCCGCACTTTGATATGAGACTACACTAATATTAACCGCAGTCCCAGTCCATTGATGCCGCCGCCGTCCCGGTGATAGCCTGAACCGGCCACGCCAGCCCCGGTGGAGGGTGCCCTTGTCCGAAATCCCGCTGACCACCATCGTCGGATCGGCCACCTTCGCGGTGGGCGCCGTATTCGGCTGGGCCGCACGGGCCAGCGAATTCTGCACCATGGGCGCCCTTTCGGACATGGTGTTCATGGGCGACCGGCGGCGAATGCGCGCCTGGGTGCTGGCCATGGCCGTCGCCTTGCTGGGATCGCAGGCGCTGCAGGCGGCCGGGCTGGTCGACCTGCGCAAATCCATCTATCTCGGCGGCACCATCCCCTGGGCCGGGGCCGTGCTGGGCGGGCTGATGTTCGGTTACGGCATGACCCTGGCCGGCGGCTGCGGCAGCAAGACCCTGGTGCGGCTGGGCGGCGGCAATCTCAAATCGCTGGTGGTGATGCTGGTGGTGGGGCTGTTCGCCACCATGACGCTGAAGGGCCTGCTGGCCATGGAGCGCATCGCCATCGAGCAGGCCACCGGCATCTCTCCCGCCCGGCTGGGCGCCGCCGACCAGAGCCTGCCCGCATTGCTGGCCGGAATGGGGCTGCCCGCCGCCGTCTCCCGCCCGCTGACCGTGGCGGTCCTGGCCGCCGGCGCCCTGGTCTGGTGCCTGCGCGACGCGGGTTTCAGGGCAGCGCGCGGCACGGTGGCCGGCGGCCTGACCATCGGCCTGACCATCCCCGCCGGCTGGGCCATCACCGGCATCCTGGGCGCCGATGATTTCGACCCGGCGCCGCTGGCCTCGTTCTCCTTCATCGCCCCCATGGGCGACGGGCTGATCTATCTGATGACCTACACCGGCTCGACCATCACCTTCGGCATCGCCGCGGTGGGCGGAGTCATCGCCGGCTCGTTCCTGGCGGCCCGCCTGTCGGGGAGCTTCGCGGTGGAGGGTTTCACCGACACCGCCGACATGCTGCGCCATCTGGGCGGCGGCGCCCTGATGGGGACCGGCGGCATCCTGGCCATGGGCTGCACCATCGGCCAGGGCTTGACCGGCCTGTCCACCCTGTCGCTGACCTCGCTCCTGGCGCTGGGCGCCATCATCGCCGGCGGCCTGTGGGGGCTGCGGAGCATGGAAGAAGGCGGCCCGCTTCCCGGCCTCCGCGCCCTGCTCCACCTATGAATATCATAATATTATGATATATTCGATTGCACCCCCTTGCCCACCTCCGCTACCATCAAAGAAAAAAGATTCCTTGGGGGAGGAGAGGCTCGTGGACACCACCGCGATACTGAACCGCCGCGCCGTATTGGCCGGGACGGCCGCCCTGGCCGCCACCGCCGGTCTGGCCGCGCCGGCACCGGCACGGGCGCAGGAGGTGGACGAGCTGGCCCGCAAGCTGATGGGGCCGTTCAAGGCCAAGGAAGGCAAGCTCAGGCTGAAAATGCGCGATGTGGCCGCCAGCGGCGCCTCCGAGCCCATCACCGTGTCCATGGACTCGCCCATGACGACCGCCGACCACGTCAAGGCCATTCACGTGCTGGCCGAGGGCAATCCCTATCCGGTGGTGTCGTCCTGGTACCTGACGCCCCGCTCGGGCCGGGCGGAGATCAGCTTCCGCATGCGGCTGGCCAAGACCCAGACGGTACGGGCCTATGCGGTGACCTCGGACGGCGAGGTGTGGATCGCCCGCCAGGACGTCACGGTCACCATCGGCGGCTGCGGAGGCTGAGGACATGGCCAATTCCGATCGCGTCAAGGTGCGCATTCCGCCCAAGGCCAAAAAGGGCGAGATCATCGAGATCAAGACCCAGATCAGTCACGACATGGAGACCGGCCTGCGCAAGGACGCGGCCGGCAAGACCATTCCCCGGCACATCATCACCCGCTTCACCTGCACCTGGAACAACGAGCCGGTGATCAGCGCCGACTGGCATCAGGCGGTCTCGGCCAATCCGTTCGCCAGTTTCTTCGCGGTGGCCTCGGCCAGCGGCAAGATCAAGCTGACCTGGTTCGACGAGAACGGCGAGACCCTGGAATATGTCCATGACATACTAGTGGAGTAGACAAGAACCAATTGATCATAAGTATTGTTACATATCCAACCTGACATTTTGTAACCAGACCACGTCATCGACATTTATGGTTTGGCCGATACAATCCTTCGCCATATCATGCAGGGTGGAGGCGGCAGTTTGTCATGCCTCCGCGCAGTCGGTTTGTATCGTTACGGCAGTTCGCGAGCGCGCGCTCCAACGCCTAAGAGGCTCCCATGCTAAACAACCTCAAGATCGCGGTCCGGCTTGTCCTGGCGCTGATCATTCCGCTGGTGGCGGTCGTCGTCTATTCCGGCCTGGCCCTGTCCGAAAAGAACCGGCAGGCCGACGAGATGGAGCAGGTGGAGGAGCTGGCGCGGCTGGCCCCGGCGATCAGCGCCCTCGTCCACGAACTGCAGAAGGAGCGCGGCACCTCGGCCGGTTTCGTGGGCAGCAAGGGCGAGAAGTTCAAGGACCGCCTGCCCGAGCAGCGCAAGCTGACCGACGGCAAGCAGGCCGAGCTGACCGCCGCGCTCGCCCGCTTTCCCGCCGCTGATTTCGGCACCGGCTTCAAGTCCAAGCTGGACGCCGCCGACGCCGCCGTCAAAGGGTTGGCGGACAAGCGCGCCGCCATCAGCAACCTGTCCCTTTCCCTGGGAGAGGCCACCGGCTACTACACCGGCACCATCGCCAAACTGCTGGCGGTGATCGAGGAGATGGCGGTGGTCAGCCGCGATGCCCGCGTCACCAAGGCCATCCTCGCCTATGTCCAGTTGCTGCACGGCAAGGAGCGGGCCGGGCAGGAACGCGCCACCGCCAGCGGCGGTTTCGGCGCCAAGAAGTTCGAGCCGCCCCTGCACCGGGCCTTCACCCAGTTGATCGCCCGCCAGGAGGTGTTCTTCGACACCTTCACCAAGAACGCCGAGCCCGAACTGCGCCAGGCCTTCGAGACGGCCATGGGCGATGCGGCGGTCAAGGACGTGGACCGCATGCGCGCCGTGGCGCTGGACGCCCCCTTCACCAACGATCTGGGCGGGATCGAGGCGCCGGTGTGGTTCGACACCATCACCAGGAAGATCGATCTGCTGAAGCAGGTGGAGGATGCGGCCTCGGCCGCCCTGGTCACCATGGCCAAGAAGGGCCACGACGCCACCGTCAGCGCCCTGTCCGCCTATCTGGTCATCACCGGGGCCGTGCTGTCGCTGGGCATCGTCCTGGTATGGGTCATCGCCCGGGGCATCACCCGCCCGCTGGCCGAGATGACCGTCGACATGACCAAGCTGGCCGAGGGCGACAAGACCATTCCCATCAACGGCCTCGACCGCACCGACGAGATCGGCGCCATGGCCCGCGCCGTCGAGGTGTTCAAGAAAGGCCTGATCCGCGCCGACCAGTTGGACGAGGAACGGCGCCAGGCGGAATGGACCAAGGACAAGCGCGCCCGGGTGATCGACAACCTGCTGCGCGAGTTCAACGAGGAGGTTTCCGACGCCCTGGCCGGCATGGCCTCCACCGCCACCGAGCTGGAAGCCACCTCGCGCTCGCTGTCCTCCACGGCGGAAGACGCCTCGGCCCAGGCCTCGGCCGTCGCCGCCGGCATCGAGGAAACCGCCGTCAACATGCGCACCGCCGCCGGTTCGGTCGAGCAACTGGTGCATTCGGGCGAGGATATCAGCCGCAAGGTCCGGGACTCGGTGCGCATCAGCGAGGAGGCCTCGGCGGAAGCGCGGCGCACCACCCAACTGATCGACGGCCTGGCCTCGGCGGTGGACAAGATCGGCGCCGTGGTGGCGCTGATCAACGACATCGCGGCCCAGACCAATCTGCTGGCGCTCAACGCCACCATCGAGGCGGCCCGTGCCGGCGAGGCGGGCAAGGGCTTCGCCGTGGTCGCCAACGAGGTCAAGCATCTGGCCAACCAGACCGCCAAGGCCACCGACGAGATCGCCGGGCAGATTTCCACCGTGCAGAAGGTCACCGGCGACGCCGTGTCGGCCATCACCGCCATCACCAACGTGATCGAGCAGGTGCACGAGGTGGCGACCGGCATCGCCGACGCGGTGCGCGGCCAGGATGCCGCCACCGGCGAGATCGCCGCCAACGTGCAGCAGGTGGCCACCGCCACCGGTGAGATCAGTTCCAACGTCACCGGCGTCAACTCGGCGGCGGAGGAAACCAAACACGCCTCGGCCGAGGTGCTGCAGACCGCCCAGGACGTCTCGGAGCGCGCCACCAAGCTGCGCGACCGGGTCGACACCTTCCTCACCTCAATCCGCGCATCCTAGCCAGGACGGACGGTCATGCAGTACACCATCAAGGCAGCGGGCGACGGGGCGGACATCCATCTCAGGGGACGCCTGACCTTCGCCGAGGCGGCGGATTTCCCCAGGGTCCTGGCGGAGCTGGACAAGGTGGGCAAAGGGCACTGGGACATCCGCCTGGGCGAGCTGACCTTCATCGATTCCACCGGCATGAGCCTGTTCGTCCATATCTACGACAGCGCCAACGCCGCCGGGACCAAGGTGGTGATCCACGGCGCCACCGGCCCGGTGCGCGAAGCCCTGGACCGCGCCGCCTTCCAGACCCTGTTCGAGTTCAGGTAAAGCGACATGCAGCCACTGAGGCTGCGGCCAAGGGCGCGGCAGCGCCCGCCCGGCGAGGGGCAAATATAAGGCGGGACCATCCGGCGTCATATCTGACGCCCGATGGTCCGAAGCTCAGCAGCCGCGCCACACCGGCGGGCGCTTTTCCAGGAAGGCGTCGATACCCTCGGCGGCATCCATGGCCAGCATGTTCTCGGTCATCACCCGCGAGGCATGGGCATAGGCGTCGTCCAGGCCCATCTCCAACTGGCGATAGAACGCCTCCTTGCCCACCTTGAGGGTATAGGGCGACTTGGCGGCGATCAGCCCGGCCATCTCGGCGACGGCGCCGTCCAGCGCCTCGGCGGGCACCACACGATTGACCAGCCCCCACCGCTCGGCCATGGCGGCATCGACCGGCACTCCCGACAGCAGCATCTCCATGGCCTGCTTGCGCCCCACGGCGCGGGACAGGGCCACCATGGGGGTCGAGCAGAACAGCCCGATATTGACCCCCGGCGTGGCGAATTTGGCATCGGTCGAGGCATAGGCCAGATCGCAACTGGCCACCAGCTGGCAGCCGGCCGCCGTCGCCATGGCATGGACCTTGGCGATGACCGGCTGGGGCAGGCGCACCACGGCGGTCATCACCCGCGAGCACAGGGCGAACACCGCCGCCACCTCGTCGCGGCCGGTCAGGGCGCGCATTTCCTTGAGATCGTGCCCGGCGCAGAAGGCGGGACCAGCGGAGGCCAGCACCACCACCTTGACCGAGGCATCGGCGGCGATGGCGGCCAGGGCCTTTTCCAGCTCGGTCATCAGCGCCACCGACAGGGCATTGCGCGCCGCCGGACGGTTGAGCGTCAGGGTGGCGATACCGCCCGCGTCACGACGCGTCAGGATGGGGTCGACCTCGGACATACCAAACCTCCCTTGCCATCTCCGGCGAAAATCCCGGACACTGGTCGGACCACTTTAGTCCGGAGCCCCAATGTCCGCCATCTCTCCCGAACAGTTCAACGTCCTGCTGATGGAAAAGCTGCCCATGGCCCGCGATCTGGCCATTCGGGCCGAAAGCATCGGCAAGGGCACCGCCCGCCTGCTCATGCCGTTCGGACCGCACCTGACCCGGCCGGTGGACGTGGTCTGCGGTCCGGCCCTGATGACCCTGGCCGACGTGGCGCTCTATGCCGCCGTGCTGTCGGCCATCGGCCAGCAGGAGATGGCGGTGACCAGCAATCTCAACATCAGCTTCCTGCGCAAGGCCGAGCGCTGCGACATCATCGCCGAGGCCAGCTTGCTCAAGCTGGGCCGCCGTCTCGCCATGGGCGCGGTGGAGCTGATCGCGGCGGGCAGCGACGAACTGGTCGCCCATGTCACCGCCACCTACGCCATTCCGTGATACGGAGAATGATCTCCGCCCCCGGCTTCCGTCAGGGCAGGATGATCGCCACCACGGCCTCGGCGATGCGACGGGGACGCTCGTCGATGCCGCTCAGCTTGACCTCGCCGGGGCGGGGATCGATCTCGGCGATCTTGTTGCCCCGCTCCACCGGCACCCCGTCATGGGTCAGGCCGCGCACGATACCGTCGAAGGGCGCCGCGACCACCGCGTCGCCGATGCGGGCCACCACCTCGCCGGCCCTGACCCGCTGGCCGATGGCCGCCTCGGCCCGCAGGATTCCGGCGATGGGGGCATAGCGGAAACGGGAGCGGGCCTGCCCCAGCACGGCGCGCGGCTCACCCGCCAGTTTGAGGGTCGCGCCGCTGCGCACCACCCGCCCCAGTTGCTCCCACGAGGTTTCCACCGCCACGTCCACGTTGACGCCCACGGTACAGCCCGGCCCCATGCCCACCACCAGCGGCGCCAGCCCCCGTTGCGGCTCGGGCGCCTGCTGCTTGTTCATGCGGGCATCCACCAGCACCGCCCAGGACCGGGCGGCGACGGCCACCGCAAAGTCCATGGCCAGCAGCGGAATTTCGCCGCCGGCCCAGGAGCGCCCGATGGCGCCGGGATCGTCGAGACGGCGGGCCAGCAGCCCCTCGAACTCGGCCTCGCCGTGAAAGAAGGCATCGGAAAAGGCCATGCGGCGGCGAATGGCGATGGGCGGGCGGGAGGATTGCAGCGCCACCCGGCAACCACCCCGCACCAGATGGCAGGCGATGGCCGAGGCGATCTCGCCGCTGCCGCGGATCAGGATTTCGAGGGGCGGAGGATCAATGCTCACGGGGGCCCATCAACCCGCCCAGCACCTGATCGGAATAGATGGTGATGACCTGTTCCTTGGTCAGGCGGCCGTGGGGCCGGAACCAGGTGCAGACACCGGTCAGCATGCTGAGAATGCCATAGGCGGCGACGCGGGTATCGCCGCAGCGGAACAGCCCGGCCGCCTCGCCCTGCTCGAGAATGTCGATCAGCCGGCGCTCGTAACGCCGGCGCAGGGAGACGATCTCTTCGTAGTGGTTGGGCTCCAGGCTGCGCAGCTCCGAGGCGCCGATGAACACCTCGCGCTTGCGTACGATGTGGTAGGTGACGTGAAACGCCACGAAGGCGCGCAGGCGGCCCTCGGCCCCCAGTCCGTCCACCGCCGCCATGGCCGCGTCGAACTGCAGGAACAGCTCGTCCATATGGGCGCGGATCAGGTCGTAGAGCAGGTCTTCCTTGGTGCTGATGTGGTTATAGAGCGAGCCGACCTGGATGCCGACCTCGGCGGCCAGTTGGCGCAGGCTCATGGCCTCGAAGCCATGCTCGTAGATCAGCTTGAGGCCCGCCTTGCGGATGGCCTCCATGGTACGGGGGCCGTGGGAACCGATGGTACGGGCCATGATCCTATCCGGCCTGGCGGGCGCGGGCCTCGACCGGCGCGGCGAAGACGTAGCCCACCGAGCGGACGGCGCGCACCGGCAGATTCTCGCCGGTGGCGGAATTGACCTTGCGCCGCAGCCGGGCCATCACCGCGTCGATGCTGCGATCGTCGTAGCCACCGACGCTCTTGCCCAGGGCGGCGGCGATATCGTCGCGCGCCACCGAGGCGCCCGGCTCCTGGGTCAGAGTCTGCAACACCCGGAATTCGGCGTTGGTCAGCGGCACGCGATGACCGGCGGGGGTGATCAGCGACCAACTGGCGGCGTCGAAGCCCCAGGTCTGGTTGCCCTCCTCGCGGCCTTCGCGCTTCTCCTCGGCGACCTGTTCGCCCAGGCGCCGCGTCAGGCTGTGGATCACCGCCTCCAGCTCCCGGAACTGTACCGGCTTGACCAGATAAGCGTCGGCGCCGGCGGTCAGGCCCAGCACCCGGTCGTCCAGTTGTCCGCGGGCGGTCAGCATGATGATGCCCACCTTGCTGGCCGATCGCAGCCGGGCGGCAATGGAGAATCCGTCCTCGCCGGGAAGATTGACGTCGAGAACCAGCAGATCGGGGATGAATTCCTGCAGTAGCGCATCCATTTCCGTGCCGGAACCGGCGCGCTGGACGTTCATGCCGACCAGCGAGAGATAGCGGCAGATGGACCCGCAAAGATCAGGGTCGTCCTCGACGACCATTACCTTGATCATAGAATACCCCCCACGGACAGCCAATTAGCCAATAATATCACCATACTTTACACGCATCTTATTTAGCGCTTTGGTATTACACGATCCAGTTAAAAACCTTGCCGCCGAGACAACCATATATCGAATGCTGTCCCCATTCCCCGCTGGCTGTCCACCGAAATTGCCGCATCGTGCAGATCCATGATGCGTTTGACGATATAGAGGCCGAGGCCGGCGCCACGCACCCGGTCCGATTTGGTGGAGCGGTAGAACTTCTCGAAGATGCGCGGCTGCTCCTCCACGGCGATGCCCGGCCCTTGATCGGCGACCCGGATCTTGACCGCGTCCGCCTCGGCCAGGACATCGATGGTCACCGGGGTATGGGATGGCGAGAATTTCAGCGCGTTGTCGATCAAATTGGAAAAGGCGATGCGCAGCAAGGTGGAATCGGCCACCAGCCAGACGGGACCCGGCGCGTTGAGAATCAGATCGCGATGCCCGGCGAAGGGCCGCTTGTCGTCGCAGATGTCGGCCAGCATGCGGGCCACGTCCACCCGGTCGGTCTGCAACTGCATGGCCGAGGAATCCAGGCGGTCGTCGGCCAGACAGACGTCGATGAGTTCGGACATCCGCCGCACGGCACGGCGGATCTTGGCGACCTCGTCCACGGCATCCCCTTCCGCGCCGGTATAGATGCCCAGCAATTGCGACGCGGCTTCGATGATGGCCAGCGGCACCCGGAACTCGTGCGAGACCATGGCCAGGAAATTGCGCTGCTCGCGCATGGCCTGACGCTCCGCCTCGAGGGCGGCCTCGGCCCGCCGGCCGGACAGGCGCAGCATATTCTCGAGCTGCTTGCGGGCGGTGATGTCGTTCAGACAGATCAGGACGCAATCCTCGCCGCGATAGCTGAAGCGCACACCCGACAGCAGCACCCAGCGCTGCATGCGCGGCATCCGCCGTATCCGCAGTTCCACCCCGAATACGGCTCCGGCCTGATGGAGCTGGGAGATCAGTGCTCCACGCTCCGCCGGCTCCACATAAAAATCAGCGGTCCGTGATCCCAGGGCGGCGTCGGCGGGCATGTTCAGAAGCTCGGCGGCAGGCCCGTTCAGGTAAAGGATGGCGCCCTCGGGAAAACTCGACACCACCATGGGGAACGGCGCCGCCTCGAGAATGGCCCGCACCTGGGTCTCGCGCTCCTTGACGCGATCCTCGGCGGCACGGCGCTCGGCGATCTCGCGGGCCAGCGTAAGGTTGGATTCGGCCAGTTCCTGGGTG
>Ga0265320_10000748_pt1 | contig 24936 bp, 21 predicted proteins | sample 4827metaG_FD_202087 | JGI IMG/M metagenome (GOLD analysis project Ga0265320, IMG submission 202087) | Rhizosphere microbial communities from Carex aquatilis grown in University of Washington, Seatle, WA, United States - 4-8-27 metaG | ecosystem: Host-associated > Plants > Roots > Rhizosphere >...
GGCAAGACGCCCTTCGTGGCCCGCCAATTGACCAGAACCGACCGCAACGGAAGGCTGGCCGCCCTCGCCCCCGCCCTGGCCAACTGGGCGACCCGGCGTGGCAACCGCCTGACCAGGCCGCTGCTCAAGCTGGCCGCCGGCATCCATCCCGATGCCGACCTGCCCCGCTATCATGCCGACACCCTGGTCAAGCGCGCCAAGGCCAGCTCCCCCGCGATCAACCAGTCCGCCCCCGCCCTGGGGCGCAAGGCGGTGATTTTCGCCACCTGCTTCGGCAACTACAACAATCCCGATATCGGCACCGCCGCCCGTGCCGTGCTGGCCCATAACGGCGTGGTTACCGAGTTGGTCTATCCCGAATGCTGCGGCATGCCGCAACTGGAGCACGGCGAGATGGCGGAGGTGGCGCGCAAGGCCCGCGACATCTCGCGCGCCCTGGGGACATGGATCGACAAGGGGTGGGACGTGGTCGCCCTGGTGCCGTCCTGCGCCCTGATGCTGAAAGTCGAGTGGCCGCTGATCGAGCCCGGTGACGCGGCGGTCGGGCGGCTGGCCGCCGCCACCTACGACATCACCGAATACGTGGTCGACATCGCCCGCAAGGAGGGCCTCGCTCCCGGACTGACGCCGGTGCCGGACGGGGTGGTGCTGCACCTGTCCTGCCACGCCCGCGCCCAGAACGTGGGAGCCAAGGGCGCCGACCTGCTGCGCCTGATCCCGGACACGCCGGTCAAGGTGATCGAGCGCTGCTCGGGCCACGGCGGCTCGTGGGGCATCAAGACCGACAACTTCCCGGTGGCGCTGAAGGTAGGCAGGCCCGCCGCCCGGCAGGCCGCCGACAGCGGCTGCGGTCATCTGGCCGCCGAATGTCCCCTGGCCGGCGCCCACGTGGCCCAGGGGATCGAGGGGATCGACCCGGCCTCGCGGCTCAAATCCTCGCGCCATCCCATCGAGATCCTGGCCGCCGCCTATGGACTGAGGGGAGAACAACCATGACCGCCATCACCCCCGCCGATATCCTGCCGCTGGACGCCTACGAGAAAGTGCGCAAGCAGACCCGCGCCGCCATCATCTCCCTGAAGCGCGACCGCCGCCTGTCGGTGGGGCCCCACATCACGGTGTTCTTCGAATGCCGCGACACCATGCTTTACCAGATTCACGAGATGCTGCGCGCCGAGAAGGGCGGCGCCGCCCAGTTGGAGGGCGAGTTGGCGGCCTACAACACCCTGGTCCCCAACGGCCGCGAACTGGTCGCCACCATGATGATCGAGATCGATGACGAGCGGCTGCGGGCCCGCGTGCTGGCCGGGCTGGGCGGCATCGAGGAGACCATCGCCCTCGAGGTGGACGGCGAAGCCATCCCGGCCCGTCCCGAGGACGACGTGGAGCGCACCACCGCCGACGGCAAGACCTCGTCCGTCCATTTCCTGCATTTCCCCTTCAGCCCGGCCCAGGTAGACCGCTTCCGCCGGCCCGGCGCCCGAGTGGTGTTCAGCGTTTCCCACCCCGGTTACGGCCACGTGGCGGTACTGCCGCCGGCCATGATCGCGGCGTTGATGCGGGATTTCACTTAGGCTCCCCATCCGGGTGGCATGGGACCTATCCACAAGAATCTTGCGGATAGGTCCGAACGGGTGTTCCTTCGCTTGACCCGGCCCCCCACTATCGGCCAAAACACCTCACCGGAAATTGGAAGCGGCCGATGACCGAACAGCGACAGACCGGCGCCGGAAGCGGCACCGTTGGAGTCTATGAGCTACGTCGCGCCACCGAGGCGGCGGCGCGGGCCGCCTACGCCTGGATCGGGCGCGGCGATAAGGCCCTGGCCGACGATGCCGCCGTGGCGGCCATGCAGACCGAGCTGGAAAGCCTGAACCTGGACGGCCTGATGCTGGTGGGCGAAGGCCCCCGGGACGAGATCGGCATGCTCTATCACGGCCAGCGCTTCGGCTCCGGAACGGGAAAGCCCGCCTGGGACCTGGTGGTCGACCCGCTGGAGGGCACCTCGTTCCTGGCCAAGGGGATGACCAACGCCATGGCGGTGGTGGCCATGGCGCCGCACGGCACCCTGTTCGATCCGGCACCGGCCCGCTACATGGAAAAGCTGGCCGCACCACCCGCCGCCCGAGGGCGGATCGACCCCGAGGCTCCGGTGGCCGAGCGCCTGAAGCAACTGTCCGCCGCGCTGAACAAGCCGCTCGAGGACATGACCGTCTATGTCATCGAGAAGCCGCGCCACAAGGCGCTGGTCCAGGCTATCCACAATGCCGGCGCCCGCGTCGCCCTCTATCCGGCGGGCGACGTGGCCGGCGCCCTGATGGCGGCCATTCCCGATTCGGGCATCGACGCCCTGATGGGCACCGGCGGTACGCCGGAGGGCCTGCTGTCGGCCATGGCCATCCGCGCCATGGGCGGCGAATTCCTGGGCCGCATCGATCCGCAGCTGGCCACCGAGGCCGCCGCCGTCGAGAAGGCCGGCATGGACCTCGCCCGCTGGTACCGATTGGACGAGATGGTGCGTTCCGACGACGTGGTGTTCTGTGCCACCGGCATCACCACCGGCCTGCTGCTCGACGGTGTCGAGCGCACCCGCGAACTGGAAAAGACCCAGACCCTGATGATCGGCGGGGCCGCCGGGCCGCGCCAGATGTTGACCTCGTGGCACCGCCGCGCCTGACCTGACTTGCCCCTTTCACTCTTGAGGATTCCTCGATGACCACCCCCGCCACAATGGCCAATGCCATCCGCTTCCTGACCATGGACGCCATCGAGAAGTCCAAGTCCGGCCATCCCGGCATGCCCATGGGCATGGCCGACGTGGCCACCGTGCTGTTCACCCGCTTCCTCAAGTTCGACGCGCGTACGCCCAAATGGGCCGACCGCGACCGCTTCGTATTGTCGGCCGGTCACGGCTCCATGCTGCTCTACGCGCTGGGCTACCTGACCGGCTTCGAGGACCTTTCGGACATCGAGCAGATCAAGAACTTCCGCCAGTTGGGCTACCGCACCGCCGGCCATCCGGAATTCGGCCACGTCGCCATCGCCGAGACCACCACCGGCCCGCTGGGCCAGGGCATCGCCAACGCCGTGGGCTTCGCCCTGGCCGAGAAGATGGCCGCCGCCCGCCATGGCAAGGACATCGTCGACCACTACACCTACGTCATCGCCGGCGACGGCTGCCTGATGGAGGGTATCAGCCAGGAAGCCATCTCCCTGGCCGGCGTCTGGAACCTCTCCAAGCTGATCGTGCTGTGGGACGACAACCACATCTGCATCGACGGCGACACCGCGGTCTCCACCTCGGATGACCAGTTGGCCCGCTTCCAGGCCTCCAACTGGGATGTGTGCCGGGTCGACGGCCATGACCCGGAGGCCATCGCCACCGCCATCGAGGCCGCCCGGAAGTCCGGCCAGCCCAGCCTGATCGCCTGCAAGACCGTCATCGGCTTCGGCGCCCCCACCAAGGCGGGCAGCGAGAAGACCCACGGCGCCCCCCTGGGGGCCGAGGAGATCGCCGGGGCGCGGGCCAAGCTGAACTGGCCGCACGCTCCCTTCGAGATTCCCGCCGACGTGCTGAGCGCCTGGCGCGCCGCCGGAAGCAGGGGCGCCGCCGCCCGCGCCGAGTGGGAGAAGCGCTTCAACGCCTATGGAGCCAAGGCCGAGTTCGAGCGCGCCAATGCCGGCAAGCTGCCCGAGGCCTGGAAGCAGACGGTGTCGGCCTTCAAGCAGAAGGTTTCCGCCGAGCAGCCCAAGTGGGCCACCCGCAAGGCCAGCCAGGAAGTGCTGGAAGCCCTGACCCCGGCCATCCCCGAGATGATCGGCGGCTCGGCCGATCTCACCCATTCGAATCTCACCATCACCAAGGCCACCAAGCCGGTGTCGGCCAGGGATTTCTCGGGCCGCTACATCCATTACGGCGTGCGCGAGCACGGCATGGCCGCCATCATGAACGGCCTGTCGCTGCATGGCGGCTTCATCCCCTATGGCGGCACCTTCCTGATCTTCGCCAACTACCTGTGGCCGGCGCTGCGCATGAGCGCCATGATGGAGCAGCGGGTGCTTTACGTGCTGACCCACGATTCCATCGGCCTGGGCGAGGACGGTCCCACCCATCAGCCCATCGAGACCCTGGCGGCGCTGCGCGCCACCCCCAACGTGCTGGTGTTCCGCCCCGCCGATCCGGTGGAGACCATGGAGGCCTACGAGGCCGCCCTGGAAAACACCACCGGCCCGTCGGTGTTCGCCCTGTCGCGCCAGAATCTGCCGACGCTGCGCACCACCCACACCGACGAGAACCTCACCGCCAAGGGCGCCTATGTCCTGGCCGAGGCCGAGGGCGGCAAGAAGCGCCAGGTCACCCTGATCGCCACCGGCTCGGAAGTCAGCCTGGCCATGGAGGCCCGCAAGCTGCTGGCCGACAAGGGCGTCGCGGCGGCCGTGGTCTCCATGCCCTGCTGGGAACTGTTCGAACGTCAGCCGAAGGAGTATCGTGCTTCGGTGCTGGGTGAGGGCACCGTGCGGGTCGCCGTCGAGGCGCTGGGCACCTTCGGGTGGGAGCGCTGGGTCGGCGAAAACGGCGCCGTCATCGGCATGAACGGTTTCGGAGCCTCGGCGCCCGCCGAGAAACTCTACGAGCATTTCGGCATTACCGCCCAAGCGGTGGCCGCCGCCGCCCAGGCCCGCCTCTAAGACGGCCACGACGGTAATAACGCCAGGAAGGAGATGAAGTAAGATGTCCCTCGTTTCGATGCGCCAGCTCCTCGACCACGCGGCCGAGAACGGCTATGGCATTCCCGCCTTCAACGTGAACAACATGGAGCAGGTCAAGGCGATCATGGAGGCCGCTTCGGCCACCGATTCGCCGGTCATCCTCCAGGCTTCGGCCGGTGCCCGCAAGTATGCCGGCGAGCCCTTCCTGCGCCACCTGATCCTGGCCGCCATCGAGGCGTTCCCGAACATCCCGGTCTGCATGCACCAGGACCACGGCACCAGCCCGGCCATCAACGTGCGCGCCATCCAGTCGGGCTTCTCGTCGGTGATGATGGACGGTTCGCTCAAGGAAGACGGCAAGACCCCGTCCGATTGGGACTACAACGTCCGCGTCACCAGGCAGGTGGTCGACATCGCCCATGCCTGCGGCGTGTCGGTCGAGGGTGAGCTGGGCTGCCTCGGCTCGCTGGAAACCGGCACCGCCGGCAAGGAAGACGGCGTCGGCGCCGAGGGCAAGCTGGACCATTCCCAGCTGCTGACCGACCCGGACGAGGCCGCCGAATTCGTCAAGCTGACCCAGGTGGACGCGCTGGCCATCGCCATCGGCACCAGCCACGGCGCCTACAAGTTCACCCGTCCGCCGACGGGCGAAGTGCTGGCCATCAAGCGCATCAAGGAAATCCACGCCCGCATCCCCAACACCCATCTGGTGATGCACGGCTCCTCCTCGGTGCCGCAGGACCTGCTGAAGATCGTCAACGAGTACGGCGGCGCGCTCGGCGAGACCTATGGCGTGCCGGTCGAGGAAATCGTCGAGGGCATCAAGCACGGCGTGCGCAAGATCAACATCGACACCGACCTGCGTCTGGCCGTCACCGGCACCATCCGCAAGTACTTCCACGACAACCCCAAGAAGTTCGACCCCCGCGACTACCTGAAGCCCTCCATCGCCTCCATGGTCGAGGTCTGCAAGAGCCGCTACGAAGCCTTCGGCACCGCCGGTCAGGCCTCGAAGATCAAGGTGGTCGGCCTCGAGGACATGAGCACCCGCTACGCCAAGGGCGAGCTGGCTCCCGAGGTGAACTGAGCAACCTCTATCATGTCGTCACCCCCGGGCTTGACCCGGGGGTCCCCCATGGATGCCCGGATCAAGTCCGGGCATGACGATTTTTAAAGACTGGACCAAGCCCATGACCGTCAAGATCGCGCCTTCCATCCTGTCCGCCGACTTCGCCCGCCTGGGCGAAGAGGTCCAGGCCATCGACACGGCCGGCTGCGATTGGGTGCATATCGACGTCATGGACGGCCACTTCGTGCCCAACCTGACCTTCGGCCCGGCCATCATCAAGGCCATCCGGCCCTATACCACCAAGGTCTTCGACGTCCACCTGATGATCGACCCGGCCCAGCCCTATATCGAGGACTACGCCAAGGCCGGGGCCGACATCATCGTGGTGCACGCCGAGGCCGACACCCATCTGGACCGCTCGCTGCAACTGATCCGCTCGCTCGGCAAGAAGGCCGGTGTATCGCTCAATCCCTCCACCCCCGAGAACGTCATCGAATACGTGATGGACAAGCTCGATCTGGTGCTGGTGATGAGCGTCAATCCCGGCTTCGGCGGCCAGAGCTTCATCGAGGCGCAACTGGAAAAGATCGCCCGCATCAAAAAGATGATCGGCCATCGCCCCATCGACCTGGAAGTGGACGGCGGCGTCACCGCCGACAACGCCCACCGCGTGGTGGCGGCGGGCGCCAACGTCCTGGTCGCCGGCTCGGCGGTATTCAAGACCAAGGATTACGCCGCCAATATCGCCGCCTTGCGGCGGTAAGGCCCGCCTGTCCCCTTATCCGGCCAATCGGGGACCTTTGTTGTAACCGATAGCCGGATCGTCGGCGCGCAGGGCGATGATCAATTCCCGCTCCTTGCGCAGCGCCTCGGCATTCGAGGCGATGTCGGATTCCCAAAGAATTTCCCGACGCACGGTCATGTCGCGCCGAGCCCCGCGACTGGGAAAGTCGGCCTCGATCAGGCTTTGGTCCGGGCTGCCGAAATAGGTGATCGAATCCGTCATATCGACGCCGACATAGATTTTGCCGTTCGGCCACGTGACTTTGTAGACCACCTTCACTTTTCGCGTCATGCCAGCCTCTTTCATGGAAATGTCGTCGGTTCGCGCCAGGGCCCGGGCGATCAGGCCGATGCACGGGCCCTTACGGACTCAGGACGCGTCGGCAATGGGCTTGCCCCGCTCCAGCCTTAGCGGCACCACGCCCGCCCAGACCGGCCAGCCCATGTCGTCCTCGTCGTCCACCGGCGGACCGGAGCGCACCTTGGCCGAGCCCTCGGCGATGGGCAGGGCCAGCAGCCTTGTGGCCGCCAGTTCCTTGAGGCTCGGCGGCCGCACCTTGGCATAGCGCCCCGGCGCCAGCTTCTCGATCAGGGCGGCGAAGGCGGCTTCCTTCTCGGCCGGGTCGCCAACCTCCTCGACCTGGCCGAACAGGACGACCGACCGGTAATTCATGGAATGGTGAAAGGCCGAGCGGGCCAGCACCAGCCCATCCACCAGGGTGACCGTCACGCACAGCTCGGCCCCGGCCGCCATGGTCTTGGCCAGGCGCGAGCCCATGGCCCCGTGGAACAGCACCCGGTCGCCCACCCGCCAGTGGGTGGTTGGCATACTGACCGGTCGGCCATCATCGACGAAGGCCACGGTGCAGGTCAGCGCCTCGTCGAGAATGGCGGCGATCAGCTCGGAATCGAGGCTGCCCCGGTGGGGCCGCTGGCGGAAGGTGGTGCGATCGGTTCTGGCAAGCATGACGGGTTCTCCTTTCCCACCCACACTGCGCCACAAGTGGCTCCCATAAAAGGTCCACTTCTTCTATATTTAATGGGCCACTTTATGAGGCCGCCATGCTCCTGACTCTCGCCCCGCCCCCCGATGACGGGGGCCTGCCCCTGCACCGCCGCCTCTACCTCGCCTTGCGTGAGAGCATTCTCGACGGGCGGCTGGCCGAGGGGGCGGCCCTGCCTTCGTCGCGCACCCTGGCCGGGCAGTTGGGGGTGGCGCGCAACACCGTGCTGGCCGCCTACGACCAGTTGGCCGCCGAGGGCTTCACCGAGGGACGGCGGGGGTCGGCTACCCGCGTCACCGCCCGCCAGCAGCCGGTGGGAACGGCGCCGGCCGCCCCCCCGCAGCCATCGCCCGCCCCCGCCCCCCGCACCCGGGCGTGGAGTGCCGCGCCGCCCATGATGATCGTCCGCGACCCGTCACGGCCATTCGCCCCCGGCGTGCCCGATCTGGCGGCCTTTCCCCATGCCGAGTGGCGTCGCGTCCTGGGCCGGCTGTGGCGCCGTCCGCCCCTGGACCTGATGTGCGGCATCGATCCCCTGGGCCACCCGCCGCTGCGCCGGGCCATCGCCGAGCACGTGGGCAGGACGCGGGCGGTGCGCTGCGATGCCGATCAGGTGATGGTGGTGGGCGGCTCGCAGCAGGCCCTCGATCTGGTGGCCCGCGTGCTGATCGAGCCCGGCGACCGGGTGCTGGTGGAAGACCCCTGCTATGGCGGGCTGGCCGGAGTGCTGCGCGCCGCCGGGGCCGTGGCCGAGGCGGTGCCGGTGGATGCCGACGGCTTCGACCCCGCCCTGGCGGAGCGGCGTTGCCCCGAGGCGCGGCTGGCCTGCGTCACCCCGTCGCACCAGTTCCCCACCGGCGCCACCATGCCGCTAACCCGCCGCCTCGCCCTGATCGACTGGGCGGCCCGCCGGGGCGGCTGGATCATCGAGGATGATTACGACAGCGACTTCCGCCACGCCGGGCAGCAGGCCGCCTCGCTGCAGGGCCTGGACCGCCATGGCCGCACCCTTTACCTCGGCACCTTCTCGAAAAGCATGTTTCCCGGCCTGCGCCTGGGCTGGCTGGTGGTGCCGCCCTCGCTGGTCCCCGCCTTCGTGGCGGCACGGCGCACCGCCGACATGGCGCCGGCCGGGCTGACCCAGGCGGCCATGGCCGCCTTCATGGAGGAGGGCCATTTCGGCGCCCATCTGCGCCGCATGCGTAGCCTGTACGGCAAGCGGCGACGGTCCCTGCTGGACGCGGCGGCACGCATCCTGGGGCCGGACCTGCCGGTCACCGCCGGCGAGGCCGGGCTGCACGCCATCCTCTGGCTGCCCGACGGCAGCGACGAGAATGCCGCCGCCAACGCGGCCCATGCCCATGGCCTGGCCCCGACGCCGCTGGGCTTCCATCGTGTCACAAAAGGGTGTCCGGGACTGATCCTGGGCTATGGCAACCTGGCGGGATGGGACCTGGACGACGCCCTGAAGCGCCTGCTCTCCGCCATCAGTCCATTGATTTGAAACGATTAATCTTTCTGTCACAAAACCTTCACGCCACCGTCTCCGGGCTGTAACACAGCACCGATAGGATGCCGGCCGAGGGAGCCTCGCCTCCCCCATCCCGTTGCACTCCCCCGGAGGTTTCATGTCCACCAAGACCCTGGCCGTCGCCGCTGTCGCCCTGGCCGCCGTCGCCACCGCCGGCGCGGCCCAAGCCCGCGATCAGATCCGCATCGTCGGTTCGTCCACCGTCTACCCGTTCTCCACCGCCGTGGCCGAGGCCTTCGGCAAGGTCGGCAAGTTCAAGACCCCGGTGGTCGAGAGCACCGGCACCGGCGGCGGCATGCGTCTGTTCTGTTCGGGCGTGGGCGAAAGCTTCCCCGACATCACCAACGCGTCGCGCCGCATCGAGCCGTCCGAACTGGAGTTCTGCGCCAAGAACGGCGTCACCGGCGTCACCGAGGTGGTGATCGGCTATGACGGCATCGTGTTCATGAATTCCAAGGCCGGCCCCGACTTCACGCTGACCCGCGAGCAGATGTACAAGGCCACCGCCAAGGACGTGCCGGTGGGCGGCAAGCTGGTGCCCAATCCCTACAAGAACTGGAGCGACGTCGATCCGTCGCTGCCCAAGGAGCCGATCCTGGTGTACGGCCCGGCCCCGAACCACGGCACCCGCGACGCCTATGTGGAACTGGTCCTCGACCCGGCCTGCGAAAAGCAGCCCGAGATCAAGGCCCTGGACAAGGCCGCCAAGAAGAAGGCCTGCCAGACGGTGCGCGAGGACGGCGCCTGGGTCGAGGTGTCCGAGAACTACACCGTGATCCAGCAGAAGATCACCTCGAACCCGGCGGCGCTGGGCGTGATCACCTTCAGCTACCTCGACCAGAACCGCGACAAGGTCAAGGCCGCTCCGGTGGATGGCGTGACCGCCACCTACGACGCCATCGCCAGCAACAAGTACCCGGTGTCGCGCCCGCTGTTCTTCTACATCAAGAAGCAGCACGTGGGCATGGTCCCCGGCGTCAAGGAATACGTCACCGAGTTCACCTCGGACAAGGCCTGGGGCAAGGAAGGCTATCTGGCCGACAAGGGTCTGATCGCCTCGCCCGACGCCACCCGCAAGGAGCAGGCCGCCAACGCCCGCAACCTGGGCGAACTGAAGATGTGATCGTGAAGGGGGAGGCCATGACGGCCTCCCCCAATTCCTTTTCCGGGTCGCCCAATCCATGCAGACCGTCACCCTAGCCGCCCTGCTGCTGCTGCTTTCCACCCTGGCCTTCCAGTTGGGACGCAAGCGCGCCTTCGCCGTCGCGTCGGGCCATCCCGGCACGCTTCATTCGCTGCCCGGCTATTACGGCTGGTGGGTGGCGCTGTGGTGCGGCCTGCCCGCCTTCGCCATCCTGGCCGTATGGCTGATGTTCGAGCCCAGCCTGATCCGCGCCCTGGTCATCGCCGACCTGCCGGAAGCCCTGCGCCAGTTGCCCGACGAACGCATCGACGTGATCATCAACGAGGTGCGCAACGCCGCCCAGGGCCACGCCACCGCCAATCCCGACTTCGCCGCCGCCGCCGAGCATTACAACCGCCTGCAGCAGACCGGCTTCGCCAGCGCCGTGGCGGTGACCGTGACCCTGGCCCTGGCCGGCGCCACCTTCGCCTATCGCCGCGTCCACGCCGAACTGCGCGCCCGGCCGCGGGTCGAGCGCACCATCAACGTCTTCCTGGTGGCCAGTTCGACGGTGGCCATCTTCACCACGGTTGGGATCGTCCTGTCGCTGCTGTTCGAAGCGCTGCGGTTCTTCCACATGGTCGATTTCGTCGACTTCCTGTTCGGCCTCAACTGGAGCCCCCAGATGGCCACCCGTTCGGATCAGGTGGGCAGTTCGGGGGCCTTCGGCATGGTGCCGCTGCTGACCGGCACCATGCTGATCAGCGCCATTTCCATGGTGGTGGCCCTGCCGCTCGGCCTGTTCTCGGCCATCTACATGTCGGAATACGCCCAGCCGCGCATCCGCGCCATCGCCAAGCCGGCGCTGGAGATCCTGGCCGGCATTCCCACCGTGGTGTTCGGCTTCTTCGCCGTGGTGACGGTGGCGCCGGTGATCCGCAGCATCGGCGGGGCGTTCGGCCTCAACGTGGCGGCGGAAAGCGCCCTGGCCGCCGGCTTCGTCATGGGCATCACCCTGATTCCGCTGATCTCGTCGCTGTCCGACGACGTCATCACCGCCGTGCCCCAGAGCTTGCGCGAAGGCGCCTTCGGCCTGGGCGCCACGCGGTCCGAGACCATCGTCCAGGTGGTGCTGCCCGCCGCCCTGCCCGGCATCGTCGGCGGCGTGCTGCTGGCCGTGTCCAGGGCCATCGGCGAGACCATGATCGTGGTCATGGCCGCCGGCCTGTCGGCCAAGCTGACCGCCAACCCCCTGGAGGCGGTAACCACCGTCACAGTGCAGATCGTCACCCTGCTGGTGGGCGACACCGAATTCGACAGCCCCAAGACCCTGGCGGCTTTCGCCCTTGGCCTGATGCTGTTCACCATCACCCTCGGGTTGAATGTTATCGCCTTGCACATCGTCCAGAAGTATCGGGAAAAGTATGACTGAGATGGCAGAGATCACCGTGGCGGCCCGCACCGCCGAAACCGTGGCGGCCCGCCTGAACCGACGCTATGCCGCCGAGCGGCGCTTTCGAATCCTTGGCCTCGCCTCGATCCTGATCTCGGCCGGGTTCCTGGTCCTGCTGCTGGGCACCGTCATCGCCAAGGGTTGGACCGGCTTCCTGCAGACCCAGATCGCCATCGAGGTCGCCTTCGACCCGCAAGTGATCGATCCCGACGGCAATCGCGCCCCCGAGGTGCTGGATTCCGCCGACTATCCGGCCCTGGTGCGCGACGCCCTGGCCGCCCGGCTGGCCCCCGACGCCGATCGCGGCGCCCGGCGCGACCTGTCGGCCATGGTCAGCACCATGGGCGCCGAACAGATGCGCCGTATGGTCGCCGCCGACCCGGCCGTGATCGGTGGCCGTGCCACCCTGTGGCTGCCCGCCTCGGACAAGCTGGACATGGTCTACAAGGGTCAGGCCCCGCGCGAGTTGGGGACCGCCGGCAACGTGCTCAACGACCGCCAGTTGGGCTGGATGGCCGAGCTGGAGAAGGCCGGGCAGATCCGCAAGGCCTTCAACGTCCAGTTCTTCACCGGCGGCGATTCGCGCGCGCCGGAACAGGCGGGCATCTGGGGCGCGGTGGTCGGCTCGTTCTTCTCGCTGGTGGTGACCTTGGCCGTCAGCTTCCCCCTGGGGGTGGCCACCGCCGTCTATCTCGAGGAATTCGCCGCCAAGAACCGCTGGACCGACCTGATCGAGGTCAACATCAACAATCTGGCCGCCGTGCCGTCCGTGGTGTTCGGCCTGCTGGGCCTCGCGGTGTTCCTCAACGTCTTCCACCTGCCGCGCTCGTCGCCGGTGGCGGGCGGGCTGGTGCTGGCGCTGATCTGTCTGCCCACCATCATCATCGCCGGCCGCGCCGCGCTGAAGGCGGTGCCGCCCTCCATCCGGCAGGCCGCCGCCGGGCTGGGCGCCTCGCCGCTGCAGATCGTCGCCCATCACGTCCTGCCGCTGGCCATGCCGGGCATGCTGACCGGCACCATCCTCGGCATGGCGCGCGCCCTGGGCGAGACGGCGCCGCTGCTGATGATCGGCATGGTGGCCTTCATCGTCGACATCCCCAAGAGCCCGCTGGACCCCTCGGCGGTGCTGCCGGTGCAGATCTATCTGTGGGCCGGCAGCTCGGAGCGCGCCTTCGTCGAGAAGACCTCGGCGGCCATCATGGTGCTCCTGCTGTTCCTGGTGGTCATGAACATGGCCGCCATCATGCTCCGCAAGAAATTCGAACGCCGGTGGTAGCCCGATCATGAATCAGTTCATTCCCCGTGGTACGTCCAAGATTTCGGCGCGCGGTCTCAACGTCCATTACGGCGACAAGCACGCGCTCCATGACATTGACCTGGACATCCCGGCCGGCGAGGTCACCGCCTTGATCGGGCCTTCGGGCTGCGGCAAGTCCACCTTCCTGCGCTGCATCAACCGCATGAACGACATGGTGGAAGGCGCCCGGGTCTCGGGCACTCTCCAGCTCGACGGCAGCGACGTCTACGACCGCCAGTTGGACGTGGTGCAACTGCGCGCCCGGGTCGGCATGGTGTTCCAGAAGCCCAACCCCTTTCCCAAATCCATCTACGACAACGTCGCCTATGGACCGCGCATCCACGGTCTGGCCCGCGATCAGGCGGAGTTGGACGAAATCGTCATGAACAGCCTGGAAAAGGCCGGATTGCTGGCCGAGGTGGAAAGCCGCCTGTCGGAATCCGGCACCGGCCTGTCGGGCGGCCAGCAGCAGCGCCTGTGCATCGCCCGCGCCATCGCCGTCAGCCCGGAGGTGATCTTGATGGACGAGCCCTGCTCGGCGCTGGACCCCATCGCCACCGCCAAGGTGGAGGAACTGATCGACGAACTGCGCGACAACTACACCATCGTCATCGTCACCCACTCCATGCAGCAGGCGGCCCGCGTGTCGCAGCGCACCGCCTTCTTCCACCTGGGCAAGCTGATCGAGGTGGGCGGCACCGAGGAAATCTTCACCAACCCCCGCGAGCCCCTGACCCAGGGCTACATCACCGGGCGGTTCGGCTGATATGTCCGAACACACCGTCAAATCCTATGACGACGAACTGGCCCATCTGTCGGGCATGATCGCCCGCATGGGCGGGCTGGCCGAGGCCCAGTTGGGGGCGGCGCTGCAATCCCTGTCCCGGCGCGACGACGAACTGGCCCACAAGGTGGTGGACAGCGACGCCCGTATCGACGAGCTGGATCACGAGGTGGACAGCTTCGCGGTCCGCCTGCTGGCCCTGCGCCAGCCCATGGCCGGTGACCTGCGCCACATCGTGGCGGCGCTGAACATCTCGGGCGAGATCGAGCGCATCGGCGATTACGCCGCCAATCTGGCCAAGCGCGCCATGGTGCTCAACCAGCTCCCCCCCACGCCCAAGACCGGCGGGGTGGTCCGCTTGGGCGAGCTGGTGCAGGCTCTGCTCAAGGATATCCTGGACGCCTATGTGGATCGGGACCTGGATAAGGCCATCCGCGTCTGGGAGCGCGACGAGGACGTGGATTCCCTCTACAATACCGTTTTCCGTGACCTGATCGCCCAGATGACCGAAGACCCCGGCACCATCACCGCCTCGACCCACCTGCTGTTCATCGCCAAGAACATGGAACGCATCGGCGACCACGCCACCAACATCGCCGAGACCCTGCACTTCCAGATTCTCGGCACCCAGCCCAAGGGCGACCGGCCCAAGGGCGCTTCCCTCGGAGCCCAGGAATGACCGCCCGCGATACCGCCAATGCCTCCAGGCCCCTGGTCCTCGTCGTGGAGGACGAGGCGGCGCTGGCCACCATGCTGCGCTACAACCTGGAAAAGGAAGGCTACCGCGTCGCCGAGGCCGGCGATGGCGAGGAGGCGTTGACCGCCCTGGCCGAGCGCAAGCCCGATCTGGTGCTGCTGGACTGGATGCTGCCCTCGCTGTCGGGCATCGAGATCTGCCGCCAGATCCGCCGCAAGCCCTCGACCCGCGAACTGCCCATCATCATGCTGACCGCCAGGGGCGAGGAAGGCGACAAGATCAGGGGCCTCAACACCGGCGCCGACGATTACCTGACCAAGCCGTTCTCGCTGCCCGAACTGATGGCCCGCGTCCGCGCCCTGCTGCGCCGCGCCCAGCCGGTCAGCCAGAAGGGCCAGATCAGTTGGGGCGACATCACCATGGACCTGGCCGCCCACCGGGTGGCGCGGGGCGGCAAGGCCATCCATCTCGGCCCCACCGAATTCCGCCTGCTGCAGTTCTTCCTGCAGCATCCGGGCACGGTGTTCTCGCGCGAGGAATTGCTGGACGCCGTGTGGGGACCCGACATCTACGTGGAGCCGCGCACCGTGGACGTCCACATCCGCCGCCTCAGAAAGGCGCTCAACTGCGACACCGAGGTGGACATCATCCGCACGGTGCGCGCCGCCGGCTACGCGCTGGACAACGAGGACGCGGCCTAACACGTATATCGTCATGGCCGGAACAGGTCCGGCCATGACGGAAAAGGGGGGCGATATCCCCGCAGCCCCATAAAGCCCACACTCCTTCAACTGTTGAAACTTTCCAAGCCACGCCTGTATGATCCGCCCGCTCCCGGTGACGGGGGCGCATTCGAGGCAACAATAGAGTCCAGCCCGTGGCCGTCCCCCTGCACCAGTCGCTGCGCATCGGTTCCTACATCGTGCGCCAGCACCTTTCCGGCAATAAGCGCTATCCGCTGGTGCTGATGATGGAGCCCCTGTTCCGCTGCAACCTCACCTGCGCGGGCTGCGGCAAGATCGATTATCCCGACGCCATCCTGAATTCCCGCATCTCGGTGGCCGACGCCCTGGCCTCCATCGACGAGTGCCCGGCCCCCGTGGTGGTGCTGGCCGGCGGCGAGCCGCTGCTGCACCGCGAAATGGACCAGATCGTCGAGGGCGCCCTGGCCCGCAAGAAGATCGTCTTCGTCTGCACCAACGCCCTGCTGCTGGAAAAGAAGCTCGATTCCTTCAAGCCGCACCCCAACTTCACCTGGACCGTCCACCTGGACGGCAACCGCGAGGACCACGACCGCGCCGTGTCGCGCGAAGGCACCTTCGACCAGGCGGTCTCGGCCATCAAGGCGGCCAAGGCCAAGGGCTTCCAGGTCAACATCAACTGCACCCTGTTCAACAACGCCGATGCCGAGCGCATGGCCGAGTTCTTCGACTACACCAAGTCCATCGGCGTCGGCGGCATCACGCTGTCACCCGGCTACGCCTACGAGCGGGCGCCCGATACCGAGCACTTCCTCAACCGCCGCGCCACCAAGGAGCTGTTCCGCAAGCTGTTCCGCCTGGGCAAGGGCAAGAAGTGGGAATTCACCCAGTCGTCCCTGTTCATGGACTTCCTGGCCGGCAACCAGACCTACCAGTGCACGCCGTGGGGCAATCCGACCCGCAACGTGTTCGGCTGGCAGCGTCCCTGCTACCTGCTGGGCGAGGGCTATGCCAAGACCTACAAGGAACTGATGGAAGAGACCGATTGGGATTCCTACGGCACCGGCAAGTACGAGAAGTGCGCCGATTGCATGGTCCATTCGGGCTATGAGGCGACCGCCGTCACCGACACCATCAGCCATCCGCTGAAGGCTGCCATGGTGGCGCTGCGTGGCCCCCGCACCGAGGGCCCCTTCGCCCCCGACCTGCCGCTGGACAAGCAGCGTCCGGCGATCAACAACTACGAAGAACTGATGGCCAAGAACCTGGAAACGCTACATTCCGAGGGTCGGGCCAACAACCTTCACCGCGTCTCGCAGGGCAGCTAGGGCGGCCTGACTGTCCAGGCCGACCCGGATCAATCCCGGCAATTCCCATGGGCGGCGCAGCAGCGCCCCCATGACGGCCAGCGGCCGGGCGGAGCCGTCGGGGGCCAGCCCCACGAACACCGATCCGGGCAGGCCGCGTCCCGCCGGATCGGCCACGGCGCGCAGCACGGCGAAGGGCTTTCCCGCCTGGGCGCACACCCTGGCCATGGCTCCGCTTTCCATATCCACCACCGCGCCGCCATCCTGATAAAGGGCGCGCTTGGCCTCGGGCGTCGCGGCGATGCGGCCCACCGCCGCGATGGTCCCGGCCCGCGCCGAGGAAATGGCCGCCAGCAGGTGCGAGGCCCAGGCCGCATCGGCGGCGAAGCTCTCGCCCTCCCACCGGACGGCGCTTCCCACCACCAGATCACCGGATTTGAGCGCCGGATCGAGACCGCCGGCGATGCCGAAGCTGAGCAGGCCCTCGACACCCTCGGCCAGCAGACGTTCGGCCAGTTCCGTCACCCGCCGCGTGACGCCGCCCGCCGCGCCGACCGGAGTACCGGCGGGCAGCAGGGCCGCCTCGCTGTTCATGCCGACGATAACGCCGATTGTCATGGTGCCCCCCCCAATAAACGGGGCTGCTGCCCCGATCAGATCGCCGCTACAGCGCGTGCATCACCGGCCCAGCATTGCCAGTGGTGAGGTTGCGGTAGCGGGCCAGGGCCCAGATGGGGAAGAACTGGCGATAGCCGTGGTAGCGCAGATAGAACACGCGGGGAAAGCCCACCGCCGTGTAGTGCTCCTCGTCCCACAGGCCCTCGGCGTTGCGGGTGCGGATCAGGTAGTCGATCCCCTTGGCCACCGCCGGGCTGTTGGTCTCGCCGGCCGCCATCAGGCCCAGCACCGCCCAGGCGGTCTGCGACGGGGTGGAGGGACCGCCCTCGCCCCTCGGCTGGTCGTCCCAGTAGGAACGGCCGCATTCGCCCCAGCCGCCATCGTCGCGCTGCTTGGCTTCCAGCCACTTGACCGCCTTCCTGAAGGCCGGGTGGTCATGGGGCAGACCGGCGGCGTTCAGCGCGCAGAGCGACGACCAGGTGCCATAGACGTAATTGGTGCCCCAGCGACCGAACCACGAGCCGTCCTTTTCCTGCTCGCGCAGCAGATAGTCCACGCCCTCGTGCGCCACCTTGTCCTTGCCGCGCTCGCCCAGCACCGACAGCACCGAGACGCAGCGGGCCGATACGTCGGCGGTGGGCGGGTCGAGCAGGGCGCCGTGATCGGCGAACGGAATGTGGTTGAGGTAATACGAGGTGTTCTCGGCGTCGAAGGCGCCCCAGCCGCCGCCCTCGGACTGCATGCCCTGGACCCACACCTTGCCCTTCTCGATGGGCTCGGCATAGGCCACCGGATCGATGCGGTCGAGAGCCGCCATCACCACGGCGGTATCGTCCACGTCGGGATAGTGGGGATTGTTGTACTGGAAGGCCCAGCCGCCGGGGGCGAGGCCGGGGCGGCGCACCGCCCAGTCGCCCGCCACGTCGGTGATCTGGCGGGCCACCATCCAGTCGGCGGCCTTGCGCGCCGCCGCGTTGGCCTCGGGGGTGCCCACCTCGAGGATGGCGTGGGTGGCTAGCGCCGTATCCCAGATGGGCGACAGGCAGGGCTGGACCCAGGCGCGATCGCCCTCGTCCACCACCAGATTGCGGATGGATTGCTTGGCGATCACCACGCGGGGATCGTCCGCCGGCACGCCCAGTACGTCGTACATCCACACGGCGTTGACCATGGCCGGGAAGATGGCGCCCAGCCCGTCCTCGCCGTTCAGGCGCTCATCGACGAAAGCCACCGCCTTGTCGATGGCCTTCTTCTGAATGCCCTTGGGGAAGAAGCGGTAGACCTTCTGCAGCACCATGTCGATGCCGCGGAACAGATAGGCCCAGTTGGAACGCACCGGCTCCAGATACCAGTTGGTGACCTTCTCCGGCGGAGTGACGAACAGTTCCTGAATGTGGATGCCCAGCGGATTGCGGGCCTTGGGCCGCAACGTCATCAGCACGGTCAAGGGCGCGATCACCGTGCGCGACCAGTAGCTGACCTTGTCCATGTGGAACGGAAACCAGCGGGGCAGCAGCATGATTTCCACGGGCATGATCGGCACGCCCTTCCACGGAATCTGCCCGAACAGCGCCAGCAGGGTGCGGGTGAAGACGTTGGCCGTCGCCGCGCCGCCATGGGCCAGGATGGCTTCGCGCGCCTTCTTCATGTGCGGCGCGTCGACGTCGTCGCCGATGGCCTTCAGGGCGAAGTAGGCCTTGACCGAGGCGCTGATGTTGAGATCGCCGCGATGGAACAGCGGCCAGCCGCCGTGCTCCTCCTGGATATCGCGCAGGTAGACGCCGATGCGCTTTTCCAGGTCCGGATCGCGCTCGTCCATGTAGTGCAGGTACAGCACGTACTCGGCCGGGATGGTGGCGTCGGCTTCAAGATTGAAGACCCAGTGGCCATCCTCGCGCTGCTGCTTGAGCAGGGCCTCGGCGGATTCGTTGATTGCCCGCTCCAGCGGATCGCGGAACGCGGCGGAGTTGAAGTCACGGGGATTGATTTCGCTGGGAGACACTGTTCGACCTCAAAAATGGCTCAGAGCAAACCGTGGCGCAGAATACACCACAGTTTGAAGGCTTTCGAAACCTTGACCGGCGGATCGCGCGGCACGAAGCCCTCGGCCTCGACCCGCTTGAAGATCTCGCGGTACATCTCCTTCATCAGGGTGGCCGGGCGCATATCGGCCCTGGAACACTCGGTCTGGCCGGCATCCGAAGCCTGGAAATAGCCCCTCGCCTTCTCGCCCAGTTCGCGGCACACCGCCACCAGATTGGGATGGGCCAGCACTTCCATGGGGTCACGGCTGGTGATCCCATGCTTGGTCAGCAACTCGTCGGGCAGATAAAGCCGTCCGATGGCGGCATCCACCGCCACGTCGCGCAGGATGTTGGTCATCTGCAACGCCATGCCGGTGGCATTGGCGGTCTCGATGGACTTGGGCCGCAGAGGCCCGAACACCCGCACCGACAGCCGGCCGACGGCACAGGCCACCCGGTCGCAGTACAGCTCCAGCTCGGCCATGGTGGGGCGGACCATCTCGCCCTCGCCATCGCTCTCGCAGCCGGCGATCACCGCCAGGAAATCCTCCTTGGGCAGGCCGTAGCGGGCCACCGGCCCCACCAGCGCCTTGGCGATGGCATGGGTGGGAGCACCGGCATACAGCCGGTCCAACTCCACCCGCCACTCGGCCAGTTGGGCGCGCTTGACCTCGGGGTCGCCGGGCTCGTCGGCGATGTCGTCCACCTCGCGGCAGAAAGCATAGACCGCGTACATGGCGTAGCGGCGGGGCCGGTCCAGCAGACGCATGCCCCAGTAGAACGAGGTGCCCGAGGCGCGCACCATGGCGGCCACCATCTCGTACTGGGCCGGGTCGATGGCGAAGGACTCGGAGGCCGGGGGGCTCATGGCGTTCAAGACTCCGCCCCCTGTCCCTGGCCGTGGGTGTCCTGCACCCGGCCCTTCCACTCGCCGCCCTTGCCGCCATAGTACATCCAGGCGGAATGCAGCGTGGCGCCCAGGTAGAACAGCGACACCAGGGGCAGGACCAGCGCCCAGAACGGCCACAGGCGGTAATAGCGGACCATGGGATAATAGGCGATGGTCAGGGCCGCCCAGGCCAGGGCGCCGGTCGAGGCGCCGCCGCCGTTGCGCATGGCCAGCAGGGGCGGCGCGACGAAGACCAGCAGCATGGCGACCACCGTGCCGGCCAGCAGCAGCGGCGAATGGCGCAGTTGGGTATAGGCCGAGCGCGAGATCATCCGCCACAGGCCCTCCGGCCCTTCGTAGCGCCGGGTGCTGATGGTTTCCTCGGCCAGATCCAGGGTCAGGCGCCCGTGATGGGCCTTGACCGCCGCCGCCAGGGTGCAGTCGTCGATCAGCGCGTCCTTGATGGCCTTGATGCCGCCGATCTTTTCCAGCATGGCCGGGCGGATCAGCACGTAGCCGCCGGCCGCGGCGGCCGTGGTGCTGCGCGAATCCTTCACCCAGGCGAAGGGATAGAGCATGCGGAAGAAGAACACGAAGGCCGGCACGACGGCCTTTTCCCAGATGCTCTCGGTGGACAGCCGCACCATCAGCGAGGCCATGTCCAGCCCTTCGGCCAGCATGCGCGACACGGTGCGGCGCAATTCGCCGGGACCATGGCGGATATCGGCGTCGGACAGCAGCAGCAGGTCGGCTTCGGGGAACTTGGACCGCGCCACCGAGACGCCGTGGCTCTGGGCCCACATCTTGCCGGTCCACCCCGGGGGCAAATCGGGGGCCTCGACCACCGTCACCCTGGCGGCCAGCCCCATCTCCTCGGCCGCCTCGCGGGCCGCCTCGGCGGTGCCGTCGGACGAATGGTCATCCACCAGCACCACGGAGAAGTCACCGGGATAGTTCTGCGACAGCAGGGATTCGATGGTCGCGCCGATGACGTCCGCCTCGTCGCGGGCGGGAATGACCGCCACCACCTGGGGCCAGACTTCCGGCACCACGGCCTGGGGAGCATCCTCGATCCGCCAGAACGATCCACGCATGGTAAGCAGCCAGGCCCAGGCTCCCGCCCCGACCACGCCCGCGAGCGATGCCAGACTCATGCAACCTCCCCGATGCTCTTGAACCACTCCACCGCCGCGTCCAGCGCCTCGTCGGCGGAACGGTGGCGGTATCCCAGCTCCCGCTCGGCCTTGGCCGAGGAGAAGAACATATGCCAGCGCGACATCTTGAGCCCGTCGATGGTGACGAAAGGCTCGCCGCCGAACAGCCGCGCCCAGGTCTCGGCACCCAAGGCCAGCGGATAGAGCGGCCAGCGCGGCAGCTTCATCAGCGGCGGACGCCCGCCGGTGATCTTGGCGATGCGGCCCAGGATATCGGCCAGCGTCAGATTGTCGCCGCCCAGGATATAGCGCTCGCCGATGCGGCCCTTGTCCAGCGCCAGCAGATGGCCCTCGGCCACGTCGTCCACATGGACGATGTTGAGGCCGGTATCCACATAGGCCGGCATGCGACCGCAAGCGGCCTCGACGATCATGCGGCCGGTGGGCGTCGGCTTGACGTCGCCCGGACCGACCGGGGTCGAGGGATTGCAGATCACCGCCGGCAGCCCCTTTTCCGCCACCATGCGGCGCACCACCTCCTCGGCCAGGAACTTGGACTGCTTGTAGGGGCCGACCTTGTCGGAAATGTCGCTGGGCGTATCCTCGTCGGCCACGCCGCCTTCCACATGGCCCAGTGTCGCCACCGACGAGGTGTAGACCACGCGGTCCACCTTCTCGGCCAGGGCGGCCTCCATCAGCGCCCGCGTACCATCCACGTTGGCCCGCATCATGGCCGCCGGGTCGGGCACCCAGATGCGGTAATCGGCGGCGGTGTGGATCAGTACCCGGCAGCCGGCCATGGCCTTCCTGAGCGAGGCGGCATCCTCGAGGCGGCCCTCGACCACCTCCACATGCAGGTTGGCGACGTTGCGGCGGTCCGAGGTGGGACGGGCCAGCACGCGCACGGCCTCGCCGCGCGCCAGCAGGGCGCGGACGATGGCGGCGCCGACGAATCCGGTTGCTCCGGTGACGAGAACAGGTGCTGCCATTTCCCCACGTCCGAATGCCCTGATTTGAGCCAAATCAGGGCGAAGGTTCAAGGTCTGGCGGCCCTGCGCAGAACGCATGGCCGGCGGCTGGTTTGTTACAACTTTTATGTTGGCATCCGCCAGCAAATCTTTGAAGTTACCGTTCACAAAAACGTTACAACCCTCCAGCACCGTCGATGATCGCGCTTCAACTCCTTGCCGCCGTTCTTTTCGCGGGCGGCACAGCCTATCTGGCCCTGGCGATCCGCCATGTGCTGCGGTATCCGTCCCGGCCCGCCGCGCCCACCGCGCGTCCACCGCTGACCGTGATGATTCCCGCCTACGGCGCCCCGCCCCGGCTGGCCGAATGCCTGCGCTCGGTATGCTCCCAGGACTATCCGGGTTTCCAGGTGGTGTTCGGCCTGCATTCCCCCGACGACGCGGCGCGGCCGGTGATCGAGGCGGTGATGGCCGAGTTCCCCCATCTCGACACCGAGCTGGTGATCGACGGGCGGCGCGGCGGGACCAATCCCAAGAACGTCAATCTGGCCAACATGATACCGGTCTGCCGCCACGACATCCTGGTCATGGTGGACAGCGACGTGCTGGTGGAGCCCGGCTTCCTCGACGCCATGGTCCAGCCCTTCGCCCAGGCGGGAGTCGGCGGGGTGACCAGCCTGTATTCCGGCAATCCCGAGGCCAATCTGGCCTCGCGGCTGGGGGCGCTTTACCACAACGACTGGTTCATCCCCTCGGTGCTGGTGGACATCTCGCGCCGCGACATGGACATCTGTTACGGCGCCGCCATCGCCGTGAGGCGCCGCGCCCTGGACAGCATCGGCGGCTTCGAGGCCATGGCCGACGCGGTGGCCCAGGATTTCGTGATGGGCCAGATGCTGCACCGCCACGGCTTCGGCATCCGGCTGGCCGGCTGCGTGGTCTCCACCGTGGTCGACGAAGACTCGCTGGCCGCGCTGCAGCGCCACGAACTGCGCTGGAACCGCGCCATCCGGGCGGTGCGCCCCCTGGATCACGGGCTCTCCATCTTCATGAGTCCGCTGGCCCCCATGGCGGTGCTGGCGATGGTCTCCTGGCCGCTTCCCCTGGCGCTGGGAGCCATCGGACTCCACCTGGCCCTGCGGCAGGCGCTGCACGTCCTGGTGCGGCGCCGGTTCCGCGTTCCCGCCGTTTCCGCCTGGCTGGTTCCGGTGCGCGAGACACTGAACTTCGCGGTCTGGGCCCGCGCCCTGCTGGGCCGCAAGGTACAATGGGCGGGAAACACCATGACCACCGGCCACGGCATGAAAATGAAGCGGGCGGGAAACGAGTAGCTAGCCGAACCCGCATTCCACCAGCAGGCGGTGAAAGTCGCGCAGGTGCTTCTCGCCCTGGCTGGGGTCGGGCATGGAAGCGACGAACTTCTCCTCGAATTGCTTCTGCCGCAGGTGCTCGACCACGCGGGCCTTGGCCATGTTGAGGGACTTGCCCTCGATCAGCACGCCCGAGCCGCAGAACTTGACCAGCCGGATGGCCCGCATGGCCAGCGGATCGTCGGGCTTGTCCACCTTCTCGATGATCTCCTCGGCGGTGAGGTAGCGGACCATCACGTCGTCGACGCGGTCGGCCAGTTCCTTGCGGAAGCCGTCCACCAGATTGGGGCAGGTGCGCAGCAGCTTGTTGGCGTTGGTCAGCGCCGCCATGCGGGCCGGCGGGGCGAGGCGCACCGGCACCCAGGCATCGATGTGGTTGGAGCGCCGGATATGGGCGTCCAGCATCTCGGTGAGGATTTCCCCCATGCTCTTGCCCAGGTTCGAGCCGGCCAGGGTAAGGAGGAATTGCAGCCGGACACAGCCGTCGGACAGCGCCCCCAGCAGCAATTCCAGCGCCTGGGGCGCCGAGACCGACGCCCCTCCCGAATTGAGCACCCGGGCGCCGCGCTGCAGCAGCGCCTCGGCCATGGGCGGGCCGCCCACCACCCGATCCTTGTCCACCAGCCGGGTCAGCAGCTTGTGGAACATCTCGTATTCCTGGGAGGAATCGTTGCGCGACAGGGGATTGGTGCCGCCCGCCTCGCGTACCACGCGGCCCATCAGCACGTCCCGGCTCTGGGGCAGCGAGCCTTCGGCGAACAGCTTGTTCAATTCGGTGAAGGTCTGGGGGGCGAACTTGGCGGCCTCCGCCGCGCCCTCGGTCAGGCTGACGATGGTGCACAGCGCCGCCGACAGATTGGACTGGAAGCCCAGCAGGTCCTGAATCACCTGGGCGGGCACGGTGAGGTCGGCGATCACCGCGTCGATCTCCACCATGTTGCCCTTGGCCTCGGGCTCGGCGGACCAGGTGATCAGCAGGTCCAGCTTGCCGAACCACGAGCGCTTCTCCAAAAGCGCCAGGGCCATGTACGAGCGCAAGGCGAAGGTGTCGCCCTTGGCCGCCGCCACCGCCTCGGCGAAGGTTTGCGGCGCCTTGGGCTTCTTGGCGGCGAAGTCCTTGGCGCGCTTGCCCAGCGCCTCCCACGACTTGTCGAGGAAATCCTTGCGCGCCTTGCCTTCCTCGCCCGACGCCTTGGCCTGCAGGGTCGAGACCCGGTCGATGGCCGAGAACAGCAGGTTGCCCTTGTCGCCGAACCGCTTCATCTCCTTGGCGTCGTGCAGCAATTCGAAGGGCGTCACCAGCGCCTCGTCCAGATACTTGCGCAGCAGCTTGCCCATGGTGGTGCGCGCCGGCTGGGCGTAGAAATCCTCGAGGTCGGAACAGAGCGGCGCCTCGGTGATAGTGGTGAGCGTGGGATCGCCGGCGGCCTTCTCGGTCGCCTTCTTCTCCATGA
>Ga0265320_10000750_pt1 | contig 24907 bp, 23 predicted proteins | sample 4827metaG_FD_202087 | JGI IMG/M metagenome (GOLD analysis project Ga0265320, IMG submission 202087) | Rhizosphere microbial communities from Carex aquatilis grown in University of Washington, Seatle, WA, United States - 4-8-27 metaG | ecosystem: Host-associated > Plants > Roots > Rhizosphere >...
GCCTGATCCACGATTCCCGCTTAAATGAACCCGCGTGGCTGTGATGGTTTGAACCGGCATGGTTTTGAAGGAGTGCAACTTGCAAGTTGACGGCGGCGTTTCGTTGCGATTTGCAAAAGTTTTGGCGCTCAGATTGGCAGGATGCAAGGCTGCATACCCAGGCCAAACCTCGAAAGGCGTTAAATTCCCTGCATTGCGAGGAAATTTTATCCTTCACAACAGTCGGCACGCCACTTGCAAAAGGAATTAACGGCGACTGGAATAATGGACAACGTAAACGATGATTTTTATGAATATTTTTGAAGTGCAGGGAAAATGGAACATTGCCAAGGGCAAGTTGAAACAAAAGTTTGCGCAGTTGACCGATGACGAACGGCAATTCAACGCGGGCAAGGAAGACGAACTGGTTGGCCGCATCCAAAAACGCGCCGGGCAGGCCAAAGTGGAAGTGGAGCGCGTCGCCGGTGAAAGTTGTGCACTCAACAATTTAAGATTAAATGAATGTAGCGAAGGAAATAAGCCATGATAAAACATGAACCTCGCGCATTCAAAAGACAAACCGGGCGCTCCCGCCACAACCATCAAAATAGACGTCCGGTTTGTCACCTTTGCAACGCTCAAACTTGAAATAAAGGAAGCCAATGAAAGCATTTGTTCGAAACCGGCCGATCCACTCGGCGTTGCACCGGATCGCGGCGCGGGTGGAAAACCTCGCCATCTTTCGCTCCCTTGCCTTGAGTCCAACGCCATTCGCTGATTTGATGTTGTATCCGGAAAAACTGGAGGCGGTGCTGGAAACGCTGGAAGGCTGGAAGCAGCGGGCGGCTTTTGCACCGGAAGTCGTTGCCCGGATGTTGCGAACCAGAATGGAATCCCCCAAGCGCGGGAGAGCCTGTCATCGGTCCGTGAATCCGTTGAACGGTTTGAAAAACACGGAATTCAGCCTGGCCGCGCCGTCCGCCGGTTCGGTCAAACTGGCCGCCGACTTCACGGACTGGGAAAAATCCCCGCTGGACCTGATCAAGTCCGAGGATGGTTTTTGGTTTGCCATCGTTCCATTGTTGCCGGGCCGATATGCCTATCGTTTCATTGTTGACGGGCAATGGTGTGATGATCCGCAACCGGTGCAACGCATGGCCAACCCGTTTGGCACCGCCAACGCGGTCGTTAACGTCACTTGAATTTGTGCAGCGGGTGCCCCTGAACCGGACGCTGTCGCTCGTACCCGTAGTTGCCGGTCAGGACGCCCGTTGCGATTGGCGCAAAATCTAAAGGCGGCCGTTCGTTGGTTTGTGCCTCCGGCCAAAAGGAAAGGATGCTTATGAAAGGAATTGGATTACTGCTGTTGTTCATCGGTGTCGGCCTCATCGCCTATGCCTTTAATGCATCAGACTCTGTAAATTCGGCCGTGAATGCGGCCGTCGCGCAAGCCATGGCCAACCTGCCGACAGGTCGCGCGATCTGGCTGCTGATTGGGGGCAGCGGGGCGGTGGTCATCGGCATGACAATGATATTTAGACGCCCTGCCAGGTCCAAGGACAGCCACACTGCTAATTGATGAACCAACCAAAAAAAGGTAACCAAACATGAAAATCAACACCATTATTCCACTGTTCGCCCTTTTGGCCGTGACCGGGTGTAACAAGCACGCCACAGAAAGCCAATCCGGCTCCGACAATATACCGGTTGCTTCCACTCCGCCGGCAGCGAGCAGTACAAGCACAAATATGCCGGCTCCGCCCGCAACCATGGAGGCACCGAATCCGCCCGCTGTTCCGGAGACCCCAGCTCCACCTGCGACCCCGACAATGCCACCGCCCACGGTTGCTCCGCCTCCTGCGGTAACCCCGGAAATGACAGCGCCTCCGGGAACTGAAACCATGACCAATGCTCCCCCGGACACCAACAATCCCGCCGCCACAAACCAGTCAATGGGAAGTTGAGCGGGAGCTGCCGGAAATATCTTGTTGGAGGTGGGGAAACTGGAGTCAACCGATTTTAGTCAAGCCAAGGAGGGCGGAACCAGTTGCACGGCTGGTTCCGCTTTTTTTAACGAGGCGTGGGAGCGCTGCCGTCCCGGCGGCGAGAGAACCCGCTTTCGTAAACGCACCGGGCCGGCGGGACTCCGGTGCGACCAGGAACAATGACCAGCCGGCGAAACATGTGTCTTTAGGTTGTATCATGCGGAGAAAAGGGCACACTGACACGGATGAGAGATGGTATTATACATGGAGACTGTGTCTAAAATTCAAAAGGTTGCCTTTCTTGGGGATTATCTGCCGCGCAAGTGCGGCATTGCCACGTTCACGTCCGACGTGCTGAAGGCTGTGGCCGCAGCCTATCCCCAAAGTCAGTGTTTTGCCGTGCCCGTCAATGATATCGAAGGTGGCTACGAATATCCCAAGGAGGTCCGTTTTGAGGTTGAGGAACAGGATCTACCCTCCTATCACCGGGCGGCCGACTTTCTGAACATCAGCAACGTGGATGCCGTTTGTTTGCAGCATGAATTTGGAATATTCGGCGGACCGGCGGGCAGCCACGTGCTGGCGTTGCTGCGCGAGTTGCGCATGCCGGTGGTCACCACGTTCCACACGCTTTTGAACAAACCCACCGCCGACCAGCGGCGGGTGATGCAGGAATTGACCGCGCGTTCAACCCGGCTGGTGGTGATGACGGAGCGCGGGCGGCAGATGCTGCAACAAATTTACTCGACGCCAGCGGCCAAGATAGACCTCATTCCGCATGGGATTCCTGACGTACCGTTCACGGACCCAAATTTTTTCAAGGACCAGTTCCACGTGGAAGGCAAGCTGGTGTTGCTCACGTTCGGGTTGCTCTCACCGAACAAGGGCGTCGAAAATGTGCTGAACGCATTGCCGGAGATCCTGGCGGAGTTTCCCAACGTGGTTTACATGGTGCTGGGCGCGACCCATCCCAACCTGCTGCGCGAACACGGCGAAGCCTACCGGTTGAGCCTCGAGCGACTGGCGAAGAAAAACAAGGTCCAGAAACACGTCATTTTTTACAACCGCTTCGTCGAGCTGGACGAACTGATGGAGTTCATCGGCGCAGCAGATCTCTATATCACGCCCTACTTGAACGAGGCGCAAATCACGTCCGGCACGCTGGCGTATTCGTTCGGCGCGGGCAAGGCGGTGATTTCCACGCCTTACTGGCACGCGGCGGAATTGCTCGCGGAAGGCCGTGGGGTACTGGTGCCGTTCGGTGATTCCAAGGCCATCGCGCGCGAAGTCATCGGCCTGTTGCGCGACGAAATGCGCCGGACCGCCATCCGCAAAAATGCCTACAAACTGGGGCGGGAAATGATCTGGAGCAACGTCGCGCGGCTGTACATGAAATCGTTCGAGGCCGCGCGGCTGGAACGCTCCGTCCAGTCGCGAAAATCCTTTGCCACGAAAACGCTGGACCAGCAGCCGCGTGAACTGCCGGACTTGAAGCTCACCCACCTGTCGCGGCTGACCGATTCGACCGGCATTTTTCAGCACGCCATCTTCACCGTGCCGAATTTTTCGGAGGGATACTGCACGGACGACAACGCCCGCGCCTTCATTTTATCGGTGCTGCTCGACGAGCTGGAGGAGGAACCGGATCGCGTGCGGACGCTGGCCACGACCTACGCAGCCTTTCTGCATTACGCGTTCAATCCCAAGACCAGGCGCTTCCACAATCTGCTGAGCTTTGACCGGCACTGGCTCGACGATCAGGGTTCGGAGGATTGTCACGGCCGGGCGCTCTGGGCATTGGGTCTGGGCGTGGGGCGTTCGCCCTATCGGAGCTTTCAAATCCTGGCCGGGCAGATTTTCGATCGGGCCCTGCCGGTGGTGACGGAGTTCACCTCGCCGCGCGCCTGGGCGTTCAGCCTGCTCGGCATTCACGAGTATTTGCAACGGTTGAGCGGCGACCGGCTGGCCACACAAATCCGGGAAGCGCTGACCGCGCGGCTGATGGACTTGTTCGACCGCGTGGCGAAGAAGGACTGGCCCTGGTTTGAGGAAGTGCTTTCCTACGACAATGCCAAGCTCGCCCATGCGTTGATTCTGAGCGGAAGGGTGACCGGACAGAAATCGGTCTTCGAGCGCGGACTCCAGGCCTTGCGTTGGCTCGTGGAGTTACAGACCTCGGAAAGCGGCGATTTCCGGCCCATCGGCAGCAACGGTTTTTATCCCCGCGGCGGCACGCGCGCGACTTTTGACCAGCAACCCGTCGAGGCTCACGCCATGGTATCGGCCTGTCTCGAAGCCTATCAGGCCACGGCGGACATCTGGTGGTTTGAGCAGGCACAACGCGCGTTCGACTGGTTCCTGGGCTGGAACGACCTCGGTTTTGAACTGTATTCGTCGAACACCGGCGGTTGCCGCGATGCCTTGCACGTGGATCGGGTGAACCAAAACCAGGGGGCGGAATCCACGCTGGCGTTCCTGTGCTCACTGGCGGAATTGCGCCTCGCCCAAACCGCCATACCCCTGCTCAACCAGCTGAGTGTACCAACCGAGGCGGTCGCAACCAAACCATGAAAGCCTTCCCCATTCAACGGACCAAAGTCCTGCTGCGACCGGATCCGGCGCGCGTGTTGCTCCGGCCCTTCTATCCCACCACCGAACAACGCTTCATCAAGATTTGCGCCAGGGTCCTGGCGCTGGCCGAGGGTGATGTCCACAACCTGCTCCGGGAAGTCATGGCCGAATTCGGCGAGCGCCACATCGAAATCACCCGGATGCTCAAACGGCGGTTTCAGCAGGTGCGGCCCTATCTGTTGACCGACGAAACCTTGTCAGAGCAGCGGCAGCTGTTGATCGCCGCCTATTTCACCCACGAATATTCGCTCGAGGCGGCAGCCCTGTTCAATCCCTCCATGGTGCCGCACCCGGATCAGTCGGATCTGCCGCCCGGCTCGCTGCGGTTCGTGCTCAGCCTGCGGGCGACCGGCGAAGGCCACATTTCTTCAGTCACGTTTCGCACTGGAACCCTTGATGCCGACGGCACCATCATCATCAACGAGCCCACCCGTTACTGTCTGGAGGCGGAACAGGTGCCGAATGCCTCCTTCGAAAAAAAATTATTCGAACGGAAGATGCAGGAGCTGGGACTGGCGGGCAGTTTCAGCCGGGAATTGCTGCAAAGCCTCGGTGACACGTTCACGCTCAATGAACTTCGCGTCAGCATAACTCAGATCGAGGAAAAACTCAGGCCGCACGGCCATGACACCGAGACGGCAGCCAGAAAAACACTCGTGTTTGCCCAGTCCAATTATGAGGTGCGGTTCGAGCCGGGGACGCGGTTGTCCGAACGCGTCCTGTTCCCCGTCACCCCGTCACAAAGCAACGGCATTGAGGACGCCCGCTTTGTCCAGTTCCACAACGACGACGGCACCCTAACTTATTGCGCGACGTACACCGCCTACGACGGCCGGTTGATCCTGCCGCAATTCATCGAGACATCTGATTTCCTGCATTTCAGGTTCTCCACGTTGAATGGTCCGGCGGTGCAGAACAAGGGCATGGCCCTGTTCCCCCGAAAAATCAACGGCCAATATGCCATGCTCGGGCGGCAGGATTACGAAAACATTTATGTGATGTTCTCCGACCATCCCCATTTCTGGCATACGGCGCAACTGGTGGTGAAGCCGACCTTCCCCTGGGAATTCATCCAGATGGGCAACTGCGGTTCGCCCATCGAAACCAAGGCCGGCTGGCTCGTGTTCAGCCACGGCGTCGGGGCCATGCGCAAGTACTGCATCGGCGCGTTCCTGCTCGACCGGGACGACCCCACCAAGGTGCTCGGCCGTACGCGTGAACCCATCATCAAGCCAAACGAAAACGAGCGGGAAGGTTACGTGCCCAATGTGGTTTATTCCTGCGGCAGTCTGTTGCACGACCAGCGGCTGATTGTGCCCTATGCCATGTCGGATTACGCCGCCACCTTCGCCACGCTGTCCCTCGATGACGTGCTGGCCGCGATGGAATAGGCAAACAAAGGCCGAAGGCTGAAGTTATTTTAAACTTTAGCGTTTGGACTTTTTGCGTCAGAACCAGACCTGTCAGACTTCGCCAATGCTTTGCCACCCGAGCAACTTTGCCCGGCCCTTGGGCCTGATGATGCTGCTTACGGTTTTTCGATGCTGAGCAATTCCACATCGAAAATCAGCGAGCTGTTCGGACCGATGGGGTCGGGGCCGTCTTCGCCATAGGCGAGCTTGGCGGGAATGAACAATTGCCACTTGTCGCCCACCTTCATCAGTTGCAGCGCTTCCGTCCAACCCGGAATCACGCCTTTGACGGGGAAGGTGGCTGGCTCGCCACGCTCGATCGAACTGTCGAAGACCGTTCCGTCAACCAGCGTGCCCTGGTAATGCACCTTGACCGTGTCGGTCGCTTTCGGCGAGGGGCCGGTACCGGACTTGATGACCTTGTATTGGAGCCCGCTGGCCGTGGTTTTTACACCGTCCTTCTTTGCGTTCGCGGCAAGGAAAGCTTCACCGGCCTTTTGGTTCTTTTCCCCGGCGGCCTTCTGGGTTTCGGTCGCCTTGGCCATCAGGGTCTTTTGCAGGTCCAACAACACGGCCTTCTGCTCCTCCGCCGTGAGCGCGGGTTTGCCAGTCAGCCCATCGGAGATGCCGGTGGCAAGAGACTTGGCATCCAGTTCAATTTCCTGCCGCTTGAGAGTCGAGGCGATGTCCAGGCCAATCGCATAGCTCGTTTTCTGCTTTGGAGTCATGGGTTCGGGTTTATCCTGAGCCGGCACTGAACCCACCATCAATCCGAGAGCGAGGACCGGGATAAAATATGATTTCATAAAATAATCGAATGCTTTGGTTGTTGCGTTGCGGGCGCAGAATCCGGAAATCCGGCCGGTACGTCAAGCCGCGAAAACAAGCATGGGTTCCAAGACGTGAGACCTAATTGCGTTCAAAGTGACCGAAAGGCTGAAAGTCAACGGCCTTACCTCGCACCGGCCCTCTCCCCTTGATCCAATGGAACGGAGAGGGAGAATCAGCGGCCGGTGGCTTTGAAAAGCGATGGCCATTGTGGGTGGATGTCATAGGCTGAGGCCGAACGTCCATTTGCTGTTCCCTCTCCCCTCAACGGGGAGACGGCCAGGGTGAGGGGTGAGCCCGCGGCTTGACGCCCGTCTTTCATGTCTCTTTGATGGCAAATCAGTATGATACCGCATGCGCCGAAGCCATCATAAAGGGAAGAACGTTGGAAGTCACAACCGGACCCTGTTTGGATTCGGGGAATGGCAATGAAGGGCTGGACATGAAATGCGAATTGACTTTATCGGCCATTCCTGTGCAAAAGGAAGCATCATTTTTAACCGAGGAAATCAACCATGACCAAAAAATTCATCGTGGAAATCACTGGCGGCAGCGTCCGTTCCTTTTGCTGGCTGATCACGCTGGTGCCGGGACTGGTGGTGCTGATGCTGGCTGCCGGCTGCCAGACGCCATCTCCCCTGCCCCCAACCGCCCAACACGGCACCAATGTCACGGAGTCACTGACCTTGCGGGAAGGTGACGTGCTGAAAATTTCCTTTCCCGCCAATGCGAACCTGAACAAGACAGCGCCGATTCGCCGGGATGGCATGATCTCGCTCGATCTGGTCGGCGAAGTTAAGGCGGCGGGCAAGACGCCGAAACAACTGGAAGCCGATCTGGCAGAACTTTACTCGACGCAGTTGCTGTCGAAGGAAGTAACGGTGGAGGTGCAGAGTTCCACCATCCCGGTTTATGTGACGGGATCGGTGCTGCGTTCGGGAAGGATCGTGTCCGACCATCCGATAACGGCCTTTGAAGCCATCATGGAAGCGGGCGGGTTCGATTATTCGAAGGCCAACATGAAGGAAGTGGAAGTGATCCGGCAGGAAGGCGACCACGTGAAAAAATTCACCTTGAACCTGAAGCTGATAATGGAGGGCAAGGCCGGCACACCGTTTTACTTGAAGCCGGGCGACACGATCTACGTGCCGGAGAAATTCCAATGGTTCTGAGGCTCAGTAGCTGTAGCCGATCTCGAATCCGACCTGATGGCTGGTGAAGCTGTAACCCGGAAGCGATGAGTCGTCCTTGCTGAACTGGTAGAGCACCGCGATGGTACCGCGCTTCAGGAAAGCCCGGCTCAATCGCACGTTAAACGAGTAGAAATCATCCTCGCGATTGGGGCCGGTGCCGGTGTTGACCGACGAAACATATTTCACCAACTGGTAACCGCCGGTCACATCCAGGAAAAGCCTGCCCAACAACCGTTGGTTCAGACTGGCGTTGACACCCGTGTTTTCCGTGACCTGATCCAGCAAATATGAGGACGCCACGGAACGCAAAGCGGCGATGGAAATCCGGGTTTGCTCGAAGGGATGGTATTGGATGGTGGCGTCGAAGATCGGGTTGACCAGAGGGGCGCGGCCGCCGCTCAGGAATTGCCGGACCTCCGCGCCACCGTGGATTTGGAAACCGATTTTATCGGTGGCTCGCCAATTGACCCGTCCCTGGAAGTCCTGAAAGGTCATGTCGGGACCGGAGGCCTCGTCGTCGTAGCCGCCGCCCACGCCGAGGGCGGTGTTCAGCCGGGGCCAGAATTGATAATTCAGCCAATCCATCGTGGACCACTCACTGTAACTGGAGAACTGGTCCGCCGAGACCAAATTCTGGTTCAAGGCCAGATCCAGCGACATCTTGCTGTTCATGGTGTACGAACCATCGAGGGCCGTGCTGTAGCTTTTTGTGCGGGTCTGGCTGGCGGTCACGGCCGAAGGAGAGGACGAGTCGGTGTAGGTTTCATTGAGTCCCAGGAGCCAATCTTTATAAGTGGTTCCGCCGATAAGCCTGGCCGTCTGTCCGAAGGTGTCCGAGAACTGGCGGTTGGAATAGAGCGACCACAAGGGTGAGTAGTCCAGGGTCCAATTCCGGCCGATTTGCAGGAGGGCGCCCGGCGAGATCATCTGGATGGTGGTATGGGCGACCTGGTTGCTGCTGGACAGAATCCCGTCGGCATACAGGAACTGGTAATAAGGGTGCGGCCGCAAGGTCAACGGCCCCCACTTGAACAGCTCCGCCTCGGTTTTAGGCACGGTGGCAAAGACGTTCATGTCACCGGCTTGTTGCAGGGCGGGCGGGGTTTCGTCGGGCGGTTGAGGACCGGGCGCCAGGATATATTGGGCCCGGGCCTGGCGTTCCAATGCAAAGAAACCCAGGAGCAACGTCCGGAACAGGATACGGGTTTTCCTTTTGGTGGTGCGTGAAAAAGCGGATTTTTTTGATTTTATCATCGAGCGCCGGGGCAGTCTGGGGTTTTTGGAGGAGATTGGGAACATTTTTAATGAGGGACCAATTCACCCACGGATATGGTCCAATGGCGCAGCGAATCTTCCAGGACTTTTTCCACCGGACGGATCCTCACGCCGGTGGCCAATAATTTTGAAACATCAAGGACGCAATTGGAGCGCATCGCCTTGGCGCCATAGAGATAGAATTCTTTGTCGCTGTCCCAATATTCAAAGCGGCGCTCCGGTTTGAGGATCCGCTGGATCATGTCCACGACCTGCCGGGTGGCCACGGCGCCGGGATTGGTGACGTTGTAAATGCCAAACGGCGCCTGTTTTTCCCAAAGATCCAGGCAGGCCCGGACGAAGTCTTCGAGGTGTGAAATCGAGTTTACGCCGTCGAACACCTTGGCGTAATGTTGCAGGCGCCAGAGGAGGTTTCGGGGTTCGCTCCGCTCGTTGAAGGGCATGCCCGGGCGCCAGATATAGGTCTCGCCGAGCCCGCGGATGGCTTCTTCGGCCAGGGCCTTGGTGCCGCTGTAAAAATTGCAGGGAGCATGACGAAAGGCAAAATTAGGTTCATCCCATTCGGTATAGCCGCAGATTTTTTCCGGACTTTCGGCAAACAACCGCCGCAGTTCCGCTCCTTCCACGTTCTGGGTTTTCCCATTGAGAATCAGCTTGGCCCCGCGGTAAATGCAGCCGGAGGAAACATGTCCCCACGGGGTGTCGGTCATGGAGCAGACCCGGGCCACGGTCTGGGGAAGCAGCGTATTGGCAAACAGCGTTTCTTCGCGGGCGGCTTCGCAGGCATCCACGTTGGGTCGGCCCCGATATCCGGCCGCGTTGATGATGAACCGCGGTTTTACCTTCCGCACATAATCAAACAACAGGTTGAAATCCCCGTAATTGATCGCCTTGCGCGTCAACGGAATAAAACCGTGTCCGCGCCGGCGCAACTCCGTGGAGAACGCCTGCCCCATGTAACCGGTTGATCCCAACAACAAGATCATGATGAAACCCAACCTCTTTTCTTTTTGGCTGTCTGACAGCGCATCAAAAACCGCTTTCTTTCCTGGGCGCCTTCGCTAACGAGGTCCGTTGTTTTCGATTGGCGATATACGTTTCATGCGGCTCGTGTGGACGGCGGAAGAATTTGCAAACCGAATGTCGTCAATTCGGCTGGAGCCTCCTCCTCGGTCTTTACCCTTTTCCGGTGCGGCAAGCTTTGGCTGCCGTTTTTCAACCATCTAGGCTTTCCAGACCTGGCCTGGCTTTGCCTTTACCGCGACCATGGCATTGCGGGTGTCCACAATGCATGGCGACCAGTCCGCCAGCTCCTGGTAATTGATGACTTCATGATTGGTGGCGATGATGACCGCATCAAAGCCTTGAATGGTTTCGCGATTCCAGACCACCGAGCGCGTGCCCGCCCAATGCGCGTGTTCGCGGGTCATGTGAACCACCGGCACGTACGGGTCGTAATAAGCCGCTTCCGCACCACGGGCCTTGAGCAGGTCCAACAGGACGTAGCTCGGCGATTCGCGGTAATCGTCCACGTTGGGTTTGTAGGCGAGGCCGACCACCAGCACGCGGCTGCCTTTCACCGACTTGCGCGATTCGTTGAGCGCTTCCGCCGTCCGGTTGACCACATGCATCGGCATGGCTGTGTTGATTTCCCCGGCCAACTCGATGAAGCGCGTGTTCTGGCCGTATTCGCGCGCCTTCCAGGTGAGATAAAACGGGTCGATGGGGATGCAATGCCCGCCCAGACCCGGTCCGGGGTAGAATGCCATGAACCCAAAGGGCTTGGTCTTGGCCGCATAGATGACCTCCCAGATATCAATGCCCATTGCCCCGTAAACGATTTTTAATTCGTTGACCAGGGCAATGTTGACGCCGCGGAAAATATTTTCGAGCAGCTTGGTGGCCTCGGCGGCCCGGCAGGAGGAAACTGGCACGATGGTTTTGATGGCGCGACCGTAGAGTGTCTTGGCGCGCTCCAAACAGGCCGGGGTGTAGCCGCCAACCACCTTGGGAATGATTTCAACCTTGCTCTGGACGTTGCCCGGGTCTTCCCGTTCGGGTGAAAAGGCCAGATGAAAATCCGTCCCAGCCTTCAATTTCGATCCCGCCTCGAGCACGGCCCGCAAATCCTCATCCGTCGTGCCCGGATACGTTGTGGATTCCAGCACCACCAGGATCCCCTTCTTCAAATGCGGCGCGAGGGCCTTGCCGGTCTCAATGATGAACGAAATGTCCGGTTCGCGGTTTTTATTGAGGGGTGTGGGCACGCAGATGATGACGGCCTCAACGCCCTGGACCAGGCTGAAGTCGGCGGAGGCGGAAAAGGTTTTGGCCTGCACCGCCGCGGAAATGGCTTCGGCGGATATGTGCTTGATATAACTGCGACCGCCGTTCAAGGCTTCCACCTTGGCCGGATCGATGTCCAGTCCCAGGACCGTGACTCCCGAACGCGCGAATTGAAGCGACAGGGGCAACCCGACATAACCTAATCCGATGACTGCTATTTTCATGTGTGTATTTCTCCTTCTTTACCGTGATTGTTGGTGCAAATTGAATGGACAGGCGGTTCAACCCTCCGGCTTTGGGGGCGCCAACTGGAAAAACAGAATTATTTTTTGCGCCGGTTTGGGCAATCGTTCCAGCGGAACCAGCGTGCAAAGGGTTTTCAGCGAATAAATGCCGGTCAGCAGCGTGAGCGTGGCTCCCAGAATTACTGTGGCGATGCGAGGAAGCTCATACCAACTGACAAACACCGCCGCGATTCCGGGCGCAAATATTGCGGCCAGTCGCAGATTTGCCCGCGACCATCGAAATCCGCTTAACCGGCGGACGACGAAGTAAATGCCGGTCCAATAAACAACATACAATCCGAAGAACGCGATGCCTGAACCTTTCAGCCCAAAAACCGTCAAACCGGCCCAGACCAAAAATACGAAGAGCCCGTTGGCCAGGAGTTCGGTCAAGAAAAAGAGTTTCCGCTCGCCCTTGGCAACCAGGATGAACCCCATCGGCCAACTGACCACGCGCAACATCATGCCCAGACAAATCCAACGGAGAATTTCCACCGCCGGCACGAAGGCTGAAGAATAAAAAAGCCAGATCACCAGCGGAGCAAACGTGAGGGTTGCGATGACCCCGGGAACGGCGAGCAGCAGACCCACTTCCGCCTGCTCATTCACCAGCCGGTTGCATTCCTGGTGGTCGCTGGCAACCGCGGTGAGGCGTGGATAAAAATCCGCCCCCATCGCGTCTGTAATAAATTTGACATACTGGATGCCCAGTGTCGAGGCCGCCGAATAACAGCCGACCGCTGCCAGGTCGAACTTGCGCAGCATTATAATATTCACCAGATAGCCCGCCCCCAGCGGCATCATGCCGGTGGTCATAAAAACAACTCCCAATCTTAACAAGGAGGAGATTTCCTCCCTGGCCTGATGCATCGTCAGCCGCACCCGTTCGACCTTGATTTTTCGAGCGTACCACCAGGAAGTGAGAATGCCCATCGCCGCCACACACACCAACGAGGGCGCCACGCCGTCTTCGTGGAAAAAATAAACAATGGGGACGCTGAACAGCGTGCCAAAAAATGCTCCCCATACGCTCATCCGGGCCAGGTCGGCAATCCGGCGCATGCCCTGCACCAACGCCGCCTGCCCTTGGGAAATATCCCCGAAAAAAACGGCCAGGGCCAGCAAAGCCACCGAACCGGTGTGCTGGTAGTCCTTGAACGTCAACCAGGAGATGGGTTTGCACAGGGCCAACAGCAGCAGGGCGCCAATGGTTCCGGAGCAAAACGCCACCCGCCGCAGAACGGTCACTGTCCGGCCGATGCGCTGAGCGTCTCCGCTCCCGACGGCTTCGGCAATCTGCCGCACGCCGCTGGTATTCACTCCCATTCCCGCGATGCTCCGCGTCAAATCGTTGACCAATCCATAAACGCCAAACAGTCCCACCCCGGCCCGCCCCAGGATCAAAGCAATGGCCTTGGTCCGCACCATGCCGAGACCAATGTTCAAAACCGAAGAACCGCCGATCAGAGCGGATGACTTTAAAATCTGTCCGTAGGAATGTTTCTTTGCTTCGCTCACCTTGCAATTGTTCCCTTGATTCAGGAGCTGGCCCGAATCGCTGATTACCTTTGGGCTGGTCGGAGAATCCGGCACGTTTCCTCGATCACCCGATCCGTTTGTTCCCGGGAAAGATGGGGCCCGATCGGCAGGCTCAAAATCGTGCCGGACATTTTTTCAGCAACCGGGAAATCGCCGGCCACCCATTGGCCATCCGCATAGGCGCCGGCCAGGTGTGGTGGAACCGGATAATGAATCAGCGTGCCGACACCCGCAGCGGTCAATTTCTGCTGCAACTCATCGCGCCGGGGATGACAAACGACAAACAAGTGCCAGACCGGTTCCGCCCAATCGGGAACCAGCGGCAGGGTCAATCCAGGCAGACTATCCAATCCCGCCAGAAAAAGTCCGGCAATTTCCCGCCGACGCGCATTCCACTCCTCCAGTTTTCTTAGTTTCACCCGCAGGAACGCCGCCTGCAGTTCATCCATGCGCGAGTTGAATCCCTTGACGTCGTTGAAATATTTTTTCTTCGACCCGTAATTGCGCAAGGTTCGCACCCGATCCGCCAATTGTGCATCATTGGTGGTGACTGCCCCGGCATCGCTGAAGGCGCCGAGGTTTTTCCCGGGATAAAAACTGTGACCGGCGGCATGGCCGAGCGAACCGGTTCGCCGGCCTTTGTAACGGGCACCTTGGGCCTGCGCACTGTCCTCAATGACTTTCAAGCCGTGTTTGGAGGCGATGGCCATGATCGGCTCCATGTCGGCCGGCTGGCCATAAAGATGCACCGGCATGATGGCCTTTGTCCGAGAGGTGATGGCGGCTTCGATCTGACCGGGATCCAGGTTGAACGTTCGCGGGTCAGGTTCGATCGGCACCGGTGTGGCCCCGGCGTAAGAAACCGCCAGCCAGGTTGCTATGAAAGTATTCGTCGGGACGATGACTTCATCGCCGCTACCGATGTCGCAGGCCTTGAGAACGAGATGCAACGCATCAAGGCCATTGCCCACCCCCACGCAAAACTTTGCATCGCAATAGGCGGCGTATTCAGCTTCGAAGGCCTCCAACTCCTGCCCCAGCAAATACCATCCCGAGTCCATGACCCGATGGTAAGCGGCGTCAAACTCGCTGCGGAGTTCATCGTACGTTGGCTTCAACTCAAGGAAGGGAACTTTCATGCGTTTTGGCCCAGGGCTTTCAGGAATTCCTCATAAACGCGATAATAATCGGCTTCGTCGTAGTAATTCGAGGCCAGAACCATGCATACGGAACCGGACGAAAAATTGTCCAGTTCGCGCCAGATCATGGGGCCTACATACAGTCCGTAATACGAGCGATTCAAATGAAACCGCTGCCTTTGTTTGCCGTCATCCAGAATGACATCGAAGCTGCCCGACATGGCGACAATCAACTGGTGCAACCCCTTGTGCGCATGGCCACCGCGTTCCGCTCCGCCAGGCGTGTCGTAAAGGTAGTAAACCCGCTGGATTTGAAAAGGTACGTGGCGCCCGCCTTCGATGAAAGTCAGATTGCCCCGCGGGTCTGCGATCTTGGGCAGGTTAATGATTCGAGAATGGTTTTCTTCCGTCATGTATCACCTTGTTTTTTGTTTGGGTCACGCGAAACGTTGCTGCCGGACTTGATTTCGGTTTCTTCCCACGGCTGGCGTTTGCCGGCTTGCGTTTTTTCCCACTCCAACACCTGTTTTCCGGCAAATTCGGCCAAAGGCCGTTGACGATCACTACCTCGGCTCCATTCCTCGGCCGTAATGACGTATTCCACCATGTCCACGGGCTTGCCGCCAATCAACTGCGCTGCGTGGACTATTCCGACTTGTTTGAATCCGGCTTTTCGGTGGAGGGATTGGACCGACATGTTGGTGGCCACTATTCTAGCCCGCAATTCGCGCAAGCCCATGCTGCCAAAAGCCATTTCGGTCGTTAATATTCCGGTGGGCACTCCCGCCATCACTTCTGGACGCATGATGTGCCGTCCCTTTTCCGCGCTTGTCCCGTTCACGTTGTAAATGCTGTGGGTGCCCAGCGGGATACCCCCCGAACTCTCGACGATGAAGTAGTAATCCCCTTCCCGCTCAAAATATGCCTTCAGCCAGGCCTCCTGACTGGCCACGTCCGTGACGGAATCGCCAACGTTTCCCTTCACATAATCGAGATTCCTGAGCCACACGATGAACGCGGCGTCCTCGATTCGAACGGGACGCAGTCGCAGATTAAATCCCTCCAGGTGGATGTTGTGGCGCATTGAATTTAGCCGTTTAGTTTTCCCGCTTTTTCTCCATTCAGATTTGAATGACGATGTCCTGCCGATAGTGAAGCGCGATTCGCCGCACGCCCACGATTCGGGAAGCGATTTCCTTAACCTTCTCGACCAAAATGAGTCCCAAACCCAGTCCGGCGTGGCGGCCTTGAAGGGCATAGTCCGGATGCACCGCAACATGCATGATGGCAATGTCAGTGGGAATTGTCCTGATGAAAACCACAACGCCTACCGGATTGCCACCGCGCCGATCCTGGTCGAAAGCGAAAAGGGTTTGGGTCTCATGATCTCCGACCCGGACAGACAAACCGTTCGGCGTGTCCTCGATCCGGGGATGGCCGAACTTTCCCAGGGAGTTGACGATTCCTTCCCGGACCCGAAATTGGCGGGGATTGAAAAAGAGCAACTCCTCCAGCGCCGGACGAGCGTCCTTCATGGCTTTCGACGAAAAAACAAGGTTCAAGAACTGCTCTCCTCCGGGCGCGTTGGGGTGACCAGGCGGGCGCTCAATTCGTTCTCTCGCGCAATGGCTTCGCCTGGCATCGGGGAACAGACCGTTCGGCCTCCGTCCACGACCAATTCCTGGCCCGTGATCCAGCGGGCACGGTCCGAGGTCAAAAATTCCACGGCATCCGCCACATCCTCCGGCCGGCCAAAGCCCAACGGGTAAAACCCCAGAAAATTCGGGCTTTCAAAATACTGCCGGGTCATTTCGGTTTCAATGATGCCCGGCAAAACGGAATTGACCCGCACCGCCGGGGCCAGTTCCACGGCTAACGAGAGGGACATCGCGTTAACGGCCCCTTTGGTCGCACCATAAACGGAAAGGCCGCTGCCGCCAAGCCGGCCGGAGATGCTCGAAATAAACGTGATGCTTCGCAGGGCACCGTGGTTGGTGCTCTTTCGCGTCAGCGGCTGGATTATTTCCATGGCGGAGAACACATTGACGTTGAATATTTGCCGCACAAATTCCATTTCCACGGCGCGGGCGAGTTGAAACCCCGTAAACCCCGCCGAATGGATGAAATGCCCAATGCCAATGCCCCGGTCCTTCAGCAAATCCGTCAATTCCTGCGCCAGGCCGCCGATATCGTTCAAATCACGCGGCCACAAGATATGCCGTTCCGGGGCGGCGCACCGGTTTCGGACGGCCTCAAGTCGCTCCACGTTTCTACCGGCGAGAATGAGCCGGTGGGAAGGCGCGAGCTTCCACGCAATGTTCTTGCCAAAACCGGAAGAAGCGCCGGTGACTAAAGTGTAGGTTTCCATGGTTCCACCAAATTATTTTCGACGGCCGTCAAACTGAAATGAATTTGAACGTGTCACACTTTGGGCAAATGCCGTTCCCGCTACTTCACCGGAAAGAGGTTTTTTCCCGCCAATCGGCCGCCATCCACGACCAACTCATGGCCCGTGATCCAACGGGCGCGATCGGACATGAGAAATTCCACGGCGTCCGCCACGTCACCTGGCTGGCCCAAGCCCAATGGATGCATCGCCTTTACGGTGGCGACAAATTCCGGCTTGGCGAATTCCCCGTGATTCATTCCCGACTCAATGATGCTGGGCAGCACTGCATTCACCCGGACCGTTGGAGCCAATTCGACGGCGAGGGCCAGACACATCCCGTTCACGGCACCCTTGCTGGCAGCATAAACATATTGGCCGGTGGCGCCCAGCCGGCTCCCGACCGACGAGATGATCGTAATGCTCCGCAGCGCCCCGCCGTTCGCCTTCTTTTGGGTCAACGTCCGGATCAGTTCAATAGCCGAGAACAGATTGACGTTGAAAACCCGCGCAACAAATGCCATGTCGTGGGCGCGCGCAAATTGATGGCCGAAAACTCCCGCCGAATGGATGAAATGCTCGATCCAGACGTTTTCCTTTACCAAAAAAGAGGCGAATTCCACGCCGACGCCCTCGGGCCGGCTGAGATCCCGCGCCCACAGCAAGTGCCCGGGCGTCGCACAAGCGCTCCGGGCAACGTCGAGTTTTTCCGCGTCAAGGTCGGCCAGCACGAGCCGGCGCGAGGGAGACAATTTCTCGACAATGCTCCGGCCAAACCCGGACGCGGCCCCGGTGACCAATGTATATGCCTCGCGCATGGGTGCCGTTCAGGCCGGTTTGTAGTCCACTATCTTGCAGAAGTCCAGCGGGCCCAGATCCATCACCGCCGAAATCCACGTCAGTCCGACGCCAAAACCCGAAAGACATACGCGGCGAGTCTCAGCCAGCATAGGTTCGCGGCAGTTCAACGCGATATTCAGCGGGATCGTGGTCGAACTGCAATTGCCGTAAAGGCTGACGACATTGTTCGGGACTTTCGCCGGCGGGATCTTCATCTTCTGTGTCATCTGCGTGACGATGAATGGGTTTGGCTGGTGCAGGAAAAAATGCGCAATGGAGTCCCGGGTTTCGCCCGAATACGCGAGCACCGCTTCGATCTGCGGCGGGATGTCATCCATGGTAAAGTTAAAGACGGCGGCGCCGTCCATATCAACATGTTCCAGGCATTTGACGACCCCTTCTTCCACTTCGCGCAGTTTCAGCGTCTCAGGCGAGGAGGGCATTCGATACGCTCCGCCCGGAATGATGAGCGCCTTGTAACGGGAACCGTCGTTCTTGACGTCCATAAAAATGGTCTTTTCGTCTGCACTCCGCTCGACCACGGTCGCGGCCCCCGCATCGCCATTGATGGGATAGTTAATGCGGTTCTCGCGGGTCATTTGCTTGCTCCCGGTATCCCCGGTCAACAACAGCACTTTTGAGACGGCCGGAAGCTCCAAAAGCATGAACGCCAGCTGCAACCCGGCAAGATAGCCCGCGCAACCCTGATTGATGTCCAGACAGATGACGTCATGGCCCAGGCCGAGCTTGCCGTGAATCACATTACTGGTTGGTGGTAGAATATAATCCGGAGTCTGAGAAATGAACAGCACGGCGCTGATCTCCTCTTTTTTTAAAACCCCGGCATCGAGCAACTGCTGCACGCCATAGAGACAAAGGTCGGAAGCACAAACGTCCGGTGGCGCGATCCGGTGCCGATCCAGGCCCATGATTTTCTTGAACCGCTTCGCCTGCGGCTCGGTCATCTTGAAATACTGGTATTCGTCGTCAAAACGAAATTCCTGGCTCGGCGCAACGGCGACGATCGAACTGATGCGCTTGTTCTTGAAGATACATTTCATACGACGGGACGCGGCACGGGTGGTTTCGGTTGGGTCTTGGCCCTACTTCTGCTTGGTCTCGACCAGACGCGCCAGGTCTTCAGCCGTAACGACCGAGCGGATCTCCTCCGCCTTGACGGATACGCCGTATTTCGCGTCAGTCATCGCCAGCACCGACAAGATCGCCAGCGAATCCCAAACGTCAAACTCTTTCAGGACGCTTTCCGGTTTTACTTCCTCAACGTCGAGGATTTCCGCCAGTCTTTGATAGAACTCAAGTTTATCCATATGATTTGTTAGTTGTATTCAATGATTTTGTTAAAAGCAAGCTTGCCCAGCTTGAGCAGCATTGCGCTCCAGGCCAGTCCCCCGCCGAACGCGGCCAGACAGACCTGTAATTGTTCCCGTTGCAGGCGTTCCCGCAAGTTGTATGCCATCACCGTTGGAATAGTCACGCTGCCGTTGTTGCCGAAATGTTCCACCACGTTGTTCGGCATCCGGGCATATGGCACTTTCATCTTGTCCGCCAGTTTCTCCAGCATGAAACGGTTGGGTTGATGACACAGATAATAGTCCACTTCCGCAGAGGATACCCCCGCCCGCGCCAGCAGTTTTTCAATCAGGGGCGGCACCTCCGTCTGTACAAAATTGAAGATGGCCGACCCGTCCATGAACACGTGATCCTTGGCCCGGAGATTGTTGTCGCCCACGTCCTCGAGTAACGCGGTTTCCGGGGTGGACGGCATGCGCAGTCCGCCGGCAGGAATCATCAAGGCTTCCGCCCGCGAACCATCCATTTTGACGCTCGCGTGGATCATCGTGTCTTCATGGTCGCGCTCAATAATCGTGATGGCCGCACCGTCCCCGATCAACGGATAAATGTTACGATCCTTTGGCGAGGCCTTCCGGCTGAGCACATCAGCATTCACCAGAACCACCTTGTTCACGCTTTCCTGCTCCAGCAGCATGAAGGCCTGAATCAAACCAATCACGAATCCCGCGCACGCTTGGTTGATATCCAGGCACAACATGTCGTGTTTGAGGCCGAGCCGGCCTTGAATCAAACTGCTCGTCGCCGGCATGAAATGGTCGGCGGTTTGCGTCACGAGTAAGAGTGCATCAATCTCCTCGCGCTTCAGCAGGTCCTGTTCGAACAGGTGTTGCAGGCCAAACACAGCCAGGTCCGACACGCACACGCCCGGCTCGACGACCCGGCGCTTGTCAAACCCCATGACCTCCTTGAGCTTGAGCGAACGGGCCTCGGGAAAATTGAAGTTCTTCATATCTTCAATGAAAGAACGTTCGTTCTCCGGCAACACGACGAGGACGCCGGAGATGCGTTTGCGGCGAAAAGTGAAATTCATAATTTGGCCCCGCTTTTGGCCAGGAGAGCCTCAATGGTCAGCAGATCTTGAAAATTCTCGGGAACGATGTCCGTGCCCGGGATGGAAATGCCGAAATTTTTATCCAGCGCTGCCACCAGTGTGACCATATCGAATGAGTCAAGCAGGCCGTCCGTGATGAAATCACGGGAGGCGGTGAAGTCAAATTCGGGACGGATTTCCTTTAGGATTTCGAGTACTGATTTCATGAGGTGATCATTCGGTTGGCCAGGACGTGGTCAATCAACCCGTCCGGGGCATAGCCATAGTGCCGGTATTTCTGGATGGCATTTTCGTTGTGAGCATCCACCCAAAGGGTGAATCGACGGACCGCAGCCTGGGTTCGGAAATAATGTTGCATCAAGGCCGAGCCGACCCGTTGCCCGCGAAAGTTCTCCGCCACCGCCCAAAAGCGGACGCTCGAAGCCAGCCCTTGGGTTTCAAAAAAGAGCAATCCGGCCAGTTTGCCGTTGCGCTTGACGACGAGCACCTGGCGATACTCAACGGCAAATTCAATTTCATAAGGCAAAGGCAGTTGTTCGCCATAGCGGTCAAACGAGTTTTCAATCAATCCCTGCACTGCTGGGACATCTGCTTTCTCGGCAAAACCGGCGTCCGGGGCGTCACCGCCGGTTTCCGGGCACCCGATTCTCGCCAGGCGCTGGAGTTGTGTGTATCGCCGGAAGCCGGCCGGCTCGAACGCCGTCAATAACTGGTTCAATGTGGCATTGTTCCCCACCAGGTCGGTCGTGACTGCCCCGGCCTTCAGGCCGGTTGACGACATCATCCCCTGCTCCAACGCCGCCCGATCTGCGCAAAAATAAAAGTGCCGGAAATCACGGTCCGTCCTGAAAAAAAACACCGCGCCATCCTGCCATTCGGCAAACAATTCACCGTGATCAATCCAGCTTTGTAATTTCGATTCCACGGGAAAAAAATTGGTGCAATAAGCCTTTGCGCCCGCCTTGGCTTTTTGCACGGCGTCCAAAACCTGCCCCGGCATCTGGATGGGACTCATCGGGTTAATTCACGCTGCCCACCAGTTTGGCCCGGTCAATTTTTCCGTTCGGATTGCGGGGCATCAGTTCCATCCAGTTGAAAACCGTCGGCAGCATGTATTTGGGCAGCGACACGGACAGGCGTTCGCGAATGAAGGCGGGCGTCAGTTCCTTGTCGCACTCATAAAACATGGTGATCTCTTTTTTGTTCTGATTATAGACCACGCAACAATTCCGGATGCCATCAACCTGGAGCGAGGCATGTTCGATTTCACCGAGTTCGATGCGATAGCCGAGATGTTTGATTTGAAAATCTTTCCGGCCCAGGAACATGATTTCACCACGGCTGCTCCAATAGCCGGAATCACCGGTGCGATAAATCCATTCCGGGTAGTGCGGATTGAGGGGGTTTTGCACGAACCCCTTGGCGGTTCTTTCAGCATTGTTGTAATACCCCAGCGCGAGCGAACTTCCGCGAACGCATATTTCACCGGGTTCGTCCACCTTGGCCGGCTGGTTTTGATCGTTCAAAATCAGGATGTCGGTGTTGCGCATGGGAAAACCGATGGGCAGCTTTTCATCATCGGCCAACGCGCGGTCCACGATGTAATAAGTGCAGGCCACGGTAATTTCGATCGGTCCATAGAGGTTCACAAACATGGCGTCGGGCAGATGACGCCGCCAATAGTTGAGATGTTTGGTCGGGAAAACTTCGCCGATGAAAAACACCTTGTTGATGCGTTCCAGTTTCGCTCTTGCCAACAAATCCTGGTTGGCAATGTTCACCATGATGGTCGGAACCCAGAAAATGAAATTGATGGGGTGGGCGGTTAAAAACTCGATCAACTTGACCGGGAACATGGCGCATTGGTCGGGGACCACGATCCAGGTGGAACCTTTCGCAATCATCATGCAAAATTCGAGCGTGTAGGCGTCGAAATAAATCGGCGCCAAGCTGCCCATGACCTCGCCGCCATCCAGTCCCAGCCGGTCGAACGCCCAGTCGGCAAAGTCGATTGTATTGCGATGGTTCAGAGCCACACCCTTGGGGATGCCGGTGGAACCGGAGGTGTGGATGATGCAATAGGTATCGGTATCAATGATTGAATCCAGCCGCTGGAGCAGGACCGCGTTGTCGTAAATCGTTTCGGCCACCATGGCGTTTTCGATCAACAGCAGTTTTTCCTCGGCGATGCCCATGGCGCGCAAGGGAGCCGCGTGCGCGGCGGAGGTGACAATGATGCCGGGATTGAGGTTGTCCAGCATGCCTTTGAGTCGTTGCGGCGGAGATTTGATGTCGAGATTCGCGTAGGCATTGCCGCTGTAAAGAATGCCGAGGTCGGCCACGATGTTCTGGGCGCTTTTGGGCAGGAACACCGGGACCGGCTGCCGGATGGCGGAATTTTTTTGAAGAATCAACGCGGCGCAATTCTTGGCAAAGCGTTCAATTTCCTTGAACGTGAATTGGCGGTCATGTTCCACGACGGCCGTTTTGGCTCCATATTTTAGCGCCGCCCCTTTTTCAAAATATTCAAGAACGTTAATTTGCATGTCGATAGAGTATTTCCCCGTTTGACGTGACGTGTGTGGTATAAAACGACCGGTTCAAGGACTGACGACCAGCCTGAAGAAGCGTTGTGGCAAGGCGCCCATGGTATTGGTGACGATGATGGGATCACCCGTGCCAGGCACGGCGCCTCCAAAAGCATTCCATGTCGTCGCGCTGAGATCGTCCTTGTACTGGAGTTGATAGGTTTGGCTCGTGATGGTCGGCCAGCTTAAGCCGAATTGATTTCCATTCAAAGCGACACCTGTCAACTGCGGCGCCGCCACCACGGTCAATGTGCCATCGCTGAAGCTGAAGACATAATTCGCCGCACCCAACGTGCCGGAATCAACTGAAATGGGATAGAGTCCGGGCGGACTATTGGTCGTGGCTGTGGTGCTTAAACCGGGGGCGCCGGTCAAAACATTCGTTCCCTCACCGGGAACAAAACCGCTATAACTCGCGGTCAACGGCGGGTTCGGCAGCCCAAAGGTTGTGCTCTGGTTGTCGGCAGTCACCGTCAACGTAGCCGGGGTGATGTTGGCCGTGAGTCCACCCGGCGGCGTCAGCGTGTAATTGGTTGCGTTGGCGCCGGTTAACGCCAGCCCGCTGACGGTCACCGCGATATTGTTCCCCACTCCGGCACTGACAAAGGCTGCCGTGTATCCGTTGGTGGACAGGTTGACCAGATCACTTCCCACCACACCAATCAATACCACATTGTTTGAACTGATCGTTGCTGCCGTCGTGCCGTCATATACCTTGTCGTTGGCAGTGATGCCCGGATTCAACACCTCAACCCGATAAAATCTTTGCGGTACGCCGGTCACAACGTTGGTTTGAGTGGCCGTCGAGCCGGTCGTCGCCACATCCGGCGACAAATCATTCCAGTTGCTGCCGTTTAGGTTGTCAATGTACTGAACCCTGTAGCTGCCGCCAGGAACAGAGTTCCAGGTAATGGTGACAACATCGTTGGTCTGACGAATGGAAGTGATCAGGGGTGAAGGCACCGATTTAATCGTAAGCGCCTTGGCTGTGATGTTGGCGGTCAGACCCGACGGCTGGCTCAATGCGTAGTTACCTGCCGCGCCTCCTGTCAACGTCAGCCCACCGACCGTCACCCCGATACCCGTGCCCACATTCGCACTGGCGAAGTTCGCCGTGTAACTGTTCGTGTTCAATCGCACATTAGCCGCGTCCCCAGCCAGCACGCCGTTCAATACCACATTGTTCGAACTGATCGTTGCCGTCGTCGTGCCGTCATATGGTTTGTTGTTGGCAGAGATGCCCGAAGTGATGGTCACGCCAATTGCTGTGATATTGGCGGTCAGACCCAACGGTTGACTCAACGCGTAGTTACCTGCCGCGCCACCTGTCAACGTCAGCCCACCGACCGTCACTCCGATACCCGTGCCCACATTCGCACTGGCGAAGTTCGCCGTGTAACTGTTCGTGTTCAATCGCACATTAGCCGCGTCTCCAGCCAGCACGCCGTTCAATACCACGTTGTTCGAACTGATCGTTGCTGTCGTCGTGCCGTCATAGGGTTTGTTGTTGGCAGTGATGCCAGAGGTGATGGTTACCCCAATCGCCGTGATGTTGGCGGTCAGGCCTGACGGTTGGCTCAATGTGTAGTTGCCTGCCGCGCCGCCTGTCAACGTCAGCCCACTGATTGTCACCCCGATACCCGTGCCCACATTCGCACTCGCGAAGTTCGCCGTGTAACTGTTCGTGTTCAATCGCACATTAGCCGCGTCTCCAGCCAGCACGCCGGTCAACACCACATTGTTCGAAGAGATCGTTGCTGTCGTCGTGCCGTCATAGGGTTTGTTGTTGGCAGAGATGCCAGAGGTGATGGTCACCCCAATCGCCGTGATGTTGGCGGTCAGGCCTGACGGTTGGCTCAATGTGTAGTTGCCTGCCGCGCCACCTGTCAACGTCAGCCCACTGACTGTCACCCCGATACCCGTGCCCACATTCGCACTCGCGAAGTTCGCCGTGTAACCGTTCGTGTTCAATCGCACATTAGCCGCGTCTCCAGCCAGCACGCCGCTCAATACCACGTTGTTCGAAGAGATCGTTGCTGTCGTCGTGCCGTCATAGGGTTTGTTGTTGGCGGTGATGCCTGAAGTGATGGCCACCCCAATCGCTGTGATATTGGCGG
>Ga0265320_10000751_pt1 | contig 24880 bp, 22 predicted proteins | sample 4827metaG_FD_202087 | JGI IMG/M metagenome (GOLD analysis project Ga0265320, IMG submission 202087) | Rhizosphere microbial communities from Carex aquatilis grown in University of Washington, Seatle, WA, United States - 4-8-27 metaG | ecosystem: Host-associated > Plants > Roots > Rhizosphere >...
GCCTCGTCGTACGCGGGCACCACGACTGCCACGGTTTTTCCGGACCGCATCCCGTCCGCCTCTACTTTGCCTCGTCGCGCCGCGAAATGCGGACGAGGGCGCGATCGCGAGGGAAATGCGAATTCGCGCACGGCGCGCGCGGCGCGAATTCGACTTCGCAGTCTCTCTGCCACACCGAAAGCGCCCAGATTGAGCGTCGATCGTCCCCACTTCGCCGGCCGCAACGTCGAACGTGCCCCTAAAACAACCTGAACCCCAGCGTTCGAGAGGGTGACTCCGACTGGAAACCGTGCCACCGTTCGCTCGGCCCAATTGGGCCCACGTTTCTGCGAGCCCCTCCCATGTTGCCCCGTTTCGCGGCCGATTATCGAACTCTGCTCTGGGTCTTCGTCCTCGCCCCGCTGTTCGTGGGCATCCAGTACGCGCGCCCCGAGCTCATCCCCTATCTGTTCTGGGTGACCGCGTATTTCGCGATCGCGTCCGGGGTCGTCGCGCACAACCACAACCATTGCCCGACGTTCGCCAACAAGCGGATGAACGCCCTTTTCGGCAACTGGATCTCGCTCCAGTACGGGTTCCCGACCTTCGCGTGGATCCCGACGCACAACCTGAATCACCACAAGTACGTGAACACCGAGGGCGACGCGACGATCACGTGGCGTTACACCAATCGGCACAACGTCGGGGTCGCGGCGACGTACTTCTTCGTCTCGGCGTACTTCCAGCAGTACCCGACGAAGGCGTTCATCGAAAAGACGAAGGTGAAGAATCCCGCGCTCTGGCGCCGGATCCAGGTCCAGTACGCGTTCTGGATCGGCAGCTACGTCGCGCTCCTCGTGCTCGCCCTCCGCCTCCACGGCTTGAAGACGGGCCTGTTCGTGTTCGTGATGACGGTGGCGCTTCCGGCGGTCATCTCGCTGTGGACCGTTCACCTCTTCAACTACGAGCAGCACGTCCACACCGACCCGTGGTCGGAGCACAATCACTCGCGAAACTTCGTCAGCCCGACGTTGAACTTCCTGCTCTTCAACAACGGCTTTCACACCGCGCACCACGAGAAGCCCGGGCTCCACTGGAGCAAGCTCGCCGACGCGCACGCGAAGATCGCCGACCAGATCGATCCGAGCCTCAAGCAGTCGAGCGTGTGGTGGTACTGGATCCGTCAGTACGCGCTCACGCCGCTCGTGCCGTCGCTGGGCACCGTCCAGCTAGGCAGGGGACCGGATCATCCGCCGAACGGCGCGCGCATCCAGGGCATCGCCTCCGCGGACGTGGACACCGGCGACGCGGGCACCAACGCCGAGCGCGCGCACGTCGCCGTCTGAGCAGAAAAGCGGGGGCGACTCCGAGCGGCGGCTTCACGTCGCGCGACTCCGAGTCCGGCTCATCCTCCTCGGGCTCTTCGTCGCCGTACTCGTCGCATTTCGGCTGACCCGCCGTCCGTTCCCGAGCGATCGCACGCCGGAGGGCGCGTATCTCCGCGTCGCCAAGGCCGTGAATCAGGATCGGCCCGAGGACTTTTTCGCGTACCTGGAGACGCCCGCCCAGCACGCCGCGTACAGCATTCGCGACTACCGCAAGAAGGCGAGAGATAGGGTGCTCGCGACGTATCCCGAACCCGAGCGGACGCGTCTCGCCGCGGGCTACGCGGCCGACGCGACGGCCGCGGACGGCCCGGATCTGTTCCGCACGTACGCCGTTCGACACGGGTTCATCGCGCTCCTCCGGCGCGATCTCTCGGGCGTCGCGAAGACGGAAACGGCGGGCGAGCGCGCCACCGTAGAGACGGTTCGCGGCACGCGGTACCCGTTTCGCCGCCGCGAAAACGGGATCTGGGGTCTCACCCTGTTCACGCCGGCGCTCACGTCGGACGCGGAAAAAGCCGCACGCGACTACCAGCTCATCGACCGCGCCGCGAGCGACTACGAACGCGTCGGCGGCGCGCACCCGTCGTCACACGACGGCGGTTGAGCGGACGAAATCGGGCGCGGGCGGCAGCAGCGGTTCGAACCCGAGCGCGACTCAGGCCACTTGTCCGCGCGGAGTCGCCGGGGCTTCGGCGCGATCGTCGGGGCCGCCGTACGCCTTCAGCTTCCGATAGAGCGTCTTGCGATCGAGCCCCAACGTTTGCGCGGCAACCGTCCGATTTCCGCCGACCGCTTCGAGGACGCGCATGATGTAGCGGCGCTCGATTTCTTCCAGAGGAACCAACTCTGCCGCGTCGAAGCTCGACACGGCGACGTGCGATTGCCGGTAGCTCTGGATGCGCTCCGGAAGATCTTCGACGACGAGCTCGCTGAAGCGCGTGAGCGCGATGGCCCGCTCGATACAGTTTCCGAGCTCGCGCACGTTGCCGGGCCACGAATACGCGAGGAGCCGCTCGGCGACCGCCGGAGACAGTCCGTCGACGTGCTTCCCGAACGATTGCGCGAAGTGCTCGAGAAAGTGCTGCGCGAGGAGCAAGACGTCGGTGCCGCGCGCGCGAAGCGGCGGCACCGCGACGTGCACGACGTTGATTCGATAGAACAGGTCGCCGCGAAAGCGCCCTTCTTCGACGGCCGTCTCGAGGTCGCGGTTGGTCGCGGTCACGACGCGCGCATCGAACGGAACTTCGGTGTTTCCGCCGACGGGGCGCACCTTGCGCTCTTGCAATGCGCGGAGAAGCTTGGGCTGAAGCCCGAGGGGCAGCTCGCCGATCTCGTCGAGGAACAAGGTGCCGCCGTTCGCTTCGACGAAGAGGCCGTCTCTCGAGTGCTTCGCGTCGGTGAAGGCGCCTTTCGCGTGCCCGAACAGCTCGCTCTCGAGCAAGGTTTCGGTGACCGCTGCGCAGTTCAATGCCACGAAAGGCCCGCCGTGACGGCGACCGCGTTGGTGGATCGCGCGGGCGACCAGCTCTTTGCCGGTTCCGCTCTCGCCCGTGACGAGCACCGAGGCGTCGGTTTCGGCGACGCGATCGAGCAAATCGTACACGCGCTCCATCGCCGGGCTCGCGCCGATGAGCTCCTTGAAACGATCGGAGTGACGGACGAGCCGGCGAAGCCGCGTCACCTCGGCGCTGAGCTCCCGATGTCGGACCGCGCGCTCGATGGCCAGACGGAGCGCGTCGATGTCGAACGGTTTCGTGATGAAGTCGTAGGCACCGGCGCGGATCGCGGCGACCGCGGTGTCGAGGCTCCCGAACGCCGTGATGAGGACCACGGCGATCCCCGGCCGATTCGCGGCGACGCGTTCGCACAGCTCGAGGCCGCTCATCCCGCGCATGTTCAGATCGGTGACGATGACGTCGAAGTCCTCGGTCTGAAGGAGCGCGAGCGCTTCCTCTGCCCAGGCCCGAGTCGTGACCGCGAAGCCGCGGCGCGTAAGACCGTCACGTAGCAGATCGCACTGCGCCGAATCGTCGTCGACGACGAGCACTCGTCCGCTCATGTCCGCGCTCCTTCTGCTTGATCGAGGCGTAAAGTGAAGCGGCTCCCCGCGCAGGGGTGACTCTCCACGTCGATCCATCCGCCGTGGTCTCGCGCGATCCCGTACGAAACGGACAGGCCGAGGCCGGTGCCTTCGCCGACGCTCTTCGTCGTGAAGAAAGGTTCGAAAATCCGCGACGCGGTCATTTCATCCATCCCCGATCCGGTGTCGACGACCCTGAGGAAGGGAAACGTGTTGGCCGTGCCCCCGTGATCGGCCGGCGGCGTGGCGCGCTCTTGCCCGACCTCTACATGAACGGATCCTCCTTTTGGGGTCGCTTGGATCGCGTTCACGATCAGGTTCGTCAAGGCTTGCTCAATCTGGCCGCCGTCGGCGTAAGAAATGATCGGGGTTCGAGGCGCGTCGATGTGCAGCAACACGTTGGCCTTGCCCGCCATTCCCTCGAGCATCGAGACGCATTGATTGGCCACTTTTCGCAGATCAATCGCGTCTTTACGTCGCGTTCCCCGCCGCGCGAAATCCAGGAGCTGTCGAATGATGCGCGTCATTCGCTGCGCCTGCTCGCCGATGATGCGCGCGTTGTCGGATACGGCGTCGCCGGTCGCCTCGCCCTCGGCGATCATCTGCGCGCGACCGGCGATGACGTTCAGCGGCGTTCCGAGCTCATGCGCGATCCCCGACGCCAGCTTGCCCACCGTCATCAATCGGTCGGCGTGCCGCAGCTGCTCGACGGCGGAGACCCGTGCGCCGGTCTCTTCGATGACGCGATCGCGTGCCTGCGCCAGCTGGTCGCACATCGTGTTGATTTCGCTGGCGAGCGCCCCGAGCTCGTCGCGCTGAGGCAAGACCAGTGGACCCGAAAGATCGCCTTTGCCGACTCGACGTGCTTTGTCGACGAGGAGCCGCATGGGCCGGCCAATGAACATGAACCCGAGCGCGCTGGCCACGACGCCGGTCGCGACGAGGAGCGCGGCCGTCTCGATGAGCACGTTGCGCCGAGTCACGTCGAGATAGGCCAGCTCTTCCTCGAGCGATTCGGCGAGCTCGAGCGCACCCGGGCGCACGGCGGGCGTCGATACGGGAACATAAGTGAAGACCGCGCCTGGGCGAGACACCGCACCTTCGACGCGAACGCTCGCCGTTTCCCCACGAAATATTGCGCTCTGTACTGGCCCCGCGATCCTTTTCGCGATCACCGGGTCGTCGAGCCAGACCCAGCGCACATGCATGTGGTGCGAGCTCAGATCGGCGTGCCGAACGAGCTTCATCGCCTCCGGCGCGCCTTCGTCTTGCCAGATCTTCGTGACGGCTCGAGCCAGGACGACGCCGGTGAACGCGGCGTCGCGACGCATGTCCCAATCGAAATACGCAATCTCGCGCGACAGTCGTCGTTCCGCGGCAATCCAGAACACCGCCAAGATGATGACCGCGAGCCCCAACAGGAATTTTCGCGTCAGACGCATGCGCTGCTTCTACACCCGCGTATGTAAGGATTGCGGAAACCAGAAGCTATCTCAGAAACCGTAGCGAGCACCTCGCTGCTAGGAAGGCCGACGCAGGCATACGCTGGTATTTCGAGGAGGCCGACCGACGCAGCGGGGGGCGTAGTAGGTTTATGAGATAGCTTCTAGCGGCGACGATTCGACGTGTCAGCGTAGCGACGTCCTTCGGGAGCGCCAGTCTCTACGGGAAGATCTAGTTTGCCGTAACCGGGCTCGAAACGCCCGAATGCATCCCGCGTTCCGTCCCAGCCCGTCCTGAGCTCGACGATATTGCCGTAACCTGCGTTGGCAAGCTCCGTCGCAGCGCGCAGTGATCGCGCCCCCGACTTACACCCGATGAGGAGACGTTCATCTTTGCCGAACGCACGCTCCATCGTACTCAGGAAATCCGGATTCGGCGTGAGCCCCTGCGGGCCTTGATGAGAGAGAGGCACGTTGAACGCGCCCGGCACGTGACCCGCTTCGAACTCGGGCTCGCTCCGCACGTCGACGTACACGTAGCCAACGCCTAGCAATTGGGTCGCTTCTTCCACGGAAATTCGCCGAATTTCTCCCATGACGACGGGAGTCTAGCACCCGCGCTTCGGAGGTAGTGTCCTCTCCTCGTGCCCGATCCATCCCGTGCCCCGGTTCGACTCGTCCCGCTTGGCGGACTCGGTGAAGTCGGCATGAACTGCCTCGCGATCGAGCAAGGCGATGACGTCTTCGTGGTGGATTGCGGCATCCGCTTTCCCTGGGACGAGCTCGGCGTCGACGTCGTGCGACCCGATTTCACCTGGCTCGAACAACGCGCCGCGCGCGTGCGCGGTGTCTTTCTGACTCACGGACACGAAGACCATATCGGCGCGCTCCCGTATTTGCTCCGGAAGGTGAGCGTGCCGATCTGGGGACCTCCGCACGCCCTCGGTCTCGTGCGACGACGCTTGGTCGAACACGACTACGGTTCCCATGACGTCGATCTTCGCGAAGCGGTGCCGGGCAATCGCTACGCGCTCGGCAGCTTCGTGGTCGAACCGGTGCGCGTCGCGCATTCGATTGTCGAGGCCAGCGCGCTCCGCATCTCGACGGACGCGGGCACGATCCTTCACACCGGCGATTTCAATTTCGATCCCGATCCGCCCGACGGCGAGCCGACCGACGAAGCGCGTCTCGCCGAAATAGCCGACGAAGGAGTCGGCCTCCTCCTCAGCGACAGTACGAACATCGACGTTCCTGCCAAAGGAGGGTCGGAGAAAGGCGTCGGCGCGGCGCTCGAGGCGATCGTCCAGGGCACAACGGCCCGCGTCTTCGTCGCGCTCTTCGCGAGCAACATCCAACGACTCATCATGCTCGGAGACATCGCGCTCCGCTCGGGCCGCAAAATCTGTGCGCTCGGGCGCAGCCTCGATACGCAGATCGCGGTCGCGACGGAAATCGGACGTCTCAAATGGCCGAGCAATCTGCGGATCCGTCCCGACGAAGCCCGGACGATGCCGCGCGATCGCCTGCTCGTGCTCGCCGGAGGCACCCAGGGCGAGCCGGCCTCCGCCATGTCGCGGCTCGCCGCGAACACGCATCAAGACCTGTCGATCGAACCCGGTGATACCGTGGTGTTCTCGAGCCGAGCGATTCCCGGCAACGAGCGCGCCGTGTTCGACACGGTGGCGAGCGTCATGCGGCGCGGCGCCGTCGTGATCACGCGCGTGACGAATCCGGACGTCCATACGAGTGGTCACGCGACGCGCGCCGAACAGACCCGGATGATCGAGCTCCTCAAGCCTCGGTGTTTTTTGCCCGTTCACGGCACGCTCCATCATCTGACGCGGCACGGGGCGCTCGCCCGCGAGCTCGGCGTGCGCGACGTCGCCGTCGTCGAGAACGGAACTGCGGTGCTGTTCGACGGCGAGTCGGTGCGCGCCGAGGGCAGGGTGCCTTCGGGCACCATTTCCGTCGGGTTCGGCGCGGTGGATCTCGACGGTGACACCTTGCGCGAACGCGCGGAGCTCGCGCGCTACGGGCTCGCGTCGGTCGCGTTCGCGGTCGATCGAAAGGGGAACCTCGTCGGGTCGCCGAGCGTATTTCTGCGCGGGATCGCCGGAAAGCCGGACGCGCCGTCGCTTCGCCCGCTCGAGCGCTCCATCGCGAGCACCATAGAATCGGCCAGGAAGCGAAAAGCGTCACGCGAAGAGCTGCGCGACGAGGTGCGTCGCGTCGTACGCCGGTTCGTCGCCGAGCTCGGCGGCACGCGGCCCGTCGTCGAAGTGCATTTGATCGAGCAGGAGGGGTGAGCCATGACCGGCGTGTCTTGTCGCGGTGCCGTCTCGGGCGTCGCTCGGTCGGGTTCACGGCGGAAACGGTACGGGCACGCCGTCGTTCACGGCGTCGTCGCGTGCGTCGCGACGTTCGCCTGTCACGACTCGGTGCCGGAGCCGGCGTCGCGATCGGTGCCGACGCCAGTGAGTCTCGACGTCGCGCCGTCGAGCGTCCCCACGGCGACGCCGAGCGCCGTGAACGGCGCCCCCACTAATCCAACCCCGAGCGCGGCGACCGGCGTTGCTGCGCCGAGTGACGATTCGTTCCGGTTTCCCGCGCCCGCGGAGCTCGTGGCGATCGGCGATATTCATGGCGATCTCGCGGCGGCGCGTCGCGCCTTGAAGCTAGCCGGTGCCATCGACGACCAGGATCGCTGGATCGGAAAGAAACTCGTCGTCGTGCAGACCGGCGACGAGATCGATCGCGGCGACGACGATCGCGCCGTGCTCGAGCTGTTCCGGCGCCTCGCCGACGACGCCGCGAAGACCGGCGGCGCGGTGCACGCGCTCATCGGCAATCACGAAGCGATGAACGTCGCGGGCGACTTTCGCTACGTCACGGCGGCGGGGTTTCGACAATTTGCCGATGAAAAGCCGAGCGCCGGCGAGCACGTCGATTTCGACTCGCTCGCGCCCGAACAGCGCGGTCGTGCGGCGACGTTCTCGGCGGGGGGTGTCACCGCGCGGCTTCTTGCGGAACGCGACACGGTCGTCGTGGTCGGAGACACCGTGTTCGTGCACGGCGGCGTGACAGCCGAGCACGTGCGCTACGGGCTCGGGCGGTTCAATCGCGAAGTGAAGCGCTGGATGCACGGCGACGACCCGCCCCCCGCGCTCGTCACCGACCCCGAAGGGCCGGTGTGGACGCGGCGCTACTCCGACGATCACGCGACCGTCGATTGCGACGGCCTCCGCGCCGCGCTCGCGCTCTTGCACGCGAAGCGCATGGTCGTCGGGCACACGCCGCAGCCGAAAGGCATCGATTCGGCGTGCGACGAGCGGGTCTATCGCGTCGACACCGGTCTATCGCGGTATTACGGCGGCCCGACCGAAGTGCTCGACATCGCGGGCGACCGCGTGACGATCCGTCGCGAGCCGCCCGCCTCCCCCCCCTGAGATCAGGGCGGCGTCGTGCTGCGGAAAATCTCGATGCTTTCGACGACCTGGTCTTCGTTCGGGCGATCGCTCGGGCCGCGCGGCACTTTCGCGATCTTGCCGATGACGTCGGCGCCCTTCACGACGTGACCGAACACCGAGTGGCGTCCGTCGAGATGCGGCGTGGGGCCTTCGGTGATGAAGAACTGCGAACCGTTGGTGCCGGGGCCGGCGTTCGCCATCGAGAGAACGCCGCCCTTGTCGTGGCGGAGCTCCTTGTGGAACTCGTCGGAGAAGCGATAGCCGGGGCCGCCGGTTCCCCAGCGCCGCGCGGTGTCCGAGTGGCGCGTGAGCGGATCGCCGCACTGGATCATGAATCCCGGGATCACCCGGTGGAACTTCACTCCGCTGTAGAGCGGCGTTCCGGTCATCGCCTTGCCTGCGTGCTCGTCCTTCCAATCCATCGTGCCCGTCGCGAGCCCGACGAAATTGGCGACCGTCTTCGGTGCGCGCTGTTCTTCGAGCTCGACCACCATGGCGCCTTGCGTCGTGTTGAGTCGCGCATACAGCTTGCCCTGACCAGGAACGTTGACAGGGGGAAACTCGGGATCGGCCATCGGGTGCTCCTTTGTCATGCCCGGTGAAAATCCGGCCACGTTGCGGGCATCTATATCGAGGATGCGCGGGGAGAAGAAGGCCGAATCGCGTCGCGCTTCTCATCGGGCGGGATTGACGATAGGCTCAATCGTTCGGTGGGAGCTGCGCGTGGGGCGAGGTAGGTAACCCTCGCGCACGCTTCGGCACCCCCGCCTGGCGCTGCGTCCGCTCCACCGTCCGACCCTGCCGTTCAGTACGCGCCCCAGCCCGGCGCGCAGGCTGCGCCGACGTATCCGCCGCCTGGCGGGCAGCCCTATCCGCAACAAGTGCCCGGCGCGTACCCGCCGGGATACCCGCAGTACGCGCCGTACCCGCCGCCGCCTCCGCCCGAGCCGACGACACGCACGGCGAACAACGCGCTCTACGTCGAGGGCCTCGGGCAAGGGCTCTTCTATTCGATCAACTACGACCGCGCGTTCGGCGATTTCGCCGCGCGCGTCGGTCTCGGGTACATTTCATTCACCGACCATTCTAGTTCGTTCACCGATTGCAGCAGCTCGAGTACGAGCTGCACGTCGACTCCGGTTTCGACGACGGCGTCGTTTCTCACGATCCCGCTCAGCGTGAGCTACCTCGGCATCGGCTCGAAGAAACACATCTTCGAGGTCGGCGCCGGAATGACCATCCTGCACGTCAGTGCCGACGCGAGCGGCCTCTTCGTCGACAATAACGGCAAGGGGTCGTCGACGACCGTGCTTGGCGACATCATTCTCGGCTATCGACTCCAGCCGCCGAACGGCGGATTTTTCCTGCGCGCCGGCCTCTCGCCCCTCATCAGCCGCTACGGGTTTTGGCCCTGGCCGTACCTCGGCATCGGCGCGACGCTCTAAGCTGTCTCATCAACCTACTGCGCCCCCCGCTGCTCCTATTTCACGGGGAGGCCGCGGAAGAACATCGGCTTTTTGGGCTGACGGCTCGGGGGCGCGCTCGGCGCGGTGCTCGGCGAAGGGGACGGCACGGCCGGCTGCACGGACGCTGGCGGCGGTACGGATTCCCCGGTTCTGCCCGCGCTCCGCTCTTCGGCGAGAAACGCGTCGACGCGGCGGACCACGAGGTTCGACGCGACCTTCAGCGCGGGCAAGCTCACCTGCGCGGCGCAGATCACGCCGAGGAGCGCGCCCGTCATTTCACGCACGTAGAGCTTGTGCTCGGAGAATCGCAAAATGCACGACTGCGGGCGGCTTCCGAGCGCCGAGCTCGCCTCGAACAATCGGGCGATGCGCCCGCCCGCGTCGGCGAACACCGAGGCGTCGAACGCGGAAGGCAGGTTCGTCCCGACCAGTGCGCCGCTGTCGGTGATGACGAATCCGCCGACGACGCCGTTCACGTCCGATAGTCCTCCGAGCGCCGCTTGAACGACCGTCACGTCTTTCTCCTCGTTCTTTCGAGCTAGAGGCCGGCTTTGCGGGCGATGGAACCGAGCTCCGCGCCGTTCTTCGATTCGACCACGACGATGTTCCCGCCGTCTTCGATGTAGAGGAGGCAACGCGTCGTCTCGTACGCGAGCTCGAAGGCCTGGAACTTTTCGAGCCCGAGCGCCTGTCCGATCAAGTCGGCGACGCGCGCGGCGTAGGCCGCGAAGCCGACGAGCTCCGTCGTGTCTCCCGCGGCCGACAGTACCTTGCCGTTCGGATCGATGCGCACCGCGCGCTGCACGCCGTTCGTCGTCAACCCTTGGGTGCTCTTCATTGCCGCCTCGTTCGGCGCCGCCGAGCCCGACGGAGGTGGGCGCACCGTGTCGGGGGCTTTGCTCGGGGGAGGTTCCGAAGGTGCGGGTCGCCGGCTCGCGGCGTCGAGTTGCGCGGCTCGCCGGCTCGGCAAACGCACGAGCTTGCCCGCCGCGTCTTCGTCCTTCGCCGTCGCGGAAGCGATGAGGAGGTTCTGCCACGACGATTGGATCGTGTCGCGCTCCGGCCAGACGATGTTGCACGGCTCGAACACGCCGTCCGTCCAGCCGAGCATCTCGAGGGCGGCGCGCTCACCGACGACGTTGCGCGTCGTCGCGTGCACGATCTCGCCTTCTCGAAAGAACAAGTAGCCGACGCGTCCCCCGGAGGTAACGCGCATCACGCGACGCGTGCGCGCGATGCATTCCATCTGCACCAGGTCGAACAAGGTCAGGCCCTCGAGACGGGCACGGAAACCACTGTTGACGCTCGTGTCGACGCTGGTCGTCTTTTCGTTCGCGGTACGACCGTTCGATTTTTCGCGCGTGTCGTCCGGTTCAGCGACGCTCATGCGCCCATTGATCGCGTTCGCGACTGCAAAGATCAAGCGTCTTCGCAGAGCCGGGCTCGTGCAACAGATGCGAAACGGTGTCGCAACAGACTTCGCAAAGATCGCCGAATGAATCGGTCGAAAACGTTTCGAACCCGTAGAGAACGCTGAACGGGCGACGAGACGGTGTGAAGGTTGCGTACACCGCTCGTGGCGGGCGGCGAAGCACTTCGATAGCCGCTCGGCCGCCGCGCCCCTGGCGAATTTGCGACGACGATCAGGTCTTGTCGAACAACGTCGCGATGCCTTGGCCGACGCCGATGCACATCGTCGCGAGCCCGACGCGGGCCTTCGGCGAGTCCGCCATGATGTTCATCAACGTTGCGACGAGACGCGCTCCGGAGCACCCGATGGGATGGCCGATCGCAATGCCGCCGCCGCGGATGTTCACGCGCTCGGGATCCAAATCGAGCCCGCGAATGCACGCCAGCGCCTGCGCGGCGAAGGCTTCGTTCAATTCGATGACGTCGAGGTTCGGCGCGCGGAGCCTGGTCTTCGCGAGCACCTTCTTCGTCGCGGGGATCGGCCCTTCGCCCATGTAGCTCGGGTCCACGCCGGCCGCGGCACTCGCAACCCAGCGGAGCTTCGGCGTGAGTCCCATTTCCTTCACGACCGCTTCGCTCGCGAGCAACACCGCCGCCGCGCCGTCGTTCAACGGCGACGAATTGCCGGCGGTCACCGTGCCGCCGTCGCGGAACGCGGGCTTCAGCTTGGCGAGCCCCTCGAGCGACGCGTCGGGGCGCGGATTTTCGTCGCGCTCGAACAGCGTCGCCGGTCCGCGCGGCTGCGGCACGGACACCGGCGCGATCTCGTTCTTGAAGAGCCCGCGCTCCTGCGCATCGACGGCTCTCTGGTGCGATTTGAGCGCGAAAGCGTCCTGTTCGGCGCGGGTGATGCTGAACTTTGCCGCGACGTTTTCCGCCGTCTCGCCCATGCTGATCAGGTCGAACCGCTCTTCCATCTTGGGGTTCGGATAACGCCAGCCGAGCGTCGTGTCGTAGATCACCGGAGGCGTCCTGCCGAACGCTTCGTCGGCCTTCGGCATCGAGTACGGCGCGCGCGTCATGTTCTCGACGCCGCCGGCGATCGCGACCGACGCTTCGCCGAGGGAGATCATGCGCGCCGCGTCGTTCACCGCCTCGAGCCCGGAGCCGCACAGGCGATTCACCGTCACGGCCGGCACTTCGTACGGAAGGCCCGCGAGCAAGAGCGCCATGCGCGCCACGTTGCGATTGTCTTCGCCGGCTTGATTCGTCGAGCCGAACACGACGTGATCGAGTCGTTCCGCGAGCGACGCGTGCTTCTTCACCAGCGCGGTGATCACGTGAGCGGCGAGATCGTCACTGCGCACGCGCGCGAGCGCGCCTCGGTATTTCGCGATGGGGGTCCGAACGGCGTCGATGACGTAAACGGCGGTCATGCGGCGAGTGTAGGCCGAGTTCGGCCGGCCGGCACGCGTGACGTCGGAACCCACTCGCGGCCGCGAGCGCGACCGCCTCCGCTGCCTCGCGTCAGGGCTTCAGGGCTTTGCCGGCGAGCTCAGCGCCGCACGTCACGCATTCCTTCGGCACGCTGTCCTTCTGATAGACCTGCGCGCAATTCGCGCAGAGTCGCGCGTCGCGTTCGAACGCGATCACTTTTTGCGTCGCGGCGCAGCGCCGGCCCGTGACTTGGTCGCCGCTCACCGGCACCTCGGTGCCGCTCCCCGCTGTGCTCGGCATCGCTTTTCGCGCCGCCTCGTCGACCTTCACGATCAGCGGAACCCGTCGTGCGGCCTCTTCGACGATGAATGCCGTGGCCTTCGGATGCGCTCCGAGTGGAATGCGAAGCGTCGTCGTCGCGGCCTTCGCGACGAGATCGGTTCCCTCGATCCGAATCTCTTCGAGATCGCACCAGAGCACGCGGGTGATCTCCGTGCCGCGTTCGATCGCGATGCCCGCGTCGCCGACTCGCACCGGGAACACGCCGGCGCTCCCGAGCCAGAGGCCCGCGCCGAGCCCGACCGCGCCGGCGGCGACCAAGTAAGGAGCGAAGAGCCGCGGCGGATCTTGCGCCCATTGCGCAAAGACGCCTGCGCCGAGCGCGAACGAGCCCGCCATGCCGAGACCGGCGGCGAACCGCGACGTGTGCGTCGCGACGGGGATGAATCGTCGTTCCGCGCGTTCCCGCGTCACTTTTCGCTTCTTCTTTTCCGCCATACTTTCGCCTTCGAGGCGCGGGAGCTTAGTCTCGACCTCTCGTGTCTTGGAAGGCCGATCGCGCCCGGATCGCGCCGCTAACCGCGCGAAAAGAGCCACGCCGCCCGCCGAGGAGCCGCCGAGGCCCTCAAGTCGACCTTCCCAGCTCGCGCGGCTCGCGGCTATCGTCGATTCCGAGGTCATTCTGCGAGGGCTGCCCCCACCTCCATCCGTCCTCGCGCCCGGGCACGCGGCGCTTCATTCCGCGGCTCGTTCTGCGGGCGCTCCGGGCGGGTGGCCTCCCCCAAATCGCCCGCTCCGCGGGCTCGGGGGGAGGGCACGCTTCACGGCGTTGCCCGCATAGATCGTCGCGAGCCGAACGGGGAACAACGGGGTGGCTCAATCCGCATCGACCCGTCGCGGCGAGTTCCGCCTCGCGCTGCTCTTACCGGCTTTGTCGGTCGCAGTGGTCGGCGGCGTCTTGCTCGGCCCGGGGCGAACCACGAAGGTCATCGGCGCGCGGATCCGCGGCGGCCCCACCGCCGGCGCCAGCGCGTTCTCGTGTCGCGTCGAGGTGCTCGAGCGACTCGACGGTCTCGAGCGGCCGCTCCGTGCAACGCCGATCACCGTCGAGACGACGATCGGCGCCCTCAAGCAAGTCAGCCGCGGGGTCCTCGACGACGAGGGTGCGCTCGCGATCGCCCAGGGCCCGACGCCGCAGCCGATCGCCGGTCCCGTTCACGTCGGACTCTGGCTCGCCGATCGCCCGGAGCCGATCGTCGACACGACGGTGAGCGCGACCGAAGCAGAGTGGCACGCCGGCGCGAAGCATCGCGGCGGCTGGGTCACCGGAAAGCCGGCGTCCGACGGCACCGTGATTCGAGCCGCAGCCGCCAGAGGCGTTTTTGCCGTTCCGTACGCGGACCCACTTTGGGTTTCGGTCTCGCGAGGCAACGCCCCGGTGCCGGCCGCGGGCGTGCACGTCACCGCCGACGGCGCCGACGTCGCGACGGATCACGCCGTCACCGACGCGAACGGACGCGCCGTCTTTTCGCTCCGTCCTCGCGAGCATTCGGTCGCGGTGACGATCGTCACGACGGGCTCCGACGACGCGCGCCTCGACGTGTCGCTGTCCGTCGTTCCGGGCGCGCTCCACGCGACGTTCTCGGCGGGCGCGGTGCTGGTCGAGTCGCCCATCCTGCGCGACCGTGCGTACGTCGCGCTCGTCGACGACCAGGAGCGCATCGCGTCGGGCACGGTGTGGCTGGCGCCCGACTCGAGCGATCCGAACGGCGCGAGTCGCGGCGTGTTTTCCGCGCGGCTTCCCCCGGCCGGCCCGCTCTGGGCCGTCGTGTCGAGCGAGCCGGATTTTCACTCCGCCTCGCTCGTCGGCTGGCCGCTCCGCGCCTCCGCCGAGCCGGCGCTCACGTTCGACGTCGCGGACGTGCTCCTCTTCGACGGCGTCGACGCCGCGGTTCGCCGAGAAGCGTCGCGAGCGCGTCGTGTCCGGATGTACGGTGGTCTGTTCGCGGTGCTCGCGCTCGCGCTGTCGGCCGCCCTGCTCGGGCAGCGTGCCGCGCGCTCGCACCGCCGGTTCGAGTCGGAGCTCGACCCCTTGCTCGACGACCACGACGCGACGAGGCGGGTGGTCGCCTCCGGGGGCGGGAGCGCCTGGGTCGTCGTCACCGCGCTGCTCTGCATCGCTCTCGGCGCGGTGCTCGTGTTCGTTCTCGCGACGTATAGGTAGTGTCGGGTCTCTTTTTCTTGCCAGGGCGGCCCGCGAAGAGAAAAGTAAGGGTGTGGATCCCTCGGAGCCCTCGATCGAGCCGAAGCCAGGCGGGGGCGCGCGGCTCATCATGGTGCTCGGCGTCGCCCTGCCGCTCGCGTTCGGCGCGGGGGTCTACACGGGGATCGGGCCGCTCGCGCCGAAGCGCGCGCCGGCCGTCGCCCCGAGCGCGGCGATCTGCGCGCCGCCGCCGGCGACGAGCGCGGCTCCACCGACGACGCCCGTCGAGCTGGCGGCGAGCGGCGACTACAAGGCGCTCGACGCGCTGAAGGCGAAAAAGCCCGAAGAGCGAACCGCTGTCGAGACGCTGGCGCTCGCGCGCGGCAAATCCGGCAACAAGTCGCGCGCGCTCGAGGGGTTTTCGCACGAGATCCAGAAGAACCCCGACGTCCTGAAGAACAAGGATCAGCTCCAGCGCTTGCGCGACTTTCTCGCCGATCGAGAGACGACGAACCAAGCCGCGGCGATCATCGCGGCGCTCCCCGGTCCGCTCGGCCCGGATCTGCTCTACGAGCCCGTCGCGGCCGCCAAGGGCGCGCACAACGAGACCGCCGATCTCGCCGAAGACCTGCTTGCGGCGACCGACGTCCGCGACAAGGCATCGCCGGCGCTCAAGGTCGCGCTCGACCTTCGCAGCGCGAAGGATTGCGACGCCGACAAAGCCCTGCTCGTCCCCGCGCGCGACACCGGTGATCGCCGTGCGGCGGCGATGCTCGGCAAATTGCTCAAGAAGACCGGCTGCGGAACGTCCGGCTTCGACGACTGTTACGAGTGCCTGCGCGACCTCGACAAGGCCAAGGTGAAGGACAAAGACACCGTGACCCTCGTCGACGCACTGCGGTCGAGCCAGAAACGACCCGCGCCGAAGTATTGATTGCCGAGGCCGCGCGAGCACGCCCTGCCGAATCCATGACCGACGACGTGACCGTTCGCTCCGCGGCTCCGGGCGACTTCGAGGAGCTCGGCGTCATGGCCGGCGCGCTCGTTCGGTATCACCACGACCTCGACGCCAAGCGATTCATGATCATGGAAGGCATCGAAGCGGGATACGGCCGTTTTCTCGAGAGCGCGTCCAGCGACCCGAAGGCTCTGGTGCTCGTGGCCGTGCGTGGCGAGCGCCGCGTCGGCTACGTGTACGCGCGGCTCGAGCCCCGCGACTGGAACGCGCTTCGCGACGCGGCAGGCGAACTGCACGACATCTTCGTCGTGGCCGCCGAACGACGCACCGGCGTCGCGAGCGCGCTCCTCGACGAAACGAAAGCCCGCTTCGCGGCGATGGGCGCGCCCCGCGTCATTCTCAGCACCGCGGTGCAAAACGAAGCCGCTCAGCGTCTTTTCTCACGCCACGGCTTTCGCCAGACGATGATCGAAATGACGGCGGAGCTCGCGCTCGTCGCGTTGCTTTGATTCGAGAACACGCCCGCGGATCCTCAGCGCTGCCCGTTCCGGGCAAAGGTAGGGGTAGGGCTAAGGCTAGAGGGAAGGGGGCGAGCGCGTGGTGCTCGCCGAAAACTTCGGCCGCGACGAGGCTTCACGGGCGGGCGCTGGTAGGGCGTTGCGACGTGTGGTGCTAGAAGTTCGAGATTCGTACTGGTCTCACCGGACCGAATGACTGAGTGACCGAATGACCGAATGACCGACGCGTCGGGATCGTGACGGTCTGGATGGTGGCGATCGGACGAGACTTCGCACACTTCGTGACAGCATTCCCCGCCTAACCGATGTTCAAGCTACTCGACACCGTTGTCCTCGACCGTGATCTTTCAGACCACGGGCTTCGGCGTGGGGACCTGGGTGCAGTGGTCGACGTGCACGAGCCGGACGGATTCGAGGTGGAGTTCGTGCTTGCGTCGGGCAGAACGCAAGCAATCGTCGCGTTGCACAGCCGCGACATTCGACCGGTTGGCGAAAGCGATTTGATCGCAGTGCGCGAACTCAAGCGTACGGCGTGAGAGCTGCACGACTCGCCGTTGAAGCGGACGGGCGCGTAGTGATTCCTCCCCCTGAAGCCGCGGCCGCTGCGGATGCGGCTGATTTGGGGGAGGCCACCGCCCGCAGCGCGTAGCGCGAGGACGGATGGGGTGGGGGCAACCCCCGCTGATTTCTGCACAACTCGAGTCCAAGTCTCACGCTCGCGTCGTCAGCTCGTGGAGGTGGCGCGCGACGGCGATGGCTTGGGCGACGCGTTCCGCGGCGCGGCCGGTGAACGACGCGGGTTCGACGGGGAGCGCGTCGTTCACGATGACCTCGTCGAGGCTTCCCGCGCTGTCTTGATAGACGCTGCGATACGCGGATTTGAGCGAGAGCCGGGAGACCGACGTTTCCGTCGCGGCGCCGAATTCGGTCGAGGGCGTCGCGGCGTCGCGTAGCAGATCGAGCGCGCCAGGGTTCCACGTGAGGACGATCGGCGAAGGCGCGGCGGCGTCGAGGAAATGACGAAACTCGGTGTCGAACGTCGCGCGATCGACGGCTCGGTCGAAGTCGCTCGCGGCGAGGCGCATGTGCGCGAGATGTCGTTCGTCGGGGAGCCCGAACGACGGGCGCACCAGGCGCTCGAACGACGCGCGCGAAAGGAGCGCGACGGCCGCGCACTGCACGAGCTCGCGCGGCGCGGCGGGATGCTCCCGCGCCGATTCGACGTAGGCGACGACGACGCGATCGAAGTGCTCGGCGAGCGCGCGCGGAATGCGGCGCGACGCGATCGGCCGCCTGGGCGCGAGACGCCGCACGTCGCGGCCGTTGCCGACGAGCGTGATCTGGCGATCGATCATGCGATCGAACGCGTCGATGAGCCCCGATAGACCCGCGGTGTCGGGCTCGAGCACCGATAAGGCCTGAACGATGGCTTCGATGGTCGAGATGTAGTCGGCGTGAGGTTCGCGACGGATGCGATAGCGGCTCGGCCGGTCGGGCGAGAGCCGATAGGCGGGGAGTGATTTGAGCCACGCTTTGTCGCGGTAGAGCGTGCGCGCGGTGCTCCACGTGCCGTCGAGCACGACGAGATGCGTCGGTCGATCGCGGCGGGCGAGCTCACCGAGATCGCGCGCGTCCGGAGACGGATAGAGGAGCACGGCGTCCGACGGCAACCACCCCGGGCGCTCCGTCTCGCGAACATTCGCGTCCCACGCGACGCGAACGTCGCTCCGCGACAGACCGAGCCGCGCGAACCGAGCGGTACCGAAGGGATGGGTGCGTTCGCGCGGGTGCTGGAGAACGTGAACGAACGTGCGATTGTCGATGCGCGGGATGACGCCGCAGACGCAGGTAACCTGCGGCTTTTGACACGCGTAACAGACGAGACGGGGTTCACTCGAGAGCATGACGAGATGATTCCGGTGACGATCGAGTCGCGGGGACCCTTACTGCAGCGTCTCGAGCGTCACAATCGTCCGTATGCATCGTCTTTTTGTCTCGTGACGAGAATCGGTCTCGGAGTCGCGATGCCCGAAGGCGCCGCCACCGGCCCGCGCCACCCTGCGCGCTTCGAGGCGCGCGACGATTGGCGACCAGGGTGCGAACAACGACGTGGATTGTACGAGTCGATGGAAGGAGCGCACGCTATCGTTCGCGGGCGATCCGAGTCCGCTTTGCTTGTCGACCGTTCGACGCGAACGCTCGAAGGAGGTCTCGCATGAATTCTCCGCGCACGATGCGCCTGGCCCTGGGGCTCGGCCTCGCTGGTTTTTCGCTGTTTGGTTGCGGCTCCAATTCCGGGAGCGACGCGAGCGTCGCGACCGGCGGCGCGTCGTTCGGCACCGGGGGCTCGTCGAGCGGCGGCTCGCCCGCGACGGCGAACGGCGGCACGAGCGGCGGGCAAAATTCACCCGGCGGCGCGACGAATCTGGGCGGCTCGACGGGCGGCGCTCCGTCTGCGTCGGGCGGCGTGAGCGGCCTGCCGACGGGCGGCTCGAGCGGCGTGAACCCGAGCTCCGGAGGCGCCCCCGCATCGACGGGAGGCGCGCCGGCATCGACGCCGGACGGCGGGAGCGGTGCGACCGGTCCGTCGGGGCCGCCGAATGGAACGCCGACCGTGTTCTTCCTCGACGCGCTGTTCGGTCGCGTCCTCACGGCGCCTGCGGACGGCTCGCCGAGCAAGGTGATCTCCTCGCAAGGGAGCTCGACGCCCGACGGCGTGGTCGTCGATGTGCCGAACGGCTTCGTCTACTGGACGAACATGGGCGCTCCGGACGCAAACGACGGCTTCATCTTGCGCACGAAGCTCGACGGCTCGGCCCAGACGACCATCGTTCCGGCGGGCGGCACGTTCACGCCGAAGCAACTGAAGCTCGATGCCGCGCACGGCGTCCTCTACTGGTCGGATCGCGAGGGCATGAAGATCCAGCGCGTGAACGTCGACGGCTCGAAGCTCGAGACCCTGGTCACGATCGCCGACGGCGACACGGCGCGTGCCGACGCGACGAACTGGGCCGTGGGCATCGCGCTCGACGTCCCGCACGGCAAGATGTACTGGACTCAAAAAGGCCCGACCGACGGCGGAGTCGGGACCATCCGTCGCGCCGACATCGAGATCCCCGCGGGCGAGGACGCCGCGCATCGCACCGACATCGAGATCCTGTTCTCCGGGTTGGCCGAGCCGATCGACATGGACGTCGATCTCGGGAAGCGGCAAATGTACTGGACGGATCGCGGCGACAACACGGTGTCGCGAGCGCCGATGGATCCGCCGGCGGGCTTCAACCCGGCCTCGCGAACGGACCGCACCATCCTCGAGCACGGGGCGGGCCAGGCCATCGGCATCTCGCTCGATCTGCCGAGGAACACCATGTACTACACGTCGCTCGACACCGGCACGGTGTGGAAGGCGGCTCTCGACGGCAGCGGAGCCACGGGAATGCTGAAAAATCAGGGGTCACTGACGGGAATCGCGCTGGTCAACCTGCCAGCGAACACGCCCTGAACCCGCGAGGCCGATCGCGTTCGCGTCGCGTCCGCGAGCCTTGCCAAGGCCGGCGGACGGCGAGACACTTGGAGGAATATCCATCCGGAGATTCAAGTGGCGCGAGGGCTAGCGGCAAAGCGGGAGGCGGCGGGGTTCGAAGAGCCGCCGTGGGGTGCACCGTTCGAAAGGACGGAAGAGCTCCTCGCGATTCCCGAGGCCGCCGAGATGGCGGGCATGTTCCTCGCGCCGCTGGTGATCGGCGCCAAGCGTCGTGGCGTCCTGTTGCCTTCCGCGCGCGAGCGCTATTTACCCTTCAAGTTCTATCCGCTCCGCGAACACGCGAGCTTGCTCATCGAAAGCTGCGAGCTCCTACTGACCGATCTCCCGATCCGCCTGGCCCTCCGGAAGCTCGGTCGCGGCGCGCCCGCCGCGCTCATCGCGTCGACGCTCGGCAAGGTCGTGCTCGGGTCGGCGCAGGGCGTTCACGCGGTCGTCGAGGCGATGGTGAAGGCCTACCCGCTCAACGTGCGACCGAGTCAGACGTCCGTCTTATCGAGCGGCCCTACCGAGATGGTCCTGCGCTTCGACGAGGTTCACTACTTCCTCGATTCGCACCATGTGGGAGCGCTCGAAGGCGCCCTCAAACACGCCGGCGTGGACGGACGCGTGCTCATTCACTCGAGGAGCCGTTCGTCCGCGGACTTCTTGGTCGAATGGGGCGACGCGCGTGCCCGAGCCGCGAAGCCTTCCGCGGAATGACGGTCGTGAAAAGTCTGGCAACTACGCTAAGCGGGCGGTAGCGGCGCGTCGGGCGGCCGTTTGCTGGCTTCTTCCAGGAGCTTCGTGAGTCGCTCCGCGAAGCGCGACGGATCTTCGATGGGGCTCCCCTCGGCGAGGAGCGCTTGATCGAACAGAAGGTGGATCCAGTCGCGAAGGCGCGGTGAAGCGGGGTTCGTCTTTCGTTCGGCTTCGAGATTCGTGAGGAGCGCGTGCGTCGGATTGATCTCGAGGATTCGCTTCGCGTGCCCACCGCCGCGCTCGGTCGCCCGGAGCAAGCGCTCGATGTGCGGTTGCAATCCGCCGTCCGGAACGACGAGGCACGCCGGTGAATCGGTCAGTCGATCCGAGACGCGCACCTCGCTGACGTCTTCCTGGAGCTCGGCGCGAATCAATCCGCGGAGATCGTCGAGGTCGACGACTGTTTCCTTGGCGTCGGCGGCCTTGTCGCTCCCGAGCTTCAAGTCCGCGGCCGTTGCCGAGACGAGCGGGACGTCCTCGAAGTCGTCGAGACCGCCGACGGCGAAGGCGTCGACCGGATCGGTCATGAAGAGCACCTCGAAGCCGCGTTTCCGGAGCTGCTCGGTGTGCGGGCTCTTCTCGGCCAAGGTCCGCGATTCGGCGATCACGTAGTAGATCGCCTTCTGGCCCTCGACCATGCGGCCCTTGTACTCGGCGAGCGAGACGAGGCCGGCGCCCTTGCTGCTCTCGTAGCGCAGGAGCGGAGCGAGTCGATCCTTCTGGTCGGGTTCGAAGTGGAGCCCCTCTTTCAGCACGCGACCGAAGACGCCCCAGAACTCCGCGTAGCGCGCGGGTTCGTCCTTCGCGATGCCGTCGAGCAAGTCGAGCACCTGCTTCACGATCTGCTTCCGAATGACGCGCACGATGCTCGAGTCTTGCAAGACTTCGCGCGAGACGTTCAGCGGCAAATCTTCCGAATCGACGACGCCGCGCACGAAGCGGAGCCACTTCGGCAAGAGATCCGCCGCGTCGTCCATGATGAAGACGCGACGCACGTAGAGGCGGACGCCGTGCTTCTCTTCGGGCTGGAAGAGATCGAACGGCGCGCGCTTCGGGATGAAGAGCAATCCAGAAAATTCCTGCGTCCCCTCGACCTGGAAATGCCGGTGCGCGAACGGCGGTTCGAAGTCGTGGGTCAGGTGCTTGTAGAAGTCGTCGTACTGGCTCTTCTCGACCTCTGCGGGCCGGCGTTGCCAGAGCGCTTTTCCTTTGTTGACGACCTCGACCTTCGCGTCGGTTTCGCCCGTCGAGAGCTCGATCGGGTAGTCGAGAAAATCGGAGTAGCGCTCGACGAGGCTCTTGAGCCGGTACGTCTCGAGGTAGTCCGCGTCGGGCTTCAGGTGGAGGACGATCGTCGTCCCTTGGCACTCGCGCTCGGCCGGCTCGATCGTGAACGTGTCGGTTCCCTTCGACGTCCAGCGGTTCGCCTCGGTTTCGCCCGCGGCGCGGCTCGTCACTTCCACTTCGTCGGCCACGAGGTACGCGCTGTAAAAGCCGACGCCGAACTGCCCGATCAGGTTCACGTCCGCGCGTTTTGCGTCCGCGAGCTTCTCGAGGAACGCCCGGGTGCCGGAGTGCGCGACGGTGCCGAGATCCGTCGTCAAGGTTTCCCGCGACATGCCGACGCCGTTGTCCCAGATCGTCAGCGTGCGCTTCGCCTTGTCCGGAATGAGACGAATGCGGAGTTTTTCGCCCTCGGGGACGAGTCCGGGCTCCGTCACCGCTCGAAATCGGAGTTTGTCGAGCGCGTCCGAGGCGTTCGATAAGAGCTCGCGAAGGAAAACTTCCTTCTTCGTGTAGAGCGAATTGATGACCAGGCCGAGGACCTGGCTCACTTCGGCCTGAAAATGGTGGGTCGACTTTTCGGGGGCGGCGGTGGTCATGATGAGCTCGCGAGGGCAGGATCGCCACGCGTTCGGCCCTGTCAAGTCGCGCCCGAGTCGCGGCCACGCGCTTTGCCGTGCGGGCTCGCTAAAGCGTCAGTCCGAGCCGTCGTCGCGCCGTCAGGCAATGCTCGCCGGAGCGCTCGAAATCGCGACAAGACTTGGGGCGGTCTTCGTAAATCGAGCAGGTGAAGGGCACCGGCGGGGCGTCCGCGTCGCCCGGTTCTCCTCCGAAGAGCGCCGAACAGCGGTCGCCGCGGCGGGCGATTTCGAGAAACGGTCCCCGGACGACGACGAGCTCCGGATGTTTCTTCCGCACCGGGTCGCGCGCGCCGACCTGCACGGTGTCGTAGGCCGCGCGGCAGCACGCGCCGCAATCCCGGCAATCGAGCTCGGGTTCGAAGCGCTCGCACGCGGGGAGCGCGGCGTCGACACGCGCGCCGTCCGCTTGCCGGCAACGACCCCGCGCCGTGCGCCACGTGCACGTCCCGCACGTCTCGGACGGCGCCCGGTGCGCGCTACCGGGAAGCCCCGTCGGGTGCCGGCGAGGCGGCGCATCGACGACCGAGTACAGATCTTGTTCGGCCGGCGCGTCGTCACGAGTTCCGTTTTCGGGGCTCGTGAACGCGTGCGCGCGGAGAGCGATGGCCGCCGTCGCCTCGAGCGCATCGCGGAGATGCGGCGCCCACGGCGCCTTGTCGGCGCGCCGGAAGCCCAGAACGGCCATCGTGATGGTCGGATCGTTGCGCGGCGACAGCGGATCTTCGGCGAGCGCGTCGTAAAACGCGCGAAAATCCGTCGTGGGCGCGAAGAACCGGCGGAGGCCGTGTCGCGCGGTCAGCGCCGCTTGCAGCCGCAGGCACGCCTCTTCCCGCGGGACGTCACGCTCCGTCTCGTTGTCGAGTCCCCAGTCGCGCACGTCGAACGACGCTTCGCCCTCGACGAGGGAATGACAGAGCTCGTGCAAAATCATCTGCGCGAGCGAGTCGTCCGCGTCGAGGCTCGCCGGATCGCCGAGCAGGAGCACGCGACCGCCGGGCGTCGCCGCGTAGGCATCCCGGGTGCGCTCGACCCGAAACCCGATGCGTCGCGCCGCCGTGACCCAGACGTGGTCGAGCGGGTCCGTGTATTTGTGGGTGGGCACGCGGGACGGCACGGGCGGAGTCTGACACGTCGCGAGCGACGGGGCGCGACTACGCCGAGCCCGGCGGGACCGTCCCCGTATCGAGCAGGCGCGTCAGCGCGTCGATCATTTTCGGCACGTCCGCCGTGGCGGCGAGCTCGCGGCACGAGTGCATGCTGAGCATCGGGTTTCCGACGTCGACCGTGCGCATCGCCAGCCGCGCGGCGGAAATCGGACCGACCGTCGTGCCGCAGCGCATGTCGTTCCGGGCCACGAAGCGTTGCGTCGAGATGCCCGCGTCGCGACACGCGCGCTCGAAGACGGCCGCCGACGGCCCGTCCGTCGCGTACGACTGGCTCGCATTGATCTTGATGACCGGCCCCTTGCCGAGGAACGGCGTGTGCTCCGGGTCGTGTCGATCGGTGAAATTCGGATGGATCGCGTGCGCCATGTCGGCCGAGACGAGGAGCGAGCGAGCGAGGGCGCGCGGTCCTGCTTCGGCGCCCGCATCGCGCGCGCCGGTCGCGACGCGCTCGAGCATCGAGCGCAAAAAGAGGCTCGACGCTCCCGCGGCGCTCTGGCTTCCCACCTCTTCATGGTCGTAGAGCGCGATGCCGATCGTCGCGTCGCCTTGCGCCTGGGCGGCGATGAGCGCGCGCACCGCGGCGTGGCACGACGCCAGGTTGTCGAGTCGCGGCGCGTACAAGAACTCGCCGTCGGCGCCGCCGACCGAAGCCGGTTGCACGTCGTACAGCGCGAGATCGAACGCGCCGAGCGAATCCGAGGTCGCACCCGGAATGGCTTCGACGAGCAGCTCGCGAAATGGAGATCGCTCCGCGAGCGACAAGGTCGGAACGACCTGGGTTTGCGGATTCAGCTTGAGCCCTTCCGTCGGCGGCACGAGGTTCAGGTGAATCGCCAGGTTCGACACGCGGCAAATGGGTCGATGGATGCGTACGAGGTGC
>Ga0265320_10000754_pt1 | contig 24866 bp, 17 predicted proteins | sample 4827metaG_FD_202087 | JGI IMG/M metagenome (GOLD analysis project Ga0265320, IMG submission 202087) | Rhizosphere microbial communities from Carex aquatilis grown in University of Washington, Seatle, WA, United States - 4-8-27 metaG | ecosystem: Host-associated > Plants > Roots > Rhizosphere >...
CCCGTCCCACGCCATGAACTTATGCAAGCCGCCGAGTTCGCGGATGAGCGCCGGACCCGGGCGCAAATTCAAATGGTAGGTGTTGCTGAGGATGATTTGCGCGCCGACCTCGCGCAGTTGCGCGGGCGTGGCGGCCTTGACCGTCCCCTGCGTGCCCACGGGCATGAACGCCGGCGTCTCGACGGCCCCGTGCGCCGTGCGCAGCCGACCGCGCCGGGCGGCGTCAGTGGTCGAGAGCAAGTCAAAGTGCGCGGGCATGGGAATCACGAAAACAAACTGGCGGAATTTAGCGAACTATTCTCTGACAACGCCACCACGTGGTGTGCGGGCAACTGCGTGCGAAACCAAGTGCGCTGTTTTTTGACCAGCTGAAGCGTGCGCTGCGAGATGGCCTCGGCCAGGTCCGCGCGCGGAGTTTTTTCTTCCGCATCGAGCCAAGCCAGCGTTTCGCGGTAGCCAATCGCCGAACCCGCCGCCGGGTTGGCGCGCAGGGCGTCCGCCAGCCCGCGCACTTCCTCGATCAAGCCCTCCGCCAGCATCTTTGCCGTGCGGGCGCGAATCCGCTCCGCCAAATCGGCGGGTGTTCGTTCAATGCGCACGAGCTTCTTTTCGAGATGGTCGAACGGCGTGCCTTGCCGGGCAAAACGCGCCGCGAGTTCCGGCACGCTCAAGCCGCTGGCCAGACAGCGGGCCAGCGCGCGTGCGACGCGCCGGGGATTTTGCAATTCCACCGCGCCGGTTCCCGCCGGGCTGGCCTTGCGCAACCGCTCGACCAACGCCGCCAGTCCGCCCGTTTTCTCCACTGCGAGCACTTCCTCTTGGATGGCCGCGGGGATCTCCACATCGTCCGCCACCGGCGCCAGGAAGCACTTGAGGTAGAAGCCGCTGCCGCCGACGACCAGCACTTTTTTTCCGCGCCGATGAATTTCCGCGACCGTCTTGGCGGCGTAATCGCGGTATTCCGCTACGGAAAATGTTTGCGCAACTTCGCACAAATCCAGCCCATGATGCGGCACCCGTGTGCGTTCGGCGGCGGTGGGCTTCGCCGTGCCGAGGTCGAGGCCCTGATAAACTTGGAGCGCGTCGCATGACAATATCTCCGCGCCGTGTGCCTGTGCCCAGGCCAGCGCGAGCGCCGACTTGCCCGACGCCGTCGGGCCGGTGAGGAGATGGAGGGTTGCCGCCATGATTCAGCCCTCAAGTCTAGGAAAAGTTCGCGCGCAGGGCGATGGCGAAGAACGATGGTCAATGAGGTCTATTTTGCCATCCGAACGTAACGCGGCTGAATTTCCCCTGTAACATAAATCGGGTAAAAGAAGACGCGCGCGGCGCGCCTGGGTGAAACTCTCCCTCGTCACTGAAACTTTTCCGCCGGAAATCAACGGTGTGGCCATGACGCTGCATCGCCTCGTGCATGCGCTCGCCCTGCGCGGGCACACGGTCGAGGTTATACGTCCGCAGCAATTCAAACACGACGGCCAGGAGACGAATCCTTATGCGGAGTTACTGGTGCCCGGTCTGCCGTGCCCGGGTTATCCTGAATTGAAAATCGGGCTGCCGGTCAACCTCCGCCTGAAGCAACGCTGGCGGGCGCACCGGCCCGATCTGGTGCATGTCGCGACGGAAGGGCCGCTCGGTCTGGCGGCGTTGCAGGCTGCGCGTGCGCTCGGCATTCCCGTCAGCTCGAGTTTCCACACCAATTTCCACGCCTACAGCAAGCACTACCACGTCGGCTTTTTGCACGACGCCGGGCTGGCCTACTTCCGCTGGTTTCATAACCGCGCCGCCTGCACCTTCGCTCCGTCGGTGGATGTGATTGCCGCGCTTGCAACTTCCGGCTTTCGCAATCTGCACCTGATGGGCCGCGGGGTGGACACCGCGTTGTTCCATCCCGCGCGGCGGGATGAGGCCTTGCGCGCGTCCTGGGGCGCGGGGCCGGACACCCCGGTGGCGATGTGCGTCGGTCGGCTCGCGGCGGAGAAGAACCTGCCATTGGTGGTTGCGACTTGGGCGGCCTTGCGCGCGCGACTGCCGGATTTAAAACTGGCTCTGGTCGGCGATGGGCCGATGCGGGCGAGCCTCGCCCGGAAATTTCCCGAGGTGATTTTTCCCGGGGTGCGCCGGGGTGATGATTTGGCGCGCCATTACGCCTCGGGCGATTTGTTTTTGTTCGCCAGCGTCACGGAAACCTTCGGCAACGTCGTCACCGAGGCGCTGGCGAGCGGGCTGGTTGTGGTGGCCTATGATTATGCTGCGGCGCGCGCGCATGTGCGCGAGGGTGAAAACGGATTTCTCGCCAGCTTGGGCGATGCCGCCGCGTTTCAAGCCGCCGCGACGCGGGCCGTGGCCCAGCGCCATCGCTGGCCCCACCTGCGCGACGCCGCCCGCCGCACCGCCCAAACACTCTCCTGGGACCAGGTGGTGGATGGCTTCGAAAATGTGCTGTCGAGCCTCGTTCAACCACCCGCACCGGTCGTTTGTGTTACAGCCGGGTAAAATTTATGATGCAATACATTTCGCTTTTGTGTTTTCCGAAAAGCCCGATACTTTCGCCACGCCAAGGGGCGCCTGCGCCAAGCGCGCCGACTTCATGAAAAAACCGGTCCTGCAATACCGCACCATCATCCTTTCCGACCTCCACCTCGGCACCGCCGACTGCAAGGTTGAGGAAGTCACGCACTTCCTCAAACACACCCGCGCCGCCCGGCTGATTCTCAACGGCGATATCATTGACGCCTGGGCCATCAAACGCGGCCACCGTTGGACCCGCGAGCACACCAAATGCGTGCGCCGCCTGCTCAAAATCGCCCAGCGGCACGACGCCGAAATCATTTACGTGCGCGGCAATCACGACGATTTTCTCCGCCATTATCTGCCGCTCGAACTCGACACCTTGCGCTTCGTCGAGGATTACGAGTTGGAAACACCCCGCGGGCGCTACCTCGTCATGCATGGCGACGCGTTTGACGCCGTGACGACCCACACGCGCTTTCTCGCCGTCCTCGGCGACATCGGCTACCAGACCCTGCTGCGCATCAACCGCCTCTACAACCACTGGCGCGCCTGGCGGGGCCACGAGTATTACTCAATATCCAAGGACATCAAGGCGCGGGTCAAAAAGGCCGTCAGCCACATCGGCCGGTTCGAGGAGCACCTGCGCGACCTCGCCCACCAGCGCGGCTGTGCCGGCGTCATCTGCGGCCACATCCACACGCCGGAGGACAAGCGGCTGGGTGATGTCCACTACCTCAACTCCGGCGATTGGGTCGAGTCCCTCACCGCCGTGGTCGAGCACGAAGACGGCCGTTTCGAGGTGCTCGGTTACAAAGAATTTTGCGTGCGGCTCGACGCGGTGGCGCAGGCCGAGGGCGGCCCGACAATGGAACCGCCGGCGGGAGGCCTGCCGCGACTCGTCCCCGAGCCGGTGACCTGGCACAGCGAAGAGGAATTGGCCGCGCAGGCGTAAGCACGGATGACAGTTTCGGCCCAAGTTGTGGATTGCAAGTCGCGGACCGGAGCGAAATGCTGGGCGCACCCCTTTTTGCGCCATGCCCCCTGCGCGTGCCGATTATTTGCGTCTCGACTACCGGGCTTACCGGCGCAAATTCGTGCGGCCCATGGTCACGGGCAGCGGCAATTGGCCCGTGCGCGAGGGCGTGATTGTGCGCCTTACCGATGCGCACGGCCGGATGGGTTTTGGCGAGGCCGCGCCCATCCCGAGTTTCACCGGCGAGACCGCCGCGCGCAACCTGGCCTGGCTGCGCCGCGCGCCCGACGAGGTGACCCCCGCCGAACTGCGCCGCGTGCCCGTGCGCCTGGCCTGCCTGCGCTGGGCGCTGTATTGCGCACACACGATGCTCACCGGGAAACTCCAGCATTCGTCCAAAATCAAGAAACTGCCCGTGGCGGCGCTGCTACCGGCGGGCCGCGCGGCCGTCGCCGCGCTTGATTTGCGCGCAGGGGAGGGGTATCGCGTTTTCAAATGGAAGATCGGGCTGGCTTCGCCGCCGGAGGAATTTTCCCTGCTCGAGCAGATGCTCGCCGTGCTGCCCGCACACGGTCGCCTGCGGCTGGACGCCAATGGCGCGCTGAGCCGGCTGGAGTGGTCGGCATGGTGTGATGGATTGAATTCGCTCGGCTCCGCAGCCCGGGCGATTGAGTTTTTCGAGCAGCCCCTGCCGCCCGCTACCGGCCCGCAGGGTTGGCGGGAACTGGCGCGCTTGGCGGCGGTGGCGCCCGTGCCGGTGGCGCTGGACGAAGGCGTGGCCGGATGGCAGGCGCTGCGCCGTGCCTGCACCGCGAAATGGCCGGGGCCGTTGGTGGTGAAGCCGTCGTTGCTCGGCCACCCCGACGACTTTCTGCGTTGGCGCGCGCAAACGCGCATGGATTTGGTTTACTCCTCGGCCTTTGAAACCAGCGTCGGCGTGCACGCCGCCTTGTGGTTGGCGGCGGGCGACCGGCGCGCCAGCCAGCGCGCCCTCGGCTTTGGCACGCTCGACGCCTTTGGTGATGACGGTTTGCAACTGCCCGCGCATGCGCCAGGCCCGAATCTCGCGTTGAAAAAGTTATCGTCTGCGGATTTTGTGGGGATATGGAACCGGCTGGCCCCCTGAAATCATCCTTGCGCGTCAAGGCGACTCTGCCGTGGCTGGCCGGGCCGGGCGCGGAACGCTTTGCCGAGACCTTGGCCAAGGCGCGGGCGAAATTAAAACGAAAATCCGGACGTGGTCCCGTGGTGGTGGCTGCGGAAAACACCGCTGACTTTCTGGCCGGCGTCTGGGCGGCGAGGGAGGAAAATCGGACGATCGTTTTGGCGAATCCGCGTTGGGGAGTCGTCGAACGCGTCCAAGCCGCCGCGCAAATGGCCCCCGGCCTTTGGCTGGGCGACCGGTCCGCGCGCTGGCCGAAGTCCCGGCCTGATTTTGAATTCAAGACGCAGGCTTGGTCGGGGATGATTTTCATCCCCACCGGCGGCTCGGGCGGGCGGGTGCGCTGGGCGATGCATACTTGGGTTTCACTCTCGCTGGCCGCTCGGGCGTTAGCCAAATTTCTCGATGCGGCGGGCTGCACGCATGTCGGCTTGCTCCCGCCGTGGCATATTGGCGGCCTGATGCCGGCGGTGCGCGCGCTGGAAACGGGCGGAACGTTGTGGCTCGAAGATTGGCGACGAATCGAAGCCGGCCACGCCCCGGCCACGCCACCGGAGCGGGCGCTGGTTTCCCTGGTGCCCACCCAATTGCAACGCGTGCTCACGCACCGGCGAGTCATCACCTGGTTGCGCCAGACCCGCGCGATTTTACTCGGTGGCGCGGCGGCGTCACCGGCTTTGCTGGAACGCGCCCGTCAATTGCGCCTGCCGATTGTGCTCGCGTATGGAATGACGGAGACGGCCGCCGTGGTGGCCACACAAACGCCCGCGGATTTTCTGGCAGGCCAGCCGCCAGTTGTGAGTCCGCTCCTTCATGCGAAAATTTGGGTCGGCGATGACACTGGTCGACGGCTCCCGCGAGGTCGGCCCGGCCGCGTGTGGATCGAGACCGAATCGCTTTTTGCGGGTTATTTCCCGGCGCGACGAAAGCCCGGACCATGGGGAACTGAAGACCGGGGGGTGCTGGATGCGCGGGGTCGTCTGCGGATTCTCGGACGCTTGGATCGCGTCATCAACACCGGCGGGGAGAAAGTTCATCCGGAGGAAATGGAAAAACACATCCGCGCCACGGGGCTGGTCGAGGAGGTGAAAATTATCGGCCTGCCCGACGTGGAATGGGGCGAGCGCGTCGCGGCGATTTATACCGGCAAAAAACGGGCGGATAAAAAATTGCGCGCGGCCTTGCGCGGGCGACTTGCCGCCCACGCGCTGCCCAAAGTGTGGATGCACGCCGCCAGCCTCGAAACTTCCTCCGCCAAAAATTTCTAGACCTTGCCGCTTTTTCTCCAGCGATAGAGCGTGGTCGGGTGCACGCCGGCCTGCGCGGCCACCCAAGTGAGGTCTTCCGCGTTTTCCTGCAACAATCGCCTGGCCAGCGCAACGCGCCCGCGCCGGCTGGGCGGGAAGCCGGAGGGCGCGCCCGTTCCGGAATAGGGCGCGGGTGCCGGGGCGACCGACGGCGCGGCGGGCATAATCTGGCCGCCGGCGAATACTCCCGGGGCCGCGGCGGCGGCAGCGCGCACTTCGCGGGCCGGGGGCAATTCCCACCACGCGGCGCGCATGACCGGGCCATCGTAATGAAACGCCAGGCGTTCAATGGCCTGCTTCAGCTCGCGCACGTTGCCCGGCCAGTCGTGCTGTTGAAAACGTTGGATCAAATCCGGCTCAAGGGTTTCAAAATTTTTGCCGACGCGCACCGCCGCCTGCCGCAGGAAGGTCCGCGCGAGGTCGGGGATGTCCTCCAGATGATGCCGCAGCGGCGGGGTGTTGAGGATGACTTCCGAAAGGCGGTAAAATAAATCGAGCCGGAAACGCCCGGCCTCGGCGTCCTGGCGCAGGTTGCGGTTCGTGGCGGAGACCACGCGGACGTTGGCGCGGTATTCCTTGGTGCTGCCGACGCGCCGCGCCATGTGGGTTTCGAGGAAGCGCAGCAACTTCGGTTGGAGGGCGAGCGGCAACTCGCCAATTTCGTCGAGAAACAGCGTGCCGCCCGAGGCCTCCTCGACCAGGCCGGGCTTGGCGCGGTCGGCCCCGGTGAACGCGCCCTTTTCCGCGCCAAATAATTCGCTCTCGAGCAAATCGGCCGGCAACGCGGCGCAATTGATGGGCACGAACGGCCCGCGGCCCGCGGCGGCATGGATGGCTTCGGCGACGCGTTCTTTGCCCGTGCCGGACTCGCCGAGGATGAGCACCGTCGCATCCGTCGGCCCGAGGCGTTGGACGGATTCGCGGAGGGACTTCATCATGCCGGAGCGGCCGACGAGTTTTTCCTCATCCACTTCGCCCTGCCCACCGTAGAGCTGCCACCACAAGTTTTGCGAGTTGGCGGCATGTTCCAGCGCCGCGAGCCAGCGCGGGTCGCCGTCGGTCTGCGCGTCGAGCACGTCATGCGCCCCGTCCCGGGCGGCGTTCATGATTTCACGGGTGCCGAGCTTCGCCCCAAAGACGATGTAGCAGCGACTCGCGCGGGCGAGGCGCACGCGATGCTCATTCCAGCCGGGTGCCTGGAGGAGCGCCGCGGGCACAAGGTAAACCAAATCAGTGCTGTCGCGCTCGAGGGACTGAATGCGTTCCGGTGGCTGCAATTGCGCGCGCAAGCCCAGCACCTGGAGCTTGCGCAAAGCCGGGGGATTTTTTTCCGTGGTGACCAGGACGGCGCGCATTGCAAATGCAATATACGCATAAATGTTAAGAATGCGAGGCGCAATCGGAACCCGGGGAACATCAGCACCCGCGAAATATTTCCCGGGTCGATCAACTCCGGCGTCTTTGCTTGAGCAACAATTCCGCCCAGGCGAAATCCTCGGGCTGGGTGAGTTTGGGGTTGGGCGAGTTGTTTTCGACGAGGGTCACGGCATGGCCGAGGAGGGCGACGGCGGCGGCATCGTCGGTGACGCGTAGTTTTTTGGCGCGCACTTTGGCGTAAGCTTTCACGATTAATTCGCGGGCAAAGGCTTGCGGGGTTTCCATGGCCCAGAGGGTGTCGCGTGGCAGGTCGCGCAAGGGGAGGCGGCGGCGTTTCGCGCCGGTGCGCGGCGGGGCTTGCTTGATGGTGTCCGTCACGCGGTGGGCGAGCACGGCGGCGCGATCCTGGTGCGCGGCGGCGGCGAGGGCGCGGATGCTCTCCGGCGCAATCAGCGGCCGCGCACAATCGTGGATGAAGACGTTTTCAATGGCGGGCGGTGTGCTTTGGAGGCCGTGGAAAACGGAGTCCGACCGTTCGGCTCCGCCGGCGGCAAACAGCACTTTGGCGAAGGGCACGCCGAGTTTGGCGAGCACGTTCGTCACGCCGGCCATTTGTTCGGCGTCGCGGACGACAAAGACAAAATAATCGGCCACCCCTGCGTCAAGAAAGGCCCGCACCGAGTAGGCGAGCACGGGGCGCCCGGCGAGCGGGGCCAGCACCTTGTCGGCCACGACGCCGCGCATCCGCGCAGCCCGGCCCGCGCACAGCATGATGGCGGCATTGGACATAAATAATTACAGGGGCGAGAACCCGGGGCGATTCTAGCCGCGCATTTCCGCGCGAAGGGCGGCCAGGGCGGCGCGGGGGTCTTTCGCCTGCAACAAGGGGCGTCCGACGACGATGAAGTCCGCACCGGCGGCGGCGGCTTCGCGCGGGGTGAGGGTGCGTTTTTGGTCGCCGGCGGCGCTGCCGGAAGGGCGAATGCCCGGGGTGACCAGCAGCGGGCCGGGACCGAATTTCGCGCGCAAAGCCGGCAATTCCATCGGGGAACAAATCAACCCCGGTACGCCGGCCCCGAGGGCCAGACGGGCCAGGCGCTCGACTTGCGTCGCCGCGCCGTCCGCGACGCCGGTTGCCGCCAAACCCGTGTCGTCGAGGGATGTCAGCACGGTCACCGCGAGCAAAAGCAGGGTGGGGTTGGTCTCCCGCGCGGCGGTGACGGCTTCCCGCATCATCTCGCTGCCGCCCGCGGCATGGATGGTCAGCAGGTCGCACGGACGCCCGCGCAGGCTGCGGATGGCGGAGGCGACGGTGTTGGGAATATCATGCAGTTTGAGGTCGAGAAAAATTTTGTGGCCGCGCCGCGCAATCGCGCCCACCAAATCCGGCCCTTCGCGCACAAACAATTGCAGGCCGATTTTGACCCAGCGCAAATCGCCGCCGATGCGGTCGAGAAACAGTTCGGCGTCAGCGCGGGTGGCCACATCGAGCGCGAGGATGACCTCGCCGTGTTTGGCACCGGGAGCGGAAGGGGGCGGGGCGAGCGTGGTGGGATGGTTCAAAGGCGAATGGGTGTGAGGGTTGAGTGGCGGATGCAAACGCCAGCGTTTCAGCCATTGAACAATCGAGCAATTTAACAATCAAGCCATTGTTTTAAGCGGGGCCGGTCGGCGGCCCAAAAACCATTGACTCGCGCGGGCCAGGGCGGTTAAATCGACCCTTGTCTGTGAAACTGGGGTCGTAGCTCAGTTGGAAGAGCGCCACAATGGCATTGTGGAGGTCGTGGGTTCGAGCCCCATCGGCTCCACCAGTTTCCGAGCGGTTGGGTGATGACAGTGTTTGGGTCTGGGTCAGGGGCGGTTTTGTCGGGGGTTTTTTCAGACGCAGCGCGACGGATTTTTCAACTTCCCGCGCAGGGGGCGGGCTTATGCTTTTTCCGGGTGAAGCCCCGAAGTAATAATGGTGAAAAAGTTATTAATTTTAGCTTAAAATAATATTAATATCTTGACAAAATGACGATTGGAACTAAACTTCAACACATGTTAATTTAAGTTCCAGGTTTGGCAGTGTTGTATTACTCGAACCTCGCCGTTTGCTCTTACATCCCGCGTAGCCCCGCACTGGTTGTTTCTGGAAGGTCGGAGTGCCGCCATTCGCCAGCATTGCGCAGTTTCGCCGTGTTTTCATGTCCATAACCCCGATAAACACCACCCAGGCCAGATTTTCCGTCCTATCCCGGATTATTGGGATCGTGACGATGGCGGCGGCTGCGCTGGTGGTGGCCGGATGGGTTTTCCATATCGAGTGGCTTAAAAGCATCTCGCCCCAGTGGGTGTCGATGAAGGTAAACACGGCGGTTTGTTTCCTCCTGACCGGCCTGGCGCTGACGCTGCTGGCGGACAAACCCACCACCCGGGCGCGCCGGTGGGTGGCGCGGGTCGCCGCCTTTGTGGTAATGTTCATGGCGCTGCTGACGATTGCCGAGCACGCGGTGAACCACGACTTCGGCGTCGACCAGTTGCTGCTGGTGCAACCCGTTTCAGAAGGTATTCTCATCCCGGGCCGCATGTCGCTGGCGGCGTCGGTGAATTTTCTGTTATTGGGGCTGGCCCTGTTGCTGCTCGACTGGCAGACCCGGCGCGGGTATCGCCTGGCCCAGCCGCTGGCGCTGATGAGTGCGCTGGTCGGACTTTTCGCCGTCACCGGCTATCTCTTTGGGGTGAAATCGCTGTATGCGCTCTCGCCGTTTTTCACGATGGCCGCGCACACCGCGGTGCTGTTCTTTGTGCTGTCCGTCGGGGTGTTGTTCGCCCGCTCCAGCGAGGGCCCGTTGGGTTTGCTCACCAGCACGAGCATCGGAGGCGCGATGACGCGGCGGCTTTTTCTGTTTACCATCATCGTTCCGTTGTTGCTCGGGTGGTTGCGGGTGGAGGGCGAGCAACGGGGGCTGTATGGCGCGGAATTCGGCCTGGCGCTGTATGCGACCATCAACATTTTTGTGCTGGCCCTGTTTCTGGGGTTGACGGCGCTCTGGCTCAATCGGAACGATGCCCGGCGCCAAGAGGCGGAAATGTTGGCGGAGGAAAGTCGGCTGCGCCTGGCGGGGATCATTGCTTCGGCGATGGACGCCATCATCACGGTGGACGAATCGCAAAAGATTCTGCTCTTCAACGCGGCCGCCGAAAAAATGTTTCGTTGCCCCGCGCCGGCCGCGCTGGGCCAGCCGCTGGGGCAGTTCATCCCCGAGCGGTTGCGGGACGCGCATTTCAGCCACGTCCATGCCTATGGCCAGACCGGCGAGTCCTCCCGCGCGATGGGCAAAATGCGGGACTTGCTCGGCCTGCGCGCCACCGGCGAGGAATTTCCGCTCGAAGCCTCGATCTCCCAAACCGCAGTCGGCGATAAAAAATTCTTTACCGCCATTCTGCGCGACATTACCTGGCGCAAACATGATGAGGAAGTCCGCGCGCGGCTGGCGGCGATTGTGGAATTTTCCGACGACGCCATCATTGGCAAAACCCCCGAAGGCATCATCACCAGTTGGAATCACGCCGCGGAGCGCCTCTTCGGCTTTGCCGCCCAGGATATTGTCGGCGAGCCGGTGACCCTCATCATCCCGGCCGACCGCCAGGACGAGGAGGCCCGCATCCTCGAGCAGTTGAAGCGCGGCGAATACATCCGCCATTATGAAACGGTGCGGCAGTGCCGGGACGGGCGGCGCATTGACGTGTCGCTCACGATTTCCCCCATTCGCGACGGCCTGGGCAAAATTGTCGGCGTCTCGAAAATCGCGCGCGACATCACCGAGCGCAAGCGCGTCCTTGAGGCCCTGCGCGAGCGCGAGGAGCAGTTTTCGTTGTGCATCGAGCACAATCCGGTAGCCCTGGCGATGTTTGACAATCATATGCGCTACCTGGCCGTCAGCCACCGGTGGCTGGCCGACTATGGGATTACCGACCAGACGTTGATTGGGCGAAATCACTACGAAGTCTTTCCCGAGATTCCGGTGCGCTGGCGGGAAATCCACCAACGCTGCCTGGCCGGCGCCGTGGAGCGGTCCGAGGCGGAGCAGTTTGTGCGTGCGGATGGCAGCGTGAACTGGATTCGGTGGGAAGTGCGGCCCTGGCGGCGGCCCAACGGGAAGATCGGGGGCCTCCTCATCTTTTCGGAGGATATTACGGAGCGCAAACGCGCCGAGGAAGGACTCCGGCTGTTCCGCACCTTGGTGGATAATTCCATCGACGCTTTTGAAGTCATCGATCCGGCCACCGGCCGGATTTTGGATGCGAGTAAAATAGACTGCGCCGAACTGGGCTATACCCGCGAGGAATTGCTGAAGCTCACGGTGTTTGACCTCGACCCCACGGTGAACCCGGCGGACTGGCCGAAGCATATGGAGCAAATCCGCCGATCCGGCTCGCTCCGCACTCCCGGCCTGCATCGGCGCAAGGATGGCCGCACGTTTCCGGTGGAACTGAGCGTCAAATGGGTCCAACTCGACCGGGAATATCTGGTCGCCGTCGTGCGCGACATCACCGAGCGCCGGCGGGCCGAGGCCGCCTTGCACGAAAGCAATGAGCGCTTCCGCGAAATCACGGAAAACATCAACGAGGTTTTCTGGATCACCGACGCGACCATGGCGGACATTTTGTATGTCAGCCCGGCGTATGAAAAAATCTGGGGCCGCACATGCGAGAGCCTCTATGCCAAGCCGCACCAGTGGGTGGAGGTGATTCACCCCGATGATCGCGAGCGGATAATGCGGTCGGTCATGCCCGAACGACTCCAAGTCGGATTTGACGAAACCTACCGCATCTTGCGGCCCGACGGCGCCGTGCGCTGGATTCACGACCACGCCGTCATGCTGCGCGACCCGGCCGGCAATATTTTCCGCATTGTCGGCGTGGCCGAGGACATCACGAAGGAGCAAAAGCTCGAACAGCAGTTTCGCCAGGCGCAAAAGATGGAGGCCATCGGCACGCTCGCCGGCGGCATCGCGCACGATTTCAACAACATCCTCGCCGCGATGTGCGGCTACACCGAGCTGGCCAAATTGAAGCTGGCCGACAATCCCGCCGTGCGGGATTACCTCGAGGCGGTCATGCACGCGGGCCAGCGGGCCACCGCGCTCGTGCGGCAAATCCTCACCTTCAGCCGCCAGCAGGAACAAGCGGAGCGGAAATCGGTGAATATTGGCGCGGTCGTGGAGGAAACCCTCAAGCTGCTGCGCTCCACCATCCCCTCGACGATTGAGTTCATTTTCACGCATGATCCGGACGTGGCGCCGGTGCTGGCCGACTCGTCGCAAATCCACCAGATCATGATGAACCTCGGCACCAATGCCTGGCACGCCATGCGCGATCAGCCCGGTCGCCTCGAGGTGAATCTGGTTAATTTTGTGGTGGATAAAAACATGGCGGAAATGCATCCACGCCTGCGCCTCGGGCCCTATGTGCGCTTGTCCATCAGCGACACCGGCTGCGGCATGGATCAGGCGACCCAGGAGCGGATTTTTGAGCCGTTCTTCACCACCAAGCCCCTCGGCGAGGGCACGGGCCTGGGACTTTCGGTGGTGCATGGCATCATGGAAAGCAGCGACGGCCTCATCACCGTTTACAGCACGCCGGGCGCGGGCACCGTGTTTCATCTCTATTTCCCGGCCTACCGTGAAGCCGCCGCACTCGCGCCCGCGGCCGATGGCGAAGCGCCCCGGGGCGAGGGCCGGAGGATTCTCTACGTGGACGATGAACTGCCCCTGGCCGTCCTCGGGCAAAAAACGCTCGAGCAGCTCGGCTATCAAGTTGTCATTTCAACCAAAGTGGCCGAGGCGCTGGAATGGGTGCGCGCGGAGCCGGGGCGGTTTGACTTGGTGATCACCGACCAGACGATGCCCGGCATGACCGGCACCGATTTCGCCGCGCAGTTGCTCAAAATTCGCGCGGATTTGCCCATCATCCTGACCACGGGCTACAGCCCCTATCTGACGGTGGCACGGGTGCAGGCCCTGGGCATGCGCGATCTGCTGCTCAAACCGCACACTTTGCACACGCTGGGCCACGCCGTCCACCGGGCATTGCAGGAGAAAAAGTCGGGCTAGGCGGAGCCTCGTACTTTTTTTGGCGGCGCGGTGCGATGGAATCCAGGGTTGCCAACGCCAACGACGGGCGGGAATATGCGCGGGATGTTTTGCGCGGCGATTTCGCGTCTGGGGCGGCGGCCCGTGCTGGTGGCGGGGTTGCTCTTCGCGGCGGGCGCGGCCTTCACCGCGCTGCCTGCGTTGCGCTACGGGCCGCCGCTGCCGGCGCTGCATGACGAGCAGGCCAATTTATTCATCGGCGAGACGCTGGCGCGCGGGCGCTTGACCAATGACCCGCCGCCGGGGCCGCCGGAGTATTACCAGACGTTTCACGAGTTCATCACGCCGCGCTATGTGGCAAAATTTCCGCCCGGGCCGGGCGCGGCCTTGGCGCTCGGGATTTGGCTCGGGCATCCGATTATCGGCATTTGGATCGTAAACGGGCTGTGGGCGCTGGCGTTGTATTGGATGCTGCGCGCCGCCGCGCCGCCGGGCTGGGCGTTGGGCGGGGCGTTGGCGGCGGTGGTCGGTTATGGGGCGATGAGTTACTGGGGCTATTCGTATTGGGGCGGCAGCGTGCTGGCGTTGGGCGGGACGCTCGCCTTCGGCGGGGCGCTGCGGTGCTGGCGCAAACGGGGAAGTTTCGTCACTTCCGCGGCGTGGGCGGGCGTGGGCTGCGGGATGATGGCGCTGACGCGTCCGCTGGACGGATTTATTTTTGCGCTCGGCCCGGCGGCGATGATTTTCGGCGCTGCGATCCGTGATTCGCGCACCGGGAGGGGAAAAAGCCCCTGGCCGGGGTTGTTGGCGTTTGGCTTGCTGGCGGCGTTCGGTGTGGCGTTGATGCTGGGCTACAATGTCGCGACCACGGGCAGCGCGTGGGTGTTCGCGCACCGTCTCTACGACCGAACCCATGTGCCGGGCGTGGTGTTGTTTGTGTGGGAAAAACCCGCGCCGGATCCGCCGGGCCTGCCGGATTATTTGGCGGGTTACGAAAAAGAATACGCTTCGAACATGAGCGCGGATCCGCTGACCGCGCGGCAATATTTTGAAAATTTGCGGATGTTTGCGTCGGCGCAGTTTCGGTTTTTGTTCCCGCCATGGATTTGGCCGCTGGCGGCGGTTGGGTTGGCGGGTGCGTTTTGGCGGCGCGACCGGCGGGCGCGGGCGGCGTTGCTAATTTTGCTCTTTCTCGCCCTGCCGCTCTTGACGCTGCGATTTTACGGATTCGCTCACTATGCGGCGGCGTGGACGGCTCCGGCGTTGTTGTTGATTGTGCAGGGGGCGCGCCGCTGGCGGGCTGCGTGGCGTGGTGTGTTTCCGTGTCTTGGCTGCGTGGCGTGCGTGTTGTTGGTGAGCTGGCCGGTGGCGGCGACCGCACGCGAAATGCTGCGCGGTTACCCGCAGTGGTTGAGCTATCCGTGGGTTTATGACCGCGAGCACACCCGTCAGGACCTCGCCGATCACGCGCGGGCCACCGGACGCAAGCAACTGGCGCTGGTGGTTTATCCGCAGGATCACGACCAAAATGCGGAGTGGGTGTATAATTCGCCTGATCCCGCGGCGCAGGGCGTGCTTTGGCTGCGTTCACTCGGCCCCGCGCGGGTCGCGGAGCTGGCGCATTTCTTTCCCGGCTACGATGAATGGTTCGTCTATGTGAAGGCCGACGGCCGGATAGATCGCCTCAATCCGGTCCAGCCCGCCGTCGCGCCGCCTGCGACGAAGGATTGACGCCGCCGCCGGAAGCCCCGACGCTATCCGCCTGCCATGCATCTCGTATGTCTCGACCTCGAAGGCGTGCTCGTGCCGGAAATCTGGATCGCCGTCGCCGAAAAAACCGGGCGGCCGGAGCTGCGCCGCACCACGCGGGACGAGCCGGACTACGACAAGCTCATGCGCTATCGCCTCGATTTGCTCGACCGCCACGGCATCACGCTGCCGCAAATCCAGGAAGTAATCGGCACGTTGCGGCCGCTCGAGGGCGCGCGGGAATTTCTCGACTGGCTGCGGGCGCGCACGCAGGTGCTTATTTTGTCGGACACCTTCGAGCAATTCGCCGCGCCGCTGATGCGCCAGCTCGGCTGGCCGACGCTGCTGTGCCACGAACTGGAAGTCGCCCCCGGCGGGCGCATCAGCGGCTACCGCCTGCGCCTGCCCGACCAAAAGCGCCGCGCGGTAGAGGCCCTGCGCGCGATGAATTACGACATCATCGCCGCGGGCGACTCGCACAACGATTTGTCCATGCTCCAGGCTGCGAACCACGGCATTTTGTTCCGCCCGACCGACGCTTTCGCCGCCGCCAACCCGCAATTTCCCGTCACGCGCGACCATGCGGCGTTGCGCGCGGAAATTGAAAAATTGCTCGCGTGAAAAAGCCCGCCAAAAAGCCCGCCAAAAAGTCCGCCCCGGAAATTGGGCGCTACGCGGCGCGAGGCGCGTCCACCTCGAAGGCGGATGTGCACGCCGCGGTGGATAAACTCGACCGCGGGTTGTTCCCGCAGGCGTTTTGCAAAATCACGCCCGACCACCTGACCGGCGACCCGGCGAAGTGCAATGTCATCCATGCCGACGGCGCGGGCACCAAGGCGCTGCTGGCCTACCTGCATTGGCGCGAAACCGGCGACGCGCGCGTTTTCCGCGGCATTGCACAGGACAGTTTGGTGATGAACCTCGACGACCTGTTGTGCGTCGGCGCGACGGGCCGGATTGTTTTTTCGAGCACCATCAATCGTAACGCACGGCGTTTTTCCGCCGGGCCACTGGCGGAACTGATTGCCGGGCACGAGGATTTCATCAATCAATTGCGCGCGCTCGGCATCGACGCCGTCAACGGCGGCGGCGAAACCGCGGACGTGGGCGACTTGACGCCGACGCTGACGGTGGATTCCTGCGCGGCGGCCGTGCTGCGGCGCGATGAGGTGGTGACCAACGAGAATTTGCAGCCGGGCCTCGTGATTGTCGGCCTGGCTTCATTCGGGCAGACGCGCTACGAGGACGCGCCGAACAGCGGCATCGGCAGCAACGGCCTCACCAGTGCGCGCCATGATTTGCTCAGCCCGTATTATCGCAAAAAATTTCCGGAGACCTTCGACGCGACGACCAAAAAATCCCTGGTTTATTGCGGGCCGTATCGGCTGGGCGACGCATTGCCTGACAGCAAAATGACGGTGGGCGAGGCGCTGCTCAGCCCGACACGAACCTACGCGCCGGTCATTGCGCGGCTGTTGCGCGAAAACCGCGCGGCCGTCGCCGGCCTGGTGCATTGCTCCGGTGGCGGGCAGACCAAGTGCCTGCGTTTTGGGCGCGGGCTGCATTTCATCAAGGACAATTTGTTCGCGCCCCCGCCAATTTTCCGGGCCATCCAGCAGGCCAGCGGCGCCTCGGCGCACGAGATGCACCGGGTCTTCAACATGGGCCACCGCATGGAAGTTTATTGTGAGGCGGAGGACGCGGCGTGGGTCATTACCACGGCGAAAAGTTTCGGGATCGAGGCCCGACGCGTGGGCAAAGTCGAAGTCACCCGGCAAAAGGACGCCTCGAACCATGTGACCTTGAAGGCGGCGGGGCAGACGCTCGAATATGCGCTGGGCGGCTAATGGGCGGGCCGACGCGCGATTTTTTGTTTCCGCGCCGCCGATTTCAGCCTAATCTCTCCCGATGCCTTTGAGTGTCTCCTATTACGGCGACCCGGTGCTGCGCCAGCGCGGGGCCACCATCACAGCCTTCGATAAGGCGCTGGCGGATTTCGCGCGCGACATGCTTGACACCATGACGGAAAACGAGGGCATCGGCCTCGCCGCCCAGCAGGTGGGCCACGCGAAGCGGCTGTTTGTGGCGGATTTGCAGAGCCGCACCGCCGAGGCGGAAAAGATCGTTCTCGATGGGAAAAACGTGCCGCCCGCACTGCTAATGCCGCTGATTGTTGCAAATCCGGAAGTCGAATTCCTGCCGGGCGAAACCCGCACGGTCGAGGAGGGTTGCCTGTCCTTCCCCGAAATTCGTGGAAAAATTTCGCGCCCCTGGTCGGTGCGCTTGCGCTATCAGGATGTGCAGGGCCAGCCGCACGTGCTGGAAACCTCGGGGCTGCTCGCCCGTGTCATCCAGCATGAATTCGACCACGTGGAGGGCGTGCTGTTTATTGACCGGATGGAGTCGAAATATGTCGAGGGGCTGGATGCCGCGCTGAAAAAGCTCAAGCGGGAAGGGAAGAATCTGGCGAAGTTGGGCAATAAAGGGAAGTAGTCAGCCCTGCATCGCGGACATGAGGCGGAGAGCGCATTCGACATCGGGTCGGCGCACATAGGCGGGTGGCTTCACAATCACTACGCGGTGAGTTTTGCCCGCGGGATTCGTCCAGGAAATCGCGGTGTGGCGCAGCGGGCAGGCGGGGTCGGGGCAATGCGGCTCGTCGCGCACGTCGACCGCAGAGTCGGATGTCAATCCGGCCGTTTCACGAACCCAGGATTCAATCATCACACTCATCGCGAAGGATTTTGGCGTTTGTGCGCGGCGGCGACCTGGATGTATTTTTCGGCGGAATCGCGCAAGGCGGCGCGTTCCTCGGGGGTGAGGGCGCGCAGCACGCGCGCGGGCGAGCCGAGGACGAGCGAGCCGGGCGGAATTATCGTGCCTTTCGTCACCAATGCACCAGCGCCAACCATGGATTGCGTGCCAATGACGGCACCGTCGAGAATGGTCGCCGACATGCCGATGAGGCATTCGTCTTCAATGACGCACGCGTGCACCATCGCGAGATGCCCGATGGTGACATGGCGTCCAATGATGGCGGGAAAATTATCAGCGAGGTGGACGACAGCGCCATCCTGGATGTTCGTGCCCTCGCCGACTTCGATGTAATTGATGTCGCCGCGCAGCACCGCCGAGGGCCAGACACTGCCATGCGCGCCGATCCGCACGTCGCCCACGACGGTCGCTGACGGCGCGATATACGCCGTCGGGTCGACGCGGGGTGTTTGCCCGAGAAACTGGGCAAGGCGTTCCGCGAGGGCGGGGTCAGGCGGGCGCATGGCGGGGTGGTTTGCTCAAAATGTCCTCGGCGGCGAAGTGCAGGATGTATTTCCCCTGAAAATAGGGGTCCTGGAAAAAGGCTTCGAGGAAGAACTTCTGCCGGGGGGCGACGCCGAGCGCCGCGATTTCCGCGGTCAAGTCGCCGCCCTTCCACAGCAGTAGGCCGTTTTCCAGTGAATGGCGCGAGCCGCGCTTCAGTCGCGCGCGCACCCAGCCCGTGAATTCTGGGAGCGCCGTGACGGCGCGGCCGAGCACGAAATCAAACTGGCCGGTCAGATTTTCCGCCCGCGTCTGCCGGGCTTCGACGTTTTTCAAGCCGAGCCGGGCGGCCATGTCTTCGACGGCGCGGATTTTTTTGCCGATGGAATCCACGAGCAGGAATTTGGCCTGCGGAAAACAAATCGCCAGCGGCAGGCCCGGCAATCCGCCGCCCGTGCCCACATCCAGCACCGTCGCACCCGGTTCGAGGCGCAGGAATTTCAGCGGGGCCAGGCAGGCGGCGAGATGACGCCGCTCGAGATTTTCCACGTCCGCGCGCGACACGAGGTTGAGTTTGGCGTTCCATTCGCGCAGGAGCGACGCGAGCGCGTCCAGGCGCGGCCGGGCCTCGGGCGGGATGGGCAGTTCAGCGTAGGGGGACATGCGGGACTTAGACAATATAGTGTTGTGACTGGAATCAAATGCTTCCTCAATCGCGGAAGGCGCCGGAGGGATCCCATCGCCTGCCGGTTGTTATACAATTCTTACATTGACATATCATCATATCGGCATACGTTGATGCGTTAAAATTCATGTCGACTGCCCCGGCCATTGTTCCGACCCACCGCCTGCCGCTGACCGCCCGCGGGGAGGAGTTGCTCGCGCTCCTGCAGGAACGCATCGTCTACCTCGACGGCGCGATGGGCACGATGCTGCAACGGCATAAACTGAACGAAGCGGATTATCGCGGCGAGCGGTTCAAGAACCACCCGTCGGACTTGAAGAACAACAACGACCTGCTGGTGCTGACGCGGCCGGATCTCGTGCTCGACGTGCACCGCCAGTATTTCGCCGCGGGCGCGGACATGGTGGAAACCAACACCTTCAACGCCACCACCATTTCGCAGGCGGATTTCAAGCTGGAACATTTGGTGCGCGAACTGAATCTCGCCGCCGCCAAGCTTGCCCGCCAGGCCGCCGACGAGGCCGAGCGCGCTACGCCGGGGCGCAAGTGCTTCGTCGCCGGTGCCTTGGGGCCGCTGAACCGCACCCTGTCGCTTTCGCGCGATGTGAATGATCCGGGCCGGCGCGAAGTGACCTTCGACCAGGTGCGCGACGCGTATTATGAGCAAGTGGAGGCGCTCGTCGACGGCGGCGTCGACATTCTCCTGCCGGAGACGATTTTCGACACGCTGAACGTCAAGGCCTGCCTGTATGCGATTGATTTGTATTTTGAGCGCTCGGGGCGACGGCTGCCGGTGATGATTTCGGGCACGATCACCGACGCCTCGGGTCGCACACTTTCCGGACAGACGACCGAGGCGTTCTGGAATTCCGTGGCGCACGCGCGGCCGCTGTCGGTCGGTTTTAATTGCGCGCTGGGGGCGGCGCAGATGCGCCCGTATGTCGAGGAATTGTCGCGTCTGGCGAATTGCTATGTGAGTTGCTACCCCAATGCCGGGCTGCCCGATCCGTTGAGCGAAACCGGCTTTCCCGAAGGGCCGGAAGACACCGCGGGATTTTTGGAGGAATTTGCGCGCGCCGGGCTGGTGAACATTGTCGGCGGCTGTTGCGGCACCACGCCCGCGCACATCCGCGCCATTCGCGATCGCCTGGAGAAATACTCGCCGCGCCGCCCCGCACCGCCGCCGGAGGGATTGCGCCTGAGCGGGCTGGAGCCGCTCACCCATGCCGGCCCGAATGCGCCATTTTTGATTGTCGGCGAACGCACGAATATCACCGGGTCGCCGCAATTCAAGAAACTCATCAAGGCGGGGGACTTTGACGCCGCGTTGGCGGTCGCCCGGCAGCAGGTCGAAAACGGCGCGAACATTCTCGACGTGAATTTTGACGAAGCGCTGCTCGACGGCGAGGCGTGCATGACGCGCTTCCTGAACCTCATTGGCAGCGAGCCCGACATTGCGCGCGTGCCGCTGATGCTCGACAGCTCGAAATGGAGCGTGCTCGAAGCGGGGCTGAAGTGCGCGCAAGGCAAAAGCGTCGTCAACTCGATCTCGCTCAAGGAAGGCGAGGAGAAATTCCTGCGTCAGGCGCGCGACGTCCGCCGCTACGGCGCGGCCGCGATTGTCATGGCCTTCGACGAACAGGGCCAGGCGGCAAGCAAGTCCGAAAAAGTCCGCATCTGCGCGCGCGCTTACAAACTGCTCACCGAAAAACTCGATTTTCCGCCGGGCGACATCGTGTTCGACCCGAACATCCTGACGGTGGCCACCGGGATTGAGGAGCACAACCGCTACGCGCTGGATTTCTTTGAGGCGATTCCGGAAATCAAATCCGCGTGCCCGGGCGCGCGCATCTCGGGCGGCGTGAGCAACGTCTCGTTTTCTTTTCGCGGCAACAACACCGTGCGCGAGGCCATGCACAGTTGCTTTCTGTATCATGCGATTCGCGCGGGGCTGGACATGGCCATCGTCAACGCGGGCATGATTGCGGTGTATGACGAGATTGAGCCGCGGCTCCGGGATCTCGTCGAGGATGTGCTGCTGAATCGGCGCGCCGATTCGACCGAGCGCCTGATTGCCTATGCGGAGGAAATCAAGGCGCGCGCGGCCGCGGCGGCCGGCGGGCCGGTGGCGGAGCCGGAGAGCGCGGCCTGGCGCAAGCTGCCGGTGGGCGAGCGGCTGGCCCATGCCCTCGTCAAGGGCATCACCGATTTTATTGACGAAGACACCGAGGAGGCACGTATCGCCCTGGGCCGCCCGTTGCTTGTCATCGAAGGGCCGTTGATGGACGGGATGAAAATCGTCGGCGACCTCTTTGGCGCGGGGAAAATGTTTTTGCCCCAGGTCGTCAAAAGCGCGCGCGTGATGAAAAAGGCGGTCGCCTTGCTGACGCCCTACATGGAGGCGGAACGTCTCGCCAACCCCGCGGCGCGCAAGCAGGGCGTCATCGTCCTCGCCACGGTCAAGGGCGACGTGCACGACATCGGCAAGAACATCGTCGGCGTCGTCCTCGCCTGCAACAACTACGAGGTGATCGACCTCGGCGTGATGGTGCCGTGCGAAAAAATTCTCGAAGTGGCGCGGGAAAGACAGGCCGACATCATCGGGTTGTCGGGCCTCATCACGCCCTCGCTCGAGGAGATGTCGCACAACGCCGCGGAAATGGAGCGGCTGGGCTGGCAGGCACCGCTGCTCATCGGCGGGGCGACCACCAGCGAGGCGCACACCGCGCTCAAAATCGCGCCGCATTATTCGGGGCCGGTCATCCATGTGATTGACGCTTCGCGCGTCGTGGGCGTGTGCGCGCAACTACTTTCGCCCGAAAAGCGCCCGGGGTTGGTGGCGGAGACGGCCGAGAAATATGAGCAGTTGCGGGTGCGCCATGCCGCGGGGCGCGGGTCCGTGAAATTGCTGCCGCTCGCGGACGCGCGCGCGCGCGGCCACCGTTTCAACTGGGCCGCGGAGCCGCCGGCCCGCCCCGCCGCGCCAGGCGTGCACGTGCTCAATGACGAACCGCTGGAGAAAATTTTCGCCAACCTGGACTGGTCACCGTTTTTCCATTCGTGGGGGCTGCGCGGCGTCTATCCCAAGATTTTCGAGAGCGAAAAATACGGCGTCGAGGCGCGCAAATTGCACGCTGAGGCGGAAAAGCTGCTCGCGCGCATCATCGCCGAAAAGCGATTCCATCCCCGCGGCGCGGTGGGCCTCTGGCCGGCCAACCGGGTGGGCGACAGCGTGGAGATTTACGCCGACGAATCGCGCGACCGCGTCGTGGGCTGCTATCATTTCCTGCGCCAGCAAAAGGAAAAGGACAACGACCGGCCTTACCAATGTCTCGCGGATTTCGTCGCGCCGAAGGAATCCGGCGTGCCCGACTGGGTGGGCGGATTCGTCTGCACCGCCGGGCCGGAAGTGGATGGGTGGGCCAAAGAATTCGAGCAAAACCGCGACGATTTCACCAGCATTCTCATCAAGGCGTTGGGTGACCGCTGTGTCGAAGCGTTCGCGGAATACCTGCACAAAAAAGTACGCCAGGAACTCTGGGGCTACACGGCGAACGAAAAATTAAGCACGGAGGAGTTGATCGATGAGAAATACCGCGGCATCCGCCCGGCCATTGGTTATCCCTCGATTCCTGACCACACGGAGAAGGGCGAACTGTGGCGGCTGCTCGCGGCCGAAAAGCAGACCGGTGCGCGGTTGACGGAAAATTTTGCGATGTGGCCGGCGAGCACGGTCGCGGGTCTGTATTTCGCGCATCCGCAGGCGAAGTATTTCCATGTCGGCCCGATTGGCCGCGACCAGCTCGAGGATTACGCCGCACGCAAAAAGTGGGGCAACGCGGAAGCGGAAAAATGGCTGGCGCCGTGCCTGGAAGATCGAGGCTGACCGGCGGTGTTATTTTGCCGCGGGTGCAATTCGCGCGCGCAATTTCTTGAGCACATCGCTGGCCGCCGTGAAATCGGGCTGGAGGTCGAGGGCCAGCTGGTATTGCGTCGCGGCATCCGGGCCGCGGCCCTCGCGCAGGAGCACGTTGCCGTAATTATAATGGGCTGTCGCGGAATCGGGATGGAACCACACTGCCAGAGCGCATTGCGTCTCCGACCCCGTGACATCGCCCAACCGTAACAGCACGTAGCCGTAATTGATGCGGACATCGAGCGCGTCCGGGCGCAGCAGCGACGCAATGTGGTATTGTTCGCGCGCCTCCGCAAAACGGTTCTGGCCGGTGTAAACATTGCCCAGCACGAGATGAGTGGTGTAGTTGCTGCCGTCCAACTCCAGGGCGCGCTTTAAATGCTCGATGGCCTCATCTGTGCGGTGATCCGTGTCCAAGGCCGTGGCCAGGGTCAGTTCCGCGCGCCAGGAGTTCGGGGTTTGCGCGAGGGTGTAAGTCCACAATGCCTGATGGCTGAGAAAATGCCCGGCGTCGGCGTTGCTTTCCCATCCGAGGGAAAAAATTGCCAGCACCATCAGGCCCGCCGCGCCCGGCAGGAAAAATCGCGGCAGCGCCGCAAGCAAGCGGTCCAACCCCGCCACCACCAGGCCGATCAGGCCAACCATGGGCAGGTAGACGAAATGATCCGCCACCCAGGAAATGCGCATGTAGGACATGGCCAAAAAACCCAGCACCGGCGCAAGGTTGACGGCGAAGAATCCCAGGCCCAGCAAAGCCGTGCGGCCCCAGCCGGTCGCCCGCTGCCACCACAAAATCCCGAGCGCGAGCGCGATGACCAACCAGGGCAAAAAATCCACGGCCCTGAGTGGGTCAAAGCTCCATTGCGGATAAAAGGGCAGCAGGTGGGCCGGCCAGAAAAATTTCCAGGTATAAAACAACAGCGCCCAACCCGCCCCGGCGGCGCGCTGGGGCAGGCTGAGCGCCTCAATAGGCTCTTCGCCGATGGCCCATTGATTCTGGAAAAAAACCGTGAGCACGCCCAAGATGCCCGCCACGAGGAAAAACGGCGCGATGGCCTTCAAATTCTCGCGCGTGATCTGCCCCCGCTTCCACCAAACGTGCAGCAGCAACAGGAAGGGCAGCATGACCACGGACGTTTTCGCCAGCAGTGCGGCGAGAAAAAACAGCAGCGCCGCCAGATAATCCGCCGGTCGCCGGCGCTCGTCATAATTCAGCCAAAACCAGAGGGAAAAGAGCAGCAGCGGCAGCGAGACGGTGTTCTTTAGTTCGGAAATCCACGCGACTGACTCGACCGCGAGCGGATGGATCACGAACAAAAGAGCGCCGAGCCAGGCCAGCCGCAAGCCCAGCCGCGCCAAAATACGCCAGAGGACGAAAGCGCTCACGACATGCAGCGCGAGGCCCGCCAAATGGAAAGGCAGGGTGTGGTTGCCAAAAATCCGCCAAACGGCCCACTCGAACGTCGAGGTCAGCGGAAAATAGTCCGGCCCCGGCGGCGCGAACCAGAATTTCCACCACCCGTTGGCCTCGGCCATCAAGGGGTTGTCGCGAATCAGCGGGGCGTCGTCGCGCATCCATTCGCCGTGCAGCGCCGGCGCATAGACGAGAAATCCGGCGAGCACCAGCAGCAACCCCGGCAATACCAGCCGCCGCCACGGCCGCGCGGCGGCGGCGCGGACTTCCGGAAGCGCGGGTGCTGGCGCAGGGGGCGGCATGAGGCCCATTATTCCGATATTGAATCCAAACTCCAGCGTGTTCACCTTAGTAGGCAGAATCGTATTCCGCCCTGATGTCTGCAAAACCCACCGCGCCCGCGGCAAGAATCGGCATCCTTGCCCTGTATATCG
>Ga0265320_10000755_pt1 | contig 24856 bp, 23 predicted proteins | sample 4827metaG_FD_202087 | JGI IMG/M metagenome (GOLD analysis project Ga0265320, IMG submission 202087) | Rhizosphere microbial communities from Carex aquatilis grown in University of Washington, Seatle, WA, United States - 4-8-27 metaG | ecosystem: Host-associated > Plants > Roots > Rhizosphere >...
GCGCTTTGGGCCCGGAGCGCGCTCAATGGCTCCAGGATCATTCGACCGGTTGGATGGACGACTTCGGTCTGCGCCCCGGTCCGGACGTTTCAAAAATCCCGGCGGCGCTTCTTGCCACCATGCCGGCGGATTTTTTTCAGGCTCAAATTCAACCGACTACCCTGACGGTCAAGCGATACAAAGCCGGGAACGATTGGCAGATAAATTACACATTGCAGCAAGCCGGCAACAGCATGACCACCAGCATCAATCCGTGGCAGCCGTTTCCCGAAGGTTTCAGCGCCCTTTTCCCCGGCGGCTGGGAGGAACTGGCCCAACGGGAAGGCTTCGAGTTGCCCAAGGAATTTCAGAAAAAGTAGGATGTCGCGTCCAACTGTTCATGTTTGAATTTTCCAAACAGGGACAGCCGGGACGGACTGTCCTATGTTACCGCGATTTCCTGCGGGCCCTTGCCGCCGTTGACCAGGTATAAAACCGCCATGCGCACGGCCAGGCCGTTCGTCACCTGCTCCAGAATCAGCGATCGGCCCGAGTCGGCTATCTCGCTGTCAATTTCCACGCCGCGATTGACCGGCCCGGGATGCATGATGAGCGCATCCGGTTTGGTTTTGGCCAGGCGGGCCTTGTTGAGTCCGAACAACTGCGAATATTCGTTGATGCTGGGGAACATGGTCTTCCGCTGGCGCTCATGCTGGATGCGCAGCAGGTTGATGATGTCGGCCTCGCGAATGGCTTCCTCCATGTCGTGGGTTACGCGGCAACCCATCTGCTCGAACGTTTTGGGCACCAGCGTGGACGGCCCGCAAAGCGTGACCTGCGCCCCCAGTTTCGTCAGCGCCCAGATGTCCGAACGCGCCACGCGACTGTAAAGGATGTCGCCCAGGATCGTGACGTTCAGCCCGGCAATCTTCCCCTTGCGCTCGCGGATGGTGAAGGCGTCGAGCAAGGCCTGGGTGGGATGTTCGTGCGCCCCGTCGCCGGCATTGACGACGTGGGCATTGAGCACGCGTGACAGAAAGTGCGCTGCGCCGGACGCACTGTGGCGCATGACGATAAAATCGGCGTTGAGCGCCTCGAGATTGCGCGCGGTGTCCTTGAGCGTCTCCCCTTTTTTCAACGACGAGGCCTCGGCCGTGAAGTTGATGATGTCCGCCGACAACCGTTGTTCGGCCAGTTCAAAGCTGATGCGGGTGCGCGTGGACGGTTCGATGAACAGGTTGACCACGGTTTTGCCGCGCAACGCCGGGACCTTCTTGATGGCGCGTTCGCCCACGACCTTGAACGCTTTCGCCGTGTCGAGCACCGTCGTGATCTCATCGACCGTCAGCGATTCAATGTCGAGCAGATGTTTGCGGTTCCAGCTCATTGCTTTTTCAAAATCACCTCGTCCCGGGGCGCCCCCGCCTCGACCAGGAACAGGGAAATCTTTTCCTCCAGCGACGTCGGCACGTTCTTGCCGACAAAGTCCGCCTTGATGGGCAATTCACGGTGGCCGCGGTCAACCAGCACCGCGAGCTGGATTTTTTTTGGCCGGCCAAAATCATTGAGCGCATCCATGGCGGCGCGCGTCGTGCGGCCGCTGAACAGCACGTCGTCCACCAGCACCACGGTCTTGCCCGTCACGTCAAACGGGATGACGGTGGGAAAGACCTTCGGCGCCGCGCGCTGGTCGAGATCGTCGCGATGCATCGACACATCAAGGATGCCGACGGGCACCGGCTGGCTCCAGATGCCCGAGAGGATTTTGCTCAACCGGTGGGCGAGGTGGTCGCCACCGGCGGGAATGCCAATCAACACGACTTCCGCGCCAACCTCGTTGCGTTCGGCGATTTCGTGCGCGATGCGTGTCAGTGCGCGCTGGGTTGCCACCGCATCGAGGATGACAGTGGCCTCAGGCATGAAAGCAGGTTACAGGTTGAGAGTTGAGCGTCGAGGGCCGGAAACATCCTCGAAAGGCAAAATGTCGGGACCGCTGGCTGGAAAAATAAAATCGCGAACCTCTCCGCCGGGCGGAGCCGATTCGCGTCGCTGGTTTTGCGTTCATGGCTTCCTTCGCCGCCTCGCCGGGCCGCGTTAAAGGAACAATTGTTGTCAGTCCAATTCAGTTCGTGGCGGCCGCCTGACGGGCCTTGCGCCAACTGGAGCGGTGTTTGATGATCCACTCGGTCAATGCCCGCTCGAAGCCGATGTCATGCCCGGCCTTTTCCGACTCAATCCACTTGTGCTTGAGGATTTCCTCCCGTTCCGCCTGAAATTCACGGTAGAGTGAGGAATTCTTCAGCAAATCGCTCGCCGACGATGTTTCTTTTGCAGCGTTCGACATAATTGAAATAGTTCTGTTACCCTCACGTTAAAACTTTGCCCCCTGGCATGCAACTGAAATAAGTTGTTTAACATTAACATGTTGCAAATTTTTCACAGAGGGTTGCAATTTATTCATGCCTGCCCTTTTCTCAATGTCTCCGCAATTCTTATGAATGCCTGCCCGGCTGGTTTATCCGGCGCCGATACCACAATCGGCACACCGCGATCGCCGGCCTCCCGGATTTCGGTGAAGATCGGAATCTCCCCCAGGAACGGGATGTTTTGCCGCACGGCTTCAGCCCGGCCGCCGCCATGACCGAAAATTTCAACCCGCTCGCCGTTGGGGGTGGTAAAATAACTCATGTTCTCAACGATGCCGAGCAGCGGCACGTTGACCTTCTTGAACATCGCTATGCCCTTGCGCACCACGCCGAGCGACGCCTCCTGCGGCGTGGTCACGATGACGCCGCCATCCAGCGGCACGGCCTGACACAGTGAAAGTTGCGCGTCACCCGTGCCCGGCGGCAGGTCCACCAGCAGGAAATCCACCTCGCCCCATTCCACGGCGAACAAGAATTGCTGGATCGTTTTCGAAATCATCGGCCCGCGCCAGATCACCGGCTGGTCGTTCTCGAGCAACAACCCGATGCTCATCACTTTGACACTGTGATTGATTGGCGGGACCAGCCGCTCGCTTGCACTGACCGTCGGACGCTCATGAACCCCCATCATCAGCGGAATGCTGGGGCCATAAATGTCGCAATCGAGCAGACCGACCCGCGCGCCGAGATGCTTCAATGCGCAAGCCAGGTTTGCCGAACACGTGGATTTGCCGACGCCACCCTTGCCGCTCGCAATGGCAATGACGCGCTTCACGCCCGGCACGCGATTTTGGTTCGCCAACGCTCCCGTGGCCCCGGGCGATCCGGCCGCGGGTTGTTTGACTTCGACCAGGACGCGTTTCACCCCCGGCAACGCCTGCACCACCCGCTCGCTGTCTTCCTTGATCTGCCGCGCGGCGTCGGGATTGGCCGTGGTCAATTGCATCACGACACTGACCGCGCCATTGGCCGCGGAAATTTCCTTGATGAGCCCGAAGGAAACGATGTCGCGCGAAAAGCCGGGATACTTGACGGCTTTCAGCGCGTTCTTGATGTCATCTTGCGTCAACACGACGACATGTTAGCACACGGATGCGAGGACGCCAACGTTTGCCGTCATGGCTTCAGGCGGTCTTGCCTGGGAGCGCCGGCGCTCCCAGGATTTGCGTTCCGGGCTTGCGCAGCGCCGCCGGGCATGGGAAATTGACGGTCTAATTATTATAATTGGATGATTAAATCATGATGCGAAAGCCGTCAAAACCAGACCTCGGGCCGTTTCTCGAAAACTTCAGCCGTTTTGAATCGGCGTTGCAGCCATCCTGGCTGCTGCCGCTGCGCAAGGCCGGCATCGCGCGCTTCATGGACCTCGGCTTTCCGACGTTGCAGGACGAAGACTGGCGTTTCACCAATCTGGCCCCGCTGGCAAAGCTGCCGCTTCAGCCTGCCGGCGAACCGGTCAATGATGCCGCCGCCCGGGCAGCGCTGGAAAAACATATATTCACTCAGCTGCCCGGTCCCCGGCTCGTTTTCATCAATGGACAATACTCAATGCCCCTCTCGTCCGTGCAGGGATTGCCTGATGGGGTGCGGGCGTCGAATCTGATGGGGGCGCTGGTGGCGGACTCCGAATCCATCAAAAAGCAGTTCGGTGTTTCCGCGTTGACGGATGACAATGCTTTTGCCGCGTTGAACCAGGCGTTCTTCACCGACGGCGGTTTCGTGCAAGTGCCCGCCGGGGTCGCCGTGGCCGAACCCATCCAATTCATTTTCATCTCCGCCGCCAAGCAAAGTGGCGTAACCAGCCAGCCGCGCAACCTGGTCATCATCGGCGCCAACAGCCGCGCCACGATCATTGAAAGTTACATTTCAACGGACAACGCGGCTTATTTTACCAACGCCGTCACTGAAATCGTCGCCGGGGACAACGCCGCGCTGGAACACGTGAAATATCAGGATGAAGCCGACACCGCCTTTCATCTGTCAACGATTGCCGCCCTGCTGGGCCGCGCGAGCAACGTCAGTGTCCATTCCTTTGCGCTCGGCGCGAAGCTTTCGCGCACCAACATCCGCACCAAACTCGCGGGCGAAGGGCTGGAATGCATCCTCAACGGCCTATACCTGACGCGGGGCGAGCAGCTTGCCGACCATCACATGATCGTCGAACACGCCCAGCCGCATTGTGCCAGCCACGAGTATTTCAACGGCATCCTCGATGACAGATCAAAGGGCGTCTTTCATGGGCGGATCCTGGTGCGGGAAATCGCTCAGAAGACCGACGCCAAGCAGACGAACAAAAACCTGCTGCTCTCCGACGACGCCACGGCGGACACCAAGCCGCAACTGGAGATCTACGCCGACGACGTGAAATGCACGCACGGCGCGACGATCGGGCAGTTGAACGCCGAATCCATTTTTTACCTGCGCGCGCGCGGCATCGGCGTGGACAATGCGCGGCGGATGTTGATCCATGCCTTCGCCGGCGAAATCATTGCGCGGGTGAAGCATGATTCCGTGCGCGAGGAGCTGGACAAACTGGTGTGGGACCGGCTGGAAGCCAACCACCACCTGGCGCAGAAAAACTGATTTTGTAGCTGCGTTTGTGAAAACGCGGGACAATCCGCCGATTCACATCGGCGGCCACGACTAAAAATGTTTGAAGACTTAAACGATCTCTACCAGCAGGTCATTCTCGACCACTGCAGGCAGCCGCGGAATTTTCATGAGATGCCGCAGGCCAGTCGTTCTGCACAGGGCCGGAACCCCCTTTGCGGCGATCAACTGCAGCTTTTTCTGGCGCTGGACGGCGAGACCATCAAGGACATCAGCTTCGTCGGGTCGGGCTGCTGCATTTCCAAGGCCTCGGCGTCGCTGCTGACAGAATTTGCCAAGGGCAAGACCAAGGCGGACGTGGAAAAAATGTTCGGGCAGGTCCATGAAATGGTCATGACCGGCAACGTCCAGGGCGACGTTGGCAAGCTGGCGGTGTTCGCCGGGGTGCACAAATTCCCGGCCCGGGTGAAATGCGCCATTTTGTCCTGGCACGCCGTGATGGCCGCGCTCAAGGGCGAGGCCAAACCGGTAACGACGGAGTCGGAACAAAATTAATTTCGTTTCAATTGTGCGGATGAATATAGACAGCCTTTGACTCGTTCAGTAGTTTTGGCGCGGCGCGATGATGAAAATTGATATTACAGAACAATTTGAACTTTTGCCACGAGCCCCAATTGTTGAAGCTGTAATTCAGGTTCATGCCCGCCCTGAATCTTCATGGGAAGAAAAAGATATATCGGAATGTCTGAAGCCAAAACTTCCAGATTATCAAAAACATTTTTCCCGTAATAGAGTAACGCAAGAAGTAAAATTGGTTCCGGCTCATTCACCACAGGCGTCTGAGCAAAGTTTGAGTTGGCACGGTTTGTTGTGTCAGTCGAAAGATGAAACTCAAAGCGTACAATTTAACCGTGACGGGTTTGTTTTCAGCCGACTTCAGCCGTATCAAAGTTGGGATCAGTTTTTTGGCGAAGCAATGCGCCTTTGGAAGATTTATCTGGAAACAGCCCGGCCAACGGAAATGCAGCGAATTGGTTTGCGGTTTATCAACAAAATTCAATTACCTCCGAAAGAAGCTGATTTTGAAAAATACATTCAGCCTTATCCAGAGCCGCCTTTTAATTTGGAACTCCCGTTCTTGAGCTTTTTTCATCACGACACACTTGCCGTGCCGGGTTATCCTTACGCGATAAACATAATCCGCACGATTCAGCCGGCGACAAACCCTCAAGCCGAGGGAATCGGTTTGATTGTTGACATTGACGCATTCACAACCCAACCTTTTGAAATCAAAGATGGTGTTTTGGAGGAGCGGCTGGCCGAATTACGATGGTTGAAGGACAAGACGTTTTTTGGTAGTATAACGTCAAGAGCTATGGAATTATTCCGATGATTGCAGAAATGACAACAGCAGCTTTGATCAGTTACAGCCCAATGACCACTCGCGGAGCAAGCGAGCTGGCTAATTTTGTTGCCGAGCAAGGTGCAATTGGGCGGCAAAGCTTGCAAAACTCCTTTTATTTCGGCTTCAACGTCCGGGAAGTTTTCAACGAACTGTTTGCGGTTGCTGAAGAATGCAAATCTGCGAACTGGGACGGACAGGGAGCGTCGCCCGTGTCGGACGAATCATACCGCGCAGCCTTTAAGTTTTTAGAGGCATTGCCACTTGGGGCGGTCCCCCCGTCTGTTGGGGTTGAGCCTGACGGTGAGATGACATTGGAATGGTATCATTCTCCCCGCAGAACGCTTTCAATCAGTTTCAGCAAAAATGGCGAACTGCATTACGCCGCGTTGCTTGGCGCAAGTAAAACTTACGGAACGGAACCTTTCTTTGGCGATGTTCCAAAAATCATTATTGATTTGGTTTCACGGGTAATGGTTGCGTGAGCGATGAAGGAACAGCACATTTTGTCAAGAACAGCGAATTGCTCGCTCGTTTTATTACGTCAAGGAAGTGGTTTCGTCCAAGCAATCAAACCGTCAAACAGGATGCTTTTATTCCTCATCCATATCCCGACCTGTCAGTCACCCGCCACAAATCGCTTTCTGAACCAGAAATATGGAAGGTAGGACAAGAGATTTCAGATGCCCGACCAGCAACTTTGTATGGAAGAGCTGATGTTTCTGCCGAGGAGGTAAGAAAACAGAAATTGACAGTCGAACCAAGGCCCGTTCCTGAAAATTTAAACCACGCGTGCATTTTGGGGTGGCCTATAGACAAACCAGCCCAGAAGATTTTGGCGTTGGAACTTGCCGCAGTTGCACGTTTTGTTCCGAAGCCAATGGATGCCGGCGCTTAAGAACATGTCGTAGTCGCTTCTTGGCTGTTTCGGAGGGATTTCTGTTTTTAATCCTTTAATTGATTTCATCCGTGATTGCGGCGAAGATACTGGCAGTGATGGATTTAAGAGGTGTTTATGAATTCCAATGAAGCAAAAATTTTGACCCGCGACGTGGAGGCCTCTGTGGTGCCCGTCGGAACCAAGGTCACGCTCAAGCAGGGCGAGTCGGCCTACATCACGCAATCGCTCGGCGGCAGTTATACCATCGTCGTTAATGGCAACATGTTCCGGATTGCCGACAAGGACGCCGATGCGCTCGGTGTTGAAGTGCAGGCCAACCCGACGGCGGCCACCAGCAGCGGCCCGATGACGCAGGAGCAACTGGAAAAACACGTCTGGGAGGCGCTCAAGACGTGTTACGATCCGGAGATCCCCGTCAACATTGTGGATCTCGGCCTGATTTATGACTGCCATCTGACCTCCGCTGGTGAAAACAGCTACAAAGCCGATGTGAAAATGACTTTGACCGCTCCCGGTTGCGGCATGGGGCCGACCCTGGCACAGGACGTGCAGAACAAATTGCTGAACCTCGAGCCGATCGATGAGGCGAACGTCGAGCTGGTCTGGGATCCGCCCTGGAACCAAAGCATGATGACCGAGGCCGCCAAACTGCAACTGGGACTGATGTGATCAAACCACGGATGGACACGAATTATCCCAACGCGGCTTGCGCCGCAACCACAGATGAAAGCCGCAAAAGAACGCAAAGAACGCAGAGACAAAACTTCTTTTCTTTGTGTTCCTTGCGTTCTCTCGCGGCCAATTCTTTGCCACACTCCGTGCGTGCCGCCGGCATCTGAATTAACGGCGGGCAAAGGACTGGCCGCCCTACCAAAAAAAATCTGTGTCCATCCGTGTTTATTCGTGGTTAAAATTTTAGAATGACCGACTCAAAAAACATTGATTGGACAAAGCTGCGAAAGGATTTCCCCATCCTCGACCAGCAGGTCCACGGCAAGCCGCTGATTTATTTCGACAACGCCGCCACCTCGCAAAAGCCGCGCGCGGTGATTGACGCATTGGTGCATTATTACGAGCATGACAATGCCAATGTCCATCGCGGCATCCACGAACTGAGCAATCGCGCCACCGCCGGGTACGAGGCCGCCCGGACACGCGCCGCCAAATTCATCAACGCCCGCAGCGCCGAGGAAATCATATTCACGCGCGGCACGACCGAAGGCATCAACCTGGTTGCCAGTTCCTGGGGCGCAAAAAACCTCAAGTCCGGCGACGTGATCCTGCTCACGGAAATGGAGCATCACAGCAACCTAGTGCCGTGGCAGTTGCTCGCCCAGCGCACCGGCGCAAAGATCGCCTACGTGCCGGTCACCGGCGATGAAGGCCTGCTCGATCTGGGCAAACTTGATTCACTGCTGACCAAGCAGGTGAAGCTGTTCTCGATGGTCCACATCTCGAACTCGATGGGTACGGTCAATCCCGTCACTGACCTTTGCGCCCGCGCGCGCAAACTGGGCATCATCACCCTGGTGGACGCCGCGCAAAGCGCCGGGCACTGTCCCGTGGACGTGCAACAGATCGGCTGCGATTTCCTCGCGTTCTCCGGCCACAAGATTTGCGGACCGACCGGCATCGGCGTGCTGTGGGGCCGACAGGAACTGCTCGACGCCATGCCGCCGTACCAAGGCGGCGGCGAAATGATTTTATCCGTGGAATATCAAAAGACCGAATTCAAACACGCCCCACACCGGTTCGAAGCCGGCACGCCGGACATTTCCGGCCCGATAGGATTGCACGCGGCGATGGACTACCTCGACGCCATCGGCCGTGAAAATATCTGGAAACATGACCAGGAACTCGCCAACTACGCTTACGAAAAGCTGGCAGCGCTGAAAGGCATCCGTCTGTTCGGCCCGAAGATCGGTCGCGCCGGGTTGGTGAGTTTTTTGCTGAAGGATGTCCACGCGCACGACGTGGTGACGCTGGCCGACCAGGCCGGCGTGGCATTGCGCGGCGGACATCATTGCACCCAGCCGCTCATGCACAAACTTGGCGTGGAATCCACCGCCCGCGCCAGTTTCTATTTCTACAACACCCAAGCTGAAGTGGACCGGTTTGTGGAAGTCATGCACGAAATTCAGATATTTTTCGGGCAATGATATGTGGCCGCCGCATCGAGGCGGTGATGCAGGGTCTATTCCAAAAATTTAGCTCTGTGATACGATAGATAGATAGCCGTTTCAGTAGATGGTTTTTTGGAAAGCTTCTTCCCAACGACTCCAAAAATTTCTTGTTCCGATTGAGAAAGTTTTGACGAAACAAGCATCTTTCCAGAATCGTCGAATGAAATTAAACGTGCATCGAATAGTTTGTGTAGGTTGGCCGTCAGAAGGAGGCCGTTATTTGGATCAAGTCGTTGAATATCGTTTGAATCCGCCCACGGTTTTATGTGTGAAGCTTCAAGGGCGGCCTGCGTAGACGAACCTGTAACAGAACAGCGGTGATTCCAGATTTCTCGAACATCTGACCCAAATTTGCCCTGACCAATACGAGCGTTTACGAGTGCTTGCACAGTCGTTGGGTCGGTCGTCTTGTTGGATTCGATTTTTTTGATGTCTGCAATTAGCGTGCTATCTCCCATTTCACCAATCGGGAATCGCACATAACCGGGCATTGCCGAAATCCCCTTTCTCTCGGGAAAGCCGATTTGTTCGCCGGGATAAATGTGGATGTATGGCGAAGGTGTCCGAAATGCCTCTTCGGTCGGAAACAGAATGTAACCGTGAAGGTCAAATAGAGCGGCAGGAAAGCGTGTGAGTGGGCCATACCAATCGCCAGTTTCTCTATAGCGAACTTGGACGGCGTCGACACCCCATTTCTCCTTGAGGCGGGCAGCTTCGTCTCTATGCAATTTAGTTTTGGCTCTTCTGTCCATCTCGGGCGTGTTGCTGGATCGAGTCAAAGATTTTGCGGACGGGAACCCGCGCTTTGGCTCGTGCGTCAACTGTGGTCTTTTCCTTCCATCGACGATCAATTGGAGATCTGGCTCCAAAGCCACCAAGTACTGATTCAAAAGAACATTCCACTCATTTGAGAAAGCGGGGAACTTCGCCTTACCATCAGCGGTGTGTGTTGTGTTTATGTCGAGTTTTGGATGCCCCCACCCTTGTATGACTACTAACTGGTTCAACGTGACCGTCTTCTCTTTTCTTTCTCCACGCTTAACAAACGTCGCAGCTTCAAACTCACCTCCTCCTGTCAGAGGTGCAATGTGGAAACGAATCTGACCGACCTCAAACTGTTGTGGTTCGGCAATATAGCCAAACTCGAAGACGGTAGCATTTTCGAACGACTTGTTGAAAAAGAGTTCGTCCATATCTATTTCGAGGGAGTCGTCGCTAGTTTTGCGCACAAGGTCGGCATTTGGTGTTTTAGTTTCACGGTTTTGACTTTGCGTCCGTCAAAAAAGTTTGTCCAGAAAATCTCAAACCGGCTGCGGCTGCGTGAGACGGAGCAGTGGACAAAAATAGGCCAGCCTGTCAGGCGCGAAAGGAATTAGGTTTAGCGTCCGTCCTCACCCCGGCCCTCTCCTCCAGGAGAGGGAGAATTGTCGTCCGTTAGCCAGCGAATCCGTGTCCATCTGTGTTCATCCGTGGTTAAAATTTTGTGCCTTTTGTGCTTTTTTGCGGCAGAGAATTTATTCGCGTCCGGCGGCGGCGATGAACGGCTTCAATGCTTGCATCAGCTTCGCGAAGCCGTCGAGTGACAACTGTTGCGCGCCGTCGCTCCAGGCCTCCGCCGGGTTGGGATGCACCTCGATCAACAACGCGTCCGCGCCCATCGCCACCGCGCCCTTGCACATCGCCGCCACCAGGTCCGCGCGCCCGGCGCCCTGGCTCGGGTCAATCACGATCGGACAGTGCGTTTCGCGCTTGATGATGGGGATGGTCGAGAGGTCGAGCGTGTTGCGCGTGTAGGTCTCGAAGGTGCGGATGCCGCGTTCGCAGAACAGGAGGTTCGGATTCTCGTTGGCGAGCACATATTCGCCCGCGAGCAGCCATTCCTCGATTTTCATGGAAAGTCCGCGTTTGAGCAGGACGGGTTTGCCGGTCCGGGCGGCGGCGATGAGGAGCTGGAAGTTCTGCGAGTTGCGTGCGCCGATCTGGATGATGTCTGTGTATTCGGCCACCATTTCGGCGTGGTTTTCAGACAGCAATTCCGTGATGACAGCCAGCCCGGTGGCGCGCCGCGCCTTGTCGAGCAGTTTCAAACCTTTCTCACCGAGCCCCTGGAATTCGTAGGGTGACGTGCGTGGCTTGAATGCGCCGCCGCGCAGGATCGTCGCCCCGGCGGCCTTCACCGCCTCGGCGGTGGCCAGCAATTGCTTGTCGCTTTCGACCGAACACGGTCCGGCCATGACGTGGAGTTGCTTGCCGCCGATGACGTGTTCGCGGACACGGATGGTGGAATTGGCCGGGTGCGCCTCGCGGCTGACGAGTTTGTACCGCTTCTGGATGGGCAGGACGCTTTCCACCGCCCGCGGGAACTGGGAAATCAGCGTTTCGAGGTTGGCGTGGGTGAGTTCGTCGCCGATGGCGCCGATGACGGTGCGCGCCACGCCACGCATGACGTGGGGGATGTAGCCGAGCTTGCGGATTTCCTTGAGGACGGCCTGTTCCTCTTTTTTTGAAATCCGGGGTTTGAGCACGATGATCATGGTTTTTTATGGGTTGGCCGAAGGTCGCAAAAACGAAAACGCCGCAGGCGTTTGGCGACCTGCGGCGATTGGTTTGGTTAAAGTATTATCGCAGCCGCAAGTGCGCACTCATGCTAAACCAATAAAAGAAATATTGGCTGCTGGCTGCGTTGTTTACTTGCGTGCTGTTCACGAGACAAAGATAGCAGCTTGGGCCGGGCAGTCAAGAATGTTGTGATCTGGTGGTGTCCCGATTGGAGCGCGGAGCATTGGTCCGCAAGTGACTGAAACTGCAAAACCTCGCGGAGCAATGCTCCGCGCTCCGAACAGAGTTAAACATTGAACTTGAACAACAGCACGTCGCCGTCTTTCACAACGTATTCCTTGCCTTCCATGCGGTAGAGGCCCTTTTCGCGGGCCGCCGCGACGGAACCGCACTTGAGCAAATCGTCGTAGGCGACGGTCTCCGCCTTGATAAATCCGCGCTCGAAGTCGGAATGGATGACGCCCGCGGCCTTGGGCGCGGTGTCGCCGGCATGAATCGTCCACGCGCGCACCTCTTTTTCCCCCGCGGTGAAATATGTCCGCAGCCCGAGCAGATGATACGTGGCGTGGATCAGCGCGCCAACCCCGGATTCCTCGACGCCCAGTTCCTTAAGAAATTGTCTGGCCTCGTCCGCCGACAAATCGATCAGATCACTCTCAATTTGCGCGCTGATGACGACGGCTTCGCATGCAAAATGATGCTGGGCATAATCACCCACCTTCTGGATGAACGGGTTTTTATCAGCCGTGGCCAGGTCGGACTCCTTGACGTTGCAGGCGAAAATCGTGGGTTTGTCGGTCATCAGCCAGAACAGGCGGGAGACGGCCTTTTCCTCCGGCGCGAGTTCCAGCGTGAGCGCGGGTTTGCCGGCGTTGAGGTGCGGTTCGATCTTCTTCAGCACGGCTTCCTGCGCCAATGCCTCCTTGTCGCCACGCTTGGCGTCCTTGGCCACGCTGGCGAGCCGTTTCTGTACCGCCTCCAGATCGGCCAGCACCAGTTCCGTCGTGATGGTTTCAATATCGCGCACGGGATCCACCGAGCCGGTCACATGATGGATGTCCGTGTCCTCAAAACAGCGCACGACCTGGACGATGGCATCGACCTCCCGGATGTGGGTGAGAAATTTGTTGCCGAGGCCTTCGCCCTGGGAGGCGCCTTTGACCAGGCCGGCGATATCGACAAATTCGATCGCCGCCGGGATGATGACCTGGGTTTTGGCGATTTTGGCGAGCGGTTCGAGCCGGGCGTCCGGCACGGTGACGACGCCGACGTTCGGGTCAATGGTGCAAAAGGGATAATTGGCCGCCTCGGCCTTGCGGGTGCGGGTGAGGGCATTGAACAGGGTGGATTTCCCGACGTTGGGCAGACCGACGATTCCAGCTTTCAACATGAATTTAAAATGATTTAATGATGGTGGAAATTATGAGGAAAATGGGGGGCGGCGTGTCGTACCAACTGCCAGGCAATGTGCATGCCGCCGTATATTCCCAAGCCGAGCAGGAAAAAGCCAGAACATCGCTCCAGGCGCAGCAGGGTGAGTTCGCTGAACCGTCCGCGACCACGGGACACTCCGTAACTGAGCGTTAAGAACCACAAATTTGCGCCCAGCGCCACGCCGCTGACAAATGCAGCCTTGGCGGTGATGGAATCCTCCACCCACTCGTAGTCGGTGAACCAGGAATCGTGCGACATAAAATACGCGGCGGCCACGATCCAGAACAGCAACACGCCCACGTTGCCCAACACACGCGTAAAACCGATCATGAAGGCTGAGTGCGGACGCAATTTTTCGTCAATGCGTTTTTCGATCCGGCTGGCAGCGGTGCCGAGTTGCGTGGGGGCGATCACCGTTTTAGCCGTGAGGAATTTCATGCCGAGAAACAGCATAAAAACGAAACTGAATACCTCCATCGAGGTTTTGACAATGGGACTGCCGAAGAACGACGAAAACCCGGTGAAAGCAATCGTGCAGTAAATCAAATCCATCGTGGCCGCACCGAGACCAATGACCACCGCCCAGACGAAGCCGCGCCGCGCCCCCTCGTTGATAATGGTGAGATTCACCGGACCCACGGGCATCGACAGCAACAAACCGCTGACAAAGCCCGTCCCGGCGGAAAGTAAAATGGGCGACAGTTCCGGCATGGTTCAGTGCGCCGAGTCCGGTTCGTCGTCGTCTTCCTCTTCAATTTCCCGGCGCCAGGCGCGCGAGAGGCTTGGCCGCACAAACCCATAGACGAGGTACAGCGTGAAGAACGCCGGCAACACGTAATACAGGACCTTTTCCTTCAAAATCAGCAGGCAACCCAGAAAGAGCGCCGTCCCGATGGCTTTCGTGAACGTGCTCTTGGAACGCAATCCCAGTGATTTGAAGCTCGGATAGCGCACTGTGCTCACCATCATGGCCGATAAAAACACGAGCACGATCGCCAGCAGATAATTCCAGGCCCCCAGCGTTTTTTCCTTTTCATGAAAATGAATGATGAGCAAGGTGAGCGAGGCCACCAGGCCTGCCGCGGAAGGAATTGGAAAGCCCAGAAAGTCCTTGCTGCCACCGCTGCCGGCCATGGCGGACAAGCAGTTGAACCGCGCCAGCCGGAACGCCCCGCAGAGCAGATAAATGGACGCGATGAGCCAGCTGATCTGGCGATATTCACCGAATACATCTGCCAGCACAACGCGCTGCACGAGAAACGCCGGCGCGACGCCAAACGAAATCAGGTCCGCCAGCGAATCGAATTCGCGTCCGAACGGGCTTTCCGCGCCGCCCAGCCGCGCCGCGCGCCCGTCCAGCAAATCGAAAATGCAGGCGAGCAAAATGTACGCCAGCGCGAGCTTGATCTGGCTGAAATAGGCGTCGCTCATCGGATCGGCCTCGACAATTTTGGTCAGCGCCACGAAGCCGCAGAACAAGTTGCCGGCCGTGAGCAGGTTCGGCAGAAAATAAATCTTCAGCCGGCCCTCGTCCGAGTCGTCGGGTGCGGGTTGGGGAGCAACGGATTCGCTCATAATTCAATCCAATGAGGCAATCACGGTTTCACCGCCGATCACCTTGTCGCCCAGATTCACCTTGATTTGGGCGCGGCGCGGAAGATAAACGTCCACCCGCGATCCGAATTGAATCAGGCTGATGCGTTCCCCGCGCTGGACGGCATCCCCCTGGTCAACCCACGGCACGATGCGGCGTGCGATAAGGCCGGCGATGAGACGGATGCCCATTTTTTCGCCGGGCGGTTCGGTCACGTCAAAGCCGATGAGCACGTTCTCGTTGAACTGCGCGGAGTCGGCCCGCATCGCGTTGACGTATTGCCCGGGCGTGTGTTTGAAATGACCGACGCGGCCGGTCACCGGTGCGTATTGCACGTGGATATCAATCACGGAAAGAAAAATGGAAACGCGCTGGCATTCGCCGCCCATGAAATCCGCCTCGGTCGTGGTGCCAATCACGTCCACCTTGCCATGCCCGGGCGCAACGACGAGGTTGGGGCCGGTGGGCACCATCGGGTCGGGATCGCGGAAGAAATAAAAGGTGAAGAGGGTGAACAACACCCAAAGCCCGACCAGCGCCCAGGTCAGATATTCCAGCACAAACGACCCGATGTACTTGGCCACCAAGGAACCCGCCAGCAAGGCGAGCACCCCCGCACCGGCGAACCCGATGAGACGCAACGCCGCCAAGGCGGCTTTTCCCGAGTGTTTCACACCACCAAGGTAAAAATTTTCCGCGTCACTTGCAATTCGGCATTTTGGGGGCAATTTGAGCGCGACGGCAAAAATGGAATACAACCAACTGAAATCAAAACCAACCAATCAAAACGATTATGTCATTGCATACTCCTGATTTGACGAAACAACCCCCGCGCAGTCCGCGCGTGCGGCTGGGCGGCTACGCGATCCTGCCGCGTTGTCTGGACAAGGGCCGCGCGACGCTCGCCGGCAAAAACGGTGAATATCACTACGCCTGCCCGCTGGACCAGGACTTCCTGGAATTCGCCGGCATCGACCCCGAAGAATTAAAGAAACAGCTGGGCAAGAGCGACGGCGAAGTTCTGGAATGGATCAATGCCAACGCCAAACACCCGCACACCGCGCCGGAAATCGCCGCGTGGTCGGCATGGCAGGAACAGAATGCCCCGGACAATCCCGGCTCGCGCGAACATTTCAACGAGCTGCACAAGGCGGCCGGGCCCAAACGCACGGATATCAGCACGTGGTTTGACGTGCTGGATTTGGACGATTTCGTGAGCTTTGGCGGCAAGGCCTGATGACATTTCTTGGACTTCAGGAGCTCGAAACGGCCGGGGTGGTTTCGCTCGCCGGCGCCGGGGCGGGGGCCGGCTTGACGGCCTCGATGCGCTCGATGCGGTGCCGGCGTTTGGCGCCGTGTAACTCGAATTCCACCTCGTCGCCGACCTTGTTGTTGAGCAATGACTGCGCTACCGGCGAAAGATAGCTGATAACGCCTTTTTCCGGATCGGAATCCCAGGCGCCAAGAATCGTGAACGTCTCCGTCTGGTTCGCCCCCAGATCCACCGCCTGCACCACCGTGCCAATGCTGACGATGTCGGTACGGGCGTTGGCAAAATCCGTGCCGCGGGCCCGGGTGAGCTGGGTTTCGAGCTCCTCCTTGCGCCGCATGAGGATTTTCTGCATTTCCTTCGCCGCCTTGAATTCGTGATTTTCGCTGAGGTCGCCATAACTGCGGGCGGTGGCGATTTCCCTGGAGTTGGCGGGGATTTTCTTCTGCACCAGCTCCTGATACTCGGTTTTGCGGCGTTCGAGACTTTCCCAGGAAACCAGCGTCGCGGCTTCCTGCTTGGTCTGTTCGCCGCTGATGAGCGATTGGACGGCGGGATGGCTTTTAACCAGCCGCGCGAGAAGTGAACGCTTGTCCATGTCGTCGAACACCGGCGACAGTTGCAACGCGCGGGTGAGATCCTTGACCACGTCGATGTCGGCGAACGCGGTCAACTCCGTCAGCAATTCATGGTCGTCGAGGATGAATTCCCGCAGGCGGTTCGAACGTTTTTCGTTGAACTGGTCGCGCTCCATCGCCGTGAGCATGGCGCGAAAAACCTCCGGGCCAAGAATGTCGGCAAAGGCGTCGCTGCGTTCGCGGCCGAGCCAGAGCAACAGTTCGCTGCCGGCCGTGTGCTGGTTGACCAGCCGGGCGAGCGATTCCTTGAGCAAATCCATCTTGCCTTCCGCAATCAGCAGATTCGCAAATTCGCGGCACAGTTTTGCGGAAACGAAATTCAATGAACCGCGCAGCACTTCAGCCCAGCGCTCCGGATTCGCGGTCTTGAATGATTGCAGGGCATGATGATGTTTCGCGGCGGGAATCTGTTCCATCACCGGGCCGAACTTGATGTCTTGCGCCCAGATTTGCGCAGCGGTGATTTCATCGGGCGCCGGCGGGAGCCCGGCAATTTCGCGTAATTCGTCGCGCGCAAAAATGGCTTCCAGCGCCACGGACGGCTGCGTGCGCTGGTGCGACACGATGTCGGCGTTCAACGCCGTGACGACTTCCCCGGCGGCGCCTTGTTTGTCGGACAGATCCGCCGCGTTCTTTGACAGTTCGCCGACCACCACCACCCGCGCCTTCAAACCTTTGGCCGCGCGGAAATTGGTCATCAGCCGGTTTTGCAGCGACGTTTCCTGCGCCTGAAAAACGACCGGCTCGGTTTTTTTCAGCGGCACAATGAAATGGCCGTCTTTTTTCATCTCGCGCCGCGCGGTTTCCCACCACTTCTTCCAATCGTCGCGAATGACGTCCGGCACGAGCGCCTGCTGGATCTGGTCCGCCGTCGCCCGGCCGCCGTAGCTGTTCAACACCAGCTTGATCAAATCCAGGTGATGGGCGGCCAGGTGGCGCACATTTTCCAGGTCGTTGGCCTTGCGCGCGAGGATGTGGTCCTTGGGAATCGGCTTGAGGCTCTCGACCGCGAAGCCCAAATCCATCGTGTGACCCGGCTTCCCGGCGAAATCGATGGTGAACCGCGCGAACACCGTGTCCACCGTCTTGATGCGCCCGAAGCCCCAACTGCGATGCATGCAGCAGCCGCTTTCCGCCAGCAAGGTCAGCGGCTCCACGTGGCGGCCTTCGATCTTTCCCGCCGCCGCCAATTTTTCGAATTCTTCTCTCATAAAAGCCTTTTAACTCGCGTCTAAAAAGTCGTATGGCAATATTAAAGTTGGTGAGCAGCCAAAAACCAAGACAAATCGCGGCACGGGTTTTGCAGCAACGGCGTATCGACGGTGAGTTTATCGAGGATTTGCTCCAGACCGCGCTGGCGGACTCGCCGCTGTCGTCCGCCGACCGGGGCCTTTGCCAGGAAATCACGTATGGCGTCGTTCGTTGGCAGGCCACCCTCGACTGGCTCATCGCGCAAAAGACTGACGGGCGCGCCCAAAAACCCGGCCTGCAAAATCTGCTCCGGCTCGGTCTCTACCAGATCTTCTGGCTCGACCGCATTCCCGACCATGCCGCCGTCCACGAAACCGTCGAACTGGCCAAGCAGAACGGTTTTGGCACCCAGGCCGGATTTATCAATGCCATTTTACGCGGCTACCTGCGCGCGCAGGACGAAACTCAAAAGCGGCTGGCCGGATTGAAAATTTCACAACCGGCGCTCGGCTGGTCGCATCCCGAATGGCTCGTCACCCGCTGGCAAAAACGCTGGGGTGCGGAAAAAACCGCGCAATTTCTGGAATGGAACAACACGCCGCCGAAGACGTTTGCGCGCATGAACGCTTTGAAAATCGATGCCGGCAAACTGCTGGAAACCTGGCGCGCGGAAAACGTCGAATATGATTTTGTCCGTCACGGCGGTCGGCAGACCGCCGCATCCCTTGCAGAATTGGAATCATCCGGCTTTCTGCCGAAAGCCCCTACGCTCGAAAACCTGGTCTTTGAGCTGAAATCCCATCCGCCGCTGCATTCGCTGGCAAGCTTTCGCGACGGCGGGTTTTATCTGCAGGATCCCAGCACCTTGCTCGCCCCGGGCCAGCTCGCCCCGCAGCCCGGGGAAACGATTCTGGATTTTTGCGCCGCGCCCGGGGGCAAGACGACGTTCATCGCCCAGTTGATGAACAACCAGGGCCGCATTGTCGCCCAGGACGTTTCGGAGGAACGACTGAAATTGATCCGGGAAAACTGCTCGCGGCTCGGCGTCACGTGCGTCGAACCTGTTTTACCCTCAACTCTCAACTCCTTGCCGGGTCAAAGCGAAGCGACGACCGGTCAACCACCAACCGGTTTTGACCGTATTCTGGTGGACGCCCCGTGCTCGAACACCGGCGTGATGCGCCGGCGCGTGGATTTGCGCTGGCGGGTCCAGCCGCAGGAAATCGAACGCCTGGGCAAAGCACAACTCGATTTGCTGAAACAGGCCGCGACCGGATTGAAACCCGGCGGCGTTCTGGTTTACAGCACGTGCAGCCTCGAACCGGAGGAAAATGGTGAAGTCGTAAAACAATTCCTGGACGCCCGCACTGATTTCAAACTGGAACACGAACACGAGTTGCTGCCTTTCGTGGACCATGTGGATGGCGCATATGTGGCCCGGCTGGTTCATCTCTGACCGACCGCGCCATTTGCCATTTCATCAAACCATGGCATTCTGCGCACATGGAACTGGACCTGGAAAAGGAATTTGCCGATCGCGCGTATCCGTTGCTGGCCAGCCTGGTCACGCCGCGACCCATTGCCCTCGTCACCACCGTCAGCGCCGATGGCCGGGTGAACGCCGCGCCGTTCAGTTTCTTCAATCTCATGGGGGCAAATCCGCCCATCTGCGCCTTCGCGCCCGGCGACCGCGACAACGGCACGCCCAAGGACACTGCCTTGAACGTCCATGCCACGCACGAATTCGTCGTGAACCTGGTGGATGAAGCGATTGGTGAAGCGATGAACCAATGCGCCGCGTCGCTGCCGTTCGGTGAAAATGAATTGGTCCGCGCCGGGCTGCACGCCGCGCCGTCCACCATCGTAAAACCGCCGCGCATCGTGGAATCGCCGGTAAACCTGGAATGCACCGAATGGGGCACGCTGCAGATCGGCGGCAATCGCATGGTGATTGGTTTGATCAAACACCTCCACTTGCGCGATGAGTTATTCGACGCGGAGAAAAAACGGATCCGCACCGACAAACTGTTTCTCATCGGCCGCCTGGCTGCGCCGCATTGGTATTGCCGCACCCGCGACCGGTTTGAAATGATCCGGCCGGCGTAAAAAAGGCTAAACGCTAAAGGCTAAAAGGAAGCAGAAAAGGGCCAGTGTTCAGGTTTTACTTTAGCCTTTAGCGTTTAGCATTCAGCCTTGGAAATCACATCCCCATGATTTGATAACCAGAATCCACGTAAATCACCTGGCCGGTGATGGCGGCCGCGCCATCGCTGGCAAGAAACATGCCGGTGGCGCCGAGTTCTTCGGGCAGCACATTGCGTTTGAGCGGCGACTTGGCCTCGTAATGCTTGAGCATGTCGCTGAAACCGGCAATGCCGCGCGCGGCGAGCGTGTTGACCGGGCCGGCGCTGATGCAATTCACGCGGATTTTCCTCGGACCGAGGTCGTAGGCGAGATAACGCGTGCTGGCCTCGAGCGCGGCCTTGGCCACGCCCATGACGTTGTAGTGGGGCACGACCTTTTCCGCGCCGTAATAGCTCATGGCCACAATGCTGCCGCCGTCGGTCATCATCGGCGCCGCGGCACGGGCCAGCGCGACCAGCGAATAAGCGCTCACGTCGTGCGCGATCCGGAATGCTTCGCGGCTGGTGTTCACAAATTCGCCTTCGAGCGCCGCTTTCGGCGCGAACGCCACCGAATGCAACAGCAGATGCAGTTTGCCGAATTTTTCGCCAACGGCTTTGAAGACATTCGCGATTTCCTCGTCCTTGGTCACATCGCACGGGAGGATGAGCGTGTCGGCGCCAAAGGTGCCGGCGAGTTCCTCGACGTTTTCCTTGAGCCGGTCACCCTGGTAGGTGAATGCAAGTTTTGCGCCCTCGCGCGCCCACGCCTGGGCGATGGCCCAGGCGATGGAACGCTGGTTGGCGACGCCGAAAACGACTCCGAACTTTCCTTCAAGCAATGGCATAATTTAAAATTGTTGACTGGTTAAATCGTTGAAATGTTAAAACGTTGCGGCGGCGGTGCGCAAAACAAATCTCCACCTTACGGAGTCCTAATCAGGCAGGGATGGCGCGCTGCGCCGTCCGCGCCGCGTATAGCGGCGCAAGCGTGAGGTGCGGAATTTGAGCGGTGGACCTGCTTCATTCCGCCCGCTGTTGCGCGGGCGGAGACATCGCAGCGCGATGTCCCTACCCAAGTCAAGACAACGCCCTCCGCGCGTCCAGCCTCGACGGGCGGGTTTGCAACCGGTAAACTGGCGGCAATGGACGCAAACACAGGCAATGTCATCGTGGAAGGGCTGATTTCGTATCTGGGTCTGATCATCCTGCTGACGTTTCACGAGTTCGGTCATGCGTGGACGGCAATGAAATGCGGCGATGACACGGCAAAATCGCTAGGGCGCGTCTCACTCAATCCCATTGTCCATATTGATCCGATTGGCACGGTGCTGTTGCCCTTGCTGATGATTTTTCTCCCGACCGGTGCCAGCCGGTTCATGATTGGCTGGGCCAAACCGGTACCGGTAAATCCTTATAATTTACAAAATCCCCGCGTGGATGACATCCTGGTTTCGATGGCCGGTCCGGCGATGAACTTGATTTTGGCGGTGGTGCTGGTGGCGCTGGCGCGCGTGGGATTGATGATTCATCAGGAACCAATGGCCAACGTGTGCTGGGATTTTGCCTCACTCAGCCTGCTGCTTTGCTTCTTCAATCTCATTCCCATCCCACCCCTCGACGGCTCGCACGTGCTGCGAAATTTAACCGGCATGAGTTGGGAAACTTACGCCAGCTATGCCCGGTTTGGTTTCATCGCGGTGATTGTCGTGCTGCAGATCCCGCAGGTGCGCCAAGTGCTCAGCCTCATGGTCAACGGAACGCTCATGTCGCTCGGCAAACTGTTCGGCGTGGTCTGAAACGGCCTATTTCTTGAAGTAAAGCTCTTCAACGTTCCAGCTCACGCGATAATAGCTCAGTGCTGTCGGCTTCAAGTTCCCGATGTCCGCGCGCGCCGCCGCATAATAGTATGGCGTGACGGTGAAAATCATCGGCTGTTTCTCGGCGAGAATCTTTTGCACTTCGTCAAAATCTCTTTTGCGTTCCGCAAAATCCAGCGTTTTCATCTGCGCATCCATCAATTCATCCATCCGCGCCTCCCAATCCGTCGAAGGCGTCTTCTCTCGCGGAAACCATTGATGCGTGAAGCCGCTGGACTTGACGACGTTCGCCTGAAACGCCGGGTCGGCACCGCCGCCAGCCAGGCCCATGAGCACGCACTCGTACTCATGGGTGTCATCTATTTTGTGAATCAACGTATTGAACTCGACTGGTTGGAAAATGATTTTGAAGCCGAGTTTCTGCAAATCCGCCTGGATTAAAACGGCGGCTTTGTTGCGCGAATTGTTTTCGATGTTCGTATTGAAAACGATCTCGATTTTGTTGCCGTTAGCGTCCTCCAAAACGCCGTCGCCGTCGCGGTCTTCGATGCCGATTTCCTTCAGTAGCGCGCGCGCCCTGGTCAGATCATGCGGAAATGTCGCCGTGTCCGGGTCATACCATTTTTTGTTGCCGGGTGTTACAAAACCGTAATTCGGGACTGCCCGACCGTTGTAGATGGACTTGATGATGGAGTCGCGGTCAATGGCATACGCGCACGCTTGCCGGAATTTTTCATTGCGAAACCACTTCAATTTTTTCGGATCAACACATGGTTGGCCGGTTTTGGAATTCACGTTCGTATTTTCGTTGAACCAGAAAAAATCCGTTTCCAATCCGATGCCTGGTTCAAGCAGGTTGAATCTCCCGTTCGCAGACTCGGTTTTGAAATGGTCGTATTCGTGGGCGTAAATGAAATCGTGCACGTCGCATTCGCCGCTCAAAAAACGCAGCGAGATGGCATTGCGATCAGGCACGATGGTGAAGACGATGTTGTCAAAATACGGCAAGCGCTGGCCTTGCTTGTCCACTTCGCAAAAATACGGATTGCGTTCGAGCAAAATGGAATCACCCGACTTGTATTCCTTGATGCGAAACGGTCCGCTGCAAACGATGTCCTCCGGTTTCGAATTGATGCCGTAGGCCGAAGTGAAGGTTCCATCCGCGACCGTTTTTTGCAGGATGTGCCTGGGCATGATCGGCACACCGGCACCAAACGCCTCCAGAAATGGCGCGAAAATTTCCGGGGTCACGACTTGAACCGTCAAATTGTCAATTTTCGTCACGATGAATTTTTTCCCATTCACCGTCAACCCATCCGCCATCACCGGGTTGATGTTGGTGCTGTAGATCAAATCATTGCAGGTGAACACCACGTCGTCCGCCGTGAGCGGCTGGCCGTCGCTCCAGAAAAGATTTTTGCGCAATTTGAACGTCCAGGTTTTGCCGTCGGGCGAATTCGTCCACGATTCCGCCAAGCCCGGGGTGATCTCCTGCTTAATGGGGTCGTCGCCGAGCAGCGACGCGAAGAAAAACCGGTAGATGTCCTGTGAAGATGACTCGTTGGCTGTGATGGGATTGAATGTTTTCGGATCACCTGGTTCGGCGATAACGAGTCGTCCGCCGCGAATGCCCGGAGTGCAGTCCGCTACCAGCGGTGGGTCGGGCAGGGGATAATTCGCGACGCTATTTCCGGATGCGGCGGTTTCGGTCTTCTTCCCGCAACCAACCAGGCAAACCATCAGCGCTGCAAACGTGACTGCGTTTCGAATCAAGGTTTTTCTCATGTACGTTTCCTTTTCCTTTCGCCGAAACATTCCGGTTTATTGGCCGAAAGTCGAGTTTTTCATCGCGTGCCAGCCGATTTTTTGCCACCCTTGTCATGGCATTGCCATGTGGTCATACCTTTTCAAGCGGCTGCTGCACATGATACCGCTCCTGTTGGGGGTGTCGTTGCTGACGTTTCTGCTCATGTCGCTGGCCCCGGGCGACTTTTACACCGCGCTTTCACAGAATCCACAAATCTCACTGGAAACCATCGCCCGCCTGAAGGCGCAATTCCACCTCGATCAACCTTGGTACGTGCAATATTTTTATTGGTTCAAAAGCGTTCTGAACGGCGATTTTGGTTATTCGATGGCTTATAAAATTCCGGCCACCTCGCTAATTGTCGGCCGCCTCGGCAACACCTTTCTGCTCTCATTTCTTGCCCTGATTATCGCTTGGGGAATTGCGATTCCACTGGGCATTTGGGCGGCAGTCAGAAAGGATTCCTGGGTGGACCGCGGTTGCTCGATGATTGCGTTCCTCGGATTGTCCATTCCCGATGTGCTGTTGTCGTTGCTGGCCCTGTGGCTCGCCGCCGCCACCGGCTGGTTTCCCGTCGGCGGCGCACAAAGTCCGCTCCACGATTTGATGACCCCGGCACAACAATTCTGGGACCGCGCACATCATCTTATCCTGCCCGCACTGGTGCTGGCGGCCGCTGACCTGGCCGGCATCATGCGCCAGATGCGCTCCAACCTGCTCGACACTCTCCGGGCCGAATATGTCACCGCCGCCCGCGCGCGCGGCCTGGGTGAAGGCTGGGTGGTTTACAAACATGCGCTCCGCAACGCCATCAATCCGTTGCTGACCATCTTCGGCTACTCGCTCGCCGCATTGTTGAGCGGCGCGTTCATCGTGGAAAACATCATGGCGTGGCCGGGCCTGGGGCGCCTCACCATGGAGGCGTTCTTCGCCAAGGACTCCTACCTGGTCGTGGATTGCGTGGTCATGGCCACCGCGC
>Ga0265320_10000756_pt1 | contig 24828 bp, 17 predicted proteins | sample 4827metaG_FD_202087 | JGI IMG/M metagenome (GOLD analysis project Ga0265320, IMG submission 202087) | Rhizosphere microbial communities from Carex aquatilis grown in University of Washington, Seatle, WA, United States - 4-8-27 metaG | ecosystem: Host-associated > Plants > Roots > Rhizosphere >...
CCCGGCCCGATATTGCATGACGCGCAAGCCCATGCCGGTGGTCACCGCAGTTTCCGAGGCGAAGCCGCGACCGTAATCCTCAACGGTCATTTTGAGGCCTTTGCCGGCGCGCACGACGGAAATATTGATTTTTCCAGTCTTACTGTGCTTGAGGGCGTTATTCACCGCTTCCTGGGCAATGCGATAAAGATGGGTGGCCACGGCGGGATTCTTCACGTTGACCGACGGTGTACAAACAAAGTCACACCGGATCTTGGCGAGGAGGCGGGTACTGTCGGCCAGTTCAAGCAAAGCGTTGGCCAGGCCGTTGCCTTCCAGGGGGAGTGGCGAAAGCCCGTGCGACAACGCGCGGGCGCCGCGGACAATGTCGCGCAAGTGCCGGCCCAATTCCCGGCCGGCCGGGGCGAGCTTGGGGGCGTGGGTTTCCAGCTCCGTCACCATCCCGGCGCAGTAAAGCTCCAGGGCGGTGAGCTGCTGGCCAAGGCCGTCGTGCAGGTCGCGGCCAATGCGGTTGAGTTCACGGTCGCTGATTTCCAGAATTTCGCGTTCGAGTCGGCGGTGTTCGGCCAAGGCGGCCTGCAACCGTTTCTCCGTGGCAATCTGGCCCAAGGCGCGGTTAACCGTGGTGGGGATCAATTCCACAAACTTGGTATCCTTGACAATGTAATCCAGCGCGCCACATTTCATCATATCAACCGCAGCCCGTTCATCGCCCTGTCCGGTAATGACAATAAAGGGCACCGAACGGCCCGTTTCGGCCAGGCGCTTGACCAAATCCGCGCCGGAAATATCCTGCAGCTTCAAGTCCACGAGCACCAAATCCGCCGGGTTTTTCGCCAGCCAGTCCAGGGCGGCCTGCCCGGAGAGTGCGACCGCCGTGGCAAATCCCTCGCGCTTCAGGGCTCGATCCAACAAATGCGCGAGGCCCCGGTCATCATCCACAATCAGGATGCGGGCGGCGGCAGAAGTTGGGGCGGATGCCGGGGCGGACATGGCCGGGGGTTGGCGTTATTTCCCGCCGTTGACCGCCGGGATTTGAATGAGACTGAGGAAAAGGCCGAGTTGTTTGACGGCTTCGGCAAATTTGTCGTAATCCACGGGCTTCACGATGTAGTTGTTGCAGCCCAATTGGTGGCAGCGGACAACTTCGCGGGGATCGTCCGTGGTGGTGAGCATGCAGACGGGGATTTTACGCAATTCCTTGTCGGCTTTGAGCTGGGAGAGCACCTCAATACCATCTACTTTGGGCATGCGAATGTCGAGCAGCAGCAAGTACGGGGTGTGGGGAACGCGATGGGAGCCTTTACCCCGGCTCAAGAAAAAATCGAGGACATCCTGTCCATTTTCGAAGCGAACCACCTTATTATGGAGACCCGCGCGTTCGAGGTTTTTTTCAATCAACCGGGCATGCCCGGCGTCATCGTCCGCAATGATGATTTCGACTTCTTTGGCTTTCACGCTTTTACTCATAAAGATAAGCAGGCGGTAAAGGCAAGGTAACAATGAAGGTGCTCCCCTGCCCCGCCTTGGATTGCACGCGAATTTTACCGTTGTGCCGCTCGAGGATCTTTTGCGCGATGGCCAGGCCGAGGCCTTCGCCGGGAGTGTCTGCAGGATTTAACCGGTGGAAAATCTCAAAGACCTTGGCTTGGTGGTCTGGGGCGATACCGATGCCATTGTCCTCCACTTCGAAGACGGCGCGGCCATTCTCAATGGCGCCCGTAACCCGGATGTGGCACGGTCGGTTGGGATCCCGGTATTTGAGGGCGTTATCAATCAAGTTCGTGAACACCTGGTTGATCTGGGTGGCATCGCCCTGGCAGGGCGGCAAATTCCCCACTTCCAAATCCGCGCCAGCCTCCTTCAATTGGAACTCCATCGCCTGGCCGATGCTCTTGAGCATTTCGTTCATCTTCAGGGATTCGAGGGTGATCGCCGCGCGCCCCAACCGGGAGAACCGCAGAAAGCCCGCCAGAAGCGATTCCATTTTGGCGACCCCGGCCTGGATGAAGGACAACGCCTCAGGCACGTCCTGCTCCAGGAGATCCAACACCTCCTTTTTATTGACCATCTTGTCTTTGGACTTGGCCAGCTTCGCCTTCACCCGCTCATAGGCTGAGGCCAGTTCGCGGCTGAAACCGTGAACATTGACCAGCGGCGAGCGCAGGTCATGCGACGCAACGTAAACGACGGTTTCGAGTTCTTTGTTCTTTTCCACCAGCTCCTGCGCCATTTGCGCCAGTCGTTCCTCGTGAGCCACGCGTTCCGTGACATCCGTGCGAATGGCGACATATTGCACCGGCTTGCCGGCGGCGTTAAGAAAGGGAAAAATCGTCGTGTCCACCCAGTAATAGGTTCCGTCCTTGGCGCGGTTCTTGATTTCGCCGCGCCAAACCTTGCCCTGCGCGATGGTTTTCCACAAATCGCGGAAAAACTCCCGCGGATGGTGATGGGAATTGATGATGCGATGGTTCTGCCCCAACAGTTCCTCGCGGGAATATTTCGAAATCTGGCAGAACTTGTCGTTGACGTAGGTAATGTCGCCCCGGGCGTTGGTGATGGCGACGATGGAATGGGCGTCGAGCGCGGCCTTGATATCGCGCAATTCCTTGATCGCCTCCTGCATCTGCTGGTCGGCCGGCGCATGCGCGTCCACCTTCGCCCTGCTGGCTCTTAAGCGCTCCATCAACTCTGCCTTGGTCATGCGGGACAAGTCTTCCATGGGGCAGCATATTAGTTGCTGGCCTTATGATTACGAGAAAAAGTGGCGTCCGGGAAAAAATTTCGGCTAAAGATAATCCCTAGCGAAGTACAGGCGGGCTCCCAATTACCTTGGAACAAAAATTCCTGTATGCTGGCGGTGTATGAAGCACCGGACCACCGAACCCATGAGTCGCCTCCGCCGCCCGTTCAGCGCGAGCGGGGCCTTTCCCCGGATCACGGAGTCCGGCGCTTCATTAATAGCCACCATGCCAACCTGCGGCGAGCCGGCGATCGCGGGAAGGCATCAGCCCGATAATCCGCCGGAGCGATGAAAGCTTGACCATGCTCCACTCCATGCCATCTGCGGCCACCGCCGCAAACCTGTTGGTAAAATCTGCCGCGCGGGAAACCCGCGGGCGCAAAGAATTCCAAGTTCCCGGGTTGCGTCCAATCCCGGACACCGACTGGGAATGAGGAGGGACCGGTGGAGGTGGCGCCTTGCCGGCGCTTGGCGCCATTCTCCAACCGGTCCGTACTCGCGGTTGGGAGTGCCACCGCGAGAAGGACTGGTTGGCCATGCCCGCGGCAAATCCCGCGCAACAACCCCCGGTCTACCCATTCTATTCCCGGCAATTTCCAACGATTCAAACCCAGCGACCTTTCGACCATGCAAGTTCTCTTCCTCACGATGTTCCTGAGCACGATGCTCGGCAGCCTGTTTGCCTGGTTGTTCCTGCGCGATTGGCGCAAGCACCCGTTTGCCAGCGCGGAACGCGCCTCGCTGCTACCGCTCGATGAAGAGATCCCGGTGCCCGCGCGCAAAGCCGCCCGCACCCCGCCCCAAGCCTGAACCTAAAACAACTTTCCGTCATGACTGCATCCACCCAAGCCGCTCCCGCCGGCCCCCGCCAGGCGACCATTGAATTTGATGACCGCATTGTGCGCTGGTTCATGTGCGCGTCCATCTTCTGGTCCATCATTGCGATGGCCGCCGGCGTCCTCATCGCCACGCAATTGAATTTCTGGCAGGCGAATTTCAACACGGCGGAACTGACCTTCGGGCGCCTGCGGCCCTTGCATACGAATGCGGCGATCTTCGCGTTTGTCGGCAACATGATGTTCGCGGGCATCTATTATTCGACGCAGCGGCTGTGCAAATGCCGGGTGGCGTCGAACCTGCTGTCCTGGCTGCACTTCTGGGGCTGGCAGCTCATTATTGTGGCCGCCGCCGTCACGCTGCCGCTGGGTTTGTCGCGCGGCAAGGAATATGCCGAATTGATCTGGCCCATTGACATTGCCGTGGCGGTTATCTGGATCGTCTTCGCGGTGAACTTCTTCTGGACGCTGGCGCGGCGTAATGAGCCGACGCTGTATGTGGCGCTATGGTTCTACATCGCGACCATTATCACGGTGGCGATGCTCTATGTCGTCAACCACCTCTCGCTGCCGACGAGCCTGTTGCACAGTTACCCGATCTTTGGCGGCGTGCAGGACGCCCTGGTGCAATGGTGGTATGGACACAACGCCGTGGCATTCTTTTTGACGACGCCAATTTTGGGCATCATGTATTACTTTCTGCCCAAGGCGGCGGAGCGCCCGGTGTATTCGTACCGCCTCAGCGTCATTCACTTTTGGTCCCTGGTGTTCGTGTATATTTGGGCGGGCCCGCACCACCTGCTCAACTCCGCCCTGCCGGCGTGGCTGCAAACGCTGGGCATGATCTTCAGCCTGATGCTCTGGGCACCCAGTTGGGGCGGCATGTTGAACGGCCTTCTCACCCTCCGCGGCGGATGGGACAAACTGCGCACGGATCCCGTCATCAAATTCTTTGCCGCCGGCGTAACCTTTTACGGCATGTCCACCTTTGAAGGTCCGCTGCTCGCCATCAAGCCAGTCAATGCGCTGGCGCACTACACAGACTGGATCATCGCCCACGTGCACGGCGGCACACTCGGCTGGAACGGTTTTATGGCGGCCGGCATGTTCTACTGGCTGGCGCCCCGGTTGTGGAACACCAAGCTGTACTCCACGAGCCTGGCCAATCTCCACTTCTGGATCGGGATGGTCGGCATTCTCCTCTACGTCGGCTCAATGTGGGTCAGCGGCATCACGCAGGGTTTGATGCTCAACCAGCTCACGCCGGATGGCCTGGCGCTGAAGAACCAGTTCCTTGAAACCGTGCAGGCCATCCACCCGATGCTCGCGACCCGCATCGTCGGCGGGTCTCTTTACCTCGGCGGATTCTTTTTAATGGTTTACAATATTTGGCGCACCGCCCGCTCGGGCGGGGCGGTTAACGGCACGATTCAAATTCCCGCCGTGGCCGCAGTCGAACGCCTCAGTTTCGGACAGACGTTCCTCAACCCGCCGGTGATTTACTGCTTCGCCATCATCGTCAGCACCTCGCTGTGGCTGCTGGGCGGCAGCTTTTGGAGCATCGCCGGGCTGGTGGGCCTCACGGTGTGGACGGCCCTGGCGATCATGCACTTCGAACTGTCCGGCGCCACGTGGGTGCAATGGTACGACAAATTGCTGCGCAGCTCGCTGTCGTTCGGCGTGCTGACGTTCATCGCGGTAGCCATTGGCGGCACGATTCAGATTTTGCCGACGGTAATGCTCGACACGGGCAAGAACCTCGAAGGCCGCGTGGAAACACCCTACACGCCGCTGGAACTCGCCGGGCGCGACATCTACATCCGCGAGGGATGCTACCTGTGCCATTCCCAGATGATCCGCACACTGGTGCCTGATGTGATGCGCTACGGAGACTATTCGCGCTTGGGCGAAAGCATTTACGACCACCCCTTCCAATGGGGTTCCAAGCGCAACGGACCGGACCTCGCGCGCGAGGGCGGTGTGCGCGGCGACGACTGGCACTTTCTCCACATGCAGGACCCGCGAAACATTTCCCCCGGCTCCATCATGCCAAAGTATACCTGGCTGTACAATGACGACACCGATTACGCCGCGCTACCGGGGAAAATTAGCGCCTTGCGGATGCTCGGCGTGCCCTACCCGCTGACGCTCACGCCCGCCGAGATTGACGCCCAGGCAAAATACCAGGCGAAGACCATTGCCGACGGCCTGAAAAAGCCGGGCAAGGATCTCTACACGGAGCCGGATCGCGAAATCGTGGCGGTCATCGCCTATCTTCAGCGCCTGGGTAAAAACGTGCAAGACCAGCCCGCGCCCGGCAATCCAGCCGTCGCGGAAGCCCCGGCCGTACCGAAACCTTAAATTTTCATCCCCATGCTTTCGCACCTCCATTACGAAGACTTCCTGGACTGGGTTCCAGCCATCGCCTTTGCGCTGATTTTCGGCGTTTTTGCGTTCTCAGCGCTGCGGCTCTGGCGGATGGATGCGCGCCAAGCCAACCGCACCGCGCAGCTTCCGCTGGAAGACGAGCAGCCCCGGGCGCCCAGGCAAATTTCTCCGTAGCAACTTTCCCACCATGAATGCTCCCCGCAAACTGAACCGCAATGAAGTAGTGCTCCGCGAGCACAGCTTCGACGGCATCCAGGAATTCGACCAACGCCTGCCGAATTGGTGGCTCTACACGCTCTTTGGCGCCGTCGCGTTCTCCGTTTTCGCGTGGCTGTTTTTCGTCGCCGACAACGGCGCGGGAGCCGACACCGTGCGCCTTTCCCGCGAATTGGACGCGCTCGAGGCCAAACGCTTCGCCGCCATCAAAGATCTCGACGACAAGACCCTGTGGGGGATGTCCCACAATCAAACCATCGTTGCCCAGGGCGAGAAAGTTTTCCAAAGCATCTGCTACACCTGCCACGGGGTCAATTTGCAGGGCGGCATCGGCTTTCGGCTCAACGACAACCTGTGGGTGCATGGCACCAAGCCGCTGGAGATTTTTAGCGTGGTCAGCAAAGGCGTGCCGACCACCGGCATGCAAAGTTGGAGCAGCCAACTCGGCCCGGCGAAAATCACCCAAGTGGTCGCGTTTCTGCTGAGCAAGCAGGATCCGAACAACATGGTGCTCATTCCGCGCGACCAGGAACCGACCCTGCAGAAGAAACCGGCGCAACCGTAACATTTCCGCCATGGCCCTTTCCCTGCCCAACCGCGATGTCGTCACGACCATCAACCAGGATGGCTCGCGGAATTTTCTGCACCCGGCCGACGTGGACGGGAAATTCACCCAAATACGGCGATTGACGGCGGTCGTCATCATGGGGGTGTACGTGCTGCTGCCGTGGGTGCAGGTCAACGGACACCCGGCAGTGTTTCTCGATATTGCCGAGCGCCGTTTCCATTTAATGGGGATGACCTTCGCGCCGCCGGACTTGTGGCTGTTATTCTTTTTGATTACGGGGCTCGGCTTCCTGCTGTTTTATGTGACGGCGTTGATGGGGCGCATTTGGTGCGGCTGGGCCTGCCCACAGACGATTTTTCTTGAGCACCTTTACCGGCGTTTCGAACGCTGGATCGAAGGGCCGGCCCACAAACGCCGCCAGCTGGACGGCCAATCGTGGTTGACGCCGGAGAAATTATTCCGGCGCGGCGCCAAGGAATTGATTTTTGTTTTCCTGTCCGCGCTGATTGCGCACATCTTTCTCGCCTACTTCGTCTCCATTCCGCAGCTTTACCAGTGGATGCGCGACGAGCCGGCGCAGCACTGGAGCGCCTTTCTGTTTGTCGTCGCGCTCACGGGTTTGCTCTATTTCAACTTCGCCTGGTTTCGCGAACAGTTCTGCCTGATTCTGTGCCCGTACGGCCGCTTCCAATCCGCCCTGACCGATGACGATACCCTGGTCATTGGCTATGACAGCAAACGCGGTGAGCCGCGCGGCAAGGCCACCGACCCGGCGGCGGGCGCGTGCGTGAACTGCCTCCGCTGCGTGCAGGTGTGCCCAACGGGCATCGACATCCGCCAGGGCTTTCAAATCGAATGCATCGGCTGCGCGGGGTGCATTGACGCCTGCAATGAGGTGATGGACAAACTGGGCCGCCCGCGCGGACTGGTGCGCTACGATTCGCTCAACGGGCTCACCGGCAAACGCCGCCGCGTCCTGCGCCCGCGCTTGTATTTATACACCGCGCTCATGTTCATCGGCGCGACGGTGGCGCTGTTCAGCTTTGCCACCGTCCGCCCGGTGGATGCCTCGATTGTCCGCATGGGTGGCCGGCCGTATTTCATTACCGCGGATTCGGTGCGCAACCAGTTCAATCTGCGGCTCATCAACAAACACGACACGCCATTATCGCTGCATTTTGCCCTCGAAAGCGCGCCCGCCGGCCTGCAGTTGGTGGGTACCAGCGACACCGTGGTGCTTCCTCCCGGCGAAGAAGTGGTCCTGCCGATGGTTTTGCAGGAGGACCGGCGATACTATTCCGGACCGTCCAATGTCACGCTGCGCATGACGAGCACGGATCGCTCCTTCAATTTGCCTTTGCGGGTCGAGTTTTTGGGGCCCAATGCGCAGCTTTTGCGCCAGGACACCGCCGCGCCGACACCATGAACAACGCCCAGACCTCGTGGAATCCGCTGGTGCGCTGGCCCTGGCTGTGGTTCGTCACCGCTTTTGCGCTGCTGCTGGGTGCCTGGGCCGCGTTTTTCATCATCGCGGCGAAACATCCCACGCCGGACGTGCGCGTCGAAAATATTCCGGCAGCCACTTCCCCGCATTGAGTCAATTGCGATCCTCCCATGTTTTCCCCGGCGACCATTGACGGTGTGGCAGCGGCCTTTTTAATCGGGCTGGCCACCAGCCCGCATTGCGCGTTGATGTGCGGGCCGCTCGGGTGCGCGGTGCTTACCGCCGGCCGCCCGCAAGCCGCAACCTTGCCGGCGATGGCGGTCTACCATGCGACACGCTTGGCGGCTTATGCGACCATAGGAGGGTTGGCGGGTGGAATGGGGACGGCCGCAGAGCAGGCCTTTTCCTGGCCAATGGCACGCGCCCTGCCCTGGGTTTTGGTGGTGTTGCTTGTCTTATTTGCCCTGCGCTTGGATCGCTGGTTGCCGAAGCCACTCTGGCTTTCCCGCTGGCATGGCAAAATCATGTCGTGGGCGCGGCGCACGCCCACCCCCGTGCTTGGCGCGTTTTTGGGCGCCGCAACTCCGCTTCTGCCGTGCGGTCCGTTGTATATTGTGTTTACCGTGTGTATTTTCGCGGGTTCGATGGTGCATGGCGCGACGCTGGCGCTGGCGTTTGGCCTGGGCACCTTGCCGTTGCTGTGGATGGCGCAGACGAGTCTGGCCCGCTGGCAGATTCGCTTTTCCCCGGCGCACTTGCGCTTGGTCCAAAGCGCCGTCGCGCTGAGCGCGGCCGGCATCGTTGCCTGGCGTGCATCCTCCGGCGGTCTAACCTGGCTGGAGGCCTTATGTCATTAGTCATTGATCCACCGTCTGCCTCTTTCAGGCTACCGGCAGCATTGCAAACGGGCGGCTGCATTCACTGCGGCACGCCACTTGCCCGCGGCCAAGTGGAATATTGCTGCGCCGGCTGCGGGTATGTTCATGGCCTAATTCGGCAGGCGGGTTGGAGTAGATACTATTCATTGCGGCCCGCGGTCATTCCCCCGGTCGCGCCGGCGATTTTGCAACCAGTGGATTTTTCCTGGCTCCGCCACCGGCAGATTGAGGCCGAAACGTGCGCGACCCATGGCGTGGCGGAATTGTCCGTCCAAATCCAGGGGATTTCCTGCGTGGCCTGTGTATGGCTGGTGGACCAGATTTACACGAAACAGTCAGGGGCGGTGCGCATTGAAGTGGATGTGCCGCGAGGTCGTGCCCGCCTGGTGTGGGAACCGGGTGCGGCGAATTTGCCGGCCATTGCCGGTGAATTTCACCGTTTTGGCTACCAACTCGGCCCGGTGGACTCCACCGCGCCGCAAGCAAGCCGCGCGTTGGCCGGGCGCCTCGGTGTCTGCGGGGCACTCGCGTTGAACAATATGCTGTTCACCATCCCCGGTTACTTTGGACTCGCGCGCGACAGCGAATGGACCAGCCTGTTTACAACCATTACGGCGGTGTGCGCGACGTTGAGCCTGATGGTCGGCGGCGGCTATTTCATGGCTCGGGCCTGGCGCGGTTTGCGTCTGGGCGTGCTCGATCTTGATCTGCCCATCGCGTTGGGCGTGACGGGCGCATACCTCGGCTCCCTCGCGGGCTGGCTATTCGGCCATCCGGAGATTATCTATTTTGATTTCGTCTCAGTGTTCATGTTTTTGATGCTCGTCGGCCGCTGGACCCAGGAATCAGCCATCGAGCGCAACCGCCACCAGTTGCTCCGGCTCAATCCCGTGCCGGCGTCCGTGCGCCGGGCGGATACATCAGGCCAAACCATCGCGCTGGAATCTCTCGCGGTGGGTGAACGCTTCCTGGTCGGCTCCGGTCAACTCTTGCCGGTAGCCGCGCGAATAGTGGGACGCGACGCGACCCTGAGTCTGGCGTGGATCACCGGCGAGCCCGAACCACGCCGCCTGCCCGCCGGACGCCTCGCACCGGCCGGAGCCCTCAATGCCGGACAAGCCGACCTTATATTTGAAGCACAGGAAAGTTGGCGGGATTCGCTCCTGGCGCGCCTGTTGAAAGCCTGTGCCGATGGCCGGCCCCGCGCCACCGGCTTGGAACGTGCCCTGAAAATCTATATCGCGGTCGTGCTGACGATTGCGTTCGCCGGCGGCGCCGCGTGGCTCGCTGCCGGACAGCCGATAACCGCCGCACGCGTTGCGCTTTCGCTACTGGTTGTTTCATGCCCGTGTGTGCTCGGACTGGCGTTACCCATGGCCCATGAATATGCGGTGGCGCGGCTCCGCCGGGCGGGCGTCTTCGTCCGCGAGACCCATTTGTGGTCGCGCCTCGCGCGGGTGCGGACCATCGTTTTTGACAAGACCGGCACGCTGACCCTGGAGCATCCGGTGTTGCAAAACTTCGTGACACTCGCGGCGCTGACGCCGGCGGCGCGGCGAATCCTCTTTCAACTGGTCGAAAACAGCCTGCATCCCTATAGCCGCAGCCTGCGCGAGGCGTTGCTGCGCCATCCTGACGCGCTGACGCCGGGGCCCTCCAGTTTGGAGGTACCTGAAACTCCGGGCTTGGGGCTGCTCGCGGAAATCAACGGCGAACGCTGGTCGCTGGGGCGGCCCGGCTGGATTCCCGGGTTGGACGGGCCCGACCGCGCCAAATTCGCGGTGCCAGACCGCGCGGCACCGCACGTGGAGTTTCGCCGCCAAGGACGCCTCATCGCGGGTTTTCATTTTGTGGAAAGCGTTCGTCCGGGGGTCGCCGCAGAGATCGCCTTGTTACGGGACGGAGGATACGACATTCACATCCTCAGCGGCGATCGCACGGAAAAAGTGCTCGAATTGGCCAACAAGCTGGGCCTGCCCCAAAATCGGGCGCACGGCGGCATGACGCCCGACGAAAAGGCGGCGTGGATTTCGCGAAATCATCCGGAGCGCGTGATGATGCTCGGGGACGGCGCGAACGACGCCCTCGCCTTCCGCTGCGCGGCGGTGCGCGGTACCCCGGTGGCGGACCGGGCGGTGCTCAGCCAGGCCGCCGATTTCTTCCTCACCGGCCAAAGCTTGGACGGCGTGCGACAGCTGCTGGCAGTCGGCAAAGTGCGCCGGCGGGCTGCCCGCGCAGCGGTGGCTTTTGCGCTGACGTACAATATAACCGTGGCGGTTGTCTGTCTCGCGGGAAAAATGAACCCGTTGCTGGCCGCGATTCTGATGCCGTCCAGTTCCCTACTTTCCCTGGCCCTGGTCAGCGCGTTTTTCCGTCCAACCGCGAGGAGTGGAAATCCCGAGGCCAGTTGCTGATATCCAAATGCAGGACTCTCAAAAAATGACCGAAATGTTGCCCTGGAAATCGCTCCACGCTTACTGCCGAATCAATTATTTCGCAAAATTGCTTGCAATAAACCGTTCGGTCTAGTAAATTATGAAGATGAAACCTGAAGGTGAAACTAAGAAGAGGCTGCTCAAGGTCGCCATGGAGCTGATCTGGGAGCAGAGCTATGGCTCAGTGGGGGTGGAGGATATCTGCCAGCGGGCTGGAGTGACCAAGGGGAGTTTCTATTTTGCCTTTCCCTCCAAGTCAGATTTGGCGTGCGCGGCGTTTGAAGAGAGCTGGCAGTTTAAGCGTCCGGTCCTGGACCAGATTTTCTCGGCCCAAGTGGGGGCCGTGGCCCAGTTTGACCAATATGCTGATTTGATCGTCAAAGATCAGCTGGAGAAATACAAAACCTTCGGGAAAATGTGCGGCTGCCCCTATTGCTCCGTCGGTTCGGAGCTCAGCACGCAGGATGAAAATATCCGGCACAAAGCCCAGCAAATGGTCGAACGCGCCATCAAGTACTTGACAGGGGCCGTGCGCGCCGCGGTCGCCGAAGGCTTGATCGAGGAAAAGGACCCCTCGACTCTCGCCAAACAAATCTATGATTTTTCCATCGGCGTCATTTTGCAGGCCAAGATTGACAACGACCCCAAGGCCCTGCAACGCCTCAAGCCCGGCGTCTTCCGCCTGCTCGGAATCGAGCTGCCGGAAGCCATGTCCGTTTAATTTTTTTGCCCATATACTGAACCGACCGGTCTACATATATCCTTAATTTCAAAGCCCTTACGTCGCTCAAAACCGTCCCATGAAAAATCCTTCATTTCCCCATCTCTATTCTACCGGAATCGCCGTACTCCTGCTGGCCAGCGGCTGCACGGTCGGGCCGGATTACCAGCGCGCCACAGTTGAGACGCCCGGAAGTTTTACCGGCGTTGGTACCCTGTGGAAGGAAGCAACCCCGCAAGACGCCGCAGCCAAAGGCCCTTGGTGGGAAATGTATGGGGACGACCAATTGAACGCCCTTGAGAAGGAAGCCGCCGAGAACAACCAAAACCTGAAAGCCGCCATGGCGCGGGTGGAACAGGTGCGGGCGCTCACGCGGATCGCCAAAGCAGAATTTTTTCCGACATTGTCGCTGGATCCCTCCGGTTCGGTGTATCGGCAATCGGCCAACCGCCCGGTACCGGCGCCCGCCCCGCAACAACCGTTTTCCGCCAGCGATATCAGTGTGCCGCTGGACTTGAATTACGAAGCGGACATTTGGGGCCGGGTGCGCCGATCGAATGAAGCGGCATTTGCTGATTTTCAGGTGGGCGTGGCTGATTACGAAACCATTCGCCTGACGCTGCATGCCGAGGTCGCTCAAACCTACTTCAGCCTGACCGCGGTGAAGGCAGAACTCGCCGTTCTGCAAAGCACCGTGGACACGCGGCAGCGGAGCCTGGCTCTCATCCGGGATCGTTTTCAAGGTGGGGCCAGCAGCGACTTGGAAGTCGCCCAAGCCGAAAACGCCCTGGCCACGACCCAGGCGGATTTGGCGGACGTGGAGAAACAGCGGGAAACCTTTGAGCATGCCTTGGCGGTGTTGATCGGCCACCCCCCGGGCACCTTCCATATCACAGCGGTCGCATTAACCGGGTTGCCGCCGGAAATTCCCGTCGGCACGCCAGCCAATTTGCTTGAGCGCCGGCCCGATGTCGCGGAGGCCGAACGCGCGATGGCGGCGGCCAACGCCCGAATTGGCGTGGCCAAGGCGGCGTATTTTCCCGTGGTTAAATTGACGGGTTCGGCCGGGCTGGAGAGCGCAGATTTCGGCACGTTGTTCGACTGGCCGAGCAAAATGTGGGCGGTGGGCCCCAGTATCTCCATCCCGCTTTTCGAGGGCGACCGGAATGAGGCCAACTTCAGCCGCGCGGAATCCGCTTATGTGGAAACAGTGGCGCAATACCGCCAGCGCGTGCTGGTCGCTGTCCAGGAAGTGGAGGACAACTTGAGCGGCCTGCGAACTTTGTCCCAGCGTGCCGCAGCGCAGGAACGCGCGGTTACTTCGGCCCAACGCGCTTACGATATTGCCAATTCCCGGTACAAGGAAGGCTCAATCAGTTTCCTGGACGTGGTGGACGTGCAACGAACCCTGTTGCAAAATCAGCGTGAAGCGGTGCAAACCCTCGGCCAGCGATTTGTAACGAGCGTGCTGCTCGTCAAAGCCCTCGGCGGTGGCTGGCAGGATTCGCCCATTCAACAGTTTTATCCCACCACCAAAAACTGACGCCCAACCAGGCCCAACCAAATTACCACTTACTCAATCTCCGAATTCCCATGAACAACCCGTCCTCACTGCTCCGCAAGGGCATCTTCCTCGCCGCCAGTATCGTCCTGATTGGCGGAACCCTAACGTTTCTCGTGCGCCAAGCTCCGGCCGCGTCCGCGCCAGCCGCCCCGGAGGCCGTTCCCGTGTCCGTCGCCACCGTGCCGGAAATGCCCGTCACCGAGTGGGATGAATTTTCCGGCCGCGTGCAAGCGGTCAACCGCGTGGAAATCCGTCCGCGAGTCCCGGGCCGGATTGATGCGGTGAATTTCGAGGACGGACAATTGGTCAAGGAGGGCGATTTGCTGTTTACGATTGATCCCCTGCCCTTTCAGGCAGAACTGGCCCGCGCGGAAGCCGTGCAGGCCGGCGCCCAAGCCCAGGTTGCGCTCGCGCAAACCGCGCTGGACCGGAGCAAGCGCTTGATCGAAAACCATTCCATTGCGCAAAGTGAACTGGACCAGGCCAATGCCAATCTGCTGGAGGCCGTCGCGCTGCTCAAGGGCGCGGATGCCGCGGTGCAAACAGCCCAACTGAACCTGGGCTATACCAAAATCACGGCGCCCGTCGCCGGGCGGGTGTCACGGGCCGAAATCACGGCCGGCAATCTGGTCGAAGCGGGGGTAACCGCGCTGACGACCGTGGTTTCCGTCTCGCCGGTGTATGTGGAGTTTGATATCGATGAACAGACCTACCTCCGGTACGCGGCCAATGGCGCCATGGGCAATTCGGGCCTCGATCACATTCCGCTGTTCATCGGCCTGGCGAACGAAGAAGGTTACCCTCGTGAAGGCCACCTGAAGTCCATCGACAACCAACTGGATGCGCGGTCCGGCACCATCCGGGTGCGCGCGCTGTTGGACAATGCCAAAGGCGATCTTACACCGGGCATGTTTGCCCGGGTGCGCACCGGCGGATCGACCGTGGCCGCGGCCGTCTTGATTGACGACCGCGCGGTGGGCACCGATCAGGACAAGAAATTTGTGCTCGTGGTGGGATCCGACAACAAGACGGCTTACCGCGAGATCAAGCTCGGGCCCATGGTGGACGGATTGCGCGAAGTGCGGTCGGGGCTGAAAAAGGACGAGCGCATTGTGGTGGTCGGCCTGCAGCGGGTGCGCCCGGGTGACGTCGTCGCCCCAACGCCGGTGGCGATGGACAGCAAACAGCGGACGGCGGTTAAAATGTAATTCCATCACCCAAAAAATCCGCGCAGACTCCCATGAACGTTTCCAAATTCTTCATTGACCGGCCCATTTTTGCGGGCGTGTTGTCGTCGCTGGTTTTAATCGGCGGGCTGATTGCGCTGCCCAACCTGCCCATTTCGGAATATCCGGAGGTGGTGCCGCCGTCCATCGTGGTCAAGGCGCAGTTTCCCGGCGCGAATCCCGAGACCATCGCGGCCACCGTGGCCGCGCCCATTGAGGAAAGCGTCAATGGCATCGAGGGCATGCTCTATATGTCGTCCCAAGCGACGTCGGACGGGCTGATGACCCTGACGATTACATTCAAGCTCGGGATGTCGCCGGACTTGGCCCAACAATTGGTGCAAAACCGGGTTAACCAGGCCCTGCCGCGATTGCCGCAGGAAGTGCAGCAATTGGGCGTGACCACCGTGAAAAGTTCACCCGACCTGACCATGGTCGTGCACGTGCTGTCGCCCAACAACCGGTACGATATGACGTATTTGCGCAACTACGCAGTGTTGAATGTCAAAGACCGCCTCGCGCGGTTGCCGGGGGTCGGCGAAGTGGGGATTTTCGGGTCGGGCGATTACTCGATGCGCATCTGGCTCAACCCGCGCAAGATGGCGGAACGCGAACTGGCGGCCAGTGATGTCGTGCAGTCCATCCGGGAACAAAACGTGGACGTGGCGGCGGGCGTGATTGGCGGACCACCGTCGGACTCGAGCGTGGATTACCAAATTTCGGTCAACGCGCACGGGCGGTTGGTCAGCGAAGAGGATTTTGGGGACATCGTCATCCGGACATCGCCGGACGGGGCGATAACCCGGCTCAAGGATGTGGCGCGCATTGAACTGGGCGCCAACGGCTACGCGTTGCGCTCGCTGCTGGACAATAAGGCGGCCGTGGCCGTGCCCATTTTTCAAGCGCCGGGTTCGAATGCGCTGGAGATTTCCGACCATGTGCGGGCGACGATGGCCGAACTGGCCAAGGACATGCCGGAAGGCGTGACTTATCAAATTGTCTATGACCCGACGCAATTTGTGCGCGCCTCGATTCACGCGGTGGTGGAAACGCTGCTCATTGCCATTCTCCTCGTCGTGATCGTGGTGATCGTCTTTCTCCAGACGTGGCGGGCGTCGTTGATTCCGTTACTGGCCGTGCCGGTGTCGGTGATTGGAACTTTCGGCGTCATGTTATTGCTGGGCTTTTCCATTAATGCGCTTAGCCTGTTCGGGCTGGTGCTGGCGATCGGCATCGTGGTGGATGACGCCATCGTCGTCGTGGAAAACGTGGAACGCAACTTGGAGCGCGGGTTGGCGCCCAAGGAGGCGAGTTACCAGGCGATGAGCGAGGTCTCGGAGCCAATTATCGCGATCGCGCTCACGCTGGTGGCGGTATTTGTCCCGCTGGCGTTTGTGAGCGGGCTGACGGGGCAGTTTTTCAAGCAGTTTGCCCTGACGATTGCGATTTCGACGGTGATTTCCGCCTTTAATTCGCTGACCCTGTCACCAGCCCTCGCCGCCCTGCTGCTGAAGAAACATGGGGCCAGGAAGGACGTTTTTCAACGGGCGATTGATTTCCTGTTCGGCTGGTTCTTCCGTCCGTTCAACAAAGTTTTTCACCGCGGGTCGGAAGCCTACAGCGGCGGGGTGAAGTCCACGTTGCGGCACAAGATCGCGATGCTGGGGATGTATGGTTTGTTGATTGGCGCGGCCCTGTGGCTGTTCCATACCGTGCCTGCGGGTTTTGTGCCGGCGCAGGACAAGCAATACCTGGTGGGCTTTGCCCAACTGCCCCAAGCGGCGTCGCTGGACCGGACCGAGGAGGTTATTCGGAAAATGAGCCAGATCGCCTTGGCGAATCCGAGCGTGGAATCGGCGGTGGCCTTTCCCGGATTATCCATCAGCGGATTCACCAACAGCCCGAGTTCTGGGATTGTGTTTGTCACGCTCAAACCCTTCGAAGAACGCAAGCGGGCGGACCAGAGCGGCTTTGCGATTGCGCAACAGCTCAACCAAAACTTTGGCGCCATTCAGGATGCCTATATCGCCGTGTTTCCGCCGCCGGCGGTGCAGGGTATCGGCACGATTGGCGGTTTCAAATTGCAATTGGAAGACCGCTCGGCGCAGGGGAACGACGCCCTCAATGACGCCCTCAACGCCTTTTTAAACAAGGCGCGGCAGGCGCCGGAACTGGCCGGCATGTTCTCCGGCTTTGAAATCAACGTTCCGCAATTGGATGTGGACGTGGACCGGACGCGGGCGCAGCAGCTAGGCGTGTCAATTCCCGACGTGTTTGAGACCATGCAGATTTACCTCGGCTCGCTCTACGTCAATGATTTCAACAAGTTTGGCCGCACCTACCAGGTGTTGGTGCAGGCCGACGCCCCGTTCCGCGCCCATGCGGAGGACATCGGTTTGTTAAAGGCGCGGAACAACAAGGGCGAGATGGTGCCGCTGTCCTCCCTGTTGAACATCACCCAAAGCCATGGTCCCGACCGGGCCACGCGCTACAATGGATTTCCCGCAGCGGACGTGAATGGCGGCGCGAACGCCGGCTTCAGCACCGGGCAGGCCCAGGCGGCGGTCGAGCGGATTGCCGCGGAAACGCTGCCGCGCGGCATCGGGTATGAATGGACGGAGATCACCTACCAGGAAAAAATCGCCGGCAACACGCTGTTTGTCATCCTCCCGCTGGCGGTGCTGCTGGTCTTTCTCGTGCTCGCCGCGCAATATGAAAGTCTGACGCTGCCCCTGGCGGTGCTGTTGATTGTGCCGATGGGTTTGTTGTGTGCTATCGCCGGCGTGTGGATGACCCATGGAGATAATAACATTTTCACCCAGATTGGCCTGATCGTGCTGGTGGGTTTGGCGTGCAAAAACGCGATTCTGATTGTCCAGTTTGCCAGCGAGCTGGAGCATCGCGGGCGGAGCATCTACGACGCCGCGGTGGAAGCCGCGCATTTGCGGTTGCGCCCCATCTTGATGACTTCCATCGCCTTCATCGCCGGCGTGATTCCGCTGGTCGTTTCCACCGGCGCCGGCTCGGAAATGCGCCATGCGATGGGTGTGGCGGTGTTTGCCGGCATGATTGGCGTGACCAGCTTCGGGCTGTTTTTGACGCCCATCTTCTACGTACTATTGCGCACCCTCGCGACCAAGTTTAAACGGAACCACTAAGAAGCTGCGGTTGGGCCGACCTCAACCACCGCGCCCCCCGCCACCAGGACCGCCGCGGCCGCCAGGTCCGCCTTGTCCACCGTTGAGAATATTGGGCCCGTTGCCAGTGAGGATGAAATTCTGAACCTGTTGGGGAACCCCGCCGGAAGTTGCGGGAGCGCCGCCCGCCGGAGGCCCGCCGCCACCCAGGCCACCACGGCCCCCACCACCAGGGCCGCCACCGCCGCCGGGACCACCGCCAGGACCGCCACCACCCGGTCCACCGGGGCCGCCCGGACCGCCCGGACCGCCGTTGCCGGTAATCATGTCGGCGACAAAGGGCGGCAAATCGGCAATTTGCTGTTTTTGGTCATCGGTGAGGAGATTGGTCGAGGACAGAAATTGGGCGGCCCCGGCGGGATCGACACTCTGCCATTCGACTACCGTGGCCATGGCCAGGCGCTGACGCATGGCATCGTCGGTCACGGTGTTAACCCAGTTCATGGCACTCTGCGGATCCTGTTGGCCCGCATTCAGGGCAAAGACGGCGACCGCGCCATCCTTGTCCCCCGATGGCGGCAGGGCATTCAAATATTTTCCGGCGGCGTCAACGTCCTGGGCAGCCCAGGTATTAATGGTGTTGGCCAACAGATTGCTGTTCGCGTTGGGATTGAAATTATTGGGGTCCACCGGAGTATTAGCGACGGTCCGGTCCAATTGCGCCGCCCAGGCGGCTGCAGCCACCGGGTCGGTGCCGGCCCAGGAATTGAGCAATTGGTTGCTCATATTATTCCGGACTTGGGGGTCAGTGAGGGCCGCAACGTAGGCCGCCGCATCTGCCGGGGCATTCTGGGCCCATTGGTTGACGAGAGTGGAGGTGGCCTGATTCTTCAAATTTCCATCCGGCAGCTGGCCGAACATGGCCAACGCATCGGAATATTTCCCCTGGTTGGCCAGGCCGTTGGCGAGCGCCTGCATCGCCTGGCTCTTGATCCGGGCGTCGGCGGCGGTGGCTTCACCGAGCGATGAAACCAGCCCAAAGGCGCCTTTCGGGTCCGTCGAAGCATATCCCTCAATTGCGGCCGTGTAACGGGATTGCTGGCTGGCCGTGGAGCCGGGGTTGTCTTTCATCCATTGCAGGGCGGCCTGGGGATTTTGCGCGGCCAGGGCCTTCAGGGCGGCCGCGACACCCTGTTCGCGCATTTTCGGACTGGTGATGCCGTCCATCGAAGCCAAGTAGCCCGCAGGATCATGGCCGGCCCACGATCCGACCAGCGCGGCCAAAATGGCGTCGCGGGGATTGCCCGCCGGCTTTGTTTGGAGGGAGGCCAGAGCAGCGGCGCATTCCTCCGGGCTGAGGCTGCGGGCCCAAAGGGCGAGCTCGGCCGGATCCGGTTTCCCAACGACTTTTAAAAAGTCCTCCATTCCGGATTGTCCAACCGCAGTGAGCTTGGCATTGGTCAGCGCGCCCTTGTAACCGGCCATGACCGCGGAGCGGTTGCGGCCGGGGGACGCGGAATTGGCCAGGGCGGGCGCATGGGACCGGCCATACCAGTAGGAGGAGGCGGCGACTCCGCCGCACAAAAGCAGATAGCCAGCCAGGTTGAGGGCGCGTGATTTTTCTTTCATAAATATCCTGGAATTAATTTTTCGTTTTTAGTCGTTTTTTTTATTTCACCCGATTCAACGCCGGTGCGGGACGAAAGTTGCAGCCAATCTCACGGTTTGCGGCCCACCTTATAACACAATTCACCTTAAGCGGGCATTAAGCCGCCGCCGGCGGAAGAGGGCGCGGCCGCCTGCCGGCCGGGGCCGCGTCCCACGTCTTAATCCTGGCTTAAGGTGGCATGCCGTATAATGAATGCCGCACCCCGCCACCGTTCCCGGAGCCATCCGGCCGGTTGCTTTTTAGTTTCATTCCCGCCCCCATTGTCGTCATCATCTTGGAAGCCGGCACCGGAATCTCATGCGTATTCTCATTATCGAAGATGAACCGGATCTGCTGTCCGCGCTAACCCAGGCGTTGCGGGAGGAGGGTTATGCGGTGGACACCGCCAGCGACGGACGCGAGGGTCTGTATAAAGCCCAAATCGCGGTGTACGACGCCCTCGTTCTGGATTTGATGATTCCGCAACTCGACGGCTGGCAGGTGTTGAAGGAACTGCGCCAAGGCGGCAGCACGGTTCCCGTGTTGATTCTCACAGCGCGGGACGCCCTGCCCGACCGCGTACGGGGCTTGGACGCCGGCGCCGACGACTATCTGGTGAAGCCCTATGAACTGAAGGAACTGCTGGCGCGACTGCGCGCGCTCATTCGGCGAGGTGCGGGGAAGCCCAGTTCAATTTTGCAACTCGGCGGCATCGCGGTGGACACGGCGGGCAAACGCGTCTCCAAGGATGGGGCGCCCGTGGCCTTGACCGGGCGCGAATACGCCTTGGTGGAATTCCTGGCGCTGCACCGCGGTGAGATGCTCAGTCGCACGGAGATCTACGACCACTTGTTCGACGAGGAGGACGACAGCCTGTCGAATCTTCTGGATGTCCATGTCTGCAACGTGCGCAAGAAATTGGGAAAAAAATTTATTCTTACCCGGCGCGGGCAGGGTTACACGCTCGGCGACGGCGGGCCCGGAGGGGACGACGATGTTTAGATCCATTCGCTGGACCCTGCAGCTCTGGCACGCCGGAATTCTCCTGCTGGCGCTCACGAGTTTTGGCGTCGCGCTCGACGTCGCGATGGGCCGCGCCCAATTGCGCCGCGTGGATGCGGAGCTCGAAGGCGCAGCGCAAGTACTGGCCAACGGCCCGATGGGGCCGCCGCACCCTCCCGGCAATGACCCGCGGGGCAATGGATTTCCTCCGTTCGGCGGGGACCATCAACCCGGATTCAACGGTAACGGGCCGCCGCGGGGTCCCGATGGCCGCGGCCCCAACGGGGATCAAGGGCCACTGGACAACCGGCCGCACTTTCCCCCGCAAGATTGGTGGACCACCGTGCCGCAGGACGCTTTGCGTCGGCTCGGCGAAAACGAACAGGACCAGCCTTACTTCGTCATTTGGGGCGCCGATGGCGACGTACTGCGCTCGTCGTCGCCCAGTCCCACCGTGCCTTTTGACGCCGACCTGGCCAAATCATTCGCCGCATCCGGGGCGAATGGAATCCCCCAGTTTCGACAGCGCGCCGGTTTTCGGGAAGTTGTCCTGCCCGGGCCATTTGGCATGAGCGTTTTGGTGGGGAAATCCATGTTCTCGGAACAGGCGACCCTCGCCCGCCTCCATTGGCAGTTGTTCGGCGCGGGCGCGGCTGTGTTATTCGTGGGTTTGCTGGGGGGCTGGTTCCTGTCGCGAAGGGTGATGCGGCCAATTCAACAGATCAGCGAAACCGCGCGCTCGATCTCCGCGTCGGATCTGTCGCAGCGCATCGAGGTGGCGGAGACCGAGGGCGAATTGGGCTCGCTGGCGAAAACCCTGAATGAAACTTTCCAACGCCTGCAAACTGCCTTTGAGCGGCAAGTGCAGTTTACCGCGGATGCTTCGCATGAATTGCGCACCCCCTTGTCGGTCATCCATTCACACACCGAACTGGCCTTGAACAAGGAACGGACTGCGGCCGAGTACAAACAAACTTTGGCGACCTCCTTGCGCGCAGCCCAGCGCATGAAATCGCTGGTTGAGTCGCTGCTCGTGTTGGCGCGGGCGGACGCCGGCAAATGGGAAACGCAGACCGAAAAGTTCAACCTGCAATCACTGGCGGAGGAATGCGTGGCCATGATCGCCCCCCGCGCCGCGGAAAAAAATGTGACCATGGCCAAGGATTTGACGCCGGTGGAGATGGACACTGACCGCACGCGCCTGGCGCAATTGCTGACCAATTTGCTGGCGAATGCCGTGCAGTACAATCGGGAAGGTGGGCGGGTGGAATTGAAAGTCGTCCCGGTGGGGTCGGAGGTGCTAATTACCGTGGCAGACTCGGGCGTGGGCATTGCGGAGGATGACCAGCCGCACATCTTCGAACGATTTTTCCGGACAGATAAGGCGCGCTCCCGCGAAGCCGGCGGCAGCGGCCTGGGCTTGGCTATTTGCCAGAGCATCGTCAAAACCCTCGGCGGTACGATTTCGTTTCGCAGTCAACTGGGGGAAGGGACCACTTTTGAGTTGCGCCTGCCCCGGTCGGGACCCAAGGGAGAAACGTAAGCGCGGCGGCGGCCGATGGGCACCGATGATTGTTGCATGAAATTTAATCGGCGAAAAAAGTGCCCGGCGATTGGTAAATTCTCTTGATCAATTTCCGGAACGTTTCCGGGAAAAGTGCCCTCCCAACGTAAAAAAAGTGTTAACCTGCGACCAGGTGCAGGGGCGGTATGAACCGTGCTTTAGAATTGTTGCTGCACGCGACCCAATGCGTGGATCAAACGCAATTAAAACCTTTGTGCCCAAAGACTTAAATCTCCCTTTGGGGACCGAAATTATCCAATCGCCAATAGGCCGGCAGGCAGCTCAGGAACAGGACTTTGAGCTCCAACGGGCCATTTTTGACGCTATTCCCGCCTCGGTGGCGGTCATTGACCATGACGGCCACATTCTCGATTTCAACGAATCTTGGAAGCGATATGCCGGCATCAATCCCCTGTTTGAGACCCCCTTGGAAATCGGGGAAAATTATCTTGAGGCCTGCGTTCGGATCCATGGTGAGAACGCCGACGACGCAGCAGCGGTCGTGCACGGCCTGCGCGGCGTGCTCAGCGGAACCCGGGAAGAATTCGTGCACGAATTCCGGCGCAAATCGAAGGGCGGTAAGCGCTGGTACCGGTTGCGGGCGGCTCCCTTCACCTCTCGTCAGCAGCGCGGCGCGATGCTGCTTTTCACTGACATCACCAAACGCGGCGAAGCGATGGAATCGCTGCAAATTGCCGAACGAAAATACCGGAGCATTTTTGAAAACGCCACTGAGGGCATCTTCCAGACCAGCCTGGCCGGCCAATACCTCGTGGTTAATCCGATGCTGGCCAAAATCTACGGCTACGAATCGGGCGACGATCTGATTGGGTCGATTCGCAACATTGGGCAGCAACTATACGTGAACCCGGGACGCCGTGATGAGTTCATTCAGGTCCTCGAGGCGAAGGACATGGTCTACCAGTTCGAGTCGGCCATCCGGCGTAAAGACGGCAACATCATCTGGATTTCCGAGAATGCCCGGGCGGTGCGCGATGCCGCGGGCAGCCTCCTCTACTACGAAGGCACAGTGGTGGACATTACCGAGCTGAAACATGCCGAGGAGCAAATCCGCAACCAAGCGGCGCTGCTGGACAAAGCACACGATGCCATCGTGGTCCAGGATCTGGAGCATCGCATTCAATATTGGAACAAAAGTGCGGAACGAATTTACGGCTGGACCAGCGCCGAAGTGGCGGGGTCGGACGCCGGCGCGTTGCTGCATCTGGAAATGTCCGCCTTTGAGCGGGCGCTGGCCGTGGCGCTGGCCGAAGGCGGCTGGTTCGGTGAGTTCAAACACCGGCGCAAGGACGGCACCGAGGTCATCGTTGAATCCACCCTGACGCTCGTGCGCGATGCAGAGGGCCGGCCGAAATCCATTCTGGCCATCAATATAGATGCGACAGAAAAGCGGAATTTGGAAAGGCAAGTGATCCACTCCCAGCGCATGGACAGCCTGGGCACGCTGGCTGGCGGCATCGCCCACGACTTCAACAACATCCTCGCCATCATCTCCGGCTTTGCCCAAATGGGTCGCGTCAGCGTTCCACCCAACCACCCGGCGCAACGGAGCCTCGCCGCCATCGAAATGGCCAGCCAACGCGCGGTGGCCATGGTGCGGCAAATCCTGACCTTCAGCCGTCGGCAGGAAACGGAGCGCCGGGTCACGGAATTGCCGCCAGTGGTGAAGGAAGCGGTGGGCTTTCTGCGCACCACGCTCCCGTCCAAAATTGAAATTGTCTCCGTAAATCAAACTGCCATTCCGCCCATTTTTGCCGACGCGACACAAATCCACCAGATCATCATCAACCTGGGCACCAACGCGGCGCACGCCATGCGCGACCGGGGTGGCCGGCTGGAAATACAACTTGAACTCGTGGAGTTTGCCACCGTCCAAGTAAAGGCCGCCGTCCATCTTCCCCCCGGTCGGTATGCGCGCCTCGTCGTGAGCGACACAGGGTCGGGCATGGACGCGCAAACGCTGCCGCACATTTTCGAGCCGTTCTTCACCACCAAAGCCCGCGGCGAGGGCTGTGGTCTGGGTCTGGCGGTGGTGCACGGCATTGTCAAAAACCACGACGGCGCCATCGAGGTGAGCAGTGAACTGGGCAAGGGCTCCGTGTTTCGCCTTTACTTTCCAGCGCTGGAAGCAGAGCCGGCCCGCAAAGAACGCCGCAAACCCAAAGAGGTCGCTGGCCAAGGTCGCCGCATACTTTACGTCGATGACGAGAAAGATCTCGTCCTGTTGACCACGCTGGACTTGCAAGCCCGCGGATATTTGGTTTCTGGCCACACGTTGCCGGAAGAGGCCCTGGCGGCGTTTCGCGCCGCGCCCCATCAATTTGATGCCGCCGTCGTGGACATGTCCATGCCCAGGCTGGACGGGACGGAATTGTGCCGGCAATTGTTGGGCATTCGTCCAGACCTTCCCGTTGTCATGGTCTCCGGATTCTTTCGT
>Ga0265320_10000757_pt1 | contig 24803 bp, 23 predicted proteins | sample 4827metaG_FD_202087 | JGI IMG/M metagenome (GOLD analysis project Ga0265320, IMG submission 202087) | Rhizosphere microbial communities from Carex aquatilis grown in University of Washington, Seatle, WA, United States - 4-8-27 metaG | ecosystem: Host-associated > Plants > Roots > Rhizosphere >...
AGGGTCCGGCTGACCGTTTTGTCCATGGCATTGAGAATGTCCGCCGCGGTGGTGACGCCGCCGGTCTGGCTCATCGCGCGGGTTTGTTTGACCCCCAGCTTGGCATTGAGCACGTCCACGACCTTTTCGGCCACCTCGACCGGCGTGGGAGCGAGGGTCGCCAGGCGTTCGATCACCTGGTCGCGCTGTTCAACGCGGAGCAGGTTCAACACCTGGGCGGCCTTTTCGGGCGGAAGATGGCTGATGATGAACGTGATGGCCTGCACCTGTTCGTCGCGGACGAGATTGAAAATATGACGGGGATCCATGTCGGCGATGGCCTGCATGGCGCCACCGACCGGCGCGCGCGTGGAAACGACCCGGCCCAGAATGTCGCTGGCCTTGAAGCTGCCCATGGCCTTTTCCAGCGTGTTACGCGTAGCCTCCACGCCGGCGGAAACCGAGGTGCTGGCAGAGACGGCGACATCGGAAAATTCCTCCAGGATCTCGAGCTGTTGATCGCGGGTAATCAGGCCGAAACGCGCCATTTCGCGGGAGATGGCTTCAACTTCGCGGGGTTGTAATTGCCGCAGGATGGCACCGCCGCTTTCGGGTCCCAGCATGACCAGCAGTGCCGCCAGTTTCTGGGTTTTGTTCAGCACGCCATTCTCGGTCGCGGCGTCGGGCATGGATTCAACAATGGCGGGCATGATTATGATTCCGGGTTGCGGCCATTGTTCATCCAATTGCGGATGGCCTGGGTCATGTTGGACGGATTTTCTTTGATGAGCCGGTTGAGCACGTCCACGGTCACGACCCCGGGCTGCGTTTCAAAAGTCAAATCGCCGGGCCGGTGTGAATGGCCGTTGCCATTGCCGTTGCCATTGGCGCGATAAGCTCCGACCAGCCGGCCCACGGGAATGCCGATGGGAATTTCCTGGATCGGGGTGCGCTTGAAGAGGCGCAACAGGACGACGAGCGCCACAAGCCCCAGCGCGGGGTAGGTCAGGTTGCGGACCTGGTTCCACCAAAAATCGTGTTGCTGTTGCTGGTCCAGTTCATGGGTGATGTCGGTGGCGAATTGGTCGTTGAACGGAAGCTCTTCCAGGGTGATGGTGTCGCCGCGGGTGGAATCCACGCCGACGGCACTGGCCACCATGCCTCGGAGTTTGTTGAGTTGCTCCGGTGTCCGGGCGATGACCTTGCGGTCCGTGCCCGTGCCCTCCGTCTGCGTGGCGACGGTGACGGCGGCTGAGAGCCGTTTAATGCCGCCGGCAGCCTGGATCTGGCTGCTGGTGGTCCGGCCGATTTCGTAGGCTACGGTGGAAGTGACTTTGCGGTTGTTCGAATTGTTCAAGGGGGCGGTTCCGGCGGTTTGCGTGGCATTGGTGCTGGTGGTGGTATTGGCCGAAATGCCGACGGGCGAGGAACCGGCGCTGGTCGTGGTCGAATCGGTGCTTTCGTCATTCTTGGTCTGGGAGCGGAGCACCTGGCCGTCCGGGTCGAATTTTTCCTCGGTGCGGGACTGCGTGTCGTAATTGATGTCCGCCGAGACGCGCACAATCGCCTGGCCCGGGCCGAGGACTTTTTCGAGCATGTCCTGCGCCTTCCGGGCGAGGTATTGCTCCAGGTTGCGGCGCGCGGCCAGCTGGGAACTGGTCTGACCGGCCATCGAATCGTCATCGGCATTTTCGGAAAGAACGTTGCCGAGGTTGTCCACCACGCTGACGTGGTTGGGTTTGAGGCCCTCGACAGAATTGGCGACGAGAAAGCGAATGGAATTGATGGATTGCGGCTGAAGCTGCGAATTGCCGCGGACCCGGACGAAGACGGAGGCGGTGGGATATTTATCCTTGTCGAGCAACAGGCGGTTTTCCGGCAGCACGATCATCACCCGCGCCGAGACGATTTCGTTGATCTGGCCGATGGTACGCGCCAGTTCGCCCTGCACGGCGCGGACGTAATTGGCGCGCTGGACAAAATCAGAAATGCCAAAATTCGGTTTGTCGAAAATTTCAAAGCCGACGCCTTCTCCCTGGGGGATGCCGCGGCCGGCCAGTTGCATGCGCATCACGTAAACCTTGTCCTGGGGAACGAGGATGGAACCGCCGCCGGCGCCGACTTTGTAGGGCACCTTCGCATCGTCGAGCGCGGTGATGACCTTGGCGGCTTCACTGTCGGAAAGCCCGCCGTAGAGGAGGCCGTAGTCAGCGTGCGAGGACCAGAAGGCCAGGGTGGTAAGGCCGGCGACCAGCACGAAAGTCGCGGCAGCGACGCTGATGCGCTGGCTGGCGCCCAGCTGGTCCCAGATGTTGCGCAGTTGGGCAAAAAGTTTGGCAAGGTTCTGATTCATTCGGCGTGAGCGTAAATCGTTGGACCGTTGAACCGTTGAATCGTGAGCGGACCGGGCCAGCGAACCGGTTTAACGGGGTAACGATCTGACGGTTTAACGTTTATTTTCATATCAAATCTGCATCCGCATGATTTCCTGGTAGGATTCCAGCAACCGGTTACGCACCTCAACCATGAGCTGGAAGGAAACGTTGGCTTCCTCCATTGCGATGACGGCCTGGTGCAAGGGAATCTTCTGGCCGCTTTGCAGCGCGTTTACGGTCTGGGTGGCGAAATTCTGCTGTGAATTGATGTCGGACACCATGCGGCCGAGCATTGAGGCGAAGGAATCACCGCCGGCGGGCTGCGCCGGTGCGATTTCCTGCGGCTTCCCCAATTCCGATGGCGCGGGCAAGGGCAGCACTTTGGGCATCAAGTCCGGCATGACGCCGGGCAAAGCTGATGAAATTCCCGAAAGTGGTGACATGGCTGGTGGTTAAAATCAGTGTTTGCCGATGGCCAGGGTCTGGAGGGCCATGGCCCGGGAGTTTTTGACGACGGCGAGGTTCGCTTCGAAAGTGCGCGAGGCCGAAATCAAATCGGCCATTTCCTCGTGAATATTGATGTCGGGCATGGAAATCATGCCCCGAGTGTCGGCATCGGGATTGCCGGGGTCATAAATCTGGACCGGCGGGCGCGCATCCTTTTCGATGCGAGCCACGCGCAACGTTGGCGCGGAGGCCGTGCCATCGGCATTCATCGCCTGCTGCAGGGCGGATTCGAAAACCACCACCTGCCGCTGATACGGTTTGCCGTCCAGGCCATGGGCCGTGTTGGCGTTGGCAATATTTTCGGAAATCACATCCAGCCGCGTCTGTTCGGCCTGGAGGGCCGCCGTGGTGTTTTGAATGCCGGAGAGGATTTGGATCATAAAAGTCAGGGTTTATTTGCCGGTGATGGCCAACCGCATGCGCGACAGCATGTTGCTGACGAGCTGGGTTTCGAGCGCATGAGTCACGCCGTTCTGGTTCAGCTGCATCAATTCATTTTCCAGATGGACGGTATTGCCATCGCGGCCGTTCGCCACGGCATTCGGATCGGAGGCCAGAGTGGGCTTCAAAGCGGCGATTTGCTGGGAATCACCGGTGGCACAGGCGCGTTCAAGTTCCGATTGAAACGCGGGCGCAAGATCGAGACGCTTGTAACCCGGGGTTTCCAGATTCGCGATATTGTTGGCGATGGCTTCCTGGCGAAGCGCGACTGCATCCAGCGATTTCTTCGCTGCCAGGTAACCGGGCTGGTTGAACAATGCTTCGATCATGTAAAGCTTTCCACGCGTGTTTAGCAGCGGCAATGCCAGCGGAAAATTTGGCCTAAAATCAGGGTTCCGGGCCGGGCCGGGGCATCAAGTGGGAAAATGTTACCGGCGGAGACGGCCCAGCTAGGCAAGTGTTGTCAGCCAAAGAAAGGAAACGGCGGTAAATGCCGGGCGGCGAGGCGCCTCAGCCCATGTGCTCCGGAGGTCGGCGATCAAATCAACGGCATGTACGGAGCGACACGCCCAGCCGACGGCCAAGGTTGACGGTTAAGTCTGTTCCGCCTCAGCCGGCTTGTCCTCGTCGGTTTTGGGCAGGGTACCGTTGTATTCGTGAAGTTTGTTGCGCAAGGTGCGGATGCTGACATCGAGCAGCTTGGCCGCATGCGTGCGGTTGCCCTTGCAATAATCCAGCGCGGCGAAGATATGGTGTTTTTCAAGCTCGGCCAGGGTGGACATCCCATTGCGCGGACCGGGAACTGCCGGGGTTGCGGCCGCAGCGGCTGCCGATCCGGAAGACACCAGACCGAGATGTTCGGGTTCGAGCATGCCGTTGTCACCGCAAAGAATGACGGCGCGTTCAACGACGTTCTGAAGCTCGCGCACATTCCCCGGCCAGGAATGAGTTTTCAGCAATTGGGCGGCGGCGTCGGTAAATCCCTTGATATGGACACCGTGTTTGCGGCCAAAACGGCGCATGAATTCCTCAGCCAGGGACGGTACGTCTTCCAGATGATCGCGCAACGGCGGAACGCGGATCGGCACGACATTGAGGCGGAAGAAAAGGTCCTGGCGGAATTCCTTTTTTTCAACACTGAGTTCGAGATTGCGGTTGGTGGTGGCGATGACACGCACATCCACCTTGATGGTACGGTTGCCGCCCACGCGCTCCAATTCGCGTTCCTGGAGCACCCGCAGGAGTTTGGCCTGCACGCTGGGCGAAATTTCACTGATCTCGTCGAGGAGAATCGTGCCGCCGTGGGCCAGTTCAAACCGGCCTTCGCGCTTGTTCAAGGCGCCGGTAAACGCACCCCGCTCATGGCCGAAAAATTCACTTTCAATCAGGTTTTCCGGGATGGCGGCGCAGTTGACCCGGATGAACGGCGCGTTGGCCCGGGAGCTTTCGCGATACAGCGCGCGGGCCACCAGCTCCTTGCCCGTGCCGCTTTCGCCCTGGATCAAAACCGTGGCCTGCGTGCGGGCGACCTTGCGGATGAGCTGCCGGAGGCTTTCCATGGCCGGATTGCGGCCCAGCAATTCCTGCTCGCCATCATCAGTTTCCTGGCTGAGGAAACGGCTGACATTCAGGAGCTGGGTGAATTCCTCGGCTTTGCGCAGGGTGACTTCAATTTGTTCATTGGAAAATGGCTTGATGAGGTAATCAAACGCACCGTTTTTCATGCACTCCACTGCCGATTCCACCGAACCAAAACCGGTCATCATAATCACCAGCGGTTTTTGCGGGCGGGACTGGATCTGCTTCAACAAATCGGTGCCATCTCCGTCCGGCAGGCGCACGTCCACGAAAACGATGTCGAAATTGTCCTTGCCCAGATATTCCTGTGCGTCAGCGATGGTGCCAGTGGCAGCAACGTCGTAGTGGCGCCGACGCAGGTAGGTCTCAAGGTTTTTCCGGACGATGGAATCGTCCTCCAAAACAATTATTTTCTCGATGGACATGCGTTTGGTCGGATTACGGTTGGTTTAAAAACCGGATATCCATTTCATCAAATACGGAAATATAAGGCTCATCTTCCAAAAATCTGCCATTCATCGCTGTTTCCGGTTCAAACCGGTTCAGCACCTCGAACCGGGGAATGCTGCTGGTACAAACCGGCGACATAATGTGGCCGCTGCGCCGCCACGGGCGGCAAATGCTTCGCCGGCACCAAACCACGCCGGAGCAGCGCCTGCTGGTTTTCACGGTCAAGGTGCAAAATTTTCATCAACAGGCTTTGGATGGTTTGGAACAATTTTGCAATTTCTTCCGACTGAGTAGCTTGCCGTCGGCTCTGCCGCTGTGTTCTTAGATTCATTAACGCCGAATCCAGCTCTGGAATCAAGTGTATTCTCGTCTGGTTGAATTCGCCGGGCTGGTAGTCGTTTTGATTGGATAAAGCCTGACTTTCGCGTGTTACCAGGCCCAGGATCTCTTCACCGAGAGCACGAAACGCCTGCAAATCGAGGGCCAGGCCGTTGGTAAAGTCTGTGGCAATGGGTGGATTCATGGCATGGAGGCAGTTGACGGGGTGTTGGTGACGGAATCTGCAGGTGGAATGGGTGTATAAGCGAGGGAACGATTGGCGGTTTCCGCCTGGCTTTGCCATCCCAGAAAACCGGCGCGCCAGCGGGCCATGTCGAACACGGCTTTTTGACCCGGGCTGGCGTTCGTGCCCAATTCCGGTTCAAACTTGAGAATGTCCTGGTAGGCTTCAACGGCCTTTTGCGGCTGCAAGAGCCGTTCGTAAGTGAGACCAATCTGGTATTTCACCGGCAGTAGCCAGGCAGGCGCGGAATCGAGCTGGGTCAAGTTGATATAGATTTCCAACGCCCGGACGTAATCGCCTTCCCGATAAAGCTGATTGGCGACCTCGTTGCCGGCGCGTTGCTGCCAGTAGGCCCAGCGTTCAGGATTGTCCTGGGTTTTCGCCTGTTCCTCCTGCAGCAACAACAAAACCTGCTGGAGCGCTTCGCTGTTTTTACCGAGCTGCTTGAGCGTTTGAGCGAGGTAGAAACGCACTTCGGGCTGCTCGGGTGCGTCCGGATAACGGGAGAGGAAATCCTGGGCCTGGCCGGCCGCTTCATCGTTATGGGCAATGGACATCAACGAACGAATCAAACGGAACTGGGCCTGGGGGCGGTTCAGCGCCGGATCATTTTGCTTGAGCAAGCGCGAATAAAAATCAGCCGCGTCATTGAACCGGCCCATCTGGTAATGGGTCTCGGCAATTTCCGTCTGGGCTTCCAGCACCAGGCCGGGGTAATAATTCGGCCGGTCACTTTTCAAGGAAAGCGCCGAGGTCATCACGGAGTAAAACTTTGTCAGCGCCAGGCTGTTCAAGCCCATCTGACGATAAATCTGGCCTTGACGCAGAAGCACTTCCGGCACCCGCGGATCTTCCGGCCAACGGTCGAGAAACTGGGCGCAGATGGATACGGCGCGGGGCAGATCGTTTTCCATCCGGACCACTGCCACCAATTCGAACAGGGCGGACTGCTTGATTGAGTCCGGCACTTTCTCGGCCAGCAAACTGATAAAGATCGGCTCGGACTTGTCCGGTTGGCCGCTTTTTGCCAGGAAACGCGCCGCGGCCAGGCGCGTATTGAAATTTTCAACCAATATTCCGCCGGTCGGAACCGCTGAATTCGGTTCGGGGGACGCCTGCAGGGGTGCCGGCGTGAAATTGGTTGGTGAACTCACCTCCACTGGCGCATTGGAGGACCATCCCGCGGCCGCTACGGTGTCCGCCCACGGTTGAAGCCCAAAGGCCAGGCAAAGCGCCAAAAACCAGCGTTTACAATCCAGACCGACGGTATTGGTAATACGGCGTGGCAATGACATAAAGCGGTCGGGATTATTCGGTTTTGTAACTGGCCTGGCTTGCCGGTACGGGCGTTGATGATGGCGGGGTAAATCCAATCTCGGCGGGCATGAATACCGCCGCGCCAGCCGGGTTTCTCCCACCCGGTTTTTTACCGGCGGGGGTCGGTTTGAAAAAACCGGCCAATAATTGCGGGATAATCGGATTGGAGGACTCGTCCGTTTGAACCGGCAACATTACCGTCCCCGGGGACGTTTCTGAATTCTTGTTTTCGCCGGGCTTGGCCGCCGACACGGAAGCAGAGGCGAGGGCGTTCGTGACGGGAGCTGAGCTTACCTTGATAACGACATCATTGGTGTCGGGGTTCAGGGCAGTCACCTCCGGAACCGGCACGTTGGAACTTTCCACCGCCGGCAGCAGCGGACACAAAGACTTCCAGGCCAACGATTCATCGGAGTTCGTTGTAACTTCAAATCGCATCGGCGCGGGACCGATACTGGGCAGGTAGGCAATCCCCCCTTGCACCGGGTGCGCAGCGAGCATTCCGGCCATGACGGTCAACATCACGACGGTGATTTTCCGCATGTTGCCGCGGCGACCCAGGTTGCAAAGTTGCTTGTTCAAGTTTTCAAAAGTTTATGCCGATTTGCCATTTCCCGGTTATCGGGACCGGCAACGATGACCCTGCAGCAGGGTTATCGGCAAAACTTGCCGGGACTTGAGAATAATTTGGCTGGGGGTTCAAGTTTCTTCATCAGTCGCCGATAATATGGAGAAAATTCAGATCCCGAACTGATATTGTGGATGTTTTGACTCCATCTAACGTCGCTCGGCTTGATGTCGAACACATCAAACGACAGCTTGCGCGATGCCCTGCCCTGCCCTCTTTGGGCAGCATCAACAAGGCATTGCAGGGATTGCTGTTTACGGAACAACGTTATACGGCACAGATCGCGGAAATCATTCGGCGGGATCCGAGCCTGACTTCGCGCCTGCTGCGGCTGGTCAACTCGGTCTACTACGGCCTCACCACCCCGGTTAACAGCATTGAAGAAGCCGTGTTCTATCTGGGCGTCCGCCAAATCCGCCAGCTGGCCATGGTCACACCGGTCATCGAAGATTTTCAACGGCTGACGCGGCAATGCGCCTTTCCCTGGCGCGACTTCTGGCAACACTGCATTGGCACGGCCATTCTCACCCGCGAAGTCACCACCGCCGTGCAATCGTCCTCGGATGAATCGGATTACGTGGCCGGGCTGGTGCATGACGTGGGCAAAATCGTGATGGCCTGGACGTTTCCCGATCATTTCACCGAAATTCATCGTCAGGCCGCCCTGGCCGCCCGCGACCTGCTTGAAATTGAAATGGAGATTTTGGGCATGGACCATTCCGAACTGGGCGCGCTGTATCTGGAACGGCACCGGTTGCCAGACTTGATGGTGAAGGCTGCCCGGTTTCATCATCATCCGGAAAAGGCGGACGAATACGCCCCCACCATTGCGGCAGTGCAAATCGCCGACCTGCTGCTCCGCAGCGAAAAAATCGGGTTCAGCGGCAATTGTGTGGCGGTGACGCGGGGACAATGCTTTACCGCCTCCGGCTGCAAGGTGCTGTTTCCGAACGACAAGGAAGGTGAGAACGCCATCGCCCAGGCCTCGTTGTCCCGCACCCTGGAGCAGATCCCGAGCATGCTTGAAGGCATGGTTTAAACCCAAAGGACGTTGCAATGATCCTATGGGATAAGCAGATGGAGACCGGTTCCCGCACGATTGATGAGCAGCACCGGATGTTGATTAATAACCTCAATCATCTTGAGTGCATGTTGAACGCGACCAATCCGACCCGGGAGGAATGCGAATTTCTGATCCAGCTGGTCAATTTTCTCGAATCCTACGCTGAAAAGCACTTCCGGTTTGAGGAACAGTGCACCGAACGCTACCGCTGCCCGATGCATGCCAAAAACAAGGATGCCCATGGAATGTTCCTGACGCTTTTCCAGCGATTCAAGGAACGCTGCAAGACCGAGGGGCTACGACCGGACATGATCCGGGCTCTGCATCAAACACTCAGTTTGTGGATACAGGAGCACATCGTGAAGATAGACACCCAATTGAAGCCGTGCCTGAAAGAAGGCGATCCGGAAAGCCCGTTGGCCGGGGCAAATCCAATCCACACGCAGAATTCAGAAAACCGGATTACTCCCTGATCGGCCGAACTTCCCGGTTGCAGCGGTTCGGACCTCGCACAGATCGTCGCAATGAATACCGTCCAGACCGCGCGTTTGTCCCATGGGACCGGGCGCGACAATCCGCTTCAAATTCAAGTTGGTCCATTGCCATGGGCGCGTGGTTGCCATCGGGACCAGGGCATGAGAACATGGGGAAGATTGACTTTAAACGAAGTATGTACTTGAGCGCATGCTGTTTATGAAAAAGCGCGTCCTGTTTGTAGATGACGATCCATTGCAGTTGAACTTGTATGCTTTGATGTTGGAGGATGAATCCGACACCTGGGAGGTCGCCCTGGCACCCGGCGGTCGGGAAGCATTGGAAATCCTGGATCAAGGGAGATTTGATGTGGTGGTTTCGGACATGCGGATGTCGGGCACGGACGGTTTGGAACTGATGACCGAAATCTGCCGGCGGCATCCCCATGTGTCGCGCATCATCATTTCCGGCATCGACGATCAGGAGGAAATCGCCCGCTGCCTGGAAACCACGCACCAGTTCCTGGTCAAACCTGTCGGGGCGTCGGACCTGCTCGCGACCCTGGCCTGCATCCGGCAATTGGACGCCTATTTGCGGGACGAAAAACTCAAGGCACTGGTCGGCAAACTGGATGCGTTGCCGAGCTTTCCGACGGTCTACCTGAAAATCATGAAGGAAATCAATTCCGACGAACCATCCGTGGAAATCATCGCCGATATCGTGGTCAAGGACCCCGCACTGACCGCCAAAATGCTCCAGGTGGCCAACTCCGCCGCCTTTGGCCTCGCCCAGAAAGTGAGCAGCCCGTTTGCCGCAGTGCAATTCCTTGGCATGACTGCCGTCCGCTCCATCGCACTGTCGTCCCACGTTTTCTCCAACTTCGAACGCGTTCCCATCAAAGGCTTTTCGCCGCGCCAGTTGTGGGATGGCGCCCTGCGTTGCGCCCGGATCACCCGCACCATCATGCAAATGGAAGGGGCTGACGAGAACCCGACCGAGGATGCCTGCGCCGCCGCCATGCTGCGCGACACCGGCAAACTCATGCTCGCCCGGAATCTGCACCAGCCCTACCAGCAGGCGATCAAGCTCGCCACCCGCCAGCAGATTCCACTTTCGGATGCAGAAAAGGAAATTTTCGGCGCCACCTCCACCGGGGTGGCCGCTTATCTGTTCGGATTGTGGGGTCTCTCCGCCCCCATGGTTGAAGCGGTCGCCTTTCACCTGCAACCGGGCAAAAGCGGGACCAAGGCCTTTGGTCCCCTGGCCGCCATCCATGTGGCCAACGTCTTTGTCGGCCAATTCTCTCCGGACCGGCCCCCCGGTAAACCGGTGGAACTCGATCTCAACTACCTCTCCGCCATCGGCGTCCAAAACCGCCTGACGGCCTGGCGCGCCGAAATTGAAAACTCCATCGCTCCCGACGTGTAAACCGGTGTCAAATGGGATAGCTGCTGTGAACTGCCTTCCCCAGAGCACGAAACCACAATCGTCGTTCGGCAGATACCAAGTTGAAAATAAAAACGGATGCGGGGGAGAAACCAGAACCCGCACCCGTTGGGGACTTAGGGAACCAACTGGGCCGAATGCGTCATCGCCGACGCTCCAGCCATTTTCTTATCGGCAGGATCGGCCAAAACTTTAATCAGGGATCCGAACTCTTTGCGTTGCTTGCCAGCCAGGAAGCTTACGCTTGCTGCAACTGGCGTTTGGCCTCGAACCAATGCTGCTGGTCCTTGCCCATCTCCTGTCCACGGGCAAGCCAGATATCATAGGCCTTGGCGGCAATGTCGGCATTGGACGGAGGGGTTGCCTCATGCCGGGTTGGTTTGGGTGAAGCCACCCCGGCCATGACAGGTTCGGTTGACTGGACCACGAGTTGGTCGAGGGATTTGATGGGCTGTTTTTGTGGTTTGTTCGGATTCATACCTTTTCCTTTCTCTTTCGTTTCCTTGGTTGGTTGTGTGCCGCCAGCGTGGTTGCGGTCTGGCGAACTGTGAATCAAAAGGCATGGGTTGATGACATTCATCGGGTACCGGCGGTGTTCCGTGAGCGTTTCGCCGGCGAGCGAAGTGGGTAAATAGATGATTACCGGAGAAACCGGCGGCGCGTTTTCAAAATGGATGGCGAGTTTTCTCATTGGTCGAGGACGGTACGCAGCGTTTGGGCCAGTTGGTGCGGGGCATACGGTTTTTGGAGAAAGTTGAGCCCTTCGCGTAATTTGAAATCTTTTCCTGCGACGTCAGGGCTGTAACCGCTGGTGAAGATGACCCGGAGCGAGGAAATTTCGGAACGCAACGTTTTCGCCAGGTCCAGGCCCGAGACCCCGCCGGGCATGACGATGTCGGTCAAAACCAGGTTGATCTCGTCCCGGTGCTGGCGCCAGAGTTCCAATGCCGCCGCCGCCGATTCGGCTTCGATCACCTTGTAGCCCAAACGATTCAGCGCAAGTTGGGTCAACGAGCGAATGGCGGCCTCGTCTTCGACCAGCAAAACAGTTTCCGTTCCGCCCCACATTGCTTTTTCCGTGACCGGTGTGATCGGCTCTCCGGTGCCGGTCGGCAAGGCGGGAAGATAGATACGGAAAGTCGTTCCTTTCACAATTTCGCTATGGACGGTCATCCAGCCATGGTGCTGCTGAATGATGCCGTAAACCGTGGCCAGGCCGAGACCCGTCCCTTTGCCAATTTCCTTGGTGGTAAAAAACGGTTCGAAGATGCGGACCAGATGCTCCTTGGGAATGCCGCAACCGTTATCGACGACGGTCAGGCAGACAAAGTGGCCGGCCAAGACCTGGGGATTCAACTTCGCCTGTTCCAGGCTGACGAATTCGTTCGAGGTGCTGAGGGTCAGTTCGCCACCCGACGGCATGGCGTCCCGGGCGTTGATGGCCAGGTTCATCAACACCTGTTCCATCATACCGACATCGGCGTGGACCGGGGCGAGCGCGGGACCGACCCGGACATTCAGAGAAATGGTGGGGCCCAGGACCCGCTGGAGCATTTTGGCAATGTTGCCCACCACCTCGTTGAGGCTGATCCGGCGGAGTTGCAGGGCCTGCTTGCGGCTAAAGGTGAGTAATTGCCGGACCAAAACACCGGCGCGCTCCGAGGCAAAGAGCACCTGCTTGAGGTGTTCGCGCTCCACCTCGTTGAGTCCCTTGCCGTCCATCAACACCAGTTCGGTGCCGCCCCGGATGACGGCCAGCAGGTTGTTGAAATCGTGCGCCACGCCGCCGGCCAGTTGTCCGATGGACTCCATCTTTTGCGCCTGGCGCAATTTCTCCTCCAGATCCCGGCGTTCCGTCCGCGTCCGCACTTCCCGAAAGGCGCGTTGCACGACGGGGCCCAGACGCTGGAGCCGGTCTTTGAGCACATAATCCGTTGCGCCGGCCTTGAGGCATTCCACCGCCCGCTCCTCGCCGATCGTCCCGGACACGATGATGAAGGGAATCTCCAATCTCCGCTGGAGGAGCAATTCGAGCGCCCGCGTCGTAGAAAACCGCGGCAGGGTGAAATCAGAGAAAATGATGTCCGGCTGCGCGTCCAGGCAGGTGCAATATTCCGACTCGGTTTCGACTCGTATCCAGGTCGGGTCGAACCCCGCGGATTTCAACTCATTCACGAGCAGAAGAGCATCATCGGCCGAATCTTCAACGGTCAGGACATTGAGCGGAGTTTTCATATGATCGATGGAAATCAGGGTTTGGGAGGCTGGTTGAGCAACATCACGCGCTGGTCCACGGCTCGAAGCACATCCGCGATCTCCTGGGGGAAGACGTCATGGTCGATTTTATCCGCGAGACCATCGGGGGCGCCCAGGCGGAACAATTCCAAATACCGGGGGTTGGCCAGCAAATAACGACCTTCCAGATCCTTGACACAAACGGCCGCCGGCAAATTATCGCTGATAACTTGCAGCAATTGCCGGCTGCGGAATGAGAGGAGTTCCGCCTGCCAACGCTTGGCCATGGCGGTTTCCGATTCCTCGTGGGCGATCGCCAGCTGCTCCGTCCGTTCCCGGGCCCGCTCTTCCAGTTTGTCAATTTCCTGCTCCAACTCCACGACGGTCACCCGCAAGCTCGTCGCGTCGGGCAGCCAAAGCGCCTGCGGAATGAGTTTCATCAGCAGAATGGCTGCCGTAATCGCCGCCAGGGCGGTGACGGCCTTGACGATGCTGGACAACCAGTCGTTCGCAGGCGGGGTGCTCCAGATTCCCAGCAGCTGGGTCGTGCCGCCAGCCAGGGTGAATACGGCAAAACACACCAATAGCCAGCGAACATTCAGGTTCTTTCGTTTGAGAAGAAAATAAGCCAGCGTGCCGAAGATCAAGAAATACGCCAATACAATGAGCGCATCCGAAACCAGGTGGAGGGCAATGAGACTTTTCGTCCCGAGTGAAAAATCGGGCATTGCGAACGTCCCGGCATTGGATAAACCCTCACGGATTTCCATAAACGGCTGTTCCGCTCTGATGATCAATGGTCTGCGATCGTCGTCCGCCGCGGCGGCAGACGGTTTTTCTCACTGTTGCCCGGACGATGGAACCGCCGGTGATTTCAACAATGCCCAAGGCATTTTGAGCCGGGCGGTTGCTTCGCTTGGATTCTGAAAGCTCGCGAGGGAAACATTACGCACGCCGCGCTGGATGTCGGGGATAGACGTCCGATGCGGGCCGGCGCGTTCACCAAGCTCTTGCCGGGAGTTGCCCAACTCGCTCCTCCAGGGCTTTACCGAAGTCCCGAATGGTTTCTTGATGTTCCCTTTATCACCCATATCAGAGCCAAAGCCTATATCACAATCATAAATGCTACAACAGATTATAAGTGACATTCAAACATTCTAATTATTGCGAACAACGAGCCGGAACCAGTCAACGATGCGGTGATCTGGCGGCCATTCCCGCCGAAAAGCAGCCAGCGGCAAGAACCGGGTTCACCGAGCCCGCAGGGAAGACCAAACCATCCCGCTGACGGTGGTGTTTTTCAACGGTGCCGGCAACGATCCTTCATTCGCGGGATGAAAAGCGGTCAGGCATTGATTGCCGGCGCCGGTGCCAACAGCGCCCATTGCAGGCTGAGTTGAGGCACCACGGCGCTCAAATTTCGAAAATCCACCGGCTTCACAATGTAGGCCTCAGCCCCCATCTGTTTGCTGGCGGCGATGTCCTGGTTGCGTGAGGATCCGGTCAGCACCACCACCGGAATCTTGCGCGTCCGCGGATCGGCTTTGATTCGTCGCAGCACCTCCAGCCCGTCAATTTTGGGCAGGCTCAGATCCAGCAAAATCATCTGCGGGCGCTCGTTAGCCCGCCGGTACGCGTACTCGCCGGTTGCGAAAAGAAAATTCAATGCCGCCGCGCCGTCGCGAACGACGTGGATGTGATTGGTGATATGGGCGCTCTTCAATGCGTGCATCGTCAGTTCCATGTCCTCCGCCTGGTCCTCGACAAACAGGATATCCACCAGTTCATTTCCCGGCCCAGGGGCCGACGCCGATTTCCGGGCATACGAAAGGAGGGAAGGAACGGAAACTTTCAGGGCTTGGGCCAGCCTTTCAATGCTTTCCAAAGTAAGGTTCCGCGCCCCACGCTCCACGTCGGAGATATAGGTCCGATGCAGTTCGGCACGCTCCGCCAATTCTTCTTGGGAGATGCCCAGCCGGCCTCTCCAGACCCTGACTGAAGCCCCAAACAGTCTTTTTACGTCAGTTTTAACGTATGCTTTACCCACGAGTTTCACCAGACTTTACTTTTACAAGTTGTACTTTCACAACAGACTATGAGTGACAACCTATCTTAATTTATTCCCAACTTGAAATTGGTCAACTGGAAATAATTTTCCAGGTGAGAGCGGCAAATGCAGATGATGGGAATGCTACCGGATAAAGTCTTGATTTCAGGCTCAATGGAGCCCGGCCGGCCGGCCGCCGGCTAGTCGTCATTCCACGGATTGGCGGTGACGTCCACGAAGAGCTGGATTTTTTCGGCGCGGAAGGACATGCGTTCCAGGCCGCCCCCGGGCACCACGGGCGATCGGGAATCCGTGGATATCTTCACATCCGGCGGCTGTAATTTGCAGTCCAGGCCGGCGTCGCAAAGGTTGGATTTGAAATTGCCGGTCATGATATTGAGCAACTCGCCGGCGACGTCGCGAATTTCGTTCACGTCCTTCATCTCGTCGGGGCTCAGGCCCAGAATGCCCGCCGCGACCGCCCGGGCGGAGGCCAGGTTCATCCGCAGATAGACCCCGCCCATCACCTTGCCGGAAAAACCGATGGTGCCGAGCAGATGCTCATTTTCCAGCGGCTCGGCCAGGTTCCGGTCAATGCTTTCAAGCTTGCAGGACAACATGGTTAGAAACGTCTTTATGAGCGCCAATGCCAGCGGGGTTCCCATCGCGAGCACCATGGCGCAGCCGACCCCGTTGCGCATGAGGGCTTCCTCGACGGTTTCCACCGAGTATTCCGCCGGGTTTTCGGCATCGGGATTGGCCACGCGCAACAGCCGGTCGCGGAGGGCGGGATCCTTGTTGATCACCTTGACGATTTCATCCACATCGGAATCCTGGCGCGCGACGAGCTGTGTCAGGCGCGAGGCGCTTTCCAGCTTCGGGGCGAAGCCGTAGCGCCGGGCCAGATCCTGATAGCTGGTGTTGTCCGCCATAATTCAAAATCAAACCGCCGGTTTTTTTTGCAGCGACACAATCCGCCCGGCCTTTTCAATAAGCTGCTCGTCCTTGAAGGGCTTCACGAGGTAATCCCGCACGCCAAGCTTGGCGATTTGCAGCACGTTTTCGCGGCCCGATTCCGCGGTGAGCATGATCACTGGAATGGCCTTCAAGTCCGCATCCTCTTTCAATTTGGTCAGCATGGTGACGCCGTCCATGACGGGCATGGTGACATCCAGGATGATCAGCTCCGGCTTTTCGCGGGCGGCGGCGGCCAGGCCTTCTTCCCCGTTGGTCGCTTCGCAAAGCTGCACGTCATACGGCCGGAAGGCCTTGCCTACAATCAGCCGGATGGTCCGACTGTCATCAACGCTTAGTATTTTTATTGCCATAAATCGCAGGGGGTTAGTTAAATTTAATGTGGATTTCCACGACGAGGCGGTCATCGCCACAGTCAAACACCAGCAATTCGCGGTGCACGTCCGGCATGGGTTCGACATTAAAGGCGGTGCCGCGGATGATGGCGGGTGTGCTCACCGCGCAGTCGGCACCGGTGTCGCAGAGCCATGATTTCAGGCCGCCGGTCAGCATGTTCGTGGCTTCACCCACCACGTCGTTCACCTCGTGTTCACCGGTGATTTCCTCCGGCTTCATACTGAGCATGGCGGCCGTCACCTGATTGGCAAACGGGGTGGACAAATGCAGGTAAACGGCACCGGTCACAGTTTCGCCGGCAAAGCCCACCGAACCGCTCACCCGCTCGCCGAACACCGGCACGGCGGCCCGGGGGACCAGGACGGCTTTCATCGACAACATCGTGTCAAAGACATCCGCCAGGTGACGCGTCATGAATTCGCGGACATCGGTGATTTGAACAGTTTGGCTCATATTGATTTCAATGGTTCAATGGATTTGAGGGTCGATTGGTTCAACAATGGCGACGGCACGCACCGCCGGAAATGATTTGGTTGCCGCTCCGGTCTGGAGCGCATGCAAAATGGCGTGGGGCATCAGATCGAGCGGCAGCACCCGGTCCACGGCGCCGAGTTCCACCGCGGCGCGGGGCATGCCGTAAACAACGCAGGTTTCTTCATTCTGAGCAAGGGTCGTGGCCCCGGCGGCCTTGAGGGTCTTCATCCCCTGCGCGCCGTCGCAACCCATGCCAGTCAGCAATAACGCCAGGGCATGGGGACCGGCGCAAACGGCGGAATTAAACAGGATGTCCACGGCCGGGCGCACATGGTGCATCATGGGACCTTGTTGGAGGATGATACGATAGCGCGTTCCATTCCACGCCAGGGCCATGTGAAAGTCTCCCGGGGCGACCAGGGCCAGGCCGGCGTGCAATTCGTCGCCAGACACCGCTTCCCGGACTTCAAAGGCGCAACATTCGTTGAGCCGTTCGGCAAAAGTCTTGGAAAAAATGGGCGGGATGTGTTGCACGATACAGATGCCCGGCAATCCGTCCGGCAAGCGCGTGAGGACATTTTTGAGCGCTTCGGTGCCGCCGGTGGAGGCGCCCATGACCACAATCTGGCGGGCTGAAAAACTGGTTGAACCCGCCACCGTGACCGGGCCGTGGCTGGTGGTTCCCTTGACGTTCAATCGCGCCCGGGCGGCGCCCTTGACGCGCAACGCCAGTTGTTCGCGCAAATCACCCAGGTTCCAGGCGGAGGTCGGTTTGGCCAGCACATCCACTGCGCCGAGTTCCATGGCCTGGAGGATGGTCCGCGAACCCACCTGTGTCAGCGAACTGACCACGACCACCGGCATGGGCCGGTGCTGTTGCAGGACCCGCAGGAACGTCAGGCCATCCATGCGCGGCATCTCAATATCCAGCGTCAGCACATCCGGATTCAACTCGAGAATTTTATCGCGGGCCACATAGGGATCGGCCGCGGTCCCCACCACCTCAATCTCGGGGTCCAGGGCCAGGGTATCGGCAATCATCCGCCGCACGACCGCCGAGTCGTCCACTACCAGCACACGAATTTTTTTATGCGTATTCATCCCATGGTCATGAATTGGTCCACACGGTCGAATGATTCCCGGACGGCAATGACCATGGTTTCCAACTTGTCTCCGGTGATGTTCAAAGCGGTGGTCACGCCTTCGTCCATGCGGATCGCGTAGCCGTCCCAGCCGGGCGCCGAACCGGCCAGGTGAGCGAGGCCATTAGCCAGATGCGTCACCACCGACAGCCGCGGGCGCGGTTCGAGCACGGGTTGATGATGATGGGCCACCGCTTCCACAATGTCCTCCGGCAGGTGCCAGTCCTGCAGCAGACACGCACCGACTTCGCTGTGGTCGGTGCCCAACACTGTCTTCTCCGCCTCCGAGCGGGTGTTGTGACCCTGTTCGACCCGCTGCCGGATATCCGCCTGAAAGTCCGGGGTGAGGGCCTGGCCCAGGACCAGTTTGCCGATATCATGAAGCAATCCAACGGTGAACGCGATCGCCGGTTCCAGGTTCAGGTCCGGGATTTCAGCGGCGATCGTCTCGGCGGCGGTGGCGGTGACGAGTGAATGCCGCCACAGTTCATTGGCTTCCACGGCGTAACCGGGCAGCGGGACGACCATGGCGCTGCCGAACGCCAGGGTCAATACGATGTGCAGAATTTGCTGGTGCCCCAGAAGAAACACAGCCTGGTCCACCGAAGAAACCGGTTCTTCCAGCCCGAAGTAGGGCGAATTGCAAGCGCGCAGCAGTTTGGCGGTGAGCACGTTGTCACATTTAAGGACGTGGACCACCTCGTCATTGCTGACCGAGGGTTGATCCAGGAGGTTGACCAGCTTGAGTGCCGCGTAAGAGACGGGTGGCAGATTTTTGACTTTGGCAACCAGTTCGTGAGCGGTCATAAAAAATAAGTGTTGGTGCCGGGGGTTTTAATGGTGACCTTGCCGGTGGTGAGGTCCATGCGCAAAGTGCGGGAGGACAATCCGCCCACATCCCGGCCTTGAATCGCATACCCGTTGCGCGCCAGCAGGCCGCTCAGAGCCTGGGCATTGCGCTCGCCGATGTTGAAGACACCCTTCTCGTCGAGCAGTGAGGCGCCGCCCGCGACTTTGACCACCAACCGGTGACGTTCGGCACCGAGGTTGTAAACGGCCTGGAACAGGCGCGGCACACCGGTGTCCACAAACATGAACGGCGCGCTGGCAGCCTTGGCGGCGTCGATTCTTGAATCGGGCAGCATGATGTGCAACAATCCCCCGACCTTCTTCATCGGGTCGTAAATGGTTATCCCCAGGCACGAACCGAGCGAGTAAGTCACCAGTTCCGCACTGGGGTCGTTGCTGACGACCATGTCGGCCACACCCACCACCAGAGCTTTCCGGGGCGGCGGGATGACCCATGTTCGCGTTGCTGTCATACGTCAAGGCGACCCCGTCCGGTCGGCGGACGGAAAACGGCTGCAGAGCACTGTGGTTGTCTTGGGTCATTGATCATCATCGGTCATTGGAAGCACCGGCTGACCGGGTAGCAGTATGTCCGGGCGCTCCAGCTGATTTCACCGTGTTCATATCCTGGGCCAGATCGTCAAACTGCCATCCCGCCAATTTTAGCGCCGTACGCTTGCAAAACGACCGTTCCTCCCGCAGGAGGTCCGGTCCGATTTGGTATCGGTTTTTGGAAGGCAAACTTGAATGAAAAACCAATCAAATTCCCATCGATTTTGCGGAAAAGGGAGCCGTTTTCACGGGTTGGCCTCCATCGGCACGCCGATTTCCTCCGGCGCTTCCACGAAAATCGGCTCCTTGATGCCGGAAATACGCTCAAAATTCTGGATTTTTTCCAGGGTCATTTCGCTGAGCGGATGCCCGGCGGCAAGAATGAGCGTTCCGTCCTTGGTTTCGATGTTGGATCGCAACACCATCCCGGGGGCAAGGTTCCTGAATTCCACCGAGATGCTGGGACGGCCGGTCTCCCGGGCGGCGGCGGTGATGCCATAGTAGGTCCGTACCGCGTCCAGCATCGACGGATCATACCAACCCCGGCGCTCCTGCATTTCATCCAGCGCTTTCAGCCGGCTCTTCCCGGCGGCCTGTAACGGTGCCAGATCATCCAGAACTTTCAACAGTCGCGAGCCCAGGGGAATGGCTTCACCCTTGACGGAATCCGGCGGAAACCCGGCTCCGTCGTAGTGTTTGTGCTGGTAGCGGACGACCCGGGCCACACCCTCCAGGCGCGGGATATTGGCCAGCAGGCGAGCCGCGGTTTCCGGCACGTTCGTGACCATCTGTTCCTCCACCTTGGACAAGACCACGCCAGTACGGGAACGAACCAGGGTTTCCGGCGGTATGGTCACATAACCGATGGGCGCCAGCATGGCCGCGAGGTGAACTTCCCAATCGTTGTCCAGGTTGAATTTCTTCGTCACGCTGGCGATGATGTCGCGCATGGTCTGCGCCCGTCCGAACGACTGGGGCTCCATCATCGAAAGGATGTCCGTCAACAGCTTGATGCTGCCGCTCAGGGTTTTGTTCAACAATTCCTTCTCCGCGATCACCAGCCGGTATTGTGCCCGGGCGTCCTCAACCGCCTTGGCAAGGACGTCCAGCGGACAAGGCTTGGTGAGAAAACGGAAAATGTTGCCCTCATTCACAACCTTGATGGCCGCTTCCAGGTCCGCATTGCCGGTCAGCATCATGCGCACCGTGTCCGGAGCACGCTCCTTGACGAGACTCAGGAATTGAATGCCGTCCATGCCCGGCATCTGGCGATCCGCCACGACAACGGCAAAAGGTCCGTGCGCAGCGATTCGCTGCAATGCCGCCTCGCCGCCCTCGGCGGTTTCGAGCGCGAACTTGCGCCGCAGGTTTCGTTCGCACGACGCGAGCAGGTTCGGGTCGTCATCTACAAACAGAATTTTGTCATTCATAAATCATCCATTTCGCTTTGGTGGCCGGTTCAAAATTCCTCCCCGCCCAAGCCGACGGCCCGCCAGGTCTCAATCCGGTCCGCCAGGCCCAGGCGCGTGAGACATTCCATATCGATGGCCGGCGGCGGCAATTCGGTGTTGGTGCCCGATTGCTCGTGCACGAATGCGTCGGCAACATGCACGGCGATGACGGGTGAAAATTCCTGGACGACGCACAGGGAGGGGCAATGGTGCATGGCCACGGCTTCGATGATGGGATTGGGCAGGCCCCAAAGTCCGAGCAGGTAGGCGCCCACATCGGCATGGGTGGCGCCAAAATGTGCCTGTTCGGCCTGGCTGACCGGCAGGGTCTGGCTTTTGGCCAGGTCCAAAACCTTCATATATTCCTCCGGCAAACCGGTGGCCAAAATCAGCTGTCCCACGTCGTGCAACAAACCGGCCAGGAAGCATAGGTCGCGCATTTTCAAGCCCGACCGTTCCGCCTCGGCCACGCGGCGGGCTACCACCCCGGTCATCCAGCAGTGGTGCGCCAGCGCGTCCAGGGAAAACGCCTTGTTCAGGCGCTGGTCAAACTGGGAGAAGACCTGCAAAGACAGCACCAGGGAACGCACCGTGGTCAGGCCCAGGTACATGACGGCGTCGGTGGGGTTGTTGATCGGCTGGGGCAGGCCGAAAAAGGCGGAGTTCACCAGCTGCAGAATTTTCGTGGTCATGCCGATGTCGCGCGAGATAATTTCGCCAATGCGTTCCATCGAGGGCTCCTCCTTCTGAAATTCCACCGTTAGTTGGTGATGCAAGGCAGGCAGGCTGGGCAGGCACCGGACCCGCGTGGCCAGCTGTTTGAGCTGTTCGTTGCACAGCAGATCCCGCAAAGCAAAAGCACGGGCGATGGCGTTGCGCAGTTCCATGGCGTCGCAAGGCTTGGACAGGTATTGATGGGCGGGGCCGACCAGGCGCAGGACCGCTTCCCGCTCGGCGTGGCCGGAAAGCACGATGCGCACGGTGCTGGAATGACGTTTGGTCACCTCGGTGAGCAATTGGGAACCGTCCATCCCCGGCATCACCATGTCCGAAATGATCACGTCCACGGGATTGGCCGCCATGAAGTCGAGCGCCTGCTGCCCGCTCCCGATAAAGTTCATGCTCCATTCGTTGCGCATGGCATGCAGCTGGCGTTGCAGTCCCTGCAACACCTTCGGTTCGTCGTCAACAAAGAGTAGATTTTTCATGATGGAGAGGAATTCTCCGTCGCCGCTGGCCGCGCTTTTTCAGCCGTCACGTTTGGGGGAAGGATGGGCAGGCGGATGATAAAAGTCGTGCCTTTTCCGATCTCCGTTTCGAAAGTGACTGTGCCACCGTGTTTCTTGACAATGGTGCTGTAAACCAGGGTCAATCCCTGGCCCGTGCCATGCCCCACGTCCTTGGTGGTAAAAAATGGTTCAAAAACCCGCCGCCGGTGGGCCTCGGCAATACCAGTCCCGGTATCCGAAACGCGCACCTCGACCGAATCCCCGTCGCGTCGCGTTTGGACGGTGATGGTGCCCTTGGTCTCCGGGTTCTGTTTGACCACATCGCCGATGGCATGGGCGGCATTGACAACCAGATTCAGCATGACCTGGTTGAACTCGCCAACGAAGCAGGGAACGAGCGGCAGGTCAGGATCCAGGTCCAGTTTCAAATCGGAGACATATTTCCATTCGTTCCGGGCGACGGTGGTGGTGCTTTCGATGGCTTTATTGAGATCGGCCATTGACTTTTCCTTGCCACCTGGATGGGAAAATTCCTTCATGGCGCGCACAATTTTGGTGACGCGCTCCACGCCTTCAAGGGTTTCCGAGATCGCCTGGGGGATCTGGGTGGTGAGATATTCGAGGTCGCTGGCCATCAAGGTGTCCTCGACGCGCTCCAGCAATTCCGGAGTAAGGGTGTTCTCTTTAGCGGCGGCGAGCAGTTCGCCGTGGCTGCGAAGCAGGCCCGTGATGCTGTCAAATGCATCCTTGAGGAAACGGGTGTTGTCGCCCACGTATTGGGTGGGTGTGTTGATTTCATGGGCGATGCCGGCGGCTAGCTGGCCGACGGCTTCCATCTTTTGTGCCTGGCGCAATTGCATTTCCATGACCTGCCGTTCTTTCTCGACCTTTTTCTGTTCGGAAACGTCCCGGGTCAGGGTCAGGACAAATTCAACTTCACCGGTTGACGAGTATTCCGGCACCAGGCGGGATTCCAGGCAACGGTCGCCTTCTGGCACCGACCATTGGAATTCATAGCCGTTGGCCTTTCCGGTTTTAAAGACCTGGAGCAGTCCTTTCCGCAACTGCTCGCTGTCCGGAAGTTTCAATTCATCGGCGGTTTTTCCCAAAAAAGCTGCGTTTTCTTTCGCAATTTCACGTAATAAGGCCCGGTTGCCATAGACAAAGTGCAAATCCCGGTCAATGCGCGCCACGGCGTCCGGCACGTTGTCGGCCAGCGCCCGGAAGGCCTCTTCCCGGGCACGGAGTTCCTGCTCAGTCCGTATCCGCTGGGAGATGTCGTTAAATATGACTACGCAGCCGCCAGAACTTCCGTTCTTGTCGTAAACCGGCGTACAGACATATTCGACGGCAAAGCACGTGCCATCTTTTCGCCAGAAAACCTCGTCGGTCACGTGGCGAATCAGTCCATCACGCAAGGTCGCGTTAATACCACATTCCCCGATCGGGTAGGCGGTGCCGTCAGCACGCTTATGGTGCATGGTGTCATGCGCCGGCTTGCCGATCAGTTCGTCAATCTCATAACCCAGCATCTTTGCCGAGGCGGGATTTTCAAATTTAATTCGGCCGTCCACGCCGACCCAGTGCACGCCCTCCCCCAGGGAATTCAAAACCGTGGCGTGTTCAGCGCGCAGCCGCTCGATTTGCGCTTCGGACGCCATACGCTCGGTGATGTTTTCGTGGGCCACGACCACCCGCACCGGCCCCGCGCCGCCAAAGCGCGTGGCGCGCACGATGAACCAGCGCTCCTCCTGTGGGCTGTGGCACGGATATTCCAGGTAAAATTCCGCGATCTTCCCGGTCATGACGTCGCGGATGCCAATGGCCACCGGCGAGGCTTCTTCGGCACAACTGCCCGCCGCCGATTTGCAGACGTGCAGGTAGTTGTCACCCACGCCGTGGCTGCCGACGTAACCATTCTCGCGGGCAAAGCGATGCCAGGCAGCATTCACTTCGACGATCGTCCCCTGCTCATCCAGAATCGCGATGTGCGAGGAGAGCGCGTTAAGCGTGGATTGCAGGAATCGCTTCGACTCCAGCAGCGCCTCCTCGGATCGCTTGCGATCCATGCCGGCGGCGATGTTCTTGGAGATCGAGGCCAGCGCTTGCAAAGTTGTCTCGGTCAGAGTGTGCCGGGCGAACATCGCCACCACACCGATCAAACGATCTTCGACCAGCAGGGGATAGCCGGCAAAGGCTACCATGCCTTCGCGTTTGGCCCATTCCTGATCGCCTACGCGCGGATCGCCGATCACCTGGTTGGTCAGATGCGGCTTTCGTTCTTCCGCAATCAGTCCAATCTTGAACTTGCCGACGGGCACGCGGCCATGCGGTCCATTGAGGTGCGTGTACAGACCGGCGCTGGCCTGGAGTTCCAATATCTCCTCGTGTTCGTTCAGCCCCCAAATGCGCACGAACGCTCCGTCCAGATGCCGCACGATCGCCTCGCTGCATAACCGGAGCATTTCCGCCAACGCACCGCTCCGCGTGAGCGCCGTGCCCACCTCGGCTTCGAGCGCAGCCAGGCATGCCCGTTCCTGTAAGGCATAACCGACTCGTTTGCGCTCGGTAATGTCGCTCATGAAACCGTGCCAGAGAATGCTCCCGTCCGCCTGGCGCTCGGGCGTGGAATG